>Ga0208032_1000146_pt1 | contig 54226 bp, 45 predicted proteins | sample MalvirAntarct_66_FD_184254 | JGI IMG/M metagenome (GOLD analysis project Ga0208032, IMG submission 184254) | Marine viral communities from the Global Malaspina Expedition - Malaspina viral metaG Antarct_66 (SPAdes) (version 2) | ecosystem: Environmental > Aquatic > Marine > Oceanic | place: West... | reverse complement strand
ATATTAGTTATAACCTCTTTTGCTCTATAAATGTATATGGGTTTATTTTTTAGGAATATTCTTCAAAATTTCCAAAACATATTTCCAATATTTTTGTGCTGAAGATATCTGGGCGCGTTCGTCCGGAGAGTGTGCACCTCTAATGGTTGGACCGAAACTGATCATGTCCATCTCTGGGTAATTCTGACCTAAAATTCCACATTCCAATCCAGCATGGCAGGCCGCTACATTAGCTTCTTTGCCATTCATCTCTGTATACAATTCTGAAAGCACTTTTAAGATGTCCGATTCCATATTTGGTTTCCACCCTGGGTAGTCGCCTGAAAATTCTACCTCACATCCGGTCAATTCGAAGGTGGCACGCAGCATGTTCGCTAAATCCCACTTAGAAGATTCAACCGAAGATCGGGTTAAACAACCAATCTTAATAGCACCATCTTTTACGATAACGCGGGCTATATTATTGGACGTTTCGACTAAATCAGGAATATCCGGACTCATACGGTACACGCCATTACAAGCCGCATAAAGTGCTCTGGTCAGACCTTCTTGTACACCTAAATCCATCATCAATTTTGGAGTTTCGACCTTAGTAATTTCAACGGTTAAATTAGGCTCAATCGTCTTATATTCGGCGGTGATATCAGCAATCATCTCCTCCATTTCGGTAGCAAATGCCTCTTCATTCATCGTGTCAATTGCTACAAGGGCATTACTTTCTCTAGGAATCGCGTTGCGGAGACTTCCGCCATCAATTTCAGAAATACGCAATCCGAAATTTTCAAAGCCGTCAAATAACAAACGGTTCATCAATTTATTGGCATTCCCAAAACCTTTGTGAATGTCCATTCCAGAATGGCCACCTTGCAGGCCTTTCACCGTAATCTTATAACCCGTTTTAAATTCTGGCGTTTCCTCTTCCGTGTAAGTTCTTGTCGCGGTCACATCAATTCCACCGGCACAACCTACCCCAATTTCATCATCTTCTTCAGTATCCAAATTTAAGAGAATCTCACCCTGCAATAAGCCGCCTTCCAAACCTTTGGCACCCGTCATTCCTGTTTCTTCATCAATCGTAAACAAAGCTTCAATGGCCGGATGAGGAATGGTCGTGCTTTCTAAAATGGCCATAATAGTAGCCACTCCCAAACCATTGTCTGCACCTAAGGTCGTGCCCTTTGCGCGTACCCAATCGCCATCAACATACATTTCGATGCCTTGGGTATCAAAATCAAAGTTGGTGTCGTTGTTTTTTTGGTGCACCATGTCTAAATGCGACTGCATCACCACCGTTTTACGATCTTCCATCCCAGCAGTTGCCGGCTTTCTGATGATCACGTTGCCTACCTTATCTTCAAACGTTTCGAGGCCTAATTTCTCACCGAAGTCCTTCATAAATGCAATCACGCGTTCCTCCTTTTTTGAAGGACGCGGCACAGCGTTCAAATCGGCAAATTTATTCCAAAGCTCTTGAGGCTCTAATTGTCTTATTTCTGTATTCATAAGTGTATTTTATGTTGTGTTACAAAGGTAAGGATTCGTGTATGTTATATAAAACTATTTTCTATTTTTGAAGGATGCGCAAATACACCAAACTCATTATTGCCCTTTCCTTGCCCCTACAAATCGTGCTCATTAAGGTATTGGCGAATTATCCTCATCTTGTTGAACAGTATTATAGCAATGGGATTTACCAATGGATTTCTAAAGCGATGCATATGGTTTTTGGATGGATTCCGTTTTCAGTAGGTGATATTTTATATACCGTGGCCACCATCTATATCTTGAGATGGCTGTATAAAAACAGAAAACGACTGAGAACCGACACCAAAAACTATCTGTTGGATATTCTAGCGCCGATTTCCTTGGCCTATTTTGCCTTCCATATGATGTGGGCCTTTAATTATTACCGTCTGCCCTTACACCAATCGCTCAACATTGAAAATGAGTATTCCACAGTGCAATTGGTAAAAATCACCAAAGATTTAATCGCAAAAACAAATCTCATCCACGGCATTATCAATGAAGATGATACTAGCATGGTGATCATGCCTTATTCCAAACGCGAACTTATCGCCTTGGCGCCTAAAGGCTACGCACAACTTGCTAAAGAATACCCAAATCTTTCTTACGGCACCAGTAGTTTAAAACGTTCCATCTACAGTCTGCCTTTGACGTATATGGGCTTTAGCGGTTACCTAAATCCGTTTACCAACGAGGCGCAAATTGACGGACTCATTCCGTCTTACAAATACCCAACGACTACCAGTCATGAAATTGCGCATCAATTGGGCTATGCTGCGGAAAATGAAGCCAATTTTATTGGGGCGATGGCGGCAATGAAGCACGAGAACATCTATTTTAATTATTCAGGCTACTCGTTTGCGCTCCGCCATTGTTTAAATGATCTCTATTTGAGGGATCCTTTACTCTATCAGGAATTGCTGATGACGGTCCATATCGGCGTTCTCAAAAATTATGAGGAAACGCGCCTCTTTTGGCAGTCTTATGAAAACCTCTCCGAAACCTTTTTTAAAAACACCTATAGCGGGTTTTTAATGGCTAACAATCAAAAGGGAGGCATTGAAAGTTACAGCTATATTGTGGCTCTTTTGGTGAATTATTTTGAATCGCGTAAGTTATGAATGTTAAAAATATCTTAATACGATTCAAAACTCTTCATAATCTATATCTTTAGAATTCATTATGCAAACTAATTTTCAACCGTATGATTAAAACAGTATTGACTCTCCTGACCTTCATGTGCAGCTTTTCTTTGTTCGCACAGGAGTATTTCCCCAAAAACGACGGGGTATCTACAAAAAACACCAATTACACCGCCATTACCAACGCCAAAATTCATGTAACTCCCACTCAAATTATTGAGAAAGGCACTTTACTTATTAAAGACGGCAAAGTGGTTGCCTCTGGAGCTTCGGTAAGTATCCCGAAAAACGCCACCCAAATAGACGCTACGGGCAAGAGCATCTACCCTTCATTTATTGATATGTATTCTGATTTCGGCATCGAAAAACCAAAACGACAAGGTGGTGGCAGAAATGCACAATACGACCCATCCCGCACAGGTTTTTACTGGAATGACCATGTGATGCCTGAAAACAATGCTATTGATCAGTTTCAATATGATTCTAAAAAAGCCGAAGACTTAATTAAAGCTGGTTTTGGCGTGGTCAATACGCACATACAAGACGGGATTGTGCGAGGCACCGGTACGCTGGTCGCCCTTAATTCAGATGCTGATAACTCGATGCGCATTATTGATGCGAAATCGGCACAATACCTGTCCTTTAGTAAAAGTTTAAAATCCAGTCAGTCTTACCCGTCTTCCATTATGGGAAGTATGGCCTTGTTGAGACAGTTATATAATGATGCCAATTGGTATGCTAAAGGCAATTCTAAAACTAAAGATTTGTCTATTGAAGCGTTGAACAACAACAAATCCATGGTGCAAATTTTTGAAGCAGGCAGTAGAGCCAATGATTTGCGCGCAGACAAAGTTGGAGACCTTTTTAACATCCAATACATTATTTTGGGTGGTGGCGACGAGTATGAGCGTCTTGACGAAATTAAAGCGATGAATGCACCAATGATTATCCCGATCAATTTCCCAGAGGCTTATGATGTAGAGAATGCCTTTTTAGCGTCTACACTATCCATTCAAGATATGAGAGCTTGGAATCAAAAACCGACCAATCCGAAACTGTTGGCGGAGAAAAACATTCCGTTTGCGTTGACCATGCATGATTTAAAAGCGCCCAAAGATTTTAAAGCGAATCTTTTAAAGGCTATTGAAGCTGGCTTATCTAAAGAAAAAGCCTTAGAAGCATTAACCACTGTTCCCGCACAACTGTTAGGGAAAGCGGATAAAATAGGCTCTTTGAAAAATGGCGCGTATGCGAACTTCCTGATCACTTCGGGCGATATTTTTGATAAGAAAACAACATTATATGAAAACTGGGTTCAAGGCTACAAAAACACAATTGAAGACAGAAACACCATCGATATAGCGGGCACGTACGCTTTTACTCTAGCAGGTGATACTTATGAAATGATTCTTTCTGGGGAATCGAGCAAGTTAAAATCAGAGATTACTTCTAATGACAAAAAACGCGGCTCCAAAGTGTCTTACGCCAACGATTGGGTAAATATTGCCTTCACAACGCAAGACAGCACAAAACAAGAGTTTATAAGAGTTATTGCCACCGTTGATGCCAATAAAAACCTCAACGGAAAAGCCATTCTACCTACTGGTAATGAACTGAGTTTCTTCGCAAAACAAACAGAAGCAAAGAAAGAAGATCCTAAAAAAGACGATGAAGAAGACGATATAAAAGAAACTGTTGCTACAGTGTCTCCCATTACTTTTCCAAATAATGGCTACGGATTTGAAACCTTGCCAAAAGCAGAAACCTTATTATTTAAAAATGCCACAGTTTGGACCAATGAAAAGGATGGTATCCTAAAAAACACGGATGTGTTGATCAAAAATGGCAAAATCGCCAAAGTGGGTCAAAATTTATCTGAAGGCGGTGCCACAGTAATTGATGCGACCGGCAAACATTTAACCTCAGGGGTTATTGATGAGCATTCGCATATTGCCGCAGCGTCCATTAATGAAGGTGGACAGAATTCGTCAGCAGAAGTCACTATTGAAGATGTCCTTGATGATACAGATGTCAATTTATATCGAAACTTAGCTGGTGGTGTGACTTCCATTCAAATATTACACGGTTCGGCCAACCCAATTGGCGGACGTTCGGCCATCATCAAACCAAAATGGGGACATGCAGCGAAAGATTTAATCATAGACAACAGTCCGAAATTTATAAAATTCGCCTTGGGTGAAAATGTGAAGCAATCCAATTGGGACGGCACGCGTTTCCCTCAAACCAGAATGGGTGTTGAGCAAGTGTATGTCGATTATTTTACCCGAGCAAAAGCCTACGAAGCCCTAAAGAAAAGTGGCAAGTCTTACCGTCATGATACCGAAATGGAAACTTTGGTTGAAATATTGAACGGCAAACGTTTTATTTCGTGTCACTCTTATGTACAAAGTGAAATTAACATGTTTTTGAAAGTGGCTGAACAATTTGACTTCAGAGTTAACACCTTTACCCATATTTTAGAAGGCTATAAGCTGGCCGATAAAATGGTAGAGCACGGTGTTGGTGGATCCACGTTTAGCGATTGGTGGTCCTACAAGTACGAAGTTAATGATGCCATTCCTTACAATGCTGCCATTATGCACGATGCCGGTGTAACGGTAGCCATTAATAGTGATGATGCTGAAATGAGCCGTCGTTTGAATCAAGAAGCGGCTAAAACCGTAAAATATGGTGGTGTGAGTGAAGAAGAAGCTTGGAAATTTGTCACCTTAAACCCTGCAAAACTTTTACATATTGATGACCGTGTGGGTAGCATTAAAGTGGGGAAAGATGCTGATGTTGTATTATGGACAGACCATCCACTTTCAGTGTACGCTAAGGCTGAAAAAACGATTATCGAAGGGGTGACGTATTTCGATTTAAAACGTGATGAACAGATCAGAACGCAAATCAAAAAAGAAAAGAGTCAACTGATCAACGACATGTTGCAAGCCAAAAACAAAGGCCTGAAAACACAACCGATTAAGAAGAAGGAAAAGGAATTATTGCATTGCGATTCGGAATAGTTTTTAAGTTATCAGTTGGCAGGCTTCAGTCTTCAGTTGGCAGTCTGCAGTGAGAAAAAAAAGTATTCGTGAATTCGTGGCACAAAAAAACATAGTTAAATATTCATAAGATTCTCTCTTTCGAGGGAATTTAAACAGATTTCAAATGAAAGAAAACATATATATAGTACTCCTCGCCTTGTGCACCAGCTTCAGCTTTGCACAACAAACACCCGCGTCCAAGCAATCCAAACCCATTGCTATTACCGGGGCAACGGCACATTTAGGAAATGGTGAAGTCATAGAAAATAGCCTCATCATTTTTAAGGACGGAAAACTCACTACTGTTTCAAGTGCAGCACAAACGGACCTTTCAGGGATGGAAGTCATCAAAGCAGATGGTAAACATGTGTATCCAGGTTTTATTGTGCCTTCATCCACCTTAGGACTGGTGGAAATTGATGCCGTAAAAGCCACGTCTGACGACGATGAAATTGGAGAAATGAACCCACACATTAGAAGTATTATTGCCTATAATGCAGAATCTAAAGTAGTGGAATCCATGAGACCTAACGGCGTGTTGATGGGACAGATTGCCCCGCAAGGGGGTCGTCTCTCTGGTACTTCATCCGTGGTTCAATTTGATGCTTGGAACTGGGAAGATGCTACCGTAAAAGTCAACGACGGAATTTATATGAACTGGCCAAGTAGTTTTACGCGCGGCCGTTGGTGGCTTGGTGAAGATCCAGGATTGAAAATCAACGATAAATACAGTGAACAAGTGGATGAGGTGGTCTCGTTTTTTAACGAAACCAAAGCCTATGGCGCAGGAGACCAACCTATAGTTAACTTGCCATACGCTGCTACTCAAGGTTTGTTTGATGGTTCTAAAAAACTATACATTAATGTAGATGACGAAAAAGGCATTACAGATGCCATCCATTTTGCAAAAAACAACAAGGTACAGCACATGGTCATTGTGGGCGGAAGTGAAGCTTATAAAGTTGCCGATTTACTAAAACAGAACGACATTCCAGTGATTTTACAACGTATTCATTCCTTACCAAGTAGAGATGATGACGATTATGACATGTCTTACAAATTGGCTAATTTGTTAGTGGAAAAAGGTGTTCTCGTCGCTTTAAATGCCAACGGACAAATGGAGCGTATGCACTCTAGAAACATCCCGTTTTATGCAGGCACTGCTGTTGCGCATGGTATGGCAAAGGAAGAAGCTTTAAAACTGATCACTTCTAACACGGCTAAAATATTGGGCATCGATAAAGATTACGGCACTCTAGAAACAGGTAAAAGCGCTACGCTTTTTATTAGTGAAGGGGACGCTTTAGACATGCGTACCAATAAATTAACCCATGCTTTTATTGACGGTCGTTCAGTAAGTTTAGAAACCCACCAAACCGAATTGTACCAACGTTATGATAAGAAAATTAATTCAGGAAAATAAGGAATGAAAAGCTTGAGGTTTGAGGATTCAGGTTTCAGGTTTCAACAGGGATTATAAATAAAAAATCTGTCACGCCCCATAATCCGGGAATGACAGATTTTCTTATTTTAATACGATTATTGCTAATCATTTAAAACACGAAAACCAGCATACCAAAGGCATCTACGAACCAAATCTTGATTCGTGATTCGTGATTATAACAGCGAAGCAATCTTAATACTTAATTCTAACAGCGCAGCGATCTCACTTCTCCCCTCACTGCACCAACTCCGCCCCTTCTGGCCTGCCAAAAACTCTCATATCCATTTTAACCGTAGTCAACATCGGACTCACAAATTTTACTTCATTTTTCACGGTTGTCGGTTGGTTGTTTTCAGAATTATACCAAACCATCGTTTCCGGTAATGACAAGCCTTCCACGTCTTGCCAATGGCTATAGTTTATAAAATGATAATCCTTAGCTTTTTCGTTTTTCCCAAAGGTTACCGTGTAGGCCAACCAAGCCATCTTATTAGTATCCGTATCGTAATACAATACATATTCATCATCCGGTGAGGCACCAATGCCACTTTCATAAGAAATTTTGATTCCAGGATAGGTCTTGCCTTCAAACACTAAAGGCGCAGCATCTGCGTACATAATACCATCATCAGCCAACACAAAAGGCATCGCATAAAAATAGAACATCAAGTTGTAGTAAAATTTCGGATTGCCTTCATATTTTGCCTTATCTGAGTTTTTCACCCAAAGCACCTCGCCATCATAACCAATTTTATGTTTTGGCATTTCAATGAGGGAGAATCGCTCTTTTAAATCGGTAGTGGTAATTTCATAACCGCCTGGTTTTTCAACAGAAAATTCTAAAGTAGCCATCTCATTCCAAGTATCGAGTCCGCCGTGGGCATCAAAAATCTTGGTCATGTTTTCAGGATAGGCGCTAGTCGTCACATCCAATTCTTCTTCAGTGTATGGCTCAGCTTCAGGTTTTGTTTCGGTGGTTTTATCTTTACAAGACACCATAACCGCGAGCATCAGGGATAAATAGAGGATTATTTTCATAAATAAGGGTTGATTAAACATTTAAAGGTTTGTGAATTTTTCAAGATCAAAATTACCAAAAAAAATAGGTCGCCGATTCGCATTTCTTCGTTCAATTTTCATGGAACATGCTATTCTTAGCGCTTATTCAGTAAATTTGTGCTAGCAAAATACTACTTATCTGTGAATAAAGAAATAACAAGTGTGCAAAACACCTATATCAAAACCTTGGTTCAGCTTAAGGAAAAATCGAGGGATCGTAAAAAATCAGGATTATTTTTAATAGAAGGTGCGCGCGAAATCAGTTTGGCCATAAAGGGAAATTATCACATAGATACCATATTATATGTACCGGAAGTATTTAATGAAGCACAATTAGATGGTTTCGACATACCCTCAAATTCGATTATTGAAATATCAAAAGAAGTGTACCAAAAATTGGCCCACCGAGACACTACAGAAGGAATTATTGCTGTGGCCAAAACGAAGTCTCACGATTTAGGAAACATTACATTTAAATCAGAACAGCCCTTAATTTTAGTGGCGGAAGCGCCTGAAAAGCCGGGCAATATCGGTGCAATTTTAAGAACTGCAGATGCTGCCAACGTGGATGCGGTAATTATTGCGAATCCTAAAACCGATTTATACAATCCCAACATAATCCGCAGCAGCGTAGGCTGTGTGTTTACCAATCAAATTGCTACAGGCTCAACGGAGGAGATCATTTCGTTTTTAAAAGAACAACATATCGCTATCTACTGTGCCGCCCTGCAAGCATCAGAAGTGTATACCACTCAAGATTTTAAGACCGCCACGGCGATTGTGATGGGTACCGAAGCGACAGGATTGAGTGATGCCTGGTTGCAAAACGCCACTCAAAATATTATCATTCCTATGCAGGGCGACATAGACAGTATGAATGTTTCGGTGGCAGCAGGCATTTTAATTTTTGAGGCTAAAAGACAACGAAATTTCAAGTAGCAAGACTGCCAACTGAAAACTGAATACTGCCAACTGAAGACTGAATACTGAATACTGAATACTGAAAACCATGACAGCCACTACCCTTTTCTACATCATCATTGCCATAATCATCCTCGATTTTATTGTTGATAAAATTTTGGATGCTTTAAATGCTAAACATTATAATGATCCCATCCCAGCGGAACTTAAAGATGTGTATGACGAAGAAGCCTATATAAAATCGCAGCGTTACAAAGCCACAAACTACAAATTTGGTGTGATTACCTCAACATTTTCATTGGTATTAACTTTAGCCTTTTTGCTGTTGGACGGGTTTGAATTTGTCGACACTATCGCCCGGAGTTATAGTGGCAATAGTATCGTTATTGCCTTAATTTTCTTCGGCATCATCATGTTGGGGAGTGACTTGCTCACCACGCCTTTCTCCTATTACCAAACCTTTGTGATTGAGGAACGATTTGGATTTAACAAAACCACAAAAAAAACCTTTTTACTCGATAAGCTGAAAGGATTAGTAATGATGGGCGTTATTGGCGGCGGACTATTGTCCCTAATCATTTGGTTCTACGAGGTTACTGGTACTAATTTCTGGCTTTACGCATGGGCACTCGTGGCGTTATTTAGCATTTTTGCCAATTTGTTTTACGCCCGACTCATCGTCCCGTTATTTAATAAGCAAACACCTTTGGAAGGTGGAGCCTTGAGAGAGAAAATTTCTGCGTACGCGAACTCCGTAGGTTTTAATTTAGATAAAATTTTTGTGATTGATGGTTCCAAGCGCAGCACTAAGGCCAATGCCTATTTTTCGGGCTTTGGCAGTGAAAAACGCGTGACGCTCTACGATACCTTAGTTAATGATTTGGATGATGAAGAAATTGTAGCGGTGTTGGCGCATGAAGTGGGACACTACAAAAAGAAACACATCATTTTTAATATGGTGGCATCATTGTTACTTACTGGACTTACATTATATATTCTTTCCATCTTTATATCGAACCCCTTATTGTCCAATGCGCTTGGGGTGGCTATTCCGAGTTTTCATGTCGGCTTAATTGCTTTTGGATTGCTTTACTCGCCCATCTCAGAACTGACGGGGTTTGTGATGAATCATTTCTCACGCAAATTTGAATACCAAGCGGATGATTACGCCAAAAACACTTACAAGAGCGAACCGTTGGTAAGTTCCTTAAAAAAGCTATCAAAAAACAGTTTGAGCAACTTGACCCCACATCCGGCCTACGTATGGGTGCACTATTCGCATCCCACGCTGTTGCAACGGGTTAGAAATTTGAGAACGTAATTTGCGAAGTTAGACCAGCATATTCAGCCGTCTTATCTCTATAATGATGGGGAACCTATACAAAATAATGCCGCACTAGTTCCCAAAAGTTTTGTAACTTAAGCAGTCATTTAAAAATTGAAACTTATGAAAAATCTAATGTTGCTATCGTTTATTTTGTGTTTTGGAATCGCCATAGGCCAAACCAAAATTCCATCGGCAGAAAGTCAAATTAAAACCGCCCTTTATGCCAGTCCTGAGATGTATCAAGACGGTGCAAAAGTGTTGGGATACAATGAAAAAGGCGAGCTCGTTACCCTTCGGGAAGGCAACAATGGTTTAATTTGTATCGCTAACAGCCCAAAGAGAAACGGCGTCAGCGTTTCCTGTTATAGCGATAAATTGGAAGCGTATATGGCCAGAGGTCGTGAGTTGGCCGATAGCGGAAAAAATGAAGTTGAAAAACGGGAGTTGCGAAAACAAGACATTGATGCTGGCACCTTAATGATGCCTAAAGAGCCCGCTGCAGCCTATATGGTCACCGCAACAAAAGAAGATTATGATTTTGAAACTGGCACATTAAAAAACAGCAAAATGAGATATGTACTTTACAAACCATATATGTCTGGCGCAGAAACTGGACTGCCAACCAAACCTAGCGCCCCAGGAATGCCGTGGTTAATGGATGCTGACACCCACCGCTCGCATATCATGATTACACCAGCCAACGACAATTAGATCCTATTCTATGAAATATATTTCAGTCCTATGCCTAGCCACAGTGTTGATGGGGTGCGCTAGCAGATACCACAGTAAAGACTTCACCAAGGAGGGAAGTTTTACCTCGGGTATCGAAGGCCCTGCAACAGATGACCAAGGCACTGTTTATGCGGTCAATTATATAGAGCAAGGCACTATTGGCAAAATTACCCCGGCGGGCGAAAGCGCCGTATTTGTTACCTTACCTAACGGCAGTATTGGAAACGGCATTCGGTTTGGCCAACAGCAGCAGATGTTTGTGGCGGACTACGTCAATCATAATATTCTGGAAATTGATATGAATTCTAAACATATCGAAGTTTATGCGCATGAACCAACGGCCAGCCAACCTAATGATATTGCTATTGCGCCTGATGGTAACATTTATGCAAGTGACCCAAATTGGGCGGACAGTACGGGAAAACTGTGGAAAGTAACCAAAGAAAATGGCTTTGAATTATTAGAAGACAACATGGGTACCACAAACGGCATTGAGGTAACTCCGGATGGCAAAAAACTATATGTTAATGAGTCCGTGCAACGCAAAATCTGGGTGTATGATATTGGTGATGATGGGGTCATCAAAAACAAAGAAGAGCTGATCTCTTTTGAAGATTTTGGCTTGGACGGCATGCGTTGCGATCGTGAAGGGAATCTCTACGTGACACGTTATGACAAAGGTACCGTAGTCGTTTTGTCTCCGGCAGGCATGGTTCTGAAGGAATACCGATTAAAAGGAAAAAAACCTTCAAATTTGACCTTTAGTCCAGATTACAAAACTATTTACGTGACCCTTGCTGACAAGGGAAATATTGAAGTGATCCGCCTCTAACTAAAAGCATCTTCTGAGAGGCTTCATATGATTTTCAACCTGAAAAATCGCTTTTAAAATGGAAGCGCTATAGCTTCTGGATTTACAAATTCTTTAGTGTACGGATTCTCCAAGAAACTTAAAGTCGGTCGCTGCGGTTGAAGAATATCGTCTTTAGTAATCCCGTAAACGCCCCAATAATTAGACAGGAGCTGCGAATAAATGTCTTCATTCCAGAACCCGAAAAGGGGGTCTTTCTCTTCCTTTACGGCTATGCTGATCTGATCACCCTTATATTCCACAAGGTATTTTGGGCTGTACTGCAAGATGTAATCCGAATAATGGAATCTCGCATATAGTTCCTCAAACTGTACGGGGTGCAACACGTGACCCTCAATTTTCTCCAGCACTTCCGTATGCTTCGCTTTAAGGACACCATTATCCTGTAAGCACGCTACAAATCCAAAGCCATTTACCCCAAACGAAAACATTAAATTAATGGCATCATCGCGATAACTAAAAATATCTGCCGAATATTTTAAAGGAAACACCACAATACTCCACGGTTTTTTCCCTTTAAAAGTGATTGGTTCTATAACAGACTGTAACATGAGATGAAAATTGCTAAAGCGTTCTTGCAAAGCCGGTGAAAGTTCAAATTCCTCACCTTGATTAAGAAGTCGGTTTCTCTCATAGACCATTTCGTAATACAACAAGCCATAGACCATTCTGCCCGTCCACTGAAAAATCAGAAGTTCGTCAAGCGCAGCCATCCCTTCATAACCGTGTTCATAGGCCGCCTTAATTTTGACATCCAGAGCGTCGAAGGCCTTTTTAACTTCAGGCGAACACGGCAATTCTAAATCCTCATAATTATAAGATTTTGCTTTATCCATCATCTCAATGCGTTCATCACCAAATTTAAAATGATCCATCAACCATTGTGGAAAAACCGACATTTTTTCAGTAGTTAACGCGCCCGAAAGAAAGCAAAAATGAGGATCAAAAATAAGGTCGGTAAAAGGATTATAAAGTGTTTGAGACATCACTTGCGAAGATATTAGTTGATAATTCCCGCAAAGTTAGCCATAAACTTATGGTACAATACATATATTGGAGAGAAATTAAAACAAAATAACGTTCTAAAATTAGAAAAAGAAAAAAACTACGAGTCTTACTCTTAATATAAGTAGCACGAAATTAAAACGTAAATCCAATTTTTACGCCTCCCCAGCCAGATGCTTCTCCAGATTCAAATTCTGTGGAAAGGTAGGAACGGGTATATTCAAAATACAGTGAGCGGGTTTGCAGTATGAGTCCGAAGTTAAGCTGCCCCGTAACCCGAGTTACCTCGCTTGATTCAATAATATATGGGCTGTTCCTATTGAACACGCCACCTTGTAGTGTAGCGTCATATCCCACAATAGAAATAGAAGGCTGGGCAAAGGCATATAATTTAAAAGCACGATCACCATTGACAGCAAATGGGTTGTTTAAAATACCAAAGACACTATTGATTCCTACGGATGCATTGGTAAATAATGTTCCAAGATTCGCTGAAGCATCGCCTTGTAAAGCCCATAGTTCGCGATATTTAAAAAGTTGGATTTCATAATGAAGACCATAATTTACGACTACATCATTTTTTATTTGATGTTGCCATCCCATGGGAATTTTATTACCTGTAGCCTTGTGAATAGCCACCTGCATTTCTTTTCCAAAAGCACCAGGACCGATCAGTCCCAGACTCAAAGACGTGCTAGTTCTCGATTTGTTGACCTCATTTGTGGCAAGCACAAAACTTTTCGACAGAATGGCTGCTGAAAAGGGCCGGTCACCTTTTTGGATGTTGGGGCGTTCATAATGACCCGGGGTATACCCAAAATGTTCAAGGGTGAAGCCATACCGATAGGAATTATCCTTGGGCTTAAGCAGCAGTTTATTGATAGGATTTTTTTCTAATATCGGCAACACCATTTCAAAACTATAACCTTGCGTGTAATTTTGGTCTGTAGCATTAAAATAGTCATTGTCATAATTCAATCGGAAATAGCTGTTACTGGAAATGTTTCGGAAGGAGGCCCAATGGTCCAATTTCTGAGAAAAAACCACAGTTGGACATAAAACGATTAAAAAAACAAAAACTCTCACTTTTTATCTACGACAAAACGTTAGAAAGGGTTTTTAAGCAGAAGTTCAAAATGATTACCGCAATTTCTCACTCAAATATTTCCAATAACGCTTGGGCACATGCTGAACGTGCAATTTCATATTTTTACGAGACTTTATATTAGTACTCTCAAAATAATCTTGCCATAAAGTCTGAAATTCAAGTTCTGAAGCGGTAAAATAATCACGATTGGTTTTAGTGGCATCAAAACCATCTGGTAATGAAAGTTGCATGACCTCAACTTTTTCCAAATCATAATACAATCCGTAACCGCGTTTTATATCGTAGATAATCCATTTCTGGTCCGCATAGCGGCTTTTAAAATGCTTGGAAATCAGGGGCAACACATCAAAGTCAGGCTCAACTGTGGCAAAATAGATCCCGTCATTAGTCAATCGGAATCGCACAAAAGCCTCCATCCTATGCTTTTCACGCCCGACACTTTTAGCAATCTGTGAGAGTTTTAAAACGGTAGCATTAGAAAAATCTGAATCAATAGGAATGGCACTTTTAAAGGCCTGTTGCATATAATCAAGTAGCAATGCTTCAACGCCAGGCTGCTCACTTAAAAAGGAACTGTACAACCTATAACTTCCTTTTGCGCTGGTTTTAGATGTGATGCCTTTCCACACCCGATCAGCCTTTTCTACATCGGTAATAATTTCAATAGTATTACCAAACAGCGATTCTTGGTGGCTCTCTGGTCTTTGAAAGCTAACGGTCTGCAATTTAAGTTCAAATACTTGAAAGACGGCGGTCAGAAACCCATCAAAAGTGCCGTCATAACTAAGAATATGTTCTTCAGAAATCAACATCTATCCAAATAAATTCAGTTGCGGACTCAATATTTTCTGATATTTACTGGTCGAGTTTTGTAAAATAAGGGATTTTAATTGCGGGGAAGTCAAATCACGACGTTCAAAGTCTCGAGAATCGCACACCAAAAAATACTTTGCTCTATTCAAGGCTACACCCATACGTTTTAGATGGTCCCAATTTAATTTTCTGAATTGTCGGGCCTGCAGAATTTTATAGACTGATTTCATCCCTAATCCAGGAATACGCGCCAACATAAATTTATCAGCTTTGTTAACATCAATCGGGAAATGTTCCATATTCCTTAAGGCCCAACCTAACTTAGGATCCACATCCAAATCGAGATTTTGATGTTCGTTATTTAATATTTCGTGGACTTCAAAACCGTAAAAACGCATCAGCCAATCCGTTTGGTACAATCGATTTTCTCGCAACATGGGCACATCTGTCCCTATTTGGGGCAAACGGGAATCGTAGCTAATTGGGATATATCCTGAATAATACACCCGCTTTAAATTAAATTTTTTGTAAAAATAATTGGAGGTCCACATGATCTGCTGGTCACTCTCTCCGCTGGCCCCGATAATCATTTGGGTACTCTGACCTGCAGGGGCAAATTTAGGAGTGCTTTTTATGATTTTCTTTTCGGATTGGTATTGAATGATTTCATTTTTCACCTTGATCATCGGTTTTATAAAATCCTCCCGATTCTTTTCTGGCGCCAGTAATTTCAAGCCTTCCTTGGTGGGGATTTCAATATTCACACTCAGACGGTCCGCGTACAATCCTGCTTCTTTCATCAACTCATCAGAAGCTCCCGGAATGGATTTTAAATGGATATAACCGTTAAAATTTTCTTCCAAACGAAGCTTCTTGGCCACCGCCACCAAGCGTTCCATAGTATAATCGGCACTTTTAAAAATTCCAGAACTTAAAAACAAACCTTCAATATAATTCCTGCGGTAAAAACTGATGGTCAAGTCCACCACTTCCTGTACCTGAAAAGCAGCTCTTTTAATGTCGTTACTTTTTCTGGTCACACAATAGGCACAATCAAAAATGCAGTAATTGGTCAACAGAATTTTCAGTAAGGATACACAGCGGCCATCTTCAGTATAGGAATGGCAAATGCCCATGCCCGTAGCATCACCTAAACCTTTGCTGGCATTACTGCGTTTACTGCCGCTGGAGGCACAGGATACATCGTATTTAGCTGCGTCAGCAAGTATTTTTAATTTTTCTTGGGTGCGTTCAAAAGACATAGAGGGAAACGAGCGTTGGAATAATGGATAATTTTGGGTAAAATTACGCTGAATCAGACACTTCATTTAACAAAATAGATGTAAATATTAATCTAAAAACTTCATCTCCTGATAATTCTCTTCAACTTGCTCGAGAGCCTTCAAAATCTGTAAAAAATATTGCCAATTCCCTTTCTTTGTCTTACTTTTATTTTATGACAGAAGTTGATATCGAAAAGGAAAATGCTGCAATTGCCAAAGCCTACAAACAGTTACTTAAAGTTAGTTATCAGACCCTAAGTGTTGATGATAAGAAACTGATACGGAAAGCTTTTGATGTGGCTGTGGAAGCGCACAAAGATCAGCGCCGCAAATCAGGAGAAGCTTATATATTTCACCCCATTGCAGTGGCTAAAATTGTGGCCCAAGAAATTGGGTTGGATGCCACCTGTATTGCTGCAGCTTTATTACATGATGTGGTTGAGGACAATCCTGATTACAGCTTAGACTATATTGAGCAAACCTTTGGCAAAACCGTCTCCCGAATTGTGGACGGATTGACCAAAATCTCGTCGTTAAGTAAGGAAACCGACGTGTCCACTCAGGCAGAGAATTTTAGGAAGATGCTCTTGACTTTGAATGATGATGTACGGGTGATCATCATCAAGATTGCGGACCGTCTTCACAATATGCAGACAATGGACTCCATGCGCGCGGACAAGCAGGAAAAAATCGCCTCCGAAACCTTATACATTTACGCGCCGTTAGCACACAGGATCGGACTGTACAATATCAAAAGTGAACTTGAAGATTTGGGCCTTAAATATACTGAGCCTGAGGTATATCATGAAATCCACAATAAAATAAAAGAAAGCAAGGAAGAGCAAGATATTTATATCAAGGCGTTTTCTCAAGTTATCGTGGATTCTTTGGATAAGGAAGGTTTGTCCTACACTATTAAGGGCCGTCCAAAATCCATCTATTCCATTAGACGGAAAATGCTAAAACAAGGTGTTTCCTTTGATGAAGTTTATGATAAGTTCGCGGTACGAATCATTTACAAATCTGATTTTGCGAATGAAAAGTTTCTGGCTTGGAAGATTTATTCGATTGTTACCGATCATTTTATTCCGAATCCTATCCGGTTACGTGATTGGATATCTTCGCCTAAATCGACTGGTTACGAAGCGTTGCACATCACTGTGATGGGGCCAAAAGGCCGATGGGTAGAAGTGCAAATCAGAAGTGAACGCATGAACGAAATTGCGGAAAAAGGCTATGCCGCACACTATAAATACAAGCAAGGCAATGCTGAAGACGCTTTGGACACGTGGATTGATAAACTCCAGGAAGCTTTGGAAAGCAATGAGACAAATGCCGTAGACTTTGTAGAACAGTTCAAACTTAATTTATATTCCAAAGAAATTTATGTATTTTCTCCTAAAGGCGATCTAAAATCATTGCCTAAAGGTGCTACCCCACTCGATTTTGCATTTAGTATCCACACAGAAATTGGCATGAAAACCAGAGGCGCCAAAGTGAACGGTAAATTGGTGCCGCTCAGTCATGAGCTTCAAAGTGGCGATCAGGTTGAAATATTAACTTCCGAGAATATACGTCCAAATAGCAACTGGTTAGATTATGCTACGACCGCTCGAGCGCGCGGAAAAATTAAATCGTCTTTAAAGGACGAAAAGAAAGTGGTTGCGGAAGAAGGTAAGGAAATTTTACGCCGAAAGTTAAAGCAACTTAAAATTGCTTTGGATGAAAAATCCATCAATGAAATGGTGGTATTTTTCAAGCTTAAGACCAGTTTAGATTTATTTTACCGCGTGGGTATTGGCTCTATTGATAACCCGATGCTCAAAGATTTCGCTTCGTCACGCAGCAATGCGTTTATGACTTATATCAAAAGTAAAATTCGTAAACCAACGGTAGTCCAAAACATCGATAAGGATGAAATTACCGCCAAATATGACAGCTTGGTGTTTGGTAAGGAAGAAGAGAAGTTGGATTATAAACTTTCAGCCTGCTGCAACCCCATTCCAGGAGATGAGGTCTTCGGATTTCTAACCATAAATGAAGGCATCAAAATTCATAAAAAAAATTGCCCCAACGCGTTGAGTCTACAATCAAATTATGCATATCGCATCATGCAGGCCAAGTGGATTGACTCTTCACAACAGGAATTCGCGGCACAAATTACCTTGTCTGGTATAGACAACATGGGCTTGGTCAATAACATCACCAAAGTGATTTCATCCAACATGCACGTCAATATGAAAAGTATTAGTTTTCAAAGTGATGACGGCGTATTTTCCGGTAAAATAAACGTTATTGTAAAGAATAGCACTATGCTTAAAAAACTCATGGAGAATCTAAAAAAAATTAACGGGATTGATAAGGTCACAAGAGTTTAAATAGTGTAAATTTGCCAACGTAAATTATGAGCTCAAAAACAAAACATAACAATCAGGAAATAGTTAAAAACGTGTTCACCACATTTTTGGAAAGTAAAGGGCACCGTAAAACCCCTGAACGCTATGCTATTCTGCAAGAAATTTATGATAACGAAGAGCATTTTGATATAGAATCCCTTTACATCAAAATGAAAAATAAAAACTATCGGGTGAGCCGTGCTACACTTTACAATACCATTGAATTGTTATTGGAATGTGCACTCGTACGCAAGCACCAGTTTGGTCAGAATCAGGCACATTATGAAAAGTCCTATTTTGACAAACAACACGATCACGTCATCTTAACAGATACCGGAGAAGTTATCGAATTCTGTGATCCTAGGATCCAATCCATCAAAAAAACGATTGAAGAAGTGTTCGATATTTCCATCTCCAACCACTCACTATATTTTTACGGAACAAAGAACGAACAACCTAAAGAATCTTAAAAATGGCAGTAGATTTACTACTAGGATTACAATGGGGCGACGAAGGCAAAGGAAAAATTGTCGATGTCCTGACCTCTAATTACAATATTATTGCACGCTTTCAAGGCGGTCCAAATGCGGGACACACCTTGGTGTTTAACGGCAAAAAGCACGTGTTGCACACCATCCCGTCAGGCATCTTCCATGACGGCACAATTAACCTTGTTGGCAATGGTGTCGTAATTGATCCAGTCATTTTCAACAAAGAGCTCGACAAACTTGAAGAGCAAGGTATCGATTATAGAAAATCTTTATTGATATCTCGTAAAGCGCATATTATTTTGCCAACTCACCGTTTGCTTGATGCGGCGAGTGAAGCCTCTAAGGGAAAAGCGAAAATAGGCTCGACACTTAAAGGCATTGGTCCAACATATATGGACAAAACCGGCAGAAATGGTATTAGAGTTGGCGATGTAGAAATGGCCGATTGGAAAGATAAATACCGCGCCTTAGCTGATAAGCATGAAGCGATGATTGCCTTTTATAATGTCGACATGCAATATGATTTACAGGAATTGGAAGCCGAATTTTTTAAATCGATTGACGTTTTAAAATCCTTGACTTTTATAGATTCTGAAGAGTATTTACACCAAGCTCAAAAAGACGGTAAATCTATTTTGGCTGAAGGCGCTCAAGGTTCTTTATTAGATATCGATTTTGGAACCTATCCTTTTGTAACCTCATCCAATACGACAGCCGCAGGCGCGTGTACAGGACTAGGTATTGCACCAAACAAAATAGGCGATGTTTACGGTATTTTTAAAGCGTACACCACTCGAGTTGGTTCAGGCCCCTTCCCTACGGAGTTGTTTGATGAAGTTGGAGAAACCATGGGCCGCGTTGGTAATGAATTTGGAGCTACCACAGGACGTTCACGCAGATGTGGCTGGTTAGATTTAGTGGCTTTACGTTATGCTTGCCAAGTAAATGGCGTTACCAAATTAATTATGATGAAAGGCGATGTGCTTTCAGGCTTTAAAACCTTAAAAGTATGTACGGCTTACACTTATAAAGGTGAAGAAATTCAGCATTTCCCGTACAGTATCGAACCAGAACATTTGACTCCTATTTACACTGACTTTAAAGGCTGGAATGAGGATTTGACCGGAATGACAGATGCTGCAGATATGCCACAACCTTTAGTAGACTATATTGAGTTTTTAGAAAAAGAGCTCGAAACACCAATTACTATTGTCTCAGTTGGTCCGGATAGAAAACAGACCATTATTAGATAATTATTTTAAACGAACCTGCTCCATATATGTGATCAGGTTCGTTTATTTTCTTCATTTAGCGGCACATAAACTTATGTTAATGCAAAATAATGCTTAAATTAAAGAGTTACTTTTGAAAATCATTTGTCACACATTGAGAGCATTATACCTTTTTACAGTCTTATTTTTAAGCATCCAGCTTTCAGCATCCGCCCAAACGGAAAAATTAAAAAAAATCAGGGTTGAATATGCGGGATTTGTCGATTCCGACAGTTTGAGAGGACCGGGAGTTTCGGTTTTTACGCGAGATAACACCCAACAGGTCCACTTTACCCATGAGGGCATCAACATGTATTGCGATCAAGCCATCTACTACGAAAAAGAAGATTTTATTGAAGCTTACAGCAATGTCGTGATGCAGCAGGGCGATACGATTACGATGACCGCTAAATATGCGGAATACAGTGGCAAGACCCAATTAGCATTTGCTAGTGGCGATGTTGTCCTAACCGAACCACAATCTGTTTTAACCACAGATACGCTACACTTTGATCGCGTTAAACAACAAGCCTATTATCGCACCAAAGGTAAAGTTGTTAGAGATACGTCAGGCACCATCACCAGCCAAATTGGTCGGTATTATATGAACACCAAAAAATACCAATTTGTTCAAGATGTGGTTTTGGTCAACCCGGAATATACCTTATACACCAATCAACTCGATTTTTACACCGAAACTGGATTTGCCTATCTCTACGGACCATCGACCATTGTTGGTGAAAACAATACGATTTATGCCGAGCGCGGGTTTTACGACACTAATAATGATACCGGGTATTTTGTAAAAAACTCCAAAATCAATTATCAAAATCGGATTTTTGAAGGTGACAGCATGTATTTTGATAGAAAAATCAGTTTTGCTTCGGCCACCAATAATATCAAAGTAACCGATACCATAAATAATAGCGTTGCACGGGGCCACTATGCCGAAATTTGGCGCGCAAAGGATTCCGTGTTTATCACAAAACGCGCTTTGGCGATTACCGTTCAGGAAAAAGATTCCATTTATATGCACAGTGACACTTTAATGGTAACGGGGAAACCGGAACATCGGATTACGAGAGCGTATTACAATGCTAAAATATTTAAAAGTGATTTGAGTGGAAAAGCGGATTCCATTCACGCCGATCATAAGACAGGATTGACCCAACTCATCAATTTAAAGCGATTTTCCAATACGGATGCCTTTACAGTCAAACGCAGGCCCATTCTTTGGAATTTGGATAATCAAATGACGGGAGATACGATTCATCTCATTTCCAATCCTAAAACAGAACAACTCGATTCCCTAGTCGTTTTTAACGACGCTTTTCTGATCAGTAAAGATACCCTTGGCGACGGCTACAATCAAATTAAAGGCTTAAGACTCATCGGACTTTTTAGAGATAATGACCTCTATAATGTAGACATCATAAAAAATGCTGAAGTCATCAATTATTCGCGTGATGACAATCAGGAACTGATAGGTATCAATAAATCAAAATCGGGGAAAATCAATCTTAAAATTGAAGAGGGCTATAAAATCATCACCTTAATTGACCAAGTGGATGGCGACATTTATCCGGAATCTAAATTTCCTGAAAATGCTAGAAAAATGCGCGGCTTTGACTGGCGCGAAAAGGAACGCCCTAAGAGTGTGGAGGATTTATTCAGCGAGGATCCACCACTAGTACTACCGGTCATAAAAGGTTTGGGGGAATATGTACCGCAAGAAGAATTCTTTGATGAAGCCTTGTTGCAACGCGTTGAAGATGCCACACCAAAAGACACAAAAAAGGATGCCACTCAAAAAGCATCTCGTAATATTCCGAAGGAGGCGCTGCAAAAAGCAGATTCTACTAAGGCAAAACCGGTACAATCATTAAAGAAAAAGAACAATTGATATGACGAGCGATTTTTTACTGTACCAAGCGCAAACCACCCCACATCCTTTAGCTATGGAAGTATCCCACGCTGAAGGCTGTTATGTTTACGACACCAACAATAAAGCTTATCTCGATTTTGTTGCGGGCGTTTCCGCTTGCAGCTTAGGACATAGACATCCTAAAGTGGTTAAGGCTATCATAGATCAATTGGACAAATACATGCACGTGATGGTGTATGGCGAATATATTCAGCAACCGGCAGTAGAGTTGGCAAAACTTTTAGCGGACCACTTACCAGAATCCTTAGAATGTACCTATTTGGTCAATTCAGGCACTGAAGCGATTGAAGGCGCTTTAAAATTAGCCAGACGAGCAACAGGAAGGAGCCAAATTATTGCAGCACATCACGCCTACCACGGTAATACCATGGGTTCCATGAGTGTGATGGGCTACGAGGAACGCAAACAGGCATTCAGACCATTGATTCCTGATGTGCATTTTATCACCTTTAATAATACTGAGGATTTAAAGCAAATTACCTATAAAACGGCGGCAGTCATTTTAGAAACCATCCAAGGTGGTGCAGGATTTATTGAGCCACAATCCAATTATTTAACCAAAGTGAGAACGCGCTGCGATGAAGTTGGCGCTCTCCTAATCTTAGATGAAGTACAACCAGGAATAGGACGTACAGGGAAACTTTTTGGCTTTGAGCATTACAACTGTATTCCTGATATTTTAGTGACCGGAAAAGGACTTGGAGGCGGAATGCCAATAGGTGCTTTTACAGCGTCAAGATCGATGATGCAAACCTTGCAGGATTTTCCAAAATTAGGCCATATTACCACTTTTGGTGGGCACCCTGTCATTGCTGCAGCGGCCCTGGCAACAGTTAAGGAAATTACGGAAAGTAATTTGATGGCCGAAGCCTTGGAAAAAGAAGTTCTTTTTAGATCACTTTTGGTACACCCTTTGATTACAGAGATCAGGGGACGCGGATTGATGTTGACGGCTTTAACTCCCTCAGCAGAGATTGCAACAGAACTCATTTTAAAGGCGCAAGGCAAAGGATTAATCTTGTTTTGGTTGCTTTTTGAGACCAAAGCCATCCGTTTAACCCCACCTTTAACCATTACAAAAGAAGAAATTACCAAAGGTTGTAAAATTATTTTTGAAATATTGGACGAAATTTCTGCCAAATTTTAAAGACCATTAATGCTTGAACGCCTTTACCAACTAGCCGTTCAGCACCACCATTACCCATTGATTTTTAGAGCTGTTAATTAATTTGTTGAAAACATTCAGCTTAAAAATCACAATTCTCTAATGATAACGTTACATTTAATTCAACGAACAATACAAAGTGCTTATGGAGTTCAGTCAACATGACGAAGACAATAACTATTCGCTAACAAAATTTGAGTCGATGCTAAAAACAAACAACGTGTTGTTTTTTGATTCAAATGAGTTTGAAAATATCATCCAATTCTATTTTGAAAATGGCCGCATTGCACTCGCAAAAAAAGCTATCAAATTAGGACTGGAGCAGCACCCCTCATCCATTGTTTTAAGACTTTTTCAGGTAGAAATTTACATCCTTGAAGACAAATTACCTCAAGCTGAAAAACTACTGGACGAGTTGTATATTCTAGAACCGTCCAACGAAGAAATCTACATTCAAAAAGCCAGTATTCTTTCCAAACGCGACGAGCACGAGAAAGCCATTGACACCTTAAAAATTGCGTTGAAACTATCAGATGCTGATGAAGAAGATGCTGATTTATACGCTTTAATTGGCATGGAGTATCTCTTTATGGACCAATTTGAAAATGCCAAAACCTATTTCATCAAATGCTTGGAATTGGATATGGAAGATTATTCGGCCTTGTACAACATCATCTATTGTTTTGAATTTTTAGATCTGAATGAGGAAGCTATCGATTTCCTGAATCACTATTTGGATAAAAACCCATATTGCGAAGTGGCTTGGCATCAATTAGGGAAACAGTATGCTGCCCTTAAGGATTATCCAAAAGCCCTGTCCGCTTTTGAATTCGCCATCATTTCTGACGATACCTTTGTAGGCGCTTATCTTGAAAAAGGTAAGGTTTTGGAGAAAATGAAAAAGTACGACGAAGCGATTGAAAATTACAATGTGACCTTGGCCTTAGATGAACCTACGTCGTTCGCCTTATTGCGCATTGGCAATTGCTACGAAAAGTTGGGATCAGATGACTTGGCGGTGCAATATTATTTCAAAACCGTTCACGAAGATCCGTTACTGGACAAAGGTTGGATTTCCATTACCAGATTTTACAATAAAAAGAAAGATTACCAAAAGGCGTTGTATTATATCAACAAAGCTATAAATATAGATGCAGACAATGTGCGCTACTGGAAGTTATACGCGCAAATCAATCATCGTTTAAATTTTATTGAAGAAGCTGAACGTGGTTACAAAAAGACTTTGGACCTTGGTAATTATGAATTGGATACGTGGCTGGCCAGAACCGATGCGCTTATTAGTTTGGGCGAGTACGAGGCTTCAGCACTTAATCTTATTCAAGCTGCGGAATTTTATCCAGAAAATGCGGAGATTGAGTACCGCCTGGCTGGAATCTATTTTACGTTGTTCGAAAATGAAAAAGGACAGTACCATTTAAAAAACGGTCTGTTGATTAATGAGGATTATAATTTTATACTCCAGGAATTATTTCCTTTAATTGCGGACCATCAAATGGTGGTCAAGATTATTTCAAATTCCAAAAAAACGTCCAAGTAAATTTATATATCTTTACGTTTCTTATCTGTAAAATTTAACAATGCAAAGACGTTTATCAGATTACCTATTCATAACACTGAAAGGGATTGCAATGGGTGCAGCAGATGCTGTCCCAGGAGTTTCCGGGGGTACCATCGCTTTTATTGCCGGAATTTATGAAGAGTTGATCACCACCATAAGTGGTGTCAATCTTGATTTATTAAAAACCTTTCGGAAAAGTGGATTTGCAGCCTTTTGGACGCAATTAAACGGGAATTTCTTATTGGCACTTTTAACGGGAATCGTCATCAGTTTTGTGTCTTTTATGAGGCTCGCGAAATTTTTAATTGAGCAGCATCCAGTGTTGATTTGGTCCTTCTTTTTTGGGCTGATTGTTGCGAGTATCTTTTTTGTGGGCAAACAGATCAAAGTCTGGAACTTAGGCACGATTGTAGCCTTAATCTTTGGGACATTAGCTGCCTTTTACATCACTACCCTGCCGACTATGGCAACTAATGACAGTTCAATATTTTTGTTTTTTGCAGGAGCTTTGGCCATTTGCGCCATGATCTTACCGGGTATTTCAGGTTCTTTTATCCTGGTAATTTTAGGCGCCTATAAAACGCTAAGTGATGCCTTTTACGCCTTCGACTTAAAAAAAATAGCCATTTTTGCCATTGGGGCGCTGATTGGCTTACTGAGTTTCAGCAGGGTCTTAAAATGGTTGTTCAACAATTATAAAAACACAACTTTGGCGGTGCTGACGGGCTTTATATTTGGGTCGTTGAACAAGATTTGGCCTTGGAAAGAAACACTTATCGTTTTTGAAAAAGCGACAGGTGCAAGAACCTCCATCGACACAATTTCAGATTTTGGTACCATTGAAATCTACCAACGTCAAATCAATGACTTTGATACCTTTAAAATGATTTCAGAAAAAAGCATCTTGCCTTATCGCTATTCAGAAATTAATAATGGCATAGATCCTCAAATAACCTTTGCAATTGGATTGATGATTGTTGGATTTTTAACTATCTTCATTCTCGAAAAAGTAGGCTCCAAAACTCGGTAAATGCAAAGCACCAGAACCTTTACAGATAGACTTTTCTTAGTCATAAAGGGCTTGGCCATGGGTGCAGCAAATAAAGTTCCTGGCGTTTCTGGAGGTGTGGTAGCCTTTGTGGCAGGATTCTACGAAGAGTTTATTTATTCATTGCAAAAAGTTAATAAAACCGCCCTTAAACTCTTGTTTAATGGCCGTTTTAAAAGTTTCTTCCACTATATCAACGGTAAGTTTTTAAGCTTACTTTTTTTAGGAATGATCATCAGTTACTTCAGTATTTCTAAAGTGCTCGATTACTTTTTAGTCCATTCAGAGCTTTATGTCTGGAGTCTTTTTTTTGGATTAATCATCGGTTCCATCTATTATATCAATAAAGATTTTAACGACTGGAATTATAAGACCATCACCGCGTTGGTTATCGGAATTGTTTTGGGCGTAGGCATCAGCTTCCTGGACCCTGCTCGAGAAAACGACAACTTATTATTTGTGTTTTTCTGCGGAATCATCAGCGTTTCCGGCATGACCTTACCCGGATTTTCAGGTTCATTTATTCTAATCTTATTAGGTAATTATGTGCTTCTATTGGTGGATTCCGTCAACGCCCTTTCAGACACCTTTTATGAAATTATTGTGGGCGATTTTAGTGTTTTTCAAAACTCGGCGCGAATTAGGTTATTAAAGGTGCTGATCATTTTCACTATAGGCTCCGTTACTGGTTTAGTCACCTTTTCGCATATGCTGAGCTATATCCTTAAACATTACAAAAGCATTACCACTGCTTCCATAATTGGCTTTATTGTTGGCTCATTAGGGGTGGTGTGGCCCTGGAAGAAAACCATTTACAGAATGGCCGCCGATGGTAATTATATCTTCGATTCCACGGGCAAAAAAGTAGTCTCCAATTACGAGCGATTCATTCCTGAACTGCACAACGAAACCTATGTGGCTATTGGTTATATCATAATTGGAATTATAATTGTTTTAGCATTAGAATGGTATGGACACAAAACAAGAAAAGTCAAGGCCTAAATATGGGCTTGTCGGCAAAAATATTGCGTACTCATTTTCAAGAGCCCATTTTACGGCAAAATTTGAAAAGGAGCAGTTGCCTTATACTTATGTTAATTATGACCTTGAAAGCATAGCTGAATTTCCTGAAATTCTGAATCAGGACGATATCAGAGGTTTAAACGTCACAATACCCTACAAAGAGAAAGTCATCCCGTTTATAGATGAACTTCATAAAACGGCTTCTGAGATTGGCGCTGTCAATACCATTAAATTCTTGGCTTCGGGCAAAACGAAGGGTTATAATACGGATTACTACGGATTTAAAAAATCGATCGCTCCTTATCTTAAATCCCATCATAAGAACGCCTTGATTTTGGGTACGGGCGGCGCTTCTAAAGCAATTGCCTACGCATTGCAAAAACTTGGGATCAGTTTTGACTATGTTTCCAGAACACCACAGTCAAAAGCAAAGTACGTATACTCGGATTTAACCGAACCTATCATAACCAAGCATACCCTTATCATTAACTGTACGCCGTTAGGCACACATCCTAATGTGAATCAATGTCCGGATCTTCCATATGATGGCATCACCAAGGCTCATTTGCTGTTTGACCTCATATACAACCCAATCCAAACTAAGTTTTTAATCTGTGGAGAAATTAAGGGTGCTACCACCTGCAATGGCGCCAAGATGCTAGAGTATCAGGCGGAGAAAGCATGGCAAATTTGGAACAAATAAGCTAAATGCCCTAAAATCAAGTTTCTCTTTTGTAATCTAAGGGCTAGTTAGTATATTTACTTTTTAACTACAGCAAGAACTTTAATCATTACGACAATGTCAGAGAAAGATAACCTGCCCAGTGCAGATGGAAACGAGGAATTAAATGGAGAGGCTATCACTACTGATCACACAGGTACTGAAAACCACAACACCATCAAAAACGACACTTCTTCAACGGAGGAGCCTGAATCTTCAGTTCCTGTAGAAGAACAACCTATAACCGATGCATCCCAAGAGACGGTAGAAAACGCCGAAACTCCTGTTGAGCCGGAACCTGAAACCCCTAAAACTTCAAACGATGCACGGGTCCAAAAGAAAGATGCCCACGTCGATGAAATTGAGGAATCTAACGCTGAAGATGCTGAAGATGAAGGCAATGTTGAGCGTCATTCCTTAGAAGATAAGGACTACCATGCCATGACTATGGAACAGTTGGTAGATGAATTAGAAGGGTTACTGAAAAGCAAAAAAGTACAAACCATAAAGTCTCATATTGAGGAGATCAAAACGGAGTTTAACTCGAAATTTTCGGAAATTCTTGAAGAAAAGAAAGAAGAATTTATCAGCGAAGGCGGCAGTGAGATTGATTTCTTTTATTCCAGTCCGTTAAAAAAGCGCTTCAATGCACTTTATAAAGACTATAAAAACAGTCTGAACGCCTATTATAAGACTTTAGAGACCAATCTGAAATCAAATTTAGAAAACAGATTGCGCATTATTGAAGACATTAAAGGGCTAATCAATGTTGAAGAAAACATCAACACGACGTATAAACACTTCAAGGATTTACAGGAAGAATGGCGCGTTGCTGGTCCAATTCCTAGAGATAAATACAATAATGCATGGAACACCTACCACCATCATGTGGAGATTTTCTATGACTTTTTACACCTCAATCGCGATTTGCGCGATATGGACTTTAAACACAATCTCGATCAGAAATTGAAAATCATTGATCGTGCTGAGGAATTAGCAAAAGATGACAATTCGAATAGAGCGTTTAGAGAACTACAGGTACTCCACAAAATGTGGAAAGAAGACTTAGGTCCTGTAGACAAAGAACACCGTGAGGCCATTTGGGAACGTTTTAGCAATGCTACCAAAACAATTCATGATAAGAGACAAGTGTATTACGCTGATGTTGACAAAGCCCATGAAGCGAATTTGGAGAAAAAAGAAGCCATTATTGCCAAAATTGAAGCCATTGCCCAAGATGATTTAAGTTCACACCAAGCATGGCAAAATAAAATAAACGTCATAGAAGGCTTACGGAAGGAGTTTTTCAATGCCGGTAAAGTTCCTATTAAGGTGAATGAAGCCACGTGGGCCAAATTTAAGAGTGCGGTCAGAACGTTTAATAAAAAGAAAAATTCTTTTTATAAAGGCCTTAAAAAAGATCAATACACCAATTTACAAAAGAAATTAGAATTGATCAAAACGGCAGAAGACCACAAGGATAGCGACGATTTTGACACCGTGACCCCATTGATGAAGAAAATTCAGAATGAATGGAAAGCCATCGGCCATGTGCCAAGAAAGGATAGTGACAAAATTTGGAAGCGCTTTAAAGCCGCATGTAACCATTATTTTGACAAGCTGAATGCGGAACGCAATGCAGCCAATAAAGGTCAGGTGGAAGCTTTTGAAAAAAAGACGAAAATGCTCGATGAGCTAAAAAATTTACAGTTAAGCGGTACTCCTGAGGCGGATTTGGAGATGATTAAGCAAAAAACCGAAGAGTGGAATGCCTTAGGTCCAGTGCCACAAAACAAGCGCTTTATTGAGGGTAAATTCAATAAAACCTTGGATGGCCTGTTCAATGATTTAAAATTAGATAAGTCAGAAGTTGAAATGATCAAGTTTGAAAACAAGCTGGAACACCTTTCCCAACCGGACGACACACGATTGTTAGATAACGAACACCATTTTATCCGTAAAAAAATTGATGAAGTCCGTGGGGAAATCAACCAGTTGGAAAACAATCTTCAATTTTTCTCAAATATAGATAAGACCAATCCCTTGGTGAAAGATGTTTTAAACAACATTGAAAACCACAAGGAAAACCTAGCAGTTTGGGAAGAAAAATTCAAAAAACTGAAAGAATTGTATTAACCACAGTATTTCGAATAACTAAAAAGTCCCGATTTTTCTAATTGAAAAATTGGGACTTTTTTTATGGGCATTTGAAAATTCTGGAAAGACGAAAGGTCTTAAAAAATCAAATCCTATCTGTTTACACAGATAGGATTTTGACCCCTAACTAAACTAAATTTTTAATCTTAATTAATACCGCTTAAAATATAACTAAGACTACCTACTTATGATTATGAAACTAAGTAAAGTTCCATTATAAGATATATACGGGCGTAAGCCGGTCTTGGATTACGAGTTTGTAAAATAAATTAAACTTTTTTTGCTTCTTCCCAAAACACATCCATTTCATTCAATGTCATCTCTGATAGAGGAACGTTGATTTCCCGAGACTTAGCCTCTAAATACTGGAATCTCTTGATGAATTTTTTATTGGTGCGTTCTAAGGCATTTTCAGGATTTATTTTTAAGAATCGCGCATAATTGATAATGGAGAACAAAACATCACCCAACTCACTTTCCATTTTATCAGCATCGCCCTTGGCAACTTCCACTTTTAATTCGGCCAACTCCTCCTCTACTTTCTCGTACACCTGTTCAGGATGTTCCCAATCAAAACCAACCCCGGCAACTTTATCTTGAATGCGATTGGCCTTTACCATGGCCGGCAAACTTTTGGGCACGCCCTGCAGTACACTGGTCTTACCTTTTTCCTTGAGTTTTATCTGCTCCCAGTTCCGTTTCACATCCTCTTCATTCTCGACCTTTACGTCGCCATAAATATGCGGATGGCGCTCCACTAACTTATCACAGATGCTCGTACAGACATCGGCTATGTCAAAGGCCTTATGTTCACTACCTATGCGCGCATAAAAAACGATGTGTAAGAGCACATCTCCCAGCTCCTTTTTAACTTCATCAAGGTCTTTATCTAAAATGGCATCCCCTAGCTCATAAACCTCTTCTATGGTCAAATGCCTAAGCGTTTCCATGGTTTGCTTCTTATCCCATGGACATTGCTCGCGCAATTCGTCCATAATGGTCAACAATCGGTCAAAGGCTAGTAGTTGTTCCTGTCTGCGTGTCATGTGGTGCTTTTTTTAAAGAGTTTAAAATTACGAAAATCGTTACTGCTCGCGAATTAAATAGTAGTATAAGAATCAGCACCGATTCGCTTTATGAGTATGGATTTGTTTAAAAGATTCCAAGAAAATCGAAAAACCCACAATTTTCAAATGAAAACGTGGGTTTTAAATTATAGAGAATCAATCTTAATTCTTAATTCTTAATTCTTAATTCTTAATACTTAATACTTAATACTATTTAAGTTTTTCTAGCACTAGTGTTTTTAGTTGATCCACCTTTTTTTGTGGCTGAAGCCTTCGATCCTGCATTTTTAGCTGCAGCATTCGGCTTTGCTGTGGTTTTAGATTGTGCCTCTTCAACTTTAGCAGCTGTAGATTTATCCTCTTCAATTTTATCTAAAGCATCTAATAAATCATTAGATTGTAAGATATTATACCATTGGATCACTTTTTTAATGTCACTTGGGTAAACACGATCTTCATCATAATCAGGTAACACTTCAAAGAAATATTCTTCAAGTTTGTCTTTAGAATCTTTATGGCTGATTGCTGTTTGTTTGCCATCTTCCTTTTCACGAACCTTTTTGAACACCTCACGTAAAGGCACTTCTTCAGTGAGCGTGTACATCGCAATTTCGCTTAAAACACTCACATTACTGTGAATATTAACGGTGATACGCTTATTATCAAGCAACGATTCTGCAACAAAACCGCTACGTGTTTGGGTTACAATTTTATATAGCCCTGGTTTCCCTGCAATGGATAAAATCTTATCTAAACTCATATTCTTTATATGCTTTTTATTTTGACGGAGACAAATATATACCTTTGCCCTTAGGATTGTAAAAAATTAACGTTTCTTTTTCATTGCCGGAAATCGCATCTTATAATCGACGCTGATGTTCCCTTTAGAGATATTATTCAATCTGCTTTTGATCAAACGCTTTTTTAAAGTTGACAGTTTATCTGTAAATAAGATGCCGTCAATATGATCATACTCATGCTGAATCACTCTAGCAATAAGACCTTCAAATACTTCAGTATGGGTTCTAAAATCTTCATCTTGATATTGGATCTTGATTTTTGGTTTTCTAAACACATCTTCTCTTACTTCAGGAATGCTCAGACACCCTTCATTAAACGCCCATTCATCTCCCGTTTCTTCCAGAATTTCAGCGTTTATAAACGTACGTTTAAAGCCTTCTAACGCTGCTTTTTCGTCGGCGTTTAAATCTTCATCTTCAGAAAAGGGTGTCGTATCAATCACGAATAATCGAATGGCCAAGCCTATTTGCGGTGCAGCCAAACCAACGCCATACGCATCATACATGGTTTCATACATGTTGGCAATCAGTTCTGTTAGTTTCGGATACTCAGCAGTAATTGGTTCGCCTTCCTTTCTTAAAACAGGATCGCCATAGGCCACAATAGGTAAAATCATTGATCTTTAAATTTAAGAGTGCAAAAATACAACACTTATTTAGGATTTTAGAAACTTCGATAAAATTTGTTACTCAGCAGTTACTGATTGTACAAATAACTTTGCAGGATTATGGTCGCACTAATTTCGTCAACCAAAGCTTTATTTTTACGTTGCCCCTTTTTAAGTCCGCTATCGATCATGGTCTGTACCGCCATTTTTGAAGTAAAGCGCTCGTCAACCCGTTTCACCGGCATGGCAGGAATCGCTTTAGTCAATTTGCTTAAAAAAGATTGGATGGACTCCTCACTTTCAGACACCTCATTATTCATCTGTTTCGGTTCTCCTACCAAGAATAATTCCACTTGTTCTTTAGCAATATAATCTTTCAAAAACGGAATCAACTCTTTAGTAGCTACAGTTGTTAAGCCAGAAGCGATGATTTGAAGTTCATCAGTAACCGCAATGCCTGTGCGTTTTGTGCCGTAATCTATTGCTAAAATTCTTGCCATATTACTTCTCCTATAACTTAGGTACCTTTTAATTTGTTAGTCACCCCAAAGTTACCATTATTTAAAGTCTAACTCAAGCGTTTGCGGCTTAATTACGGATCTGTAATGTTGATTAGCGCATCTTAAAAATCAATACTCCACAATATTTTTCATAATGAAATATAGGTTTATATTTGTGTGAACTAAAATATAGACATGGAACAACTGCAACAAAATATAGAGAATGCTTGGGAAAATCGCGAATTACTTTCGGATAAAGTCACTATTGAAAGTATCAGAAGTGTGATCGATTTATTGGATGATGGAACCTTAAGAGTTGCTGAACCTACTGAAGAGGGCTGGCAAGTAAATGAATGGATCAAAAAAGCGGTAGTGCTTTATTTCCCGATTCAAAAAATGGAAACATTTGAAGTTGGCATTTTTGAATACCATGATAAAATCCCATTAAAACGAGGCTATGCTGATAAAGGTATCCGTGTAGTACCTCCTGCGGTAGCGCGACACGGCGCTTACATTAGCAAGGGTACGATACTAATGCCAAGTTACGTTAATATTGGCGCCTATGTAGATGAAGGCACCATGGTGGACACGTGGGCCACTGTGGGCAGTTGTGCCCAGATTGGAAAAAATGTGCATTTATCGGGAGGCGTAGGAATTGGTGGCGTGTTGGAACCTTTACAAGCAGCTCCCGTAATCATTGAAGACAACGCGTTTATTGGTAGTAGATGTATTGTCGTTGAAGGTGTAAGAGTGGAAAAGGAAGCGGTACTCGGTGCGAATGTATGTTTGACGGCTTCCACCAAAATCATTGATGTAACTGGCGATGAACCTGTGGAAATGAAGGGTGTCGTACCAGCACGATCCGTGGTTATTCCTGGGAGTTATGCTAAGGAATTTCCGGCAGGAACCTTTAATGTGCCTTGTGCCCTGATTATCGGGAAACGCAAGGAAAGCACCAATAAGAAAACATCCTTAAATGATGCGTTGCGAGAATATAACGTGGCCGTTTAAATGAAAATTTTAATCATACAACAGAAAATGATTGGCGATGTGTTGACATCGAGTATGTTGTTTGCGGCCATTAAAGCCAAGCATCCCCTTGCCGAACTTCATTATCTAATCAATAGTCATACGTTTCCTGTTGTTGACAATAATCCTTTCATTGATAAGATTGTTTTTTTTACGAAAGAACATGAGTCGAGTAAAATGGCGCTCTTAAAATTCGCGAACTCCGTTAGACAGGAACATTACGATGTGGTTATTGATGTTTATTCCAAATTATCGAGCAATATCATTAGCCTTTTTTCTGGAGCTAAAACAAAGATATCCTATTATAAATCCTATACGTCAGCGCTCTATACTCATAACATCAAAAGGAAATCCATTGCGACGTCCACAGAGGGCTTGGCTATAGAACACCGTCTTCAACTCTTAGAACCTTTAGACATTCATCAAACAACGGCGACTCCAAAAATATACTTAACAGAGCAGGAAAGAGCCACCAGCGCGTCTTTTTTAGAGGGTAGCGGCATTCATCTAGACCAACCGTTGTACATGATTAGCGTGTTGGGAAGTGGGCTCAATAAAACGTACCCTTTTGCCTATATGGCTGAAGTCATAGACACCGTCATTGAAACGACTAAAGGTCAGATTTTATTCAATTATATTCCTAATCAGGTCACCGAAGCCCGCGCTATTTACGACTTGTGCAAACCGGAAAACCAACCGCACATTTTCTTTGATGTTTTTGCTAAAGATTTGAGAGATTTCCTAGCGATTACCTCTTATTGTGACGCGTTAATTGGCAACGAAGGCGGTGCGATCAATATGGCGAAAGCCTTGGGAATTAAAACCTTTGCCATCTTTTCACCGTGGATAGATACTGAAACTTGGGGTGCTATGGTGGATAACAAACATGCAAACGTGCATTTGAAGACGTATACGCCAGAAGTGTATGCGGGGAAAGCAGATAAGGAAATGAAGCGTGAAGCCCTCTCCCTTTACAAATCCTTTACACCCTCCTTTTTTATTCAAAAACTTAAGCTGTTCCTTGAAGAAACTTTAGCGGATAGGCCAAAACACAATATATGAACAAGCTTAGCGCTATTATTCCTACCGGAAACGAACTCCATAATATTGAGGCTGTAATTGCTTCTGTAGATTTTGCGGATGAAATTTTAGTGGTAGACAGTTTTAGTACGGATGGGACATATAAAAAAGCCCTAGAATTGGGCGTCAAGGTGATTAGACGCGACTATGAATACTCCGCGTCACAAAAAAACTGGGCCATTCCTCAAGCACAGCACGAATGGGTATTGTTGGTAGATGCTGATGAACGGGTAACGCCTGAACTGAAACAAGAAATCTTAAACATATTAAAACACCCTCAAGACGATGTTGTGGCCTATTGGGTGGGGCGCCTCAATCATTTTATGGGTGAGCCGGTGCAGTATAGTGGTTGGCGAAATGATTCTGTAATCAGGTTGTTCAAACGCGATTATTGTACCTACCAAGACAAGCATGTCCACTCGGAAATTATTGCCCAAGGTAAGGTTAGCAAACTCAACAATAAACTCTACCATAACACCTACGTCACCTTTGACAAGTACATGGAGAAAATGAACCGTTACGCGACTTGGCAGGCTAAAGATTATGATAAAAAGACCGGTAATTTAACGCCTTATCATTTTGTCATAAAACCTTTCTGGGGATTTTTTAAGCACTATATTTTACAAAGTGGGTTTAGAGACGGCGTGGTTGGCCTAACCATTGGCTACATTCAAGGGTACGTCATCTTTATGCGCTATATAAAAGTCTGGTTACTACGAAAAAACAGAAACTGATTCTTAATTTAAGAATAAGCCGTCGATGGTTTTTGCACAGTTTTCCCAAGTATAGGGTAATACTGTGCTTCTCACATCTGCTTTAAGTTCAAAAGCTTTTTCGATAAGCGGAATAACCTCTTCATAGGTCGCATCTACATCAAATAAAAATCCATTTGTTTTGTGATCGATCACATCTGTACAATAACCCGTTTTAGAAGCTACGGGCACACAGTTAGACATCATGGCTTCTAACACTGGCACGGGGCCACCCTCCAATAGGGATGGTGATACAAATACATCCAATTTGCTGTACATCTCAGGGTAGTTTTCATAAGGAATTTCCTCATGATACTTAAAGTTTGGCAAACTTTTAATTGCCGGAAATCCTTCGTAATTATCCCATTTTTGTCCAATCAGATGAAAGTTGCGGTGCGGCATATTTTTAACGATGTCATGGATTAGCTTGGGATTTTTTCTGGGATGAAAACTAGAACAAAAACCCACGTCTCCTGTACCTCTTTCATGGCTATGAAAAAATGTAGAGGAGGTACCGATATGCAGTACTTTTAAAATTTCTGGCCTCACCCCAATTTGCGTCAGATACGTTTTAATTTCAGAATTTAAACAGATCACATAATCGGCCTTATTTAAACACCACACCACGTGGGTTTTTGAATATTTTGTGGTCCAGTTAGGATGTGTAAACATGACAATATTTTTCCTGTTTAAAATACTTGGGGTGCTGCGGATACAGCGACAGAAATAATTTTGATAGATAAAATAATACCCATCCGCTTCTGGTAAATCGCGCAATTTATCGTGGTAGTAAGTTCTGGCATTCAGCGTTGAGTTTTGGGAAAGGCGCCGCACTTTTGCGCCAAAAATCCATTCCTTATCTTTTTCTCGTGCAACATAAACAATGGAATCTACCTGATTATTTATGGACGGCGTACTGAATTTTGATCTAAATATCGCCCAAACATATTTCCATTTATGAAAAATTAGAAAATAAAGTTTCTCATTAAAATTGCTTCCCATTTAGTTGTATTTTATTGTATGGAAGACCTGCTGGGCCTTGATTTGTATTTCTTTTTCCAAAAGAAGATCCGTTTCTTTATCCGCACTTTCTTAAAAAATTGATCTTGAAATGCGACGGTCGATTTCCACATCAAATCATAAACACTATGTTCATCAGCACCAGAACATTTCGCATACTCATTGCTCATCACCTTAATCAAAGGTTTATGGATGGTCAGTTTCGCAAAATTTTTAATCCTAGTTTCAAAATCCATGGGACCAAATTCCATCCGGTTTAAATCGACCAAATAAAAATCGTAACCACCGTCTACGCGCTTAATAAGCGTATTGCCCGGAGAATGGTCTATGAAATTGACACCTTTTTCATGAAGTTTATAGGTAAATTGGGTGAAGGCACGCAAGATGGCTTCATGGTCAGGAATATCAAAATCCTCAGTAAGTTCTCTAAAAGTTAAATCACTTTCAAATAATTCACTCATATAATAACTCTCTTTAAACAACAACCCGTCAGTGTGATAACTATATGCTACCGGCTGAGGCGTATGGATACCTAAGCCTAATAGTTTATGGGCAAATTCATAAGAGCGTTGCGCTTTAGATTTCCTAAAACTACGATAGACAATTTGATTGACCACATTGGGCACTTTAAAGGATTTAATAGTGTGTTTCTGATCGCTAACCTTGACTATTTTAATCACGTTGCGTTCCGCTGCACCAAGAATTTGACTATGATCGTCAAAATTAGAAATGGCATTTTTGATCGCATCGGCGTGCAATTGATATTCAGGAGATATTACTAAAGTTTCACTCACTATTCTAAATGGATATTTTTGACTCTTTTGACCGTCTTCCAAGAGCACAAATATATCTAAATAAAAAAGAAACTAAACAATGGGGTGATAATCTTGCGCATGGGAATAGCACGCTAATGATTTGTTTTATCAACCCTCAAATTGTATTTTTGATCCCTATCCAAGAGCATACATGAAAGACATTTCGGCGATAATTATCAATTATAATTCATCCGCGTTTACCCTTAATTGCGTAAAATCTATTTTTGAAAAAACAGCGAGCCACATCTCATTTCAAAAAGTTGTGGCTGACAATGCCTCTAAAACTGATGAGTATTACATTTTAAGAAACGTGTTGAAGTCTTTAAACTCATCCCTTATAAAACTTGTCCGAAGCCCCTATAAAACCTGTTTTGGTGGTGGACATAAGTATGGTGTCCAATTTGCTAACGTTCGCCACTATGCGTTTTTCAACAATGACACTATTTTAAAAAGGTTTATTTATTTTAAAGGTCAAAGCACCGCAAAAATTAGTGCGATTAAAAAGGAACTAAAAATCTCGCTGCTCTATGTTTTGAGAAAAAATTCCGGTTACCTGTCTTATCAAATTTTGAGATGGTGGCTCACCTTAAAAGTATTTTTCAAATTACTCATCGCACCAAAAATATTTCATATTTTTTTATTGTATTTAAAAGGTGCGCTCATCAGCGACTCCTTAAAGCAGAAACAAACTATAGCTCCTTAACCCATGAACATCTTACATTTATCAGGAGTTTCCAATTGGGGAGGCGGAGAATATCACATAGAAAATTTATGCAAGGAACTGGCCTTGACCAATCCTGAGGTCCATACTACCGTATTCTGTGTTAAAGACGGACCATTCCATCACCGGTTAAAAGAAACCGAAATTGACTTCGTGACCGCACCGTTGCGCTTAAAAATAGACTTAAGATATTCTCTGAAATTAGGTCAAATTTGTAAATCAAAGCACATTGACCTGATCCACATTCACGATACCACTGCACTTCAATTAGCAATTATAGCCGATAAAATTTATAAGTTGCCACCCTTTATTTTTAGTAAAAAAACCTCATTTGAGATTAAGCAACGCAAAAAAACACTCTACAAATACAACTACCCAAAAATTAAAAAAATCCTCTGTGTCTCCAAAGAAACACAGCGGGTCTCAGAAAAGGCAATTGTTGAGCATAACAAATTAGTTACCGTCTATCATGGTACCAATTTAAAGACCAAAAGCGACCAAACTCCTTTTAAATTACGCGACAAATTTGCCATTTCAGATAATACTCTCATTATTGGCAATGTGGCCAATCATATCAGGGCAAAGGATTTGGATACTTTAATAAATGTTGCCGACCGACTGATCAACCACGAAAAGCAAAGCCAATTCATCTTTGTACAGATTGGCACGTTCACGGAACGCACAGCACCACTTCTTGAACGAATTGCATCACTAAATTTAAACAAACACATCGTGTTTATGGGCTATACAGAAAAGGCCTCAAATTTCATCCCTCAGTTTGATGTATCCTTAATGACTTCACAAAGCGAGGGCGTCCCACAATTTATTTACGAATCCATGTACCATAAGGTTCCAGTGGTGAGTACAGATGTGGGCGGAATTCCTGAAATTATTGAACATGGCGTTAACGGTTTGCTTGCCCCGGCGCATGATTTTAAAGCGCTTAGTAAATCTGTGTTAAAATTAGCAACAAACCCCAATTTAAGAGATAAATTTGTAGATGCGTCTTATAACAAGGTCACCCAAAATTTTACCACAAGTAAAATGGCGCAACAAACCTTAGAAATTTATCGTGAAATTTTGAAAACCCATTAGAGAAACAGTATGCACAAAGAAATTTCAAATGCCTTGGAGGTTTTAAAGAATGGCGGGCTCATCCTCTACCCCACTGATACGGTTTGGGGAATAGGCTGTGACGCCACCAACCCTGATGCCGTCAAAAAAGTGTATGAACTGAAAGAACGTCAAGATAAAAAAGCCCTGATCTGCTTGGTGGCCGATGACCGAATGTTGAGCAGGTATGTCAAGGAAATCCCCAAAGTTGCTTATGATTTATTTGAAGTGTCGGACGGCCCTATTACAATTATTTATGACGATGCTCAAAATTTGGCCGCTAACTTGATTGCGGAAGACCGTTCTATTGGCATAAGAATTCCTGACGATGATTTTTGCTTTCAACTCATCAGACGCTTTGGAAAACCAATCGTTTCCACCTCAGCAAATATAAGCACGCAACCCACACCAAAATCGTTTAAAGAAATAGCACCCCGAATTTTAAAAGGTGTCGACTATGTCGTAAATTTGCATCGCGAAAAAATTTGTACTAAACCCTCGTCAATCATTAAGTTGAGCGCTAATGGGAAGGTTAAAATTATTCGATGAATAATTATAGCCACTCATACACGAATGTTTATGGCAAATTTTCATAAAGATTTTTTAGATCATAAAAGAATAATCCTGTAACGTAATAAATTATGATTTCGCAACCTATTTTTCAAATATATAAAAGAAAAATATTAGTGAATTAGTGGCAAATAAAAAACATGAACTTAATTCAAGCCTTAAAACACCCAATTTTCGAAATTATCTCCAAATCGGCAGCTGAATTAGGCATTGATGCCTACGTTATTGGCGGTTTTGTAAGAGATTATATTTTAAAGCGTGGGCAGCATAAAGACATCGATATCGTCGCTATTGGCAGCGGAATTGCCCTAGCCAAACAAGTGGCTAAAAACATCCCCAACCATCCTAAAGTTCAAGTCTTTAAAACTTATGGCACTGCCATGTTAAAGTATGAAGATATTGAGATTGAATTCGTAGGTGCCCGTAAAGAATCCTATACTGAAGAAAGCAGAAATCCTATCGTAGAACATGGAACGTTAGAGGACGACCAAAACAGACGCGATTTTACCATTAATGCAATGGCTTTGGATTTGGGCGAAGCTAATTTTGGCACTTTACTAGATCCTTTTGATGGCCTTAAAGACTTGGATGAGAAAATCATCAGAACGCCATTAGATCCCGACATTACTTACAGTGATGATCCGTTGCGCATGATGCGTGCCATCCGTTTTGCAACTCAGCTCAATTTCACCATTGAGAACGCTTCACTCGACGCTATTTCCAAAAACAAAGATCGCATCAACATTATCACCAAAGAACGTATTGTTGTTGAACTCAATAAAATTTTAGAAAGTGAAGTGCCGTCTATCGGATTTTTACTCTTGGAGCAAACAGGTTTATTAGAGTATATCCTTCCAGAATTGACCGCATTAAAAGGCATTGACGAAAAAGAAGGCCAACGCCACAAAGATAATTTTTATCACACATTGGAGGTTGTGGATAATATTGCCCAAAACACAGATGATGTTTGGCTACGCTGGGCTGCGCTATTACACGATATTGGCAAAGCTCCCACCAAAAAATTCAGCAAAAAAGTAGGTTGGACCTTCCACGGTCATGAATTAGCGGGGTCAAAAATGGCTTACCGCTTGTTCAAACGACTGAAAATGCCCTTGAATGACAAGATGAAGTTTGTCCAAAAAATGGTATTTATGAGTTCAAGACCTATTGCATTGGCGCAAGATGTTACAGATTCGGCGGTGAGGCGCTTGGTGTTTGATGCAGGTGATCATGTGGATGACTTAATGGTACTTTGTGAAGCTGATATCACCACTAAAAATCCTAAGAAATTTAAAAAATACCACAATAATTTTAAGTTGGTCCGGGACAAAATTGTTGAAGTTGAAGAGCGCGATCACGTTCGAAATTTTCAACCTCCGGTGTCTGGCGAAGAAATTATGGCAGCTTTCAACTTAAAACCTTCCCGCGAAATTGGAACCATTAAGGAAAGCATTAAAGAAGCTATTTTAGAAGGTAAAATTCCCAATGAACATGACGCTGCCTATAGACTTATGTTAGAAGAAGGCGCGCGACTTGGACTGAAGAGGAGTGAGGTGTGAGGGTTTATTAATAGATACAAATTGATTTTCAAGTTCAATTTCAAGTTCAACTTTAACTTCAATTTCAATTTCAAATGCATATTTAAATGGCAAGGCAAAAAGATACTAAAAAGGTCATTTATTGGCTACTAACTGGTTGCGTACTCCTATTTATCATGGTGGTGGTGGGTGGAATTACCAGACTTACAGATTCAGGACTATCTATGTCCGAGTATAAACTGATTACCGGCACCATTCCGCCATTAAACGAAGCAGAATGGGAAGCCGCTTTCGCCGTTTATCAGCAATATCCGGAATTTCAAAAATTACATTCCCATTTCACCCTTTCAGATTTTAAAGCCATTTATTTCTGGGAATGGCTGCATCGCGTCATTGGACGCGTGATTGGATTGGTCTTTATCATCCCTTTCCTATATTTTATTGCCACCAAACAACTTACCGCAAAAACAATTAAAAAATCATTAGTGCTACTTTTCCTTGGTGCATTTCAAGGCTTTCTCGGATGGTATATGGTAAAAAGTGGTTTGGTAGATATGCCTGATGTGAGCCATTATCGTCTAGCCGCACATTTAACGACTGCCTTTTTAACTTTTGCAGCAACGCTTTGGGTGGCGTTGGACTTAATTTATCCGAATAAAAAAACAATAGATAAGGGCTTTCGAAACCTCATAGGTATAGGTTACATCGTACTTATCCTACAGATTATTTACGGCGGATTTGTAGCTGGTTTAAAAGCTGGCCTTTTGCACAACCATTGGCCATTTATGAACGAAGGCAAATTCATTCACGAATCAGCCTATGCTATTGAACCTTTTTACTTAAATCTTATTGAAAACCCAAGTGGAATTCAATTTGTGCACCGCACCTTTGCGTATGTAGTTGTGTTTTTTGTAGGCGTCATCTGGTACCGCGCGAAACAAATGTCCTTGACCAAATTACAGCATAATGGCGTTAATAGTTTACTGATCTTGGTTGGGGTTCAATTTCTACTGGGCGTCTTAACTATTATCTATGGCGTACCGTTATGGCTTGGCGTAGCCCACCAAATTGGTGCATTTTTCTTGCTTTCAGCAATGACATTTACCTTGCATCGTTTTAGTAGATAATAGAAAAAGCTTTACCTTTGCCAATTAAATTTTACTCATGGTTTACAGATTCAGAATTATTCTTGACAACGACACTGAAGATGATGTTTTTAGAGATATCGAAATCCGCGAAACAGATACGCTCGAAGACTTGCATAACAGCATTACCCAAGCCTTTGGATTTGACGGGATTGAAATGGCATCGTTCTACTTAAGTGACGACGAATGGAATCAAGGTGAAGAAATTTCAATGTTCGACACCAGCGAAGGTTATGATGAAGTAAGATTGATGGGTGATACAAACATCAATGATGTGGTGCATGAAATGCAGACAAAACTGATTTATGTGTACGATTTTTTCAGTATGTGGACGTTTTTCGTAGAATTGGCAGAAATTGTTGACGAAGCTGAAGGCACGGATTATCCTAATTTAATGTTTGTACACGGCCAAATCCCAACAGAAGCGCCACAGAAAAACTTTGAAGCCGACAATGAATTTGACGACTATGATGAATTTGATGATGATTTAGACGTGGATGATTACGACAATCTAGATTTTGATGAAAATTGGAATTAAACCTCTCTATTTTCTCTTCTCTCTTCTCTATATTCTCTTTTCTTTTTTCTATATCCTCTTTTCTAAAAAAATTCACAACTCTCGAGTATTCACATTCTCATAATTACGCTGAACAAAATCGAGCGCATTTTTGACAATTTCTCCCATATTTTTACTGCGTTTGAATTTCAGATCCTGGGTATAATCAAAGATTTTCATTTTTAATAGTGTGATGTGTTCTGGTTTGGACAAGGTATCGTTAATCATACAATCGAGAAGTTCCTTAATACGTTCGTGATAACTGATCAACCGCTTGGCCACGATTGAACGCTCTTCTAATTTATATTGGTCAATGGATTCTTGCTGGAATTTTTCCTGAACCAGTTCTACCATGGCCAAATTCTCTTTAAAAAACTGTGGTCGGTATACGTTAAACTTACCCTCATAACTTTGCTGATCAAAATCGATTGCCCTAATTTTATAGACCACGTGGTCAAAATCGTGCGTAGGTACAATCACGTAATTATAAGAACGCATATCACCCAATAATCGGATCATACAACGTTCATTGAACTTTACAAACTCTTTCGCTATTTGAGATTTTTCTGAAGGTGTACATTTTGGGAGCATGTGTTTGATAAACTCATCCCCAGGCACGCCTGCAATGTGCTCTTCAATTAGGGTCTCTTGATACACTAAAAAATTCAGATTATAGGGCGACAACATGTGCTCCAGTTCCAAACCGTATATTCTAGAGGCATCGGCTTTTTTGACGTAGAAATACGTGTAATTATCATTCAAAATGTTCCTGACTTTAATCCGGAAGGGTTTTGAATTCCCAAACGTGCAATAATCAATGGCATCAACATTTAAAAATGGAATGGTCCTTTCGTTCCCGTCGGAATGCAGAATGGTATACACTTTTTTTAAGCTCAAATCAATTTCCTGACGTTCAAATTCATTAAAATACACGCGCACCCAAAGCGTGTCATTGTCATCCTTATCGTATAAGGCCACAGCGCCTTGAAACCGCAAAAGATCGTCATAAAAAATTGGTAAACGTATATTTCTGTTATATTCAGATAGATAACTGTGTAACTTTTCCGTAATCGGATAGGAAGGTTTACGTAGTGATATTTTAAGATCTTGCATGGCGTATGAATAATCTCAAATGTAAGTTTTTATATTTACAGATGTAACAAATTTAACCATCACTCGTCATACGAGTAACTAATCAATCAGAAAAATATTTTGGAAACCATTCTCACCATCAGCAATCTCACCAAAAAATTTGGATATCTCACGGCGGTCAAAGATTTATCGTTTACCATTCAAAAAGGTAATGTATACGGTATTTTGGGGCCCAATGGAAGTGGAAAGTCGACCACTTTGGGCATTGTCCTTAATGTGGTTAATAAAACTTCAGGAGAATTCAGTTGGTTTGAAGGACAGACGACAACGCATGATGCTCTCAAAAAAGTAGGGGCGATTATCGAGAACCCTAACTTCTATCCGTACATGACGGCTTATGAAAACTTGAAGTTGGTGTGCAAAATAAAAGGGGTTGATTACAGTAAAATTGACGAAAAACTGGACGTTGTTGGACTTTTAGACAGAAAGAACAGCAAGTTCAGCAACTATTCTTTAGGGATGAAACAGCGTCTGGCTATTGCCTCTGCCCTTTTGAATGATCCGGAAATATTAATCTTGGATGAACCCACCAACGGATTGGATCCGCAAGGTATACATCAGATTAGGTCGTTAATCAAACAAATTGCAAGTGAAGGCACCACGATTTTATTGGCCTCTCACCTTTTAGATGAAGTAGAAAAAGTATGTTCGCATGTTGTCGTACTCCGCAAAGGAGAAAAACTGTATTCAGGCCGCGTAGATGAAATGGTCTCCAGTCACGGATTTTTTGAATTGAAATCTGTGCAACACGATACTTTAGTGTCCTATCTCCAAAATACCCCTGATTTTTTAAGTGTTAAAGTAGAAGGCGAACTCATCACCGCTTTTCTAAAACAACCCATGGATGCCTCGACGTTCAATTCATTAATGTTCGAAAAAGGCATCACGCTCTCTCACTTGGTGAAACGCAAGGAAAGTTTAGAAGAACAATTCTTGAAACTCACAGACCAAAACTAATCAATCAAAACCAACCTTATGTTACGACTCATCAATTTAGAGCTACAAAAATTACTATTAAACCGGGCGAGTAAGATCTTAATTTTTATCTCCTTTATTCTACCTTTCACCGTTTTGATTCTATCTTCCATCAAAATTAATTTCTTCGGATTTTTCACCTTGGAATTAGGCGAACTGGGCATATTTAACTTTCCTATCATCTGGCATATTACCACCTTTTTTGCCTCCTATTTTAAACTCTTTTTTGCTATTGTAGTGGTTAGTATGATTGGTAATGAATATTCGAACAAAACCATCAAACAGAATCTCATAGATGGACTGAGTAAGAAAGAATTTATTCTTTCTAAATTTTACACGATTATTCTATTTTCATTATTTGCTACAGTTTTAATTGGAGTGGCATCCTTTTTTATTGGGTTATACTACTCAAGTTATACCGAAGCGTCCATTATATTCAGGGAAACAGAATTTTTATTGGCCTATTTTGTAAAGTTGGTTGGCTTTTTCAGTTTATGTCTGTTTTTTGGAATGCTGGTAAAACGTTCCGCATTTGCCCTCGCCTTCCTTTTTCTCCTCTATATATTTGAATGGATTATTTTTGGAGTAGCCACCAAGACGTTTAATTTAGAGACAGCCTGGAAGATAAAAAACTTTCTACCCCTAGAATCTATGTACAATTTGATCAATCAACCATTTCAACGTGTGGTGATGACCAAATACCCTGAAAAGATTGATATGGCCTATGATTACGGGGTGTATTGGTATGAAATTGCCATTGTTTTAGGATGGACCGCCATCTTTATCTTTTTATCCTTTAGGTTATTAAAGCAACGGGATTTATGATATATTTGAAGGTATAAGAAAATAATATACCGTGCTCTTGAAACCTTTTCTGAAGATACTTCTAATTTTTAACCTTCTGATCAGCAGTTATAGCGCACATGCCCAATATCCAACAGATTGTGCAGTTTCAGTCATTATTTGTGGAAATTCCAGTGTAAATCTGGATGTTAAAGGGATTGGGACACAAGAATTGAGCAATTCTAATACCTGTGGAAGCTACGAAACCAACAGCATTTGGCTACAGGTAAGCCTAGTTACTGACGGCACTTTAGGCTTTACCCTTAAACCCAAGAGCAGCGCCATACAAGAGGACTATGATTTTTTTGTGTTCGGACCCAATGTACCCTGTAACAATTTAGGGCAAGCGATTAGATGTTCAACCACCAATCCTAACTCTGCTGGACTTGCAAATAATTGGACGGGTATGAACTCCAGTGCCAGTGACACATCAGAGGGACCAGGACCTGAAGGCAACAGTTTTGTCAAAAACCTAACGGTAACAGCTGGAGACACTTTTTACATTGTTATTGATAGACCTATTGGCAATAGTGGATTTACGTTGGAATGGACAGGCACTGCGGAGTTTTCTTCGCCTCCGGTCAACGCATCCAATCCTTTAACCACACCTCTTAATTTAGAGAAATGTGATACGGACTTGCCCTATGCCGACGGATTAACGTCTTTTGATTTAGAAGGGAATACATCAAAAATTAAAGGAACCCAAAACGATGTTATCGTCACTTATCATTTGGATGATACGGACGCGAATAGCAACGCTAAGCCATTGGCAAGTCCGTATACGAACATTGCCAATCCCCAGAACATTGTCGCCCGCATCACCAATACCATCACCGGCTGTTTTGAATTGGTTGACTTTACCTTAACGTCCAATTTAGGACCTGATTTTACAGCCCCATCCACATATTATCTGTGCGATACAGATGAAGATGGCAACAGCACTAATGGACGGACCTCTTTTGATTTATCCTTCAAAACTTCAGAAATTTTAAACGGTCAAGACCCCACAAGTTTAAATATCACCTACCATGATTCCATGGCGTCCGCCACCAATAACACAGACATGGGAATCTCAAAGAATTATTACAATACAGTGCCCGATCAACAGCAGCTCTGGGTCCGCATTGAAGATGCCTATAATACAAATTGCAGAACCATTACCTCATTGGATCTGGTGGTCAACGCCCTTCCTTTAGCCTATAATACGACTCTTGTACAATGTGATGAAGATGGTTTAAAAGATGGACGGACGGTGTTTAATTTGACTCAAATTAAGGAAACCATCACCGGGGGTGAACTGGATAGAACCGTGTCCTATTATTTAGATAAGGACGATGCCACATCTGGAAAACCGAGTACCGTTGATGCCCAGTCCTTTATAAACACTACATCCTCGCAGTTGCTTTATGCCCGAGTTTCGAATGATGTTACAAAATGTTTCAGTATTGCAGAAGTGCGTTTAGAGGTGAGTACCACTTCTGCTTTTGATGCCGAGTTGAACCACTGCGATGATGACGATGTTGAAGACGGTTTGTACACGTTCGCACTTACAGATGCAAACCCTGAAGTTTTACAAGGTTTACCCGTTGGCCTAGAACTGCGCTATTATAAATCGTATCAGGAGGCGCTTTTAGAAACAAATCCCCTACCCAACCTATATACCACTACCACCCCTTATGCTCAAACGGTTTACGCTAGGGTTGAAAACAGCAATGCTTGTTACGGAATCAGCAAAGTCACACTAAATGTTTTTCAATTGCCCCAATTAGAAACCGAAAGTGAGATGTTTTACTGCCTAAACACCTTTCCTGAACCGATAATGCTATACGCTGACGTTACATCTACCGCTTCCGGAAGCTACAGCTACCTTTGGTCTAGTATGGAAACCACTCCTGAAATTTCGGTTAATAAACCAGGAACCTATACCGTTAGGGTTACCAATAGCAATGGTTGCTTTAAAGACAAAACAATTCGTGTATTACCCTCCAATAGTGCCACCATTAATGATATCAAAATAAACGATGCCGCTCAAAATAATACAGTAAAGGTACTAGTTACAGGCGAGGGCGCTTATGAGTACGCACTTGACAGCAGGAACGGAGGTTATCAGGATGAGCAAGTTTTTGAAAATGTGTCTCCAGGATTTCATACGGTTTTTGTAAAGGATAAAAATGGCTGTGGATTTGCATCTGAAAAAATTTCAGTGATAGGATTTCCAAAATATTTTACTCCAAATAATGATACGATACATGATTATTGGCAGATTAATGGCGTCAACAAACAGTTTCAGCCCAAGACCACCATTTATATTTTTGATCGGATGGGTAAACTTTTAAAACAACTAAATCCTTTAGGAAAGGGTTGGGATGGCACCTATGCCGGGCAGCCATTAGCTCCTGATGATTACTGGTTTTCAATTACCTTACAAGATGGACGAACGGTTAAGGGACATTTTACTTTAAAACGCTAAAGTATGTTTCTAGGACGGTTTTGGCCAATGCCTTTGCATAAATGAACTATTTTAAAAATAAAAAAGCACATATTGGAAGCGCAGTGTTAATTTCATATAGCTGTTTCTGCTATTTTCTATTTTTTCAAGCTTAGTTTTATTCCCAATTTTTAGCAATAGTTAAATTTTTATGCGTTTTGTCGTATTATCTTGCATTTCGTCTAATAATTAACTACTTTTCCCCACTTATTTAATTGCACGGAATACGCATTGCCCCTCCAATGGAACGTTTCAACCTAAATTTATCTACCGAAGAATGAAATCATTCAAAAAATCCCTCCTTGTTCTTGCATGCATGTTATGTAGCACTGTTTTCAGTCAGCAGATAACTGTAGATGGCACCCTCACGCCTAAGAGCCTGATTGAAAACCATTTGATTCAAGGCTGTGTAGAAACTTCAAACATAGCTTCTCCTATAAATGGTATTAAATATGGATTTTCAAGTTTTGGATATTTTGAGCGCGGAAGTTCCAATTTCCCTTTTGAAAATGGTATCGTTTTAACTACAGGAAAAGCAACTGCGGGAGGAAATGCTGTCAATTTAGAACAGTTAAGTCATGGCGATCCAAGTTGGGGATCAGATCCGGATCTTGAAAGGGCTTTAGGGATCAAGAATACACTCAATGCCACGGCTATAGAATTTGAATTTGCATCAACATCAAATTTGATCCAATTTAATTATATCTTGGCTTCTGAAGAATACTACGGAAATAATCCGTGTAATTATTCGGATGGTTTTGCCTTTCTTATAAAACGAGCAGACAGCGATGACCCCTATAAAAATATTGCATTAATTCCCCAAACTAATACCCCGGTAAATACCCAAACCATTCGTAACGGGGTTGCTGGAAAGTGTGGCCCCTCCAATGCGCAGTACTTTGAGGGCTATAACTTAGGAGACACCAATTATAATGGTAGAACAAAAGTGATGACCGCCACGGCTGGCATCTCGCCAAATGTAAAATATCTTATTAAAATGGTCATTGCTGACCAAACCGATGGAACTTATGACTCTGCCGTCTTTATTGAGGGGAATAGTTTTAATGCAACGGTTAATTTAGGAGATGACATCACAACCTGTGCAAGTAGTCTAACTTTAGATGGCAGCATTCAAAATCCGCAGGCAACTTATTCCTGGTATTTCAATAATGCGCCAATTGCAAATCAAACGCAATCAACTTTAGTGGTTGACCAAACAGGAACTTACACCATCAAAGTAGAAATTCCGCTGTCAGATTCCTTTTGTACCATTGAAGATAGTATTGATATCCAATTAAGTTCTACACAAACAGCGGATCCCATAGCCGATTTTGAACTATGTGATGATACTTCTAGCAATGGCACTGAACTATTCGACCTGCGATTAAAAGATCCTGAAATATTAAAAGGGGTTCCTAAGGGCTCTTACAGCATCTCCTACCATCAAAGTCAAGGAGATGCCGATTTAAATAACAATGCCATAACAGCGCCCGTTGCTGGCACCACCAGTCCAAAACCCATCTATGTAAGAATTGCAGATACCGTGAACGGGTGTTTAGCTTACTCCTCTTTTAATATTATAGTAAATGCTTCACCTGTATTGCCACCTATGCTTACGGTCTGTAACGACAATAGCAAGGATGGATTTACCACTATCGACTTACAAACAGATCTTGACATCACTAAAGGTGATCCTGATTTAGCCGTTTTCTATTTTAACAACCAATCGGAAGCCGCCTCCAATGACAATGCCATAGTTGATCCCTATAAGATTTCTAAAGTAGCACAGTTATTTGTGCGTGTTGAGAACCTTATAACGGGCTGTATCAACCAAGGCAATTTAACAATCACAGTGTTGGAAAGTCCCGTAATCAATACCACGAAGCGTCATTATATAGATGCGTGTGACCTGGATCATGATGGTTATTCCATATTCGATTTGACAAGTGTGATTGCCGATGTATTGGATGGATCTACGGGAATGACCACCCAGTTTTTTGAAATGGATAGTGATGGTAATGAAGCTAAAGAGATTTTGAACCCTCGCAATTATAGCAATACTAAAATTAGCCAGCAGAATGTTTTTATAAAGGTAACCAATGCGACTGGATGTTCTTCGACAACAATTGTTGAATTGCATACTAATGCCTTATTAACCGCTACTAAAATTCAAGAATTTTCAATCTGTGATGATACCACTGGAGTAAAATCTTTTGATTTATTCAACATAGAACAGGAAATCGCCAATGATTTACTTAACATTACTGTAAATTTTTATGAATCAATTGCTGATCGCAACATCAATAATGCCATAGATAAAACCTTACCTTATACACCTCCATCATTTCCCCATAAATTATACATCACCTTAGATAATACGATTTGTAGAGAAGTTGCAGAAATTGACCTCATCCTTAATCCGACAGTCGATTTCCCGTCCATAGAAGATGCAACCTATTGTGACACGGATCAGGATGGCATTACGCCTATAGATTTTAGCATATTTGATGATGGTGTTACAAACGGTCAACCTGGGTATTCAGTGAAATATTATTTATCTGAAGCAGATTTAAAAGCCAATAATCCACTCTCCAATTTTGACAGCAATACAAGCAATCCTCAAAGAATCTATACTAAAACAACTTCAAACAAAACAGGCTGTTCGGATATTAAAAGTTTTCTCCTAACCGTTTTGCCGGCACCTGAGACCAATAAGGCTTCAGATATTACTGTATGTGACGATGGCATAACGGAGTTTATCATTAATCTCAATGATAAAATAGACGAAATTGTTAAAGACATGACCGATAGAACGATCACTTTCTATAAAACTGAAGATCATGCGATCAGTAAAATGGATTCCATATCTAACCCAAGCAATTTTGATAAAAAAACGCAGACAGTTTATGCCCGTATTGAAAACACCGTTACCGGATGTTATTCTATAGAACCTATAAATATAATCGTGAACACCTTACCCGTCATTCCTACGATAAGTGTTTATAAATATTGTGCGGAAGATAGCGCAGGAATGGGACTATTTACCTTCAATACAAAAGACGCTGAAATATTAAAAGGTCAGGATGGAAAGCGCGTATTCTATTATCTCGATCCTCTAGATGCGGAACAAAGAAATAATAAAAAAGCTATTGACAAAAATACACCACAATCGCTCCCGTCTCGAACCATCTATGTTAGGGTAGAAAACATTACAGACAATACGTGTTATGCAACAGGTTCCTTCCTAACGGAAGTTGGATCAAATCCTAAATTTAAAATCCCTACTGATAAATTTCCGTGTGATTTTAATAATGATGGTGTTGAAGATTTCGATCTAAATGAAATAATACTCGAAATTAAAGAAGGTAGTTCGGAGAAACTGCAAGTCTCATTCTATAAAGATTTAAACGATGCTGAGAATGACAGGGACGCATTACCCTTAACCAAAACGTTATCTAATCCTAAGGGTAAAACGCAACTCATCTATGCTCGGATTTCCAATAATGGTCTTTGCACACCAATTGTTAGCTTTAACATTGGAATAATTAAACCGCCACAAATTAAAGCGCCACCTAAGTCTCTAATAAAATGCGACACTTATGATAATCCTTTTGGTGTTGAAGTTGATGGTATTGTTGAATTCAATTTAAAAGAAGCAAAGGTTGATATTATTGATAACAGAAATGTTGTATTGCATTATTATGAAGATGACGCCGGTCAACTTCCTATTTCAAACCCATCTGCCTATGCCTCAGGATCAAAAACAGTATACCTTTGGATCACAAATACTGATACAGGATGTCATTTGGAAGTTCCCATTGAATTGATCGTGAATTTACCAGAAACATTAGATTATCAATCCGCATTATGTGTCGATATTGGATCGGCAATAATCGGTCCTGAAATCATTAATTCTGATGACACCTATGTGTGGTCTACTACTCAAAACACTAGAGAGATTGAAATTGATAAAATTGGCATTTATACGCTGCGCGTGACAACCACATCTGGTTGTAGCACGACTCATACTTACACAGTTATAGCATCAGAATCTGCAACTATAGAATTTACCGATCATGTCGATTTCTCTGACCCCAATAATATAACGGTCACCATTTCTGGTATAGGAAATTACCTTTACCAATTAAACAACAACCAACCTCAAAAGTCCCATATCTTTGAGAGAGTACCGATTGGTTTAAATGTCATCACGGTAATTGATTTGAACGGTTGTGGCAAAATAACAAAAGATATTCTCGTTCTCGACACCCCAAAGTTCATGACGCCCAACGACGATGGTTATTTTGATACTTGGCATATTACTGGAGTGCATACCTTACCAGGTACTGTAATTAAAATCTTTGACCGCTACGGCAAACAACTGGCGCGACTCACCTCAAGTTCTCCTGGTTGGGACGGTAGATTTAATGGTCAGAAGATGCCATCATCAGATTATTGGTTTGTGGCCGACGTTAGAAAGAAAGATGGCACCACATTTCAAATTACCGGACACTTTGCCTTAAAACGCTAATTTCGATTAAAATTGTTTTATGATCCTATTCTAAAAATCCTCACGAGTGAGGATTTTTTAATAACTAACCCCCATGCCTCAGGAAGGAATGTTTACAAGCGGAACACCTTCCTTTAAATGTGGAAGAAAAAAAACGTCCATGATATTAAAAAATCATGGACGTTCCTCGTTTACGAAATGATCTCTAAGAAATCATCAAATAGCGTTTTTAAAAAGATTTAAAACTAAATTTCTGACCTCCTACCGAAGCATCAGCCATAAGTCCCGCCTTAGGTAATGCGAACGCGACAACACCGTCATCATACCCTGCAGTAACGGCTACGCCAGACTCGACGGCCACCGCTGAAGCTTCTGCTGAAAATTCGAAATGGCCTTCTTTAAACTTGGCTAAATCTGCTTCCGTTTCAAAAAAGATCACCTCTATAATGGCCTGACCCCCGGCTTGAAATCCGATATCTAATTTTTTAAGATTAGCCATTCCGATAGCCGTCCCATTTTCATAAACAACCCCATTACCAGACGCGCCTCCGATTATAAATCCGCCTTCACCAACATTCGGAAAAAGAACGTAACCTGCAGCATTGTCAAAATAATCAGTCAAGGTTTCATCGGCTTCAATAAGTTCTATTCTGGCATCATCGGCATCAGCCATAATTTTATGGTCTTTGTCATTTTGTGCAAAAACGCCAAAAGTAAGAGTCATACAAATAGCGAACGTAAATTGTTTTAAAGTTTTCATATCTTCTATTAATTTAAAAGTTTATAGCGGTCGATCTCAAATATCAATAGTTTAGTTGAATGGCTAAGTAAGGTAATTTAAAAGTAATTTTTATAATACGGGGTGATTGACC
>Ga0208032_1000145_pt1 | contig 54813 bp, 49 predicted proteins | sample MalvirAntarct_66_FD_184254 | JGI IMG/M metagenome (GOLD analysis project Ga0208032, IMG submission 184254) | Marine viral communities from the Global Malaspina Expedition - Malaspina viral metaG Antarct_66 (SPAdes) (version 2) | ecosystem: Environmental > Aquatic > Marine > Oceanic | place: West... | reverse complement strand
GTATAGGTTCTTAAAATATTGTTAAAATGCGGGCGTGGTGGAATTGGTAGACACGTCAGACTTAGGATCTGATGCCGCGAGGTGTGGGAGTTCGAGTCTCCCCGCCCGTACAAAAGCCGAAGAGAAATCTTCGGCTTTTTCATTTTAAAAATGCGGCTTTTCTTCACGATTTTTGACCTTGGGTACAACATAGGTACAACATTTTGTCTTTTTTCAGAACCGAATTGGCTTTAATACTATATCCTTTCATTTGATACCAAATACAATTTTCTTTATTGAGAATTAATAAATTTTAGGTTAGCTCAACCTTCGTTCTTCGTTAGAGGGGTTTATTATCATACAATATACACGCAAGGTAAACTCGTAAAATACTTCCATCAAAAGACTACGGCATAAAGCCAACACTTCTTCCACTACTCATTTATTCCGTTTCCTTTTGAGCCAAGATTTTATCTTCCGTTTGGTTTCTGCTCAAATATTGTTTAATCAAAAATTTGAGTATTATGACAACAAAAGCTAGTACCACAAAGAAGCGCAGTAGAGCGAAATCTACTGCTAAGAATGAAGTAAACGGAAAGAAAACATCCGTACTTCAAATTCAGAACTTACCATTGGGTAAAATCAAGCCTGACCTTGAACAGCCGAGAAAGACCTTTAACGAAAATGCGTTAAAGCAGCTTTCTGAGAGTATCGAAAAGCACGGTGTGTTGCAACCAATCACGGTAAGACAACTAAATGGCCATTACGTCATTGTAATGGGCGAACGTCGATATCGTGCGAGCAAGCTTGCAGGAAAAAAGACCGTACCCTGTATCGTTAGGACTTATGAGAATAATGATGTTCTGGAAGTTCAAATCATTGAGAACCTGCAAAGACAGGATGTCGAGCCTACCGAAGAAGCCGAGGCGATTGCTTACCTAAGCGAGAAATACGCACCTACTGAAATCGCCAAGCGATTAGGTAGAACAGATAACTTCATCAGACAGCGACTTAAACTGGCTGGATTGATTGACGGTTTCAAGCACTTTGTCCGCAATGGCGAAATGACCATTTCCTTAGGTGTTGGTATAGCACTCTTCGAGCCGGAAGAACAGCAGATGATGTTGGAAACGATGGGCAAGGATTTTAATGCGCACCAAATAAATAGGATGATTAAAGACCAGACCTATGACTTGGAAAAAGCATCTTTTGATGTTAGCGATAAAAAATTGGTTCCGAAAGCTGGGTCCTGTGTGGAATGTCCATTCAATGCAGCCAATCAAGGTAATTTGTTTGGCGATGGTAAAATGGTCTGTACGAAAGCAGCCTGTTTTGAAACCAAGAAAAGCAAATCATTCTTGAAGCTGATTGAAAAATCCAAGAAAGAGAACATCTTATTGATTCCTGAAATACGACAGTATTGGGCAGATGATGAAAACAATCAGCTAATTATATCACAATTAGAAAAGAAGGGATTGAAAGTCTATCTACTGGATGATGTTGAAATTATAGAGCATCCGATTGAGCCAACAATCCAGGATATTAAGATAGAATATCAACACTATGATTATTCTGAAGAACGATTGAAAGCTGAACTTGAAGAAGCAAAACAGGACTATGATGAAGAATTTGTGAAATATAATTCAGCAAAAGAAGATGGGTTTAAAAATGGTATTGTGTTCCATCCCGATTCATTCCAGCACAAGGAAATCTTTGTAAAGATTGTTGAAAAATCCAAGAACGATTCTACGGAATATTCGGCACCATTGGCCAACAGAAAAATGGCAGATTGTACACCCGAAGAACAAATCGTAAAAATCAACGAAAGGGAAATCCGGAAGAAGCAAATCGAGAACAACAAGCAGTTTGAAGAAGTTGTGCAGATGATTCGTGAGACGAAATACATCGATACAAAGAAGACACTTTCCACAGATGAAATGGTCGCATTCTCGATATCGCTTTTTGAAAACAATGTGGACTATATGAGCCAACAGAAGTATTTCTCAAAATTCTTGGGCGACACTTCAAAGATGACCAAAGTTGAAATGGTAGAGAATTTCAAGAAGAAGTTCAAAAAGGAAATCTTTCACAAGTTGATACGCTATATGCTCACAAAGCAAGTTCATTTTGGCGAAAGCAATCACGTCAACAACTTGACGAACATTTCATTCTACAGCGCAATGCAAGGATATTACATATCCAAGATTGCCGGCATTGAGAAAGAATATGCCGAAAAGAGAGACAAGCGTGAAGCACGTTTGAAAGAGCGCATCACAGTTCTCGAAAAGCAAATTGAGGAACTCAACGATTAGCTTTTGTTGTTTGAAGAAGGGTCGGCATTCGTGCTGGCCCTTTTTCTTTTTTATGATAGTTTTTTAAAAGATGTATTTACAAGGAAGGGGTTATCAATCAATAGTTAGCGCAAAGTAAAACTCGTAAAATACACCCATCAAAAGACTACGGCATAAAACCAACGCAACATCCTACGCTTATTTATTCCGTTTCCTTTTGAGCTGAGATTTTATCTTCCGTTTGGGTACTGCTCAAATATTGTTTAATCAAAATATATCATTATGAAACGAGTATCTAAAAAACCTAAAATTTCGCTACAAGAAGCTGAAAAGCATTATCAGTCGAGTAGAGAAAATTACCAAGTTGATAGTGGCGAAAGTCTCTTGGCTTATTACAGGGATAAGCATCCCAACTATTACCGAGTATTATCAGAAAATGTTTAATTAAAAATCACAATTATGAAATGTAAAAACTGCAAATCCTCGGAAGCGTTAATCGACAATGACGCAATGTATAGTAGTCATCTCTGTATTGACTGCGGATACTATTACAAGGAAGATGGCCAAGAAGAAATTGAAATTTTGCCTTTCTGCTTATTGGTAATTGACGACGTACTATATCAGCCAATTGCAGCAATGAAAGCGCTGTTGAACATACTTAGAATTTACCGAGCGAAGAAAGGGCGGAATAAGATTGTCCTTAGAAAATTCTTTACTGAAACATCAACATTCAAGGAAAAATCATTTTTTCTGTGATGTTTAATTCAAAAACATAAAACTGAGGTCAATCTCTAAAATCGGCCTCTATAATGTCTAATTAAAATTCAAATATTATGTATTTAAAAAATTTGCAACAGGATGAAATCTTTGTTCCATCAGAAATGAAATCCTTAAAAAGTCTGACACAGATGGAATCCCGAAGAGGGCTCGAAAATGCCATTATCTCAAATGGTAAAATCGTCAACGTGGTATCGAACAGCTACGGCCATATTCCGAACCAACTGTTCTTCAAGAAAGCTGAAGAAATGCTGACCGATGCACAACTGAACTTCCACAAACGTACCATCAACAAAAATGATAGGTCGTTTATTACCGACTTTATCATCGATGACAAAAGCCAGTTTACTGTCAAGAACGATAAAGACCTTATACTGCCGATGCTTCGGTTCAAAAATTCCTATGACGGTAGTGAAAAGACCTCTGGTCACTTTGGATTTTATAGAGAAGTGTGTTCAAATGGTCTGCACGTTTCTCAAGCAGAAATCGAGTTTTCAATCAAGCACAGTAAAAATAATACACACTTGATTATGCCAAGGCTGAACAATCTATTCGATAAATTTCTGGATAATGAATTCTACACCATTACCAAGAAATTCGACAAGATGAAAGAATTTAAAATCATCGATACACAAGAATTTGTGAAAGCGATTCTTGATAAAACGAAATTGTTCCGGTATGAATGTAGCGACAAGAACAGCGACCCATCGAAAAAATCTCGTGAGGTCATCAAAATCTTGAACTATGAAGCCTTGTTGCTCAATGAAGAACCAAATCTCTGGTTGGGCTATAATGCGTTTAATTCAGTACTTCATAATGTTTTGAAGAAAAGCTTTGGCCAACAAGAACGGTTGGATAAAAAGCTATTTGATGAAGTCTATGCTATGGCATAAATTAAATAAAGGTTTGTCCAGTACCTCAAACTGGATGTCTAAATATATAACAAACTGTTACTTCCAATCCACTCAGCACATTCCCCTACATTCCACGCTTGCCTGCTGAAAAAGCAGGCAACCACTACACTTCGGGCAAAGAGCTTCACTACACAAGTCTTGGACACAATTCCCAATTTCAGCTTTCCATTCCGCTAACCCTTCCCGTCCCGAAACTTCGGGACTGGGAAGGAACACTACATTCCAGAGCCAAAATCGTGAATTAAGTCCGCTTTTACATCGGAAAGCCATCGGCTTGATTTTCTTGACAGGATTTTCGGTGCGGACTTCTTGAGCCCTCACTCGAAAATCCTTAAAAACCAAACCGCTGTCTTACACATTTTAAGGGGTTTATAATGGATAAAACCTTTGTTGTTTTTCGGGTCGTCGAAAAACAGGCACGACATAACCAATTCTAACTTAACCACAGCTGCTTATCTCGCTTAACTGTCGGTACGCTCAAACGCAACTGCGTTTTAAAGAATTGCTAATGCCCTTATGGAACTTGTCAAGACTATACAAGTTTTAGTGAAAAATAAGGTTTCTACTTCCTTGAAAATCCAAGGATTTTACTACGTCGCAAACACACCTGATTTTACGCTAAAAATCTTGACAAAACCCACTCTATCCATTGTGCGATGCACAGAAGAAAAGAACAAACACCCCTTAAAATTTAATCTGTTTTAAATCAATAGGGGAAATATAAATCACTTAAATATTTTATTATGAGTACTATTAGAAATCACGTACAGTTAATTGGAAACGTTGGACAAGAGCCAACCATTACGAACCTTGAAAGCGGTAAGAAAGTAGCCCGCTTCTCACTTGCTACAAACGAGTATTACAAAGACAGCAAAGGCGAAAAGCAAACGGACACCAACTGGCATACCGTAGTAGCTTGGGGTAAGACCGCTGAAATCGTTGAGAAATTTGTCGAAAAAGGCAAAGAAGTAGGAATTACAGGGAAACTAAAGACCCGAACCTACACAACCGATGATGGTAACCAACGCTATGTTACCGAAGTAGTAGCCGATGAAATCCTATTACTTGGAAGCAAAAACGACAAGTAAACTTCAAAATTAAAGAGGGCGTTCCTCTCGAAAGTTGCGCCCTCTTTTTCATTATTCACACATTTAAATATATGCACAATGAAATCGAAGATTCACGATTTCCATTAAAAAATAGAAACGATGAGTAAAGCACAAGTTAACGAAATAAAAGAGCGATTGCAATATTTTACAGGAACAGAGATGTTCTATCAAATCCCATTATTGCGAACCCGTTTTACGGACGGATTGAAATATTTATCGGAAGTAGCAGAATGTTTTTGGCTCATTACGGACACATCAGTAATCGCAAAAAGTCTGATGAACCGAAGCGAATTTGTAACCATTGACTTCAAAAGATTATCCGAAGAAAAGCAGGATTTTACAGGTTACGAAGCCGAGATAGTTTACAGCGATGGCAACGATAATATTTTAGAAAAACACGGTTATAGAGCAACCGATTTTCCACTCGATGAACTGCGGTTATTTTTTGTAAATGATACGCTGATGTTGCCAAGTGAATACTAAATTTTGAAGTTATGATTTACATTAAATTTCAAGATTTGAGCGAGGAAAAACAAGAGGAACTCTTACAGGTTTCGAGAGAACACGTTACACATATTTATGGGGAATCCATCCAAAAATATGTTGACGAAACTGGGGCAGATTATGATAGTTTGATAGATGAAGAAATGATTAAGAATTTATACACTAATCACTTCGTTTTCAACATCTAATTTCCCAATGATAATTTTAAAACACCTCTAAATTTTAGAGGTGTTTTTCTATGCAATTAATATATAGTCAAGAAAAAAACGTATCTTTATTTCGCTGAAATTCAGCATTCAAAATTACGTAGGGTTATCCACTTTTCGACTTTCGCCGATAACCCTGCACATCGAAAAATAACATATCGGAAAATCATTTTCCCTGAAAATGGCAATCGGCTTTTTAGCTGGATTGTATGGATTTTTGTCACGCTTGCGCGTGACGAAAAGGAATAGCAAGAGGGTAACGGGCTGCGCCGCGTTACATATTCTATTTTCGTTTTAATCTGTTGATTTTTAAGCATTTAAAAATAAGGCAGATAAAAAAATCCAGCAATTTGCGTCAAATGGTCTTGAAACACCAGTAAACAGGGATGGATTTACGTCAAATCTTTAAAAAAGCGAAAGGAAATGGACTCATTCATCACTATCAGGTTCAAACGGAAAACTGCAAAAAGGTTTCAGGAATTTTCCAAGAAGCACTTCAAAACGCACACAGAAGCGATGGAAAATATTCTTGATTTTTTCCTCTACAATGAGATATCGCCAAAGGAAAAATTGGGACCAACTGGACGTACCATCGAAGCTAAGTTACTCAAAAGAATCAATGCAGTTATCGCCATAATGCGAGATGTGGAAAAGACACAAACCAAACCTACGGTTGCAATGTTGCAATCTCTTTTTATAATGGATGAACCCATAAAGAAACCGCTCATTTTGGAAAAAAAATATGCTGAGGAAAAGAAAGAAGTACGCTTTCGCGAAAAGCGAAACACCAACAATGAACTTTAAAAATTTAGCTTATGTACATCACAATCACACCTCAAAAAATGGGTGGTAACTTTTCTAAAAGTTCAGCGGATTTTGTTGGCTATTTAGAGAAGGAAAACCAAGGATTGGAACAACACGAAATGGAACATTTTTTCAATCAATATGGCGATGAGATTTATGCTGAAGAAGTAGTCAAAGAAATAGATGGAAATACTGCAAAATTGGAAAAACACGAACCAAGATTCTATTCAATTACCGTGAGCCCTTCAAAATATGAATTGCGAAAACTTCAGAACAGTAGTGAAGATTTAAAAAGATATACTCGCGAGCTGATGAAGGATTACGTGGCTTCATTTAATAGGGAAATCAAAGGGCGACCTGTCAATATCGACGACATAAAATATTATGCAAAAATTGAACATCAACGCACATTTAAGGGGACGGATTTTCAGGTAAAGGAAAACCAACCCTTTGCCACAAAAATACTTCAGCTAAAAACTGAAATCCGAAATATTCAAGAAGGGCGAGCTGAAGGGAACATTAAAAGAATGAAAAAGGAAATTACCAAACTGGAACGCCAAGCACCACATCAACAAAATGGAAAACGGATTGTCCAGGGAATGGCGAAAGATGGAAACCAAAGTCATATTCATATCATCGTAAGCCGAAAGGATGCGTCCAACAGGTTCAGTTTGTCACCCGGAAGTAAATACAAAGCTTCCGATGTGAAGTTGAATGGGGAAACCGTAAAACGTGGTTTTGACAGAGATAAGTTTTTTGAGAAAGCTGAAAAGACGTTTGACAAGACTTTTGGCTACAAACGTAACTTTGCCGAGACCTATAAAGCCCGAAAGGATTTTGTAAAGAATCCCAATCTCTATTTCGCTGCCTTGATGAAATTACCTGCAAATGAAAAGGCTTTGGCGTTTAAAATGATAACAAAAACAGGTCTGCCAATAGTGCCAAGTATTCCAGTTAGTCAAACACAAATCGCACTTCGGATTTTCAAAAGGTTAAGACGTGGTGCAGAAGTGGCCATCAAATCAAGTTCAATAGGAATTTAGGATATGCAAATAGACAATCTTATAACAACACTTTCAATTATTGGTTTGGCGAGTACCGTTTTCTATGCGATGTTTCGAGTATCAAAATATGCTTTTGTATTGAATAGCATATTGCTTTCAGTTCTCGTGTTCTATTTGTCCGAAGAAAATGAATTGATATTTATATTACTTTATTTGGTTTGTCCGCTAATGCTAATTAATATAGGACTGTATGTTTTTCTACATAAAACCGAAAGCCCGAAAAATAGCGATAGCAAATACCAAGTAAACTTCGCGACCACCAAAGGAAATTTCAGATTGGATAATATCAAACGTGGTGCGTCCATTATTGGTTCTGCCGGAAGTGGGAAGACTGAAAGTGTTGTCTTTGGATTTTTGAAGCATTTTGAAAAAGAAGGCTTTTGCGGAATCATTCACGATTACAAAGATTTTGAATTGACCGAAATGGCATATCCACTTTTCAAGGATAGCGATATTCCGTTTAAGGTCATTTCCTTCGATAAAATCATCCATAGGGTAAATCCTATTGCGCCACGCTATTTAGAGAACGAGGAAAGCGTAAATGAGGTGTCACGGGTATTGATTGAAAACCTTTTGGAACAAAGGGAAAGCGGCACAACCGGAACCACAAAATTCTTTAACGACGCTGCTGAGGGTTTGATTGGTGGATTGATTTGGAAACTGAAAACCGACTATCCCAAATATTGTACGCTACCACATTTGATAGCCATTTATCAAATGCTCGATACAGATAGCCTTATCCAGTTTTTGGAAACCAACACCACATCGAGAGCGATGGCAGATGCTTTTATTAGTGGTAAGGATTCGGATAGGCAGACCGCTGGTGTAAAAAGCACTTTGGCAAATGCCCTGAAACGAATTAGTACACAACGTATTTTTATGGCACTATCCGCAGACGAAGTCCCATTGAATATTAATAGCGAGGAAGATCCTGCAATCATTTCGGTAGTAAACAATCCAAAATATGAAACATCCTATTCGCCAGTAATTGCCACAATCATTCACACCATTACTAAACAAATGAGCGTGAGAAATTCCAAACCGTCATTCCTCTTGATGGAAGAAGCACCAACGATTCGCCTGTTGAATATGCACCGAATTCCGGCAACGCTCAGAAGTTATGACATCGCTACTATTTATGTGATGCAGGATAAAATCCAGAACGATATGATGTATGGCGATAAGGCAAGTAAGGCTATTTTAAGCAATCTATCCTATCAGTTTTTTGGCAAGGTCAACGACCCAGATACTGCCAAATATTACGAGCGCTTTTTTGAAATCATCAAAGACCCAACTAAAAGCATCAGTCGTGGCCATAATCTCGATTTTGATACACGAATAACAACGGGCGAAAAGGAAATCCCAAAGATTAGAGCAGACGTTTTCTTTCGGTTAAAGCAAGGCGAGTTTATTACCTATGCTGATGGTAAGGATAAGAAAGTGCAGTTTAAATTATCCCAAATCCAAAGGCAACTTCCTGAAGAATCCAAGCAATTTTCTCAGGCGGATTTAGCGGATAATTTTGAGCGGGTTTATGATGAGGCGAGGTCGATATTTAATTGAAAATTTAATGTGAATTTTTAAAGAATATTTTATCTGTTAAGAATAAACAATGATTTCTTTTGGCATAAAGCTAATTTTATTGCATTATTAGAGTTTAAAAATTCGGCAATTTATGACTAAAGGGGCAAGATTTCTTAGAGCAGATTTACACATACATTCATACGGGGAATTTGGATCTTACGATGTTAAAGATACCGCAATGACACCAGAGGCGATTGTTGATACCGCCATCGCGAAAGGATTGAAGATTATTAGTATTACTGACCATAATGAGATATTTAATTCAAATACAGCGATAAATTACGCTGCAGATAAGGATATTTTGATCATTCCCGGAATTGAAGTAACCACTACGCAAGGTCATTTGCTATTGTACTTCGACACTTTTCAAAATTTAAGGTCATTCGCTGGTAAATTAAATATAAGTGAGGATAAGAAAACCACTACACAAGGAATCGTAGAGTGTTTGGATTTTGCCCATCAATATAGTGGTGTTGGCATATTAGCTCACATCGAACTTGATTCAGGTTTTGAAAAAACTATTGGGCGGTTTGGTCCGCCTATTGAAGAAATTTTTAGCCACCCAAACCTTTTAGGACTTGAGATATCCAAAAAAGAAAATTTCCATTTCTATTCCAATAGCGATGAAGATGCGAATAGGAAGAGACTTGTGGGGCTGAGGCGCGACAATTTATTAATGGATGATGACCAAATCCTTCCTAAATTGATGGGTTCAGATTCCCATAATTTAAATAAGTTGGGAACCAATGCCGAAGGAAATGAAAAGTTGACCAGGATAAAAGTTGATGAACTAAATTTCCACGCCTTTAAGGTTGCGCTGTTGAGCCACGAATCAAGAATTCGACTGGAAGATTTAATACCTGAGCAACGACCGGTATTTAATAAAATTTTTATAGAAGGTGGATTATTAGATGAAATGGATATAGACCTAAGTCCTAATTTAACCTGTATAATTGGCAGTAGAGGTGCGGGAAAATCAACCTTATTAGAAACTTTACGAGAAACATCAGGGAATCAATCTTCTTCAAAGGTTGTTGATTCCGATGTATGGCCTCAGAAAATAACACTTCAATATACTGATGAAGCTGGGCAAACTATTGAATTTTCAAGAGAAAAGAATAATGGTACTCAGAATATAACAGACCCTATAAATGGAATATCACGTGTTGAAATTGAAAGTTATGGTCAAGGCGAAACAGCTGATACTATACAGCACAGCGATGAAAACCCAACGGTTTTGATAGATTTTCTTGATGGGTTTTTAGACTTAAAACCACTCATTTCCGAAGATAAAGAAATCATCACAGATTTGCTCGAAAACCAAAGCGATGCCAGGAAATTAAGACTCGAATTACTAAGTCTTGATGAAACAAAAAAAGCCCTTAAAAACGAGCAGAAAAAATTAGAGAATTTAAAAAAGCAAAAAGCAGGGGAATTGGTAAAATACCAAAACGCTTTAATAAAGGAAAGACAGATACGTCAAGATTTAATTGCCGACCTTAAGCTACTAATTCAGACTTATAAGGATATTTTAAATGATGAAGAAACCTTTGAAAATTTTGAAAAATTATCAGATGAAGAAATAGTCGTTGGTAAGGATTATTTTCAGAAAGTAAAGAATATTGTTAGTGATTTTTCAGCTATTGTTAAATTCAAGGCAGGGGAATTAAATGAAGCCCTTGGAACAAAAGTAGAAGAGCTTAGAACAGAACTTAAAAATTGGGCTTCCAAGGAAAAAGCAATTCAGGTACAGATGGACGCCAAAAAGCAAGAGTTGGCAGCTCAAGGTATTCCTTTTGATTTGGGTAAAATCAACCAAATATCGAAAGATATTATCGATTTAACCAATAGGGTAAAAAAACTTGAAAACAGCAAAAAACTTTTAAATGAACTACAAACTGTGCGTAAAGAATTGATAGGGAAAAGAAAGGACATAAAACAACGAATTTTCTACTACAGAAATGCATTTGGACAAACTATAAACGACAATCTTAAGAATACGCTCGATGGATTATATATAAATGTAAAATATGACCAAGGAAACTATTCTGACGAATTTGAGCAGTTATTAAAAACGACTATGGATTGGCGAACATCCCAAGTTCCAAGAGCATATCTAATCACTAAAAATTTATCGCCATTTGAGTTCGTCGATATTTGTATGCGCAAAGACAATGATGCCTTGAAGGCGTTGACAGATGATGAAGGGAAAAGATTTATTGGGGATTATGAAGCTCAAACCATCGTGGAAAAACTTCTTAAAGACCATACTTACGAAGATTTTGAAGCCTTGCCATTTGAAGATAGACCTTCAATTTCCGTTACACGATTATATAAGGATGATGTGACGGGTAAAACATTAAGAAATACAAAGTCGATATCGCAATTGTCGTTAGGTCAACAACAGTCGGTTTTACTTGGAATTTTAATGCTTTCAAAAAGTACTACGCCGCTTATAATTGACCAACCAGAGGATAATTTGGATAGTGAATTCATATTTAAAACGATTGTTAAGAATTTACGTAAAATCAAAGAATCAAGACAGGTAATCATTGTTACCCATAACCCTAACATTGCCGTACTTGGCGATGCAGAATTAATAATTCCATTAAAAAGCACAAGCGTAAAATCACACGTTTTGGAAGCAGGTTCTATTGACAGGAAGGGAACAAGGGAAATTAGTTGCGAAATTCTCGAAGGTGGTAAATCTGCATTTAAACAACGACAATTAATATATGGCATTAAGTAGGCGTAGTGAGAAACCAAATCTATTCCCACAATTTAATATCATTATCTTTACTACCAGATTTTTTTACTTAAATAATGACCGAAACAAACCGTATAGAATACAAACGAGAACTGTCCGATGGACTTGAAAAAGAGGTCATTGCTTTTTTAAACTATCGTGAAGGCGGCATTATTTATATTGGTATTGATAAGGAAGGGAATACTTGCGGTCTGGCTGATGCGGATGGCGACCAATTAAAAATTAAAGACAGGTTAAAGAACAATATCCGTCCTTCAGCTTTGGGTCTTTTTGATATTGTGAGTGAGGAACGAGATGGTAATAATATCCTTAAAATCATTGTGGCGAGCGGTCCAGAAAAACCATATCATCTCAAAAAATACGGGATGAGCGAAAAGGGTTGTTTTATCCGCTTAGGTTCAGCTGCTGAGCCAATGCCACAAAAAATGATTGACGAGCTCTTTGCCAAACGTACCCGAAATTCCATCAGCAAAATTAAAGCGGGTCGTCAAGATTTAAGCTTTAGCCAGTTGAAAATCTACTACGAGGAATCGGGTCATACCCTTGGTAAAGCTTTTGCAAAGAACTTGGAACTACTTACCGAAGATGGCGCATTCAATTACGCTGGCTATCTTTTGGCAGACAAGAACAACACTTCTATCAAAGTTGCCAAGTATTCGGGCAAAACCCGAACAGACTTGATAGAAAGCAACGAGTATGGTCACGAATGCCTGGTCAAAGCCACCAAGCAAGTGATTGATAAAATTGCGGTTGAAAACCGAACCAACACAAAAATAACCGCCAAAGAAAGGCAACAAGCCAATCTTTGGAATCCCATCGCATTGCGCGAGGCCGTCATCAATGCTTTTGTACATAATGATTATACCAATGAGATTACCCCAAAGTTTGAAATCTTTGCGGATAGAATTGAAATCACTTCGGCAGGTGGTCTTCCGGAAGGATTGAGCAAACAGGAATTTTTCGAGGGCTTTTCAGTTCCACGGAATAAAGAACTGATGCGGATTTTTAAGGATTTAGAACTGGTTGAACAATTAGGTTCTGGCATCCCTCGTATTTTGGAACACTATGGGAAAGAGAGTTTTGGTTTTTCTGATAACTTCCTTAGAATGACTTTTACCGCTAAAGAAACTGCTGTTGAAGAAGGTGGTCTAATGGGTGGTCAAAAAGGTGGTGTAATAGGTGGTGCAATAGGTGGTGTAATTGATACGACAGAAGCTCTAACTAAAAGACAAAAAGAAGTTCTTAAACTTATTGTTGCTAATCCTTCCATAACTTATAACGAAATAGCTGAAGCTTTGGGCATTAATGAATCTGCTGTTGGTAAACATATTACAGCTATCAAAAATAAAGGCTTTTTAACGCGTCAAGGCGATACAAGAGGTTATTGGGAAATCAATCTTGATGAAAACTAAAAAAGTCTTTTAAAAAGGCCCTTTTTCCCTCGGACCTTTACTGGTCACTTTCCATTGACCATTTTCTTTAGTCAGTTTAAAAATGCCTGTTTTTCCATCATAGGTCGTGCTGTATTTTACCCAGGCAATTTCGCCATTGATAGCTTCGTCTAAAATTTTTACCTCGATGTTTTGGTCAGAATCTGGCATCATATTCTGTACAGTAATCAAACTGGCATAGCCTTCAGAAGTAGTATGCTCTTTTAAGGCGGATTCATCTTTTGAGAAAAAGCTTGACGCAACAACTTTGGCAGTTTCAGAAGGGGATTTTGTTGTGCTTTCTGAACAAGAAAGGAACAACAATACGAGCGAGCAAATGACTAATTTTTTCATAACATTACTAATTTGGGTTATTGATATATCTATGCGATAATTTCATTTCTATATTACGTTCGCCATCTTTTTCATTCAATTCCAAAATTGCCCTACGGTCATCGGATAATGAAAATTTGGGCAACACATAAACGAATCGAGCCCTTTCATTTTCCTTAATCTTGGACGGCAGATTATGTTTATATATCGGTTCTTGATACAGTCGTTGCAACGATTTTCTTTTTCCTTTTTGTCTCGTTTCAATAGACAGGTTCAAGAAATTCAAATCGTAGTCCAACGTAGAATTATTTTCAATCTCGATAACGAAATAGAGTTCATCCTTATCAAAAACAATGTTCTCTACGGTCAAAATAATATTTTCGTTCCGTTTCTTGATGCGCCCTATGCGCTGTTTTCTATTGAGAAGATATGAGCAGAATTTTTGGTAATAATAGGTGCTGTTATCTACAAGTTCTTCAGAAGATTCAACAAGAACCGAATCTGTTACAATCGGCTTTTCATTACCGATACTATTTGACAGCGGAATGAAATAATTGAGCTTAGAAAGCTGTTTTTTATACCTTACAATATACGAAAAAATTGAACCATTTCTATTGACTACCAGCAAATTACTTTCCTTCCCAGGGGTTGCCTGAAGCAGTCCAAAATACTGTTCCTTTTCACGGTTATAGGTAAAAACAAAATTATCCGAACCAGTTATGCCTTGCCGTATAGGTTCAGGAAAAAATAGCGCAACATTTTTGGTTTCGTTAGCATAAATGGTGTCGAGTGGTATGGGTTGCTTTTGTGCTTTCGCGAAAGCGGTAACCAACACGAGTATTGAAATTGAGATAAATGTTTTCATAATTTCGGTTTTAAGATTAATCTGTAATTGTTCAATACCGTAACTTTTACATTGCGGTTGCTACGCCTGAGCACCTTTGTTACGCCACCTACTTGCGGAACGGAAGGTATGTTGATGTCGCCAATAATATCGTCCAAGACTTCGGTGGTGGCTTCTGCCCGAAAATTATTCTGGACGTAAATACCTTCGCTGCCATCTGACAAATCGAATGCTTTGAGCTTTGTAGGATGATGTTGTATGTTTTCAATTTCAATTAAAGCTCGATTAGGCTGAAAACTTATAAAACCGAATATGGGCGTGTTCTTTGGCATTTCTTTACCATTAATGTTAGCAGTTTTGGTCAGGCGCATTCGTAATCTGGTGTTTGCTTTTACGACTTGGTCACCATCAACGACCACGTAAATAGTTTCATCTGTATTGCCGATTATTGAAACTTCATTGGGTTTAGGTGCAGCAGCGAAGAACAATTGATGTTCCAAGCCCAATTCTTTTGCTTGAATTTTCTGTTCCCGTTTTACTTCTGCAGAATCGATTGTTGATGCCACTTTGCGAGCAGTTCTTCTCTGTCCCAAATTCTGGTATCGTTTTTCTGAATACTGAATCTTGCCAGCTTCATAGATACTATCTACGATACGTTCTTTTTCCCGTTCTGGTAAATCTGGGTCGTAAAACCCCAAGGAATCAATCAGTTTTTCATCGTAGATGCTGGGTGCATTGTTTTCACGTACTTTTTTCAAGTCGTTAATCGCATCCAGTTTGGAATCGTACTCTTTTTGGTCCTCTTCCAAATCTGGCACTAAGGTCTGCTTAAGATTTTCAGTTTCACTTTCATCATCGCCCATTACCATTACAGAATAGGAAATCAGGAATATGAAAATCACGGCCAATACCGCTGCAAATACTATTTTGTTTTTCTCAATTTTCATCGTTCAGTTTTTTTAAAGTGTTCTCGAAATAGTTGGTAATCAAAAGTCCGTGTGGATTGTTGGGGAAGTTTCGGTCAACCATAATCAAGTTTCCGGTGGAAACCAATTCGTAAGTGTCGATGATTGTGCCTCTATTGATTTCAAAAATGGTAGTCGTCGTAAAACCATACGAACCGTCATTTTCAGATATTCTTGAATCGATGCTCAGTACTTTTTGAACCAAGGAATACTGAAGCAATCTGTTATAGACACCATCGGCTTTTTTCTGGCGGTAGAGATTATCCACAGAACTATTGCCCAACCACAACGCCTTTTCCAAGTTGCGTTCATAATTACTGGCATCGATGTTATAGAAGTAATTATGGAACAGATCCAAATGTGACAAAGCTTCAACACGAAAATTTTCCTTTTGGGTCACGAGCTTCAGCGGAATGATACTGCCATCGGTATTGATGGCAAAGGCGCTATTGAGCGCTTTTTGATTGGTGTTGAATACCATCCAAACCGAAAATGTGCTGGACAGCAAGGCACAGGCAACGACTGCCAAAACGATAAACCGATTCAGCTTTAGGACGTTGTAAATATTCTTGTATGGTGTTTTCATATTTTTGTTTTTAATCTGCCTTAGGCAGTAAATAGTCTGAGAGTGAATGACGTCGCACGTTTATACAGTTTGAATTTCAAGAAAACGATAAATCCAACCGAACCTAACTGAACCACAGGTGCAAAAAAGCCCTGGCCTGTATCGGTTCCAAACAAGTTGACCCAAAAATTGGTGTTGATTTCCGTATAAAGTGCATTCACAAAGACGTTTACTAAAAAGAAAGCAGGTACTAACATATATACTGCCGCATAAAGCTTGAAGAATGTATAAGCTAACGAACGGAACTTTTCAAAGACTGCAAGGCTAATGACCAAAGGAAAAAAAGTTTGCATTATTCCGAATAGAAAAAAGCGTTCTGCCAAAAACAGCGGATAGATGAACAAATCCAATATCCATAGGAAAAGACTTATGATAAACGCAAATATTTTGAAGCCGTAAAGAGGTGTAACCAAGGCTTCATATAAGAGCGTCATAGCAGCTTGGGCAACCTCGATAATACTCACGTCCTCTTCAATGGGAATGTCCTGCATTTGTAATGGCAATAAAGCTGGTGCTGTCCCTCGATATTGTCCTTCAATAGCTACTAATATTCCATCGAAAAATCCCAAGACCTGAGTTGAGAAAATGACCAAAATGACAATGGCAAAATTCTTTGCCAGTTCGCCAGGACTCAATCCCCAAGTGTAACCATCCTTATCTGCAATGCCTTCATTATATTTTTTGAGGATATTGACCAGAAAGAACAGGACAGCGAGCGTTTTCATTCCTGCAATGGTATATTGCGAAAAGTCGCTGGCCTGTATGGTCTGGAAAACGGTGTCGATGTATTCCAGCCCTATTCCTAAGAGAATGGTCGCCGTCATTTTTAGTAGGATGTTTCTCGGTTATTGACTTTATCCTGCATTTTTCTAAAAGAAATAATGTCACGATAGCGTTTGGTTTTTGTAGTGATGTTGGAAACCATTTGTTTGGATTCCTGCTCTTTTGCTTTCAGAATTTCAGCACGTTCGGCATCGCTCATTTTTAGGTAATCGCTGGATAGAACTTCATCAATAAAATCCACCGTGTCCAATGAGTTTTGAACTATGGCGTCAAACGATTCCACAACCCTTGAAACTTCATCGGGTTTGATGTAGGGCGAATTCAAAATATCCTGCAAATCATTTTGCATTACGTTGATAAGGCGCTGATTATTCTGTCCAATTTCCTCAACTGCTCTCAGTTGCTCAACAACGCTTGATACTTTCTCTATTGCCTCTTTTGCATCTTTCAGGAATTTTACAGACTTAATCATTTGAGCCGTTTGCTTGCCAGATTCTATCAGTTGTTTTACCAAGCTGATAAAATTGGTATTGTCATAAGTAGGCATTCCTTGTGCAGTAGCATTACCTGACATAAATAAGGTCAAGGCTACTGTCATTACTAAAATTTTGATTTTTGTTTTACTCATTGTAAAAAATTTGTTTTGGTATTCGTGAATCTTCGATTTCATAATATTATGTTTTAGATGTGAATTGAATTATTGCTTTTTGCATATCGTGATGCTCATTGTAGAGCTTCATTATTTCTTCGTTTTCCTGTCCATCGGTCAAATAAGCGGCATATACTTCCTTCGGGACTTCAAGCCGGAAGATGTTACTTTCCCTACCTATCTTGATAAACATTTCGGTGTATTTGCGTGGACCAGAAAGGTTGTTTTTGATGGATTTTAATTGGTTCAAGTCGTGGCTGGATAGGTTGAGCCTTTTAACCAGTTCGCCATAGCCTTTTTCATTGTTCAGGCTATAAATGACCTGTGTGTTTTCGAGAATGCTCGCCGAAGTTGAATTATTTGGAAGTTGATTGATAGACTGAAGAATTATTCCTATCGCACCGTTCTGTTTACGGATAGCTTGGTAGTAGAACTCGACGCTTTCCAACACGTTCTCAAATTTCAATTGCTTCGCAAACTCATCAAAAAGAATGATGCCTTTTTCGGCTCGGTTACGCCAGATGGTTCTCTGGATGGCAGATTTAATTAGCTTGAGCATTACCGACAGGATTTCCTTATTGTCCTTTACTTCGTCCAGTTCAAAAACAATCAATCTTTTGTCCTCAATTTTATAGGTCTGGTCTTCACTGACCTCAAACAGAAAACTATATAGACCATCGCCGACATATTCGGACATTACGTGCAAAAAGCTCGTGACATTGAAATAGTCGGGATGGATTTTTAAGGTGCTCAGAAGGTCTTTCTGATTCCTTTCTATAAAGCTGTAAAAACCATCCAACGAGTGATTTTCTGAAGTGCTATAGTAATAATGGCGCAATATCTTTTTGACCGATACTGATTGTGCTTTGGTCACTTTTAAATCTGAAGCAAATAACTCAAACAAAAAAACGGATAGGTCTTCCAGTCGCTCAGGTGTCAAGTCATTTGCATCACTTATGTAAAATGGATTGATGCCAAGGTTTTTTCCGCTCTCATAGTGAAGCACCGTGTATTTTTCAGGATAGAGTTTTGCAAATTTGGTGTAAGAGCCACCTAAATCAATGATGACCAGACGGACACCACTTTCAAAGTATTGGCGCAAGATGTTATTGGCCAAAAAAGATTTGCCTTCGCCAGTTGGCGCAAAAATGGCAAAGTTTCTTGCCTTGATGCGTTTCTTCTTTTCGTCCCAAACATCCTTGAGAACAGGAATGTTATGCTCGCGATCATTAAAGATAATTCCGGTATTATCACTTTTATAGTTGGTGTTATTAATGAACAGGCAGAGCGCGTGTTTTAAATCGGTTACATATAAATCGTTGTTTGAAAAGTTGGATGAAAAGCAGCAGTAACTATTTAGAATATAGTTCTTGCGTTCTTCGCCTCTTGGATAATAGGGGATGATATCCAATTCCTTAAATTCAGTCTTTATTTTTGAAGTTATTTTATCGAGCTCTTTAGCTTCCTTTGCCCAATACACTATGTTCAAATGACCACGAATGATTCGGGCATTATCATCGGCATTGATTTGGTCAAGGATGTGCTGAATTTTCCCTAAAACCACTTTATTCTGTGAACCGAAATTTGAACTTTTATTGAGTTCTTCAATCTTTTTATCCAGTAGCTTGCGCCACTTCTGTTTGTCATCGAGATATAGGATTTGATTGACAATGTGGTTCTCGTTTAGCGTAAGCCCTAAGCCATCAATAAACCCTTGATGAAATACAAAATCGTCAGAAGTGAATTTCTCATTGGTCTTGCTACTCTGTACACTTTCGCCAAAGCACAGTTCGCTGTTGATGGCAAGGGCATCAAAATGGTTTTCGCCAATATTGACGCTTTTCTTATCAAGTAAAATATCCGTATCGTAACCTTCATTGAAGCCATTGAAATAACTGCTTGTCAGTTGCTGTATCTCTTCCGCTTTAAGCGAAACAAAATCCATCTTTCGGCTATTGTTGATGAAGGAAACGGAATCACTTACCGAGTTTGCGAAACTCTTAATATTGTCATCCAGTTCCTGTACGATTCCCTTTGAAACTTTTCTGAAAGGGTTGACATATTTAGGATTGTTGAGCGCCTTATTTTTAGTCAAGATGAAGAACAAATAACAGCTGTGCTCGATATGCCCACGACCTTTAAAATGTTCGTGGGTAGCCTTTTCCAGAAAGGTTGAATTCGGAAGTTGTTCTGAAGAATAAGACTTCTTCAAGTAGATATCCTGTTTGTGAACCACAGTACCAACCGGTAATGACTTTAATGCCTGAAACCAAGCACCGTGCATATCCTCAAAATCCTTTTCAGATAACGAATAGATTTCAGGTAGATTTCCTTTATAGCACAAGACCACATTACCATTATTGGCAAATACGATATTGTCTTGAATATCTACAATGGGTTGATATGCCGAAAGGTTAATCTTGTTCATAATCGAAGCCAGAATTTCTTTTGTTACTGATAATTTTTGGAAAAGCTTTGGCCATTTGGAATAGTTGTGGATTGTGGGTTATTCTCGTCAAAGCCACATATAGGGAAGCATTGAATACCAACACACCTATTATTATCCCAAAGCTGAAAGAGAAGATGATGATGAGCAACGAAGCCAAAATGGAAACCATCATTAAGGCAAACAGGGAAATGGGCAGCCCAAAAATGACCGCCCGTTTCCTGATGTTTTTATAGACCTCGAACCGCTTCATCTATACTACGATTCCTATTAAGTAAGAGAAGATGCCTACTACTGCACCTGCAATAAGTACAAACACAAGAACTCTGGTTATCCCCTTTTTGAGGTCGGCATTTTCGCCGAAGAAATGTCCTGCATTAAATAGGAAGCCCACCAAGAAGATGACACCTAATAAAATTGGGAATATGGTTCTGATGGTATCGCCAACATCATTAACTGAATCTTCAATACCACCAATTTGAGCAAAAAGCGAAGTGGATAAGAGCGAAAGAATGGATGCTAAATAGAGTGATTTTTTCATAACGGAACGGATTAAATTTTTGGTTCATTTTCGTTTATTGAAATTTACATATATTTGAATATAAATAACTGAAAATCAAATATTTGTGGATAAAATATTATTTGATATTGTTTGAATTCCGTTGCTGTTATTTGACATCAAATCCTATGGTATTTTGAAGGGAAGTTGTTGATAACCCGAAAAGTGAAAATGAAAAAAGTGCTTAAAAACGTCAGTTTTGTGATTTTGGTTCTAAAAATGTGTTTCATTTTTGGACAAGAATCGAGTGCTCAAAAGCGAATAATAATTGACGTTGGACACGGCGGAAAAGATTCTGGTGCAATCGGCATAAAAGGCATTCAAGAAAAGGATGTGGTTTTGTCCATTGCAAATGCCATTTTGAAGCTGAATAATGAAATGAAAAAGCCTTTGGATATTTATTTAACCAGGTATAGTGATACACTAATTTCTTTATCGGACAGAACTAAGCTGGCCAAAGCCTTAAAAGCAGAGTTATTTGTGTCCTTGCATTGCAACCATTCTGAAAATCCAAATGCGAGAGGGATAGAGGTTTATGCTTCAAGAAAACAAAAGGAATTCTCAAAAGCATCGGTTTTTATGGGCTATCAAATTGAACGAGCCCTTTGTGAAGCCATTGGTTATGGAAGTCGAGGTGTAAAGTTTGCGAACTTTCAGGTACTTCGGGAAACTGTTGAGTATTGCGCCTCAATACTATTGGAATTGGGTTTTTTGAGCAATAAAGATGAAGGCAGCTACATTTCAGATAACAACAATATGGAACGCATCGCACTATCCATATTATTATCCATTCAAAAATCAATAGAATTATGAAAGATATTTTTTTAGAGTTAACAAAGAGCTTGAAGGACATTGTACTGCAATTTATTTCAGAAGTGATTTTATTGTACAAATCCTATAGAAGTTAGATTTCCTAAGTTTATTATCTACACATTATAAAAAGACATATCCGATAGTATATTTAAGTATTTGCTTAAATAATATAATAATGATATATTTGTGACCACTTTAAATCAAAAAAGATGAGCTTGGAAATAACTTGTACACGGAACGAAGCAGACAAGAAGCAAATATCGAGATGCAAGGAAACCATAGAGAATTCTTCGGACAGCCTTAATGCAATAAGCAAAGTTTTGTCTCTCGCGGGAAGCGAGGTACGACTGAAAATTCTATTCCTATTGAACATAGAGAATGAATTGTGTCCTTGCGATATTGCCGATATTCTTGAAATGAGTGTTCCCGCCGTATCCCAGCATATCCGAAAAATGAAGGATGCAGGAATTATTACATCGAGACGTGAAGGGCAAACATTATATTATTCGCTGGTAAAGAGTGAGGACAATGTTTTGAATGGAATTTTCAATTCAATTTCGACAAGAAAGAAAACAGCTTAGACATTTTATATTATGGCACCGAATAAAACTTCGAATACCGCAGCTTATACCGGCATTTTTACCGCAGTTGCAGCATCAATATGTTGTATTACACCCGTTTTGGCATTAATTGCCGGAACAAGTGGAATTGCATCTACATTCTCTTGGGTCGAGCCATTTAGACCCTATCTTATCGGCCTGACCATTATTGTTTTGGTCTTTGCCTGGTACCAGAAACTACGGCCGAAAACTCAGGAAGAAATTGATTGCGCTTGCGAGGATGATGCAAAACCAACGTTTTGGCAATCCAAACAGTTTTTGTTCATCGTAACACTATTCGCCGCATTGATGCTGACCTTCCCTTACTATTCCAACCTATTTTATGCGCAACCCACCAAGGATATCGTATATGTCTCTCAATCCAATGTCGAAAAGCACACTTTTGACGTTGAGGGAATGACCTGTGCAGGTTGTGAGGCACACGTAGAAAGTGAAGTCAATAAGTTGGACGGAATTATTTCGGTCAAAGCCAGCTACGAAAATGCTAACACCGTAGTGGAATTTGATAAGACCAAGATTGATGAATCGGAAATTGAGAAAGCAATTAATTCTACTGGCTACAAAGTGACCTATAAAAAAGAGAAATAATGGAAACTATATCGACATCTGAAATCACTTGTCCAAACTGTGGCCACAAAAAAGAAGAAGAAATGCCAACCACGGCCTGCCAATTCTTTTATGAATGTGAGAATTGCAAAACGGTTCTGAAGCCAAAAGAAGGGGATTGTTGTGTGTTTTGCTCTTATGGGACTGTCGCCTGTCCACCGATTCAAGAAAACAAAAATTGTTGCTAAAAAGCTATCCTTTAAGTTTACTTCCTTTTATCCCCAGCCTTAGTATCAAAAGCAATCAAATTAAAAAGTTCTCGCATTCGGCTACGAACTCGGTTACCGTAGCGTTCTTCCAATTCTTCAGCATTTAGGTTTGTTGTGGCGTGTGTTTTAATTTTGTGTTTGGTTTGTAGGTACAGCTCGTATCGAGATAAAAGCACTTCGCCCATCACATTCAAATCCTTTCCGTAGAATCTGCCAGAAGGTTCAACACCCAAATCATCAAAACAGTAAAATTTGGTATTACCATATTCCTCTACCGTTTTAAAACCTAAATGGTTAAAACTGAAGGTTACATTCCGGCAAGGAATCATCTCATAAGGACGTTGCAAAGGCACTAAATGGCGCAATAATTTCATTAAACTGGTTTTGCCGCAGCCAACAGGTCCAGAAAGTAGAATGCCTTTGTCAATATCAATACCATAAGTCTCACAGTTGTCTTTATCCTTGATGAAGTAGGAACAGAGTTTTAACAAAATATCTTTGTCTTCGTCATATATCCTAAACTTTTCGCCAAACAAAAGTTTGCCCTTGGCATTCAGGTAAATCAATATTTTTGGGAAATCGTAGAGTACACTTTTGCCATCAAATTTTCCGAGCGAATATTCCACGCCACCTTCGGTTATTTTAGAGGGGTTGTCCATAATCTTTGTTTTTAGTGGTTCGCAAGTTGTCCTTGATTTGGGACGCTTGTTTTTTGTTTAGCTTGTTTTCCTCGTCGAATATTTCGGTTCTGTCCATCCAATTGATGGCTACGGCTCGCCAATCCCGAATATCTTTTCCATCGCCAGTTTGCCAATTTCGGGCTTGGTAATGCTCATAGAATTTTTTTGCTTCATCAGCATCAAAACCTTTTTCTTCAAAAAAAATAAAAACGGCCTGCCAGCCCTTTGGCTGTTTTATATAGTTTTCTTGTTTGATATTGTTTGTATTAGATACCAATGCTTGTCCATCTATGGGACGGTGTAGGTTCACAACCTGTTCATTTTTGGGATGGTGGTGTCCCTCAAGCGGTACACCTCTGGAATGGTACTGTTCCGCAAGCTGTTCTAAAATGGGATTGTACTGTCCCACAACCGGTTCATCGCTTGTCCCGATAATGGCCATCTTTATTTTGCTGCCTTTGTATGGATTGTTGGAAGGGAAATAAGACAAGTATTGCCAAGAATCCAGTTCCACAATACATCTATGGTACGTTGATTTAGAACCTATCTTGGCACAACGCATCAAATCCCGACGATTCACGTAGAATTCATCCATAAAGCGGCAACTGTTCCATTCTTGGAACAGCGCCATATACAGACTGATATGCGTTGGATTAAGGCGGTCATCAAAATAGAACTTCTCAAAAGCCGCATTAAGTAGCTTTATATAGTTCATCGCTTAAGAATTTAGACCGTGGTGCACACGGTTGGCATCCATCACTTTTTGAATTTCCTCGGTATCGTAATAGATAATGCCACCCACTTTGGTGTATGGTAATGTGCCATTGATGCGAAGGTTTTGCAATGTGCCAGGACTTACCTGAAGCAAGTCCATAACCTCGGAAGACTTGAGATACTTCTTCAGCTTACCGCTGGCTTGTCTGGTCAATAATTGTTTGATGTCATCGAGCAATTCCATTTTGAATTCCCGAAGGTCGTCTGTGGTAATAATACTTGTCGGCATAATAGAACGGTTTTTATGGAAAGGGACTATCTGGGTTTAGAGTTTTAAATGATAGTCCCTGGCCTGATTTGACTTTCGTTCTACAAATTTGAATAGGTTTAATGGATTTTATTCCCCAGTACGACCGTACTACGGTCAAAATTTAACATTTTGAAATTTGATGGGTTTTGTAGCGTTTTGATGCTTCTGAAGTAGAAACGGTGTGCTAAATCATATCAAATTATATGAAGACGGCTTCCAAAATCAGAAGACCGTAGGTCAACCGTAGTACGGTCTTTTTTAAGAGAAAAATCCGCTTGTTATTCCTCGCTTTTGTCCATTTCAATGAGAAGCGATGTGGAAAGTTCATCGAGGAAAAGTGTTCTGCTGTTCTTTCTGTTTTTGATGTCCTGATAGGTTTTGTAGATGTCCTTTGGCTCAATATCAAATAGCTGTTGCATTTTTTTGGAAACCTGCATTATGGCTTGATTGTCCTGTTTGCCCAATCCCTTTGAGCATAGCGCATAAACGAGTTCAACATAATCTGTGTTTGAAAATGGCCAATGTATCTTTTCCATTGGTTTAGCACCATTTAATTTGCCGTTCAATCCTTTCCGAATACGATGCTTTTTTTCATCCAAATAAATCACTAACAAGTCATACGCCTTGTATTTGCCAAGTAGCATATCCCTTGGTGTGCAAAACTCTGGGTCTTGAAAATAGAATTTAGAAGTTGTGATATGGAATGTTTCAAGGTAATCTCTGGTGTAGTATTCCTTGTCAAAATGGGTAGCACCGGAATTGACATAACGCCCAAAATCGATATTGTACAGGAAGAACCGATTGAGCTTGTTGATTTTCTTTTTTATCGATTTTAGTTGGGCATCCTTATCGCCCTTTGGAAGTTGAATTTCAAACGAATGTATTTCTGAAAAGTAGATGAGTTTGATAAGTGGAACCTGCTTTATCTTCTTAAAGAAATTTATTTCATCTTGAATCGTCCTAAATTTCGTCTCGATGATTTCTTTTTTGTAAGAACTCAATAGTTTGCGACAGGCTTTGATGGAAAGATATGCCTGTTCTAAAATGTTCCCATTCTGAATTTTAAACTCATCCAGATCCTTTAATAGTTTTTTTGATTGTAATTGCGAATTCATAAGCAGGAACTTTAATGTTGTAAACCATAGAAATGGGATTTAGTTGATACGATTTATTGGTGGTTGTCATAGTCCTGCAAAATGATATAAATGAAAGTCACGGGTCATAAAATTTGTGGCTTATTGTTGTATTTTAGGGAACTTTGTGTAAAGTAGCTTTACTTTGTAATTGTACAAGGAAAACGTGCCGTATATAATTACGGAATAGTCCGTATTTTTCTACGGATTATTTGTTAAATACTGCAAATAGTGGCTTTTATATAAATTTAATTTACTTACTTTTTCTTACGAAATCGCTTTAAAAATTCACGCCTATTCTTTACACCCGTTTTTTTGAAAATATTTGATGCGTGTTTTGATACGGTACTTTCTGCAATGAATAAATCTTTGGCGATATTTCTGTAGCTTAAATTACTTAAAATTGACAAAGCCACTTCAATTTCCCTTCTGGTCAAATCCTCATAAATGATTTTACGCTCTACCGATTCGTCACGTTGTTTTTTCTTTAAAGCAAAGACTTCATACATTCGGTTATTGTTTTCTATGAAGTACAAATACCTATCTGCTTCAATGGCGGTTATGGCAAAGAAAGCCAAGTTCATTACGGTAAATGTAATCCATTGGTAATCGCCGATGACTGTGCAAATAGGTAATAAGGCAATACTTGCTACACTTACCATTGAGAGTTTATTTCGTCTTACTATGAAAGGATTCGGATTGCTGGGATTCGATATACGACGATAGAAAATAAACAGAAAAACAAAAGCAACAGCAGATATAGGAATGGTAAATAGAAAGCGTGCAGAATTAAGGGAATCTTTCAGAAAATATGGGATTAGAAACAATACCACAAAACTCACGCTCGCGAGTATAGCAAGGTTTCTTATGGATGAATTGAATTTCAAAACAACAATATCGTATTCTTTATAGAGGTAGTAAACAATATAGACGCACAACGCTATTGCCACACCATAGGTAATAATATACTGAAAAATAAAAGGACCTGGGAAGTTGTCAATTGGTAAGAAACCACCAGTAGCATTATAAGCAACAAACAAGATTCCGAGGTAGAGAAAACGCCTTAGACTACTGCGCGTTTTCTTTCTGGAAAAGTAGAGTGTAAGCAATACTATGAACGTATCTATTAATAGATAGAAAAAAGTCGTCCAATGTATCGATGTGCCAAACATTTACTCTACTTCCCATTGCGCTCAAATTTGTTGGTTTCTAAATTCTTGGAAACATTGTTCCAATTAAAGATTTGTCCGTTCATAGCAATATAAACATCCGGTTTTAGAAGCTGTAATGAGCTAATTGCATACCCTAAATTAAAAGGTGCATCTGTGTCTGCAGATGAACCCAAAATGAAAGACCCAACCAAAACTATTGTCTTGTTCAAATTGAGTTTTCCTATATATTTTGCGGTATCTTCCATCGTGAAAGTACCGTGGGTAATCAGTATCTTAGTCGCATTAGTTTCCTTTATCTTGCTAACCAACAGCTTTCTGTCATCATCTGTTATGGCTCGACTGTCTTTTTTGAAGACACCTTCGATGATATATTCAAAATCGACATTTGCTTTATTTAAAAAATCTTCAATCCCTACGTCGGATGAAGTTATACCACTATCATCTGTATAATCCAACCCTTCGATTGTACCGCCTGTTGTGAATATGTGAATCATAATTAAGGACTTCCTCTACTTATAAAGATAGCGCTAATTTATTTGAAACCCCCTTTATATCTTCGGCCAAGATAGCACTCTAAGAATCCTGCCACTTCATTTTCTGCAATCTAACTGCATTGAGAATAGCGAGCAAAGCAACACCAACATCGGCAAACACAGCTTCCCACATTGTTGCTAATCCACCTGCACCGAGAATGAGGACTATGACCTTGACACCAAATGCAAGCGCAATATTTTGCCAGACAATTCGTCGCGTTGAACGACCAATTTTAATCGCTCTTGCAATCTTACTGGGTTGGTCGGTCTGTATGATTACATCGGCTGTTTCAATGGCGACATCGCTTCCTAAACCACCCATCGCAATACCTACACCACTTGCTGCCAAAACGGGTGCATCATTAATACCATCACCAATAAATGCGACTTTCGTTTCAGGTTGCTTTTTAAGTTCTTCAACCTCATTCAGTTTATCTTCAGGTAACAACCCACCTTTCGCCCAATCGATATTTAACTCTTTTGCAACTTGCTGTGTAATAGAATTTTTATCACCTGATAACATTATAATCTTGGAAATCCCTGCATCTCTAATTTGTTTAATGGCTTGGTGCGCATCATCTTTTAATTCATCTGCAATGGTAACATAACCTGCAAATGTTCCATCTATGGACACCATTACGATTGATTCTACAATACCATCTGTTTCCGAAGGGACTTCTATGCCATTTGAGGTCATCAAAGCTTTGTTTCCTACCAAAACGGTTTTTCCGTTGACTGTTCCCTTTAAACCCTTTCCGGCAACCTCTGAAACATCAGTCGCTTCATAATCTGAACCGTCTGCTTTATATTCGAGAATCGCCTTGGCGATAGGATGAGTGGATTGCTCTTCCATCGCCATCAAATACTTCATAAACTCGGTTTCCTCAAATGTGATGGAATTGATTTCCTTGATTTTAAAAACCCCTTTAGTAACAGTTCCTGTTTTGTCCATTACGACCGTGTTTACTTGGGTCATTGCATCAAGAAAGGATGCACCCTTAAACAGAATGCCGTTTCGCGATGCCGCACCCAATCCGCCAAAATAGCCCAGCGGAATAGAAATGACCAACGCACAAGGACACGAAATCACAAGGAATATCAATGCGCGATACAGCCAATCCCTAAACACGTAATCATCTACAAAAAAGTAAGGAAGGAACGTAAGTCCGATGGCAAGGAATACAACGATAGGCGTATAAATCCGAGCAAATTTTCTAATGAACAATTCGGTCTTTGATTTTCTGGCAGTTGCATTCTGCACCATATCCAGAATTCGTGCAATAGAACTATCCTTAAATTCCTTAGTAGTCTCGATTTCGATTACGCCATCAAGGTTGATACTTCCGGCAAAAACGGTATCGCCTTTAGCAATAGTATTGGGTTTGCTTTCGCCTGTCAAGGCAGCAGTATTAAAAGAGCCCTTTTCAGAAAGTAGAATACCATCAAGCGGAACTTTTTCGCCTACACGTACCTGAATCTTTTCGCCAATTTCAACAGTCTCGGGATTTACTGAAACAAAATCGCCATCACGGTAAACCAATGCCTCATTCGGACGGACATCAAGTAAGGCTTTTATATTTCCTTTTGCACGGTTAACAGCTGCATTCTGGAACAGCTCGCCTACAGCATAGAACAACATTACGGCCACACCTTCGGGATATTCGCCGATAGCGAATGCCCCTAATGTGGCAATGGACATTAAGAAAAATTCAGTAAAGAAATCCCCATTTTTGATACTGTTCCACCCTTCCTTTATGACGGGAAAGCCAACTGGAATGTAGGCGACGGAATACCAAACGATTCTTATCCATCCTTTAAAATGTGGAAATGCTTCAAAGTAATCAATAGCAATTCCGGCTATCAACATTACAAAGCTGAAAATAGCCGGTAGATAGGTTCTAAAGTTTGAAATTTCTTCAGGGCTGCTATGGTTATGGCCATCATCGTGACTGTGCTCGCCCTTATGTTCTTTTGGGTCAATGTCCCGTAAATTTACTTTTTTCTTTTTCATATGTTCTAATCAAGTTTGATATCATTTTAAAAACTACTTCGATAATTTCAGTATTCTCAATGCACCGCGCATTACAAAAGTGAAAACGATCCCGCCAATCACTAAATCGGGCCATTTACTATTCAGAAAATAAACCAGCACCCCAGCTACTATAACACCACCATTGACAATAATATCATTGGATGTAAAAATGGCACTTGCCTGCATATGAGCCTCTTGGCTCTTTGCCTTGTTGATGAGCCAGAGCGATATCAAATTACCTGCCAATGCGAAAATTGAAACTATAATCATCCATTGAAACAGGGGCGTTTCGGTATTGCTAAAAAACCTTCTCAAGACCTCTGCAAACCCAAGTATTGCCAATGCCATCTGAAAGTATCCGCTGTATTTCGCAACCTTCTTTTTTCTTGAAATGGCACCGCCTACCGCAAATAGGCTTAATGCATATACGATGGAATCTGCCAGCATATCTAATGAGTCTGCCACTAGACCCATCGAAGAAGAAATCCAACCAGTGGTCATTTCGATAACGAAAAAGCCAAAGTTGATGCCCAAGACCCACCATAGGATTCTTTTTTGTTTGGATTGGTCTTCCATTACGGGTGGTTCGGCTTCTGTGGTTCCTTCTAAGGAATCCCCAAGTTTTAAGCTGGCTATAGACGTTTGTATCGCCTTGACGTCGTCCACGTGATATACTTCCAATTTTCTGTTAGGAATATCAAAATCCAAGTGTTTTACTTGAGCATAAGACTCTAACTTCATCCGAATCATCTGCTCTTCTGAAGGGCAGTCCATTTTAGTTATTATAAAAGTGCTTTTTTTCAAAATCAATCTAATTTGTTTGTTAAAGTAAATTACTGCTACATTTTTCACATATTCCCGTAACCACGAGATTAACATCCTCTGCCAAATATCCATCGGGCAAATTGATATGCGGGATTTTTTGTTCCGTTAAACAAACCGTTTCGTCACAGTTAGTGCAATGGAAATGTAAATGCAAATCCTGTTCTATTTCACAATTACAGCCTTCTTCACAAAGTGCGTATTTAGAGATTCCAGTTCCGTCATCTATGTGATGCACCACGTTTTTTTCTTCAAACGTTTTTAGGGTTCGGTACAATGTGGTTCTATCCGCTTTTGCGAAAGCATTCTCAATATCAGTCAGGGCGATGGCGGCATCCCTATCGGCCATATACTTATAAATCAATATGCGCATTGCCGTTGGGCGAACCCCATTGTCAATCAATCTTTTTTCTATTTCTTTCATTTCTTATCGATGCTGTTTTTGATTTTTTGTGCTTTGGAATAGGCTTCCCAACCTTCTTTTGCCGCGTATGGCACTATCAATAATGCTGCAATAGGGTCAGCCCACCACCAGCCCAGCCATTTTACGAGCAATAGGCCTATTAGGACCACCACAGTCTGATAAAGGCAAATAAAAGTGTCCTTGGCATCGGCCAACAGGGCAGGGCTATCCAATTTATGACCGTATTTTCTTTTGTAGTAAATCAGAATGGGGTTCACTACTAAGGAAACTATCAGTATCCCAATGCCCAACGTGGACCAAGATGCTGTTTCTTGACTTATTAATTTTGAAATGGAATCATAGGATATAAAAATGCAGATAAGGGCAAATGATATGGCGATGACGTAAAGTGTTGTCATCTTTCTTCGCTCTACACGCTTTTCATCCAGACCCTTGATTTCGCCGTGCAATCGCCAACCGAGTGTTCCCGCACTTATGACTTCAATAGTGCTGTCCAGTCCCCAGCCTATCAAGGCGGAACTGTTTGCCGTGAATCCCGCTATAAGTGATACGACCACCTCGATAATGTCATAGATGACATTCCAAATTTGAAGTGTTCTTGCTTGTTTTAGATTTTGTTTTCTTGTTTCTTTCATCTCTTAATGTGCTTCTTCCTCGTTTTCCCCTTTTTTCATTTCCGCCATTAAATAGTAGGCGTTATTAAAGGCATACTTGGTATTCGGTTCTTGTTCGGTCAAAAAATCAATGGCAATCCATTCGCCATCGTGAGTTCCTTTTGTGATTTCCACGGGCATAAACTTCCAATCCTCGCCTTCATTTTTTGCTGTAAACACAAAGGACTTTTCGCCATCGGCTGCGATGGCACTTTCAGGAATTGCCGTGGTCATTGTATTGTCGGTTTGGATGCGCCCTTGAATGTACATTCCCGGTATCAGGTTGCCTTCCTTATTTTCGATTTCGGCGTGTACGTGTATCGCTTTGGGGTTCTGCTCAAAAGTTTTTCCTACGGAATAGATTTCGGCTGTAAGTTCCTTTCCCGGAATGGATTGGACATTGAACCGCACGGTTTGTCCTTCCTTTACTTTGTACACGTCTTTTTCAAATACCATCAAATCGGCGTGTACGTGATGGATGTCCACGATTTCCATTAGGTCGGTTTGAGGTTCTACATATTGTCCTGTTTTAACGGCTACTTTTTCCACAAAGCCTTGAATAGGACTTCGTAGCGCAACCCTTTGATAAATAGTGCCATTTCTCACACCTGATGCACTAACATTTAATTGTTGTAATTGTGCTTCCAAACCGTTCACCATACTTCGTGAAGCTTGATATTCCGCTTCTGCTTTTTGGAAATTGGCACCGCTGCCCACACCTGCATCATAAAGAGTTTTTTGGCGTTCGTATTCTTTTTTGAGAAACTGACTATTGCTATGTGCATTGAGGTAATCCGTCTGTTTCTGTATGATATTGGGATGAGACAAATAGGCCACAGTCTGACCTTTATTGACCTTATCGCCCTCGATGACCTCGATGGAAACTACGTTGGTACCAACAACCGTAGTGATGGTCGCTTCATTTTGTGGCGGAACTTCCAGTTGTCCGTTGGCTTCCACATATCCACTCATATTGCGCTGGGCAAGCGTATCGACTTTCATTTGTAGTGCATCATACTGTTTTGCAGTAAGTGTAACTATTTCATCTTCCTCTTCAGAGTGATTTTCTTCTGTTTCTGAATGTGTTGCATCAACGTGGTCGCTTTCGGTTTTTGACTCGCCACAACTAATTATTGTGAATGCCGTAAGCATTGCGGTAATCGGTAAATATTTTAATTTTTTCATCTTTTTAGTTTTGAAAGTATTGTAGTTCAAACAAGGCATCTAAATAATTGTCAAGCGCATCGAGCGCATCCATTTCGGTGTTTATGGCATCACGTATAATCTGTGTGAATGAAGCATAATCCACCGCACCTTCCTTGTAGGCGAGTAACGCGCCCTTACGCTGTTCTTCTGCAAGTGGCAGAGCTTTATCCCTGTAAAACTGCCAAGATGTTTTCCACTTCTGGTAGCCTTGTACAGCCTGCTTAAATTCAGATTGCAGTTGGCGTTGGATAAAATCTGCATTTGTCCTTGCGATTTCGCTATCGATTTTTGCTGCCTTGGCCTGACTACGCTGTGCGCCCGAAAACAACGGGACTGAAATGCCTGCCTGATAGGTGTAAAATCCACTATCGCCGTTTACCTGTTGCAATCCACCTTGCAGGTTTAATTTAGGAAGTAGCTCGGCACGAGCGGCATTATAGTTTGCTTCGGCTTCATCGATGCGCCTTTGCGAAAATTCCAGCTCGGGATGTCTTTCTAAATCCGCATCCAATCCCAATACAGCCACCTCACTTTCTTCAAATGCATCTGGTACAGAATAAAAAATGTCTGTTGCCAGCCAAAGATTTAGCTTTTGCAACGCAATAGCATAATCGCTTTCTGCTTGTTGCAATTTATTACTGATTTGCAACGCTTGGTTTTTTGCCGATGAATATTCCAATCTTGAAATGGCTTCCACCTCAAAGTTGAGTTGGATTGCCGTTTCAAACTGTGAATAAATGGAATCCAGCTCGCGGTACAGTTCAAATTTTTGTCGCTGTTGGTATGCCTGCGACCACGCCTTTTTTACTTCCTGTTCCACTTGCAATTCAGACAGGTCGAGAGCGGTTTCGGCCAAAGCAATTCGTTGTTTTTGCAGTCGCTTATTAGCACCTATACCCAAGAGGTCGATATTTTGTTGCCCGACACCAACTAAAGTATAAATACCCTGACCATCTGCAATTTCTTCGCCGCCCGTAAAAACTTGCGTTTTTCCAAAATCATAAGCAACACCTTTAAGTGCATTCTGTCGTTGAATTTCCAACTGTTTCGTCTTCAATAACGGATAGTTTTCCTTGGAAATTTCTACAGCTTTATCCAATGAAATAACCGGTAAAGAATCTTGCGGTCGGACTTGTTGCGCTTTCGCGAAAGCGGATGTAAATAGAAGACAGACCACAGCCGTTGCGGTAACGAATTTTGGATGGAATTTCTTCTTTCGTTCCGAACGTTTCTCGACCCATTGGTAAAAGATGGGAAGAATAAAGAGCGTCAAAAGTGTTGAAGTAATCAATCCGCCTATAACCACAGTTGCCAAGGGTCGCTGCACTTCAGCACCTGCCGAAGCTGATATTGCCATCGGAAGAAATCCTAAAATATCGGTAAAGGCAGTAAGCATAATAGGACGTATTCTACGCTTCGTGCCTTCAATTATTCGGTCTTTTAAATTGGTCACGCCTTCTTCCTTCAACTCATTCAGGCCGCTAATCATTACCAGTCCGTTCAGGACGGCAACACCAAAGAGGACGATAAAGCCGACCCCTGCGGAAATACTGAAAGGCATATCCCGAAGCCATAGTGCGAATACACCGCCAATGGTCGCCATCGGGATTGCCAAGTAAATCATCAAGGTTTGCGGAAAGGATTTTAATGCGAAATAAATCAAAATGAAAATGAGCAGTAAAGCAATGGGGACCACAGTCTGTAATCGCTCGCTTGCTCTTTCGAGATTTTCAAATGCACCACCATACCGAATAAAATAGCCTGGTGGTAATTCAAGATTTGCGTCCAGTTTATCCTTAATCTCGTTGACCAAGGATTCCACATCACGTCCGCGCACATTTACACCTACGTAGGTTCTTCGGTTGGTATTGTCCCGACTGATTTGCATAGGACCAGGTGTGTATTCAATAGCAGCCAGTTCTTGAAGCGGAATCTGTGAGCCATTGGGCAAATTGATGTACAGATTTCTGATGTCGTTGATGTCAGTACGGTTTTCTTCATCGAGTCTAACGACCAAGTCAAAACGCTTTTCGCCTTCAAAAATGACCCCTGCATATCCGCCCGCAAAAGCGGACTGTACCATTGTATTCAGCTGGTCAACACTCACCCCATACTGAGCCAGCTTGTTACGATTGTATTTAATGGTCATTTGGGGCAGTCCAGAAGTTGCTTCTGCCCTCATATCGCCTATACCTTGAGTACCTGCAATGATTTTTGTAATCTCATCCGCTTTTGCAGCAAGCACATCGATATCCTCACCATAAATTTTGATGGCAACATCTTCTCGAATACCCTCTAACAGTTCATTAAAGCGCATTTCGATAGGTTGGGTAAACTCATAATTGACGCCCGGGATAATACTTACCGCTTCCTTCATTTTATCAATAAGTTCATCCTTATCATCGGCAGACACCCATTCGTCTTGGGGTTTTAGAATAACAAATACATCAGCGAAATCCATTGGCATCGGGTCTGTGGGCACTTCGGCCACACCGATACGGCTTACAATTTTCTCAACTTCCGGAAATTCGGCCTTTATGATGCGCTCTACTTTTGTAGTGGTCTCAATCGTTTCGCTAAGTGAACTTCCAGGCTTAAGAATGGTATGAAATGCAATATCGCCTTCATCCAGTTGGGGAATGAATTCGCCACCCATCCTTGTAAACATAAAAACGGTAAGGGCGAATATGGCGATGGCAATTCCCACAATCCATTTCCCTTTGTTTAAGGTCTTGACCAAAAGTGGTTCATACTTCCGCTGTACCCAATGCACGAAATGGTCGCCCCAAGATTTTTTTTCTTTTTTGGGTGGTTTTAAGAATAAGGCAGACATCATTGGAACGTATGTCAGGCAAAGAAACATAGCACCTATCATTGCAAAAATGAATGTGAGCGCCATTGGTTTAAACATTTTGCCCTCAATACCTTCCAATGCCAGTATGGGCAAGAACACAATTAGAATTATCAATTGCCCGAAAAAGGCAGCGTTCATCATCTTTTTTGATGCATTTGCAGCTATCTCATCACGTTTTTCCTTGTTTAAAGACTTCTTTTTTAGGATGTAGCTTCCCATTAAGAATACGCTGGCTTCCACGATAATCACCGCCCCATCCACGATGATGCCAAAATCGATAGCACCTAAACTCATCAAGTTCGCCCAAACATCAAAAACATTCATAAGAATAAAAGCGAACAATAGCGATAAAGGAATAGTCGAAGCCACTATAAGACCACCACGCCAGTTTCCTAAAAGGAAAACAAGTACAAAAATTACAATGAGCGCACCTTCAAGAAGATTGTTGCGTACCGTGCCAGTTGTTTCACTTATAAGTTTACTTCTATCCAATAAGGGCTGAATAACGACCCCTTCAGGAAGGGATTTCTGTATTTCGGCCATACGGTCTTTCACACGTACAATAACCTCGTTTGAGTTCGCCCCTTTGAGCATCATTACAAGACCACCAACGACTTCCCCTTCGCCGTCCTGCGTCAAAGCCCCATAGCGCACGGCAGAACCAAAACCTACATCGGCAACATCACTTATGGTAATGGGCACACCATTCTCATTTTTGATGACGATTTTTTTAATATCATCAAGGCTTCGCACCAAACCTTCGCCACGTATGAAGTTGGCTTGATGGTTTTTCTCAATGTACGCACCACCTGTATTTTTATTGTTCGCTTCCAATGCTTCGAACACATCGGTAATGGTAAGGCCGATTGCCTTTAATTCGTTAGGGTCAACGGCCACCTCATATTGCTTTATTTTTCCGCCTATGGCGTTTATTTCCACAACACCGGGCACCATTGCCATTTGCCGTTGCACAATCCAATCTTGCATTGTACGCAAATCGGACAATGAATATTTGTCCTGAAAATCAGGTTCTACCTTTAGGGTGTACTGATAAACTTCCCCCAAGCCTGTTGAAATTGGTCCCATACTTGGCTGTCCAAAACCTTCTGGGATTTGTTCACGTACTTCTGTTAGTTTTTCAGAAACAAGTTGACGCGGTAGATAGGTGCCCATATCATCGTCAAAAACGACGGTCACTACGGAAAGCCCGAAGCGGGAAACCGAACGGATTTCCTTGACATTGGGCAGGTTGCTCATTGCAACTTCCACGGGATAGGTTACAAATTGCTCAATATCTTCCGTTCCCAGATTGGGCGATTGCGTGATGACCTGTACCTGATTATTGGTAATATCGGGTACGGCATCAATGGGTACTTGGGTCATACTGTATATGCCAGCACCAATCAATGCCAGCGTGAGCAGACCGATTATAAATTTGTTATTGATTGAAAAATCAATGATTTTGTTAATCATAGATAAGGATGTTAATTCAGTTGAAATTCTTGTTAAGCACATTGAATAAAATGCAATGCACAATGTTGACGAATCCAATAGATGGACACGTCAAAACAGGATATAGTTATCCTATTAAAACTGAATTATACCTGTGGTGGCTGAAAAAGGGAATGTGGAATATCTTTACCAAGGTTATCGAAATGGGCAAAGAATTCGTGTGGAATAGCAGGCTGTAGCGGTTGAAACGCAGCAAGCCCGAAATTTATCGTGTGAACGTGGCAACAATGGCATTGACAGAAAGGCGAGCATAACTCACAGTCTTGGTCGTGGTCGCCATCAATATCTATTACTGTAACAACTTGGGAATCATTTTCACTATCATTCATATCGCTACAAGGCACCACATTGAGTGCTAAGAAATAAAACGATAGTATGATTGTTATAACTTTCACGATGCAAAGATAAAAATTTTTCGGTGCAACTGTGTTGCAAATGATTTTTACAACTAATCAATCACACTTCCGCAAGTCAACATTGCATCGCCATAGTATGGATTTCTTATTTCTTCTTCCATACTTAACCATACCGCACCTTTATTGTTATTTGCCATAGGGCATTTCTGAATGTAATAATTTGTCGAGTTTTCTATGCTCATTGCAATAGGCACGATATTCTCGTTTAGAATGACGAAGTGAGCGCGCTGGTTTTCCAGATTATCATTGTTTGCAATGGCATCCAGCATCTCAATACTTTTGGTTAGGTGTTGTTTTTCCATCTTACCTAAATCTTCCGTCGATATTGTTTTTAATTTTTCTGACGTCGCTTTCGCGAAAGTGGAAACCTGACCAGCATCGCTTTCTACCAATGCATCTTTCATTTTGAGATACGACGGTAATGCTTCATTGAAATCAGAACTAAACGAATTGTTGAAACTCATTTCCATATCGCCCATCATAGCTGATTCATCCTGCATCATCTGCTGATTCATCATCGATTTCTTACCCTGCAATTGAGCAGCTGCATCTACCGTGAACGTTCCATTGGTAACAATTTCATCGCCATTGTTTAGTCCAGCTGAGACTTGGTAAGTTTCGCCAGAGCGATTGCCCAAGGTCACTTCGCGCATTTCAAAAACAGGCTCGTTAGGATTGGTTTTAACATATACCAATGAGCGCTCGCCCGTCCATAGTACAGCACTTGCAGGTACGGAAAGTGTATTTTCCATAGTTTGTGTTGCGCCTTTGACTTTGCCCGTCACAAACATTCCTGGCTTAAATAGGTCATCTCTATTTTGCAGAGTCGCACGTACTGTTACCGTTCGTGTGGTATTGTTTAAAACAGGATCAATAAAAGAAATAGTGCCTTCAAATTCCTTATTGGGATAAGCATTAGTAGTGATGTTGATTTTTTGCCCAACATTGAACTGTGCTATCTGATTTTCATATGCATCAAATTCTGCCCAGACAGAATTAAGGTTGCTCAACTTTACAATAGGTTCCCCTTGATTAACGTAATCGCCCTGCGCTGCCATAACTTCTGAAACCGTTCCGGAAACCGTTGCATAAATTGGAAAGTTTTCTCGCACCGTTCCACTTTCTTCTATGGCATTGATTTGAGTGTCTGAAAGTTTCCAGTTTTTGAGCTTGTTGCGAACGGCTTTATATAAAGCAGGTTGTGATGCTTTGAGCGATGCTGCGGTAATCAATTCCTGTTGTGCCGCTACAAGGTCTGGTGCGTAAATGGTTGCGAGTAGCTGACCAAGGTTTACTTGCTGTCCTTCATAATTAACGTTGAGTCGTTCTATCCTTCCTTTAAAATAGCTGGATTGTACGGTATTGTTTTCTTCGTTTGCCGCTATTTTTCCCGAAAGGGATATCATCCCATCATCATCGCTTGTTTCTGCATTACCCACAATAGTAGTTTGGATATTTGCCAACGCCATTGCGTTTTCAGTCATTTTTATCTCGTTTGCAGCAAGACCTTCAGCACCAGCTTCCGCAGGGATTAAGTCCATCCCGCATATTGGACAATCGCCAGCTTCGGGTTGCATAATCTGTGGGTGCATAGAGCACGTCCACATCTGGTCTGCACTCTCGCCAGAGTGCTCGTGGTCTGACATTTCAGACATATCCTTATTTGCAGCATCGCCTGAGCTATTTCCAAAAATGAGCCAGCCTGTGCCCAAACCTACTATAACGGCTATTGCTATATATAAAATGTTCTTGTTCATAATTTTACTTTTCGTTTTCTAAACGTTCAATCATTGCTTTCATTTCGGCAATTTCCCTGCGTTGTGCTTTAATGATTTCTTCAGCCAGTTTCTTAACTTCTGGGTCTTCAATATCTGCCCGTTCACTTGTTAGAATTGCAATGGAATGGTGTGGTATCATTGCTTTCATCCAAAGTACATCGCCTACGGTGGATTTTTGGTCACGTACAAGTCCCAATGCACCTACAAAGAGAACGATACTTCCCAAGACTATGGCGATATTCTTTTTTTTATTTTGATACATTCCACGCATTGCTACAAACATAATGATGGCCATTGCAGCTATGCCAAGACAGACCATATAAAATCTCGTTAAGCTAAACCAAACGTGGTCCCATTCATACGTATTTAAATACATCGTAATATACATTGCTACAAAAGAGCAGGCGAGCATTGCTACAAAACGTGTGTAGTGATTTTTTGATTTTCCTGAATTTGTGTGTTCGTTTGAATTCATATTTTTTGGTTTTTTTGTTATTAATTATTTAATCTTCTTTTTTAGTTTTCTGATTGATGGGGAACTGATATACCACAAAACGAAACCACTCAATACGGTTATCAATCCCAAAAGTGAAAATGCCCTTAACAACAACGTGTTGAAATTATCCCTTCCCTGATAATCCATTGTATGGGTCATCCAAAGAAAATCAAACCAGCGCCAATCCCTGTGTCTCACCGTTTGAAAAGCGCCATTTTCAACCGCCACATAGGCTTTTAAATTTTGTGGTGTCTCATACGAGATTTCATAAGCTGGAAGTGGGCGACCGCGATATTCGTGATGTGGCCCAACAGAATCGACTAATTGAATTTGTGCCATATCCAAATTGCCCAACATATACCTATTTGCAACTTGTTGTGCCTCTTCTTTAGAAATTCCATTTTTCCTTTGTCCCGTTCTGGCATTATAAAGCTGTGCTTCATTAATCCAATAATAAGGTTCATTTGCTATTTCCAGTAGTTCCAAAGATTGTACGAATTCTTTTGTAGCCAGTTGGGTTGTGCCGAGCAAATCATTAAAAGAGGTCCTCACAGGTGCCGATTTCTTAAAATGGTCACCGTGTATCTCGTCAATGTCCGTCCAGCTGAAATACATCCCGCTAATCGTCCACATCAAAAACTGAATACCTAAAAAAATACCCAAATAGCGGTGCGCTTTTCTAATCCATTTCGCTGTTTTTCTGTTGACCATATTATTTTATTTCGAAAGGGAATTCAATAGTGACTTTTTCCCAACTCATTGAGATTGTTCCGGAAGTCTCAGTTGTTTTATCTACTTTATACTCTAAATGTTCCTTGATTTCTTCAGAAGTTTTAGGTGTCACTTTAAACCGTAATACATCATCTTTTTCAGTATAGTCATCCTTACCGTGTTGGTTCCAATTCCTATTAAAAATGACAGTCCATTCTTTTTGATTCGGGATAACAAAAAATCCATATTTCCCAGCTTTCAATTCTTTACCGTCAATTTCTAAATCCTTATTTGTTTCAAGCCAAGTAGCCATATGGGCACCAGCCTGCCAGACTTGGTCATAAGCCAACAGTCCACCGAAAATAATTCTATCCCTTACACCTGGCGACGAATAATCTATATGGATATGTGCATCGCCTATCATCGCCATTGCCGATGTATGTGGACTTAGAGTTTTTTTATTATCAGACTTAGGTTCACTTTGGGTATGATTGTGTTCTGTCTCTATTTCTGAATTGTTCTTTCCTTCGTTTTTACATCCGCTGACAGCAACTACCAATAGGATTATCAAAATTTTATATTTCATAAGTATTCAATTAGTTAGTTTATATGTTTTTACTTTTTAGACGTAATGAGTTAGCAATTACCGAAACCGAACTGAAGCTCATTGCCAAAGCCGCAATCATTGGCGATAAGAGTATTCCGAAAAACGGGTACAGTAGTCCTGCTGCAATCGGGATACCCAGCGTGTTATAAATCATTGCAAAAAAGAGGTTTTGTTTGATATTGCGCATTACTGCATCACTTAGGTTTCTTGCCTTTACGATACCGTGTAAATCGCCTTTCACCAAGGTAATGGCTGCACTTTCAATGGCAACATCCGTACCTGTTCCCATTGCAATGCCTACATCACTTTTAGCGAGTGCAGGTGCATCGTTTATTCCGTCGCCTGCCATTGCAACCACCTTGCCTTGCTCTTGTAATTTCTCGACTTCCTGTAATTTGTTTTCCGGTAGCATACTTGCTTGAAAATCGGCAAGGTTAAGTTCATCTGCGACAGCTTGGGCTGTATCGTGATTATCACCAGTAAGCATAATGACTGCAATTCCCTTATCCTGCAAATCCTTAATAGCTTTTGCACTCGTTTCCTTGATTTTGTCGCCGATAACGACGTAGCCGGTAACTTGACCTTCAACAGCGAGATAGGAAACCGTTTTCCCTTGTTTTTGGTAGGATTGTGCCTCTTCTTCCATAGCATCGAAAACTGTAGCATTGGCCATTTCCATCATTTTAGCATTACCCAAGGCGACTTCTTTTCCGTTCACTTTACCTTCAACGCCTTTTCCAGTAACTGCGTTGAATCCATCTGCTTTTAAAAACTCTGCGTTTTGTTCTTTGCCATATTTTACGGTGGCTTCTGCGAGCGGATGTTCACTTTGGCTGTTAAGGGAAACAATAAATTGTAGCACTTCGTTATCAGTTATTCCACTATCAAAAGAACCTACCTTCTCTACCGTTGGTTTGCCTTCGGTAATCGTTCCGGTCTTATCGACTATTAAGCTATCTACCTTATCCATTTTTTCAAGGGCTTCGGCATTTTTGATAAGTACGCCATTTTGTGCGCCTTTACCAACACCGACCATAACAGACATTGGTGTCGCAAGCCCCAAAGCACACGGACAGGCAATAATCAATACGGCAATGGCATTTACCAAAGCATAGACATAAGCGGGTTCTGGACCCCAAATTGCCCAAACGCCAAATGTAACAGCAGCGATTATAACAACGATTGGCACAAAATATCCCGAAACGGTATCTGCCAACTTTTGGATGGGCGCACGGCTACGACTGGCATCGTTGACCATCTGTATAATCTGTGATAACAATGTGTCAGACCCAACCTTTTCAGCTTTCATCAAGAAGGACTGATTGCCATTGATTGTGCCACTACTTACCTTATCATCGGTAGATTTGTTAACGGGAATGGGTTCGCCAGTAATCATCGATTCATCGATGGAAGTTTCGCCTTCGGTAATTACACCATCTACGGGAATCTTATCACCCGGCTTCACACGTAGGATATCGCCCAATTCGATTTCATCGATGGCAACTTCCTGTTCTTCGCCGTTCAAGACCTTGATGGCCTTATTCGGCGCAAGCTTTAAAAGTTCTTTGACTGCTGAATTGGTCTTGCTATGTGCACGGGCTTCGAGGACTTGACCAAGCAATACCAGGGTTAGAATCACCGTTGCCGCTTCAAAATAAACGTGAACTGTACCTGCTTCGGTCTTGAATTGGTCAGGGAAAAAATCGGGCACCAGCATCCCGAACACACTAAAAAGCCAAGCAACGCCTGCACCAATACCGATAAGCGTGAACATATTGAGGTTCCACGTTTTGATACTTCGGTAAGCACGCTCGAAAAACATCCAAGTGGCGTAGAAAACTACGGGAATGGAAAGCGCAAATTGAATCCAGTTCCAATATTTCAGTTCCAAAATGTCGTAAAGTGGATTATTGGTCAGCATTTCGGACATTGCAATGATGAAAATGGGCAATGTGAAGGCGACTGCTATCCAGAACTTTTTAAGCAGTTTTTTATAGGTTTTTTCTTCTGCGGATAAATCGGGTTCCATCGGAACCAAATCCATTCCGCAAATGGGACAGCTTCCCGGTTCGTCTCTTACGATTTCGGGATGCATCGGGCAGGTATATTGCGTTTCAGAAGTAGCCGTTAGGTTAACTTCTTCAACCAAATCCATTCCACAAACAGGACAGTCGCCTGGTTTGTCGTAAGTCTTGTCGCCCTCGCAATGCATCGGACAATAAAATGTTCCCGTTCCTTTGCCTTTGGGTTTCTCAACTTTCTTCTTATCGTGGGTATGATGATGTTCGCCATTCTGATGGATACTGTATCGCCCACCGTCCGCTTTTAGAGCATCTTGAAATTTCTCGATGGGAATATGGGATTCCATTTCTATTGTCGCTTCAGCTTTTTCTAAATTGACAGCCACATTGATAACACCTTCAACTTTAGAGAGCGTTTCTTCTACGTGCGTTCTACAACCATTGCAGGTCATTCCGTGTATGTGATAGGTGTGTTTCATTTAATTTTTAAATTATGCCTGACAAGGGAAGAGCTACTAACTAACCAACCATCAACTTGCACTTCCCGTATCAGGACTTTATTCCAAACTGTCTTTTAACGCTGTTATATAATCTATTATCATCCTCTTATCTTCATCTGAAAGAATTGCATCCCTGTGAATGAGTGTGTAACTATCCATCGGCATTTCGCCGCTTTCTATTTGTTTTATAATGGAACGCAACTTGCTGTTTTTCCGTCGACTGGAATAGGTGTCCCATTCATTAAAATTAAGTTCGTCCTTACCTGCTTGTATGTGGTCTTCCAGATACCAAGCCGCAGGCTGTATCTTACTATACCACGGATAATCTGTATTATTACTGTGGCAATCATAGCAAGAAACCTGCAACTGATTTTTTATCGTTGCAGGCACTTGATTTTCGACCATAAAATCACTTTGTGGTACAGCATCACTTTCGTTCAGGGTTATTGGAAAGAACTGAATCACTATCAATGCCACAAGGGCAAGCCACGCTATGATTTTTAAAAACTTCAATTAGTTGATTTCTCGTTGGACCTTTCCGCATCGTAACATTGAACTACCATAATAAGGATTCAACACATTTTCTTCTTTGCTCAACCACGCAGTTCCACCATCATACATAGGGCAATATTGCTCATAAAGTTTCACTTGTGTTCCAGTGATTGCCACCATATCGGTTACATCCTTACTTAATATCTTAAAATGTTCACGCTGATGCTTGATGTCACTTTCTGAAATGTGTTCTGCGTGTTCTGTGGCATCTTCGATAATGTCATTTAATTCTGATTTTTCATTATCGGAATAGTTTGAGGCATCAAAAGATTTAAGAGATTGAGCCAATGTATTTCCCAATTCTTTCGCCTTGCCATTATCATCGCCTACAAGCGCATCTTTTAAATTGAAATAATCCTTCAGGATTGCTTCTGCTTTTGCATCTTGGTTGTCATTCATCGCCATATCCTTTTTGTCATCCATAGACTCTTGGTGCATCTCGCTGCTCATAGGTGCAGTAGATTCATTTTTGTTTCCATCTTTACAGGAAACCGTTAGTACCATTGTGGCAGCAAGTGCCATTATACCTATTGTTCTTTTTACTGTTTTCATCTTGTTTATTTTAAATTGTTAATTATTAAAATCGGGCTAAAAGGCCGCCACCCCAGCCATATCGGTTATTGTAATTTGCCTGTAACGAAAAGTTTCGGGATAGGATATATGAGGCTCCCACAAGCCATTGCGTTTCCCCCTGATAGGATGTGTCTCCAATATCGTTCACCCAACCAAAGTCAGCTCGGTATTCGTATTCGCCTTCCAGAAAAATTCTCGGAAAAATCAAGAATTCCCTGTCCAGACGAATTCTTGGCCTTAGTTGGTGGTCCATACTGACATCCACATTAAAACGGTACGGGGTAAAGTATTTTACACCCACCAAACCTACTGTATTGAAGGTATCATAAGAATCGGGTGTTGAAGTTTCTGTATTTACCCCAACATAAAGGCGCACCCAATCATTCAGGTATCTGTTATAATTTACTTCGGCTTCAAGATTTTTGTCATAATCAAACTCTGCCCTTAAACCAAAGCCATTTCGGATATTGCTTGACATCAAAAAGAGTTCATTAAAATTTGAGCCCAAGCGTGCCATTCCCCACGAATAATAATGGTCTGTTTCATTGATAAGTTTCTGCATTGGATAATCTCTCATTCTTTCGTCCCTTGGCGTACCGTAACTAAACACACGGGCCATACCACCCATCATATGATATAATACGTGGCAATGAAAGAACCAATCGCCATATTCTTCGTTATAGAATTCTATGACCACCTTCTGCATTGGTGGTACATTGACGGTATGTTTTAATGGGGAACGTTCGCCATTTTCATTGATGACCCTAAAGTAATGTCCGTGCAAGTGCATTGGATGGTGCATCATCGTGAGGTTATTAAGTGTAATTCTGGTTACTTCACCTCCTTTTATATTAATTTTGTCGGTTTCTGATAATGGCACGCCGTTCATACTCCAAACATAGCGTTGCATATTGCCGGTTAGGTTCAACAGGATGTCGTTTACTGGCAAATCATCTTTATAAGTAGTATTCTCTTTTGCTTTTAAAAAATCATAATTAAAATAGGTTTTACGAGTTTCGTAATCAAATGAGGAAGAATCCTTCTGCATCTTTGACATATCTTGCTGCATATGGTCTTTCATTTTATCTGAATCTCCTTTGTGATTCATTGCCATTGTATCCATTTTCATTCCCATTGCATCATCCATCTTCATATCCATCTGGTCATTCATTTTGCCATCATTCATCGACATCTTATTGTTCATCCCCATTTTCATCTCATCGTCCTTCATATTCATCTTCATTCCATACTTCTGCATTAAAACTTCAGGTGTATTCTTTTTTTTGTTTCCTACCATTGCAGGTGCACCCATTTTCATACCCATTTTGGCCATTTGCTTCATCATCGCTACCTTATTAGGCCTATCAATTCTTTTGGCTGGATAGAGAGTGCCATTACCTAATTGTATAGAAGTATGACCAGAGCCATCTTGAGCCGTAGCGGTAACCTCTAAAATACCTTCGGGAATAGTAACGATAACATCATAAGTCTCAGCTATACCAAAGAGAAATCTGCTTTTAGAAACGGGCTGCACATCAACACCGTCACTTGCAACTAACAATGGATTACCACCACCGAAATCTACCCAGTAGTAAGTAGAAGCCGAGGCATTGATAAAGCGAAGACGTACTTTTTCTCCTGGTTTAAATTCTGGATATTCTGCAACTTTTTTACCATTGGATAAAAACGCTGGATAATAGACGTCTGCAATATCCGCACCTTCCATTCTATCGCGCCAAAATTTGAACTGTGCTCCCAAGGCACCTTCTTTTATGACTCTACTTAATGGTACTGCTGTACCTTTTTTAACCTGGTACCACTCATTACCTCTTTTAAGGTTGCGCAAAACGTTCATTGGTTTTTCGTTTGTCCAATCAGATAACACTACAACCAAATCTTTGTCATAATCCAATGTTTTTTCTTTTGGCTGAATGACTATAGAACCATAAACTCCCTTTTGCTCCTGTAGCATTGTATGGGAATGGTACCAATAGGTTCCTGATTGATTAATAGGAATTCTATATTGAAATGTTGTACCGGGCTTTATTGGCGGTGTTGTTAAATACGGTACGCCATCATAAAAGTTGGGAAGTATCAACCCGTGCCAGTGTACTGAGGTTTCTTCATCCATTTTATTGGTTACATTAATGATGGCAAGGTCGCCTTCGTTAAATTCCAAAACCGGTCCAGGAATACTACCATTGATAATCATTCCTTTAGCAGTTACACCAGCGAGAGTCATTTCGTTTTCTTCAATAGTAAGGTTATACTCCTTAACAGCTCTTCCTTCTTCTTCTCTATCTTGTCCATTAGTTCCCACTTGAGCAAATACAGTAGAAGAAAACAGCAGTAATGTGATAATTCTTAGCTTTTTCATAGTTTTCTCATAGTTTTTGTTTAACAAAGATATTATTGGCATTCAGTTTGTCGTGTTATAATTCTGGTTCATATCTATATAATCTTGTCTAAAGGATTTCTAAAATTTTTATGCCCATCCTTATAATCGCTAAGGCTCATTCCTGTCTCACTTTTAAACTGTTTGCTTAGATGATTGACATTGCTGTAATCGAGCAATTGGCTTATTTTTGTGAAATTATAATCGGGTGTTTGGATAAGTTCCTTGACCTTTTCTATCTTCAGTTTGATGAAATATTTTTCAATAGTGATGCCCTCGGTAATGGAAAACACCTTGCTGATTTTTGAATAGTCCTTTTGCAATTTATCCGCAAGAAAATCTGATAGCTTCCCATCAATATCAAGCGGCATTACATTCAACAACTTTATCAATTCAATTTTTACTTGCTCGGTCAATTTATCCTCGGTAGAAGCGATGAGTGCAAATCCATTTCTTTTTAAAATTTCGGTAAGTATGCTCAATTGTTCTTTTTCATTCATATCTAATCGAAGCCTACCCAACTCAATATCCAACAGACTAATGTTAGCCTTAAACAGTTCATCTTTTAAGACCTTGATACATCTATCACAAACCATATTTTTTATGTAAAAATCCTTGACCATAACTAGTTGATTAAATAGTTGATTATGGCCGATTGCACATAGTACCCTTTTACCGACTCGATTTGATTCATTTGAAACTTCAATTGCAATTCTTGAATGTCCAGGACATCATTAAAATCGATAGTGCCTGTCTCGTAATTTTTGACCAGAATTTCTTCGGCATCTTGAGCTTGTTTTAGATTGCGTTCTTGTGTGTTGTAAGCAATGCGAGCTTGGTTGCGTTGTGATTGCGCTTTCGCGAAAGCGGATTCCAGCACATTCAATCGCTGTTCCCTTTGGGTCTCTATTTCCTGTTGTCGCAGTTCATTTTGCCTTGAAATGGATTTGTAACGGTTGTTGAAAATGGGTATGGACACCGATACCATAGGCATCAATACATCTTTCCCATTATCGCTGAAGTTGACATCGCTGCGTTCCGTTACGGGCAGGTAGTCCACACCAAAACCAATCATAGGCAAATTCTCTCGCTGGTTGAGCAGTTCAGATTGTGCCACCGATTCATAGAGTTTGTCATATTTGAGCAGTTCGGGATTGAGTGATAGCGCTTGATTGTCGTAAAAAGGGGCTTCCTGCGGGATTTCCATTTCGGGAACAACGATAACCGTCATCATTGATTCGCGGTTGAGCAAATTGTTAAAAGCCGTTTGTTCTGCTGTAAATTCTTCTTCCAGCACTTCCTTTTGTTGTTGTAATTCATTTTGTCTAATCTGAAGTCGCAATACATCTACAGCACTCGCTTTGCCCACTTCTACAGATGTGAGTGCAAGTCGTTCATAGGTTTCCAGTAATTGTATGTTCTCATCCAGCACAGCTTGCTTGGCTCTTATAGCATAAAGTCGATAATACGATTGTGCGACCGAAAGTGCGAGCTTGCGCTTTGCAATCGTGATGTCCACATATTCGGCATCTGCCATTGCGATGGCATAATTTTCACGAGCGGTAATGGTGCCAAACCACGGCAACATCTGTTTTACGCCTATTCGTGCACGCTGTGCGCCCACTCTGGTTTCTGGCTCGCTCACAAAATAGCCAGCACTTACTTCGGTATTGGGAATCCAGTTGGCTTCGTTTACCTTTTCTTCGGCAATGCTGTATCGCAATTCAAAGGCTTGAATTTCTGGATTGTTGGCTTCGGCTTCCTGAATGTAGGTTTGTAATTGTTGCGCCTGCCCGCCGATTCCGACAAGAAGTAACGCTAAAAACACGAAGACGTTCAGGTGGGCTTTCGCACTTCGTCTTCGCTCAGCATGAACTTCAGCAGAAACAAACAAAAACACCAGTATATATTTTAATTTCTTCATCTGTTTGCTTTTTTAAGTTGGTATTCCTTTTTCCAGCTGTATAAAACTGGTAATAGGAAATAAGACGTAACGTCGATTATCATTCCGCCAAAAATGGGAATTGCCATCGGTATCATTATATCGCTTCCCTTGCCTGTAGATGTGAGTACGGGAAGTAAAGCAAGCACCGTCGTTACGGTAGTCATCAAACACGGACGGATACGTTTACCTGCGGCTTCCAAAGTGGCGAGACGAATGCCCTTTTTATTGTCTGGTTCGTTGCTTTTGAAAGATTGGTCTAAATAGGTGGCCATAACGACACCATCATCCGTTGCAATACCGAACAGGGCAATAAATCCTACCCAAACGGCCACACTTAAATTGATGGTTTTCATATTGAACAAATCCCGTAGATTTTCGCCGAAAAAACTGAAGTTGAAAAACCAATCTTGCCCGTACAGCCATATCATTATAAAGCCACCTGCAAAAGCTACGGCAATGGCAGTAAACACCATAAGCGATGTAGAAACCGACCTGAACTGGAAATACAAAATCAAGAAAATCACGAGCAAACAAAGCGGTACGACAACCGACAGCGTTTTTTCTGCCCGTAACTGATTTTCATACGTTCCCGTAAAGCGATAGCTCACGCCCTGTGGTACGACCAACGAACCGTTATCAATATTTTCTTGTATTAAGGCTTGGGCATTTTCCACCACATCCACTTCGGCAAAGCCGTCGAGCTTGTCAAACAGCACGTAGCCAATTAGAAAAGTGTCTTCGCTCTTAATAACTTGTGGACCTTGTTCGTATCGAATTTCAACCAATTCGCCCAGCGGTACGGGACTTCCTTTTTCAACTGGAACATAGATATTACGCAAGTCATCTGGATTTGCCCGTAATTCTCGTGGATACCGAACCCGAACGGCATAGCGTTCACGACCTTCCACGGTTTGTGTGAGTGGCATACCGCCTACAGCCACTTGAAGAATTTCCTGCACGTCCATTATAGACACGCCATATCGAGCCAATTGGTCTCGCTTAATATCTATGAGCAAGTACGGTTTACCCACGATACGGTCTGCAAAAACAGCTTGTTCCTTAACGCCTTCGGCTTGTTTGAGAATGTCTTCCAATTCCAGTCCAAAATTTTCTATCGATTTTAAATCGGGACCTTTTACCTTGATGCCCATAGGTGCCCGCATTCCCGTTTGTAGCATTACCAGTCGAGTTTCGATGGGTTGCAACTTGGGTGCCGATGTCACGCCTGGCAATTTGGTCACTCGAACTATCTCGTTCCAAATATCATCTGGACTTTCAATGTCCGGTCGCCAGTTTCGGTAGTACTCGCCATCTTCATCTTCAATCAAATCATTGCGCGTGGCAGTAGTCTTGAGCGATGCTTCGTCATAGTTTGCATCTTCATCTATCTCATTATTCGGGTTGATGATAAATTTGTCGTTCTTCAGTACAAATAATCCATCCTCATTGAATTTGTAGCGTTGTCGCTCGCCAGAACTATTCCGCATATATTCAGATTTATACTGAATGACATTCTCATACATCGATAACGGGGCAGGGTCGAGTGCGCTTTCGGTTCTTCCCGCTTTTCCCACCACGGTTTCGATTTCTGGAATGCTTGCCACCGCCATATCGAGCTGTTGCAATACACGCTTGTTTTCTTCTACACCTGCGTGTGGTAGGGATGTAGGCATCAAAAGAAATGAACCTTCATTCAGCGCTGGCATAAACTCTTTGCCCGTATTGCGCATTATGATAATACCCAACGTGAGCACCGTAACCGGAACGATTAAGAATAGATATCGATTCTGAAGTGCCCATCGCAAAATACGTTCATAGTATATCCTGAAAATCGAGAACACACCGAGCAGTCCAAAACAGATAATGAAAACAAATATTAGGTTCATCACAATGCTTCGGTCAAAGCCCAATGGTCGCCAGTATTCTGCTAATAAAACGACGATGGCAACAGATGAAATGATAATGTCAAGCAGGTTTTTGCGCTTTTTGGAAAGCGTGCCACGCATCTTCAAGAACGATGTGATGGCAAAGGCGATAAGAATTAGTCCTAACCAATAACCGTAAACGATAGCGAGAATTCCCAATAAAACAAGCAAGCCATTAATGGCATACTGTGTACGTTCTCGCACACTCGTCTTACGGAAAAGAAATGCCGCAATGGGCGGAATGAGAAACAACGCAATGATGAGCGAAGCTGTAAGTGCCATTGTTTTGGTAAAGGCAAGCGGACGAAACAGTTTTCCTTCGGCACCTATCATTGTAAATACGGGTAGGAAACTGATAATGGTCGTCAGGACAGCTGTTAGGATAGCACCAGAAACTTCGGCAGTTGCGTTGTAGATGATTTCGTTTGTGGTGTATTCCTTACCATTTTCATTAAGGCGAAGCTTTTCATCTTCCAAGTGCCGTATCATATTTTCAGCAAGTATCACGCCCACGTCCACCATTGTACCGATGGCAATGGCAATACCGGAAAGTGCGACGATGTTTGCATCTACATTAAAGAGCTTCATCGTGATAAAAACCATCAAAACAGCTACGGGCAATAATCCTGAAATAAGGATGGATGCACGTAGATTGAACACCATAATGATAATAACTAAAATGGTAATCAAGATTTCCAAAGTCAAAGCTTCGTTGAGCGTGCCCAGCGTTTCTTGTATGAGTTCGGTACGGTCGTAAAATGGCACGATGGTTACTTGTGAGGTGCGACCATCTGATAAAATTTTTGTGGGAAGTCCAGAACTAATTTCAGCGATTTGAGCCTTGACATTATTAATAACTTCCAACGGATTTGCGCCATAGCGAGCGACTACAACACCACCTACAACTTCGGCACCTTCCTTATCGAGAATGCCACGTCTGGCAGCAGGTCCCAAATGAACGTTTGCTACGTCTTTAATGCGGATGGAAGTAAAGTTTTCTGAATTTACTACAGCATCTTCGATATCTGCTATGGACTTGACGTAGCCCAATCCGCGCACGAGATATTCCGCTTGATTGATTTCGAGGGTTTGTGCGCCTATGTCTTGATTGCTCTGCTTTACAGCTTTGACCACATCGCCCATACTCACATTGTATTGGCGCATTTTTTCTGGGTCGATATCCACTTGATATTCCTGAACATAGCCACCTATGGAAGCTACTTCAGAAACACCGCTTGCAGATGATAAACCGTACTTTACATAATAATCCTGAATGCTACGCAATTCCTGTAAATCCCAACCGCCTGTTACCTTGCCGTCTTTATCGCGACCTTCCAGCGTGTACCAAAATATCTGCCCGAGTCCTGTGGCATCTGGCCCAAGAGATGGATTGACACCATCGGGCAAAAGGTTTGCAGGAAGTGAGTTCAGTTTTTCGAGTATGCGACTGCGCGACCAGTAGAACTCGATATCTTCTTCAAAAATGATGTAGATGCTGGAAAACCCAAACATAGAAGAACTACGAATGGTTTTTACGCCTGGAATACCCAAAAGGGAAGTGGTAAGCGGATATGTGATTTGGTCTTCAATATCCTGCGGCGAGCGACCTTGCCACTTTGTAAAAACAATTTGTTGGTTCTCGCCAATGTCAGGTATGGCATCTACTGCAACTGGGTCTGTGGGCAGAAAGCCAGTTTCCCAATTAAAAGGCGCATTGACCACGCCCCAACCCACAAATAGGGCAAGTAGTAGAACGGCAACAAGTTTGTTTTCTATGAGAAATTTAATGCTCTTATTTAGCATAGCATTTTGATTATTAGATAATTGGAATTACGTGCTGCAAAAAATGACAAACACGAGTTTTAGCCCACTACAGCGTAGCTGTTGGGCTTCATTCAAAAAATCTAATAATCAAATTAAAAAAGTCTGGTGCAGCACTTGCACATCCCGTTTGACAAAGGGTCGCGGGTAATCTTCAAAAGGAACTTCTTCAGATTTGGTTCCTTCAAATAAATTTATATAAGAGTATGTAAATGCAGCGATGAACGTTTGCTGCTCGAATGAAAGTGTGTCAAAAGATATTTTAAGGTCGTCTTTGCCTTCCTTTACAATTTGTTGGTCAGTACAACAAGATTTCTCAGTCATTTTAGGATTCTCACAAGTTTTGGCAGGTTGCGCTTTTTCCATACCACAACCTTCAGCTTTTGAGAATAAACTGAAATCGACCAAATTGTCCCCACAATAATGCATATCCACAGTAAATGACATAGTAGAGAACATCACTACAAAGGCCATCGAAATAGACAATATTTTATGAAAAACCTGTTTCATCGTTGCAAAATTACAAAAATTTAACAGTTTTTATTGGGATTAACAGAAATTTAATTTTGCAGGAAACCATTATTTAATGGATGGATATGAATAAAAATTTAGTTTTTAAACTAAAAATTGACCACACTATCCAGCGCATCATCTGCGTCTTTGTGGATGAAATTGGCTTGATAGTTAATAGTAGTTTTAAGGTCAGTATGACGATATAACTTTTGAAGCATTAGAGGATGAATATTGTCCGCGGCAATATTGCCAAAGGAATGACGGGCAATATGCATTGTAACCTTTTTCTGGATGCCAGCTCTCTTAGCAATTTTCTTTAAATGGTCGTTGAATTTTTTATTTGCGACTTTCTTTTTTCTGTAGATATCCTTAGCATCGGTTAAATCGGCTTTCTTCATTTCAGGAAACACAAAATCATCATCATTTCTTCTGTCTGAAACATATTGAAGCAAGATTTTTTCTACTTTTTCAGGAATTTTTAAGGATAGTAATTTTGAATTCTTACCCATTCTGTAATGCAACCTACCATCATAAATTTGTGACCACCTTGTAAAAAGTACGTCAGAAACTCGCATACCTGCAAAGTAGAAACTAAACAGCCAAACATTCAAAGAATGCTTTTCCATATCCGTAAGGTCATCAACATTCTCAAGGGCTTGTATTTCTTTTCCAGTTAGTCCTGTTTTAGTAGTTTCAGGAAACTTGATTTTAAATTTACCTGTGCCAAACGGATATAGCTCTTTACTTACTACCTTATCCTTAATAGCACGATTAAACAGTAATCGTATTAAGACCATTACATTCATTGCGGATGTTTCGGAAATAGAGCAAGTCCCTTTTAGATAGATTTTGAACTTTTTAAGAAAGCGTTCATCCACTTCTTGAAAAGTTAAATGACGAGCTTTACAGTACTTCTCAATATAACTGAGCCAAGCAGAATCCGTAGAATGACGGTTGATTTTCTTTTCCGCTTCAAGAGCTTCAAGATGTTCGTCCGCAAAATCGAAGAAAGTGAGCTTGGAAGTTGGTTTGTAAATTTCCTTCTTAATTTGACGTGCAGTTGCATCCTTATTATTGGTCTGTAAAACAATCAAACCTTTTCTCGCTTCTGAAAGTTTTGAGGTTAAAAGATTGTTTAAACTTTCTGCATTTGGATGTGATTTCTTGACCTTGAGATTTTTTGTGTCCCAATCCTCTAATTCAATATAATGGCCTATATGTTTGTAGGTTGAACGGCGGTCTTTGGTTATCCTAACGGCAAGCGGATAGAGTCCCTTTGCGTTAGGTTTTTTGCGAAGTATTATTTTTGCACTTGTAGACATTGTAATCCTGTTTTGAGTACGAAAGTCAAATCAGGTACAACATTTTGCCAAAAATTCACTTTAAAGATACGACTTTATTAGAACTTTTGGGTACAACATAGGTACAACAAATGTTGATATTAACTGATATTATATGACTTTAAATAAAATGAGGAAACATATAAATCATTGAAAATGAGTTAATTTGTGTTTCATTGGTGCAAGATATACCAGACTTAGGATCTAGTGCCGCAAGGTGTGAGAGTTCGAGTCTCTCCGCCTGTACAACAAGGGAAAGCCGACTTTTAGGAGTCGGCTTTTTTGGTTCTGGGT
>Ga0208032_1000141_pt1 | contig 55900 bp, 50 predicted proteins | sample MalvirAntarct_66_FD_184254 | JGI IMG/M metagenome (GOLD analysis project Ga0208032, IMG submission 184254) | Marine viral communities from the Global Malaspina Expedition - Malaspina viral metaG Antarct_66 (SPAdes) (version 2) | ecosystem: Environmental > Aquatic > Marine > Oceanic | place: West... | reverse complement strand
AACGAACCGAAATCCCTCAGGGAAGTGGCGCAGTTTGAACCGAAATCACTGGCGCAATGAAACCGAAAAGCCTGGCGCAATTTGGTCCGAAGTATCCAGGGATTGCTCGATAAAGCACCCAAGCTTAAAATTCATAAGAATTGGTTAGCACTTGTATATACAATACCTGAACACAGACAAAAGGGGTTTGGAGCAATGATTTGTGAATTCATTCAAAACCATTCAAAGGTTTTAGGCATTGAGCACCTTCACTTATATACAGATACAGCAGAACGACTTTATAATAGACTGGGTTGGACAGCGATAGAAAGACTTCAAATAGGTACTAGAAACATAGTTGTCATGGATAAGATTACAAAATTAAAACCTGCCGCCAACACTGTTTAAGACTAATTGCCAGTGAAAAATAGATTAACTTTATACGACCAAAAAACGCTAGCCCTCCATAAAATGGGCAAGGACACAACTCTTTTACTAGTTCCTTTCAAACCCTAGGTAATAATTGAGTATAAATGAAGATTCAAGAAATATTAGTGAAATTAGACACTGAAAATAAATATATTGGATTTCAACTATCTAAAAGAAATGGGTTGATTAATTCAACTTGGCTTCTATACAAAAAAGACCTGGCATATTATTTTTTTGATATAAACCAAAAAATTGAATTTAATGATGCTCATAAATATAGTTCAAGTGAATTATTAAATGAGTTGGGAAAAGCAAGTTTCGAAATTGAACTATCTATAAATTAATCTGATATTGTATTCTTCTATTTCTGATTATTCTTTCTAATTCTTCAATTGTCAACAATACATAGGAAGGGGACTTTTCATTTAAACAAACGAAACAAAATCTAAATCTATCGCCTAATAATTTACCAAAATTAAATTCATTTTCTGTCGCACCAAAAAAGAACCCTTTTGGGTTTTCAGGCAAGTATTTTTTGGTGGTTTTTAATTCAATAAATAGAATCTCGTCAAGATGGGTTTCTATGTAATCTTTATCAAACTCAATCCCTTTTAGTTTAGGTATATAAACCATATCAAAAGATTGCAAAAAATTATGAGGAATATTGACTTTGTCTAAAAGTTCCTTTTTCATCAACTTATCAATTTTAAAGAAACCTGTTTGTTCTTCGACCAGATAATTTATTCCTTGTTTTTCTGTAACATTATTTGATAATGTCAATTTAAAAGAGTGTTTTCTTGACATTAATCTTCAGTTTTTAACTTGTATTGTTTTAGTAATTCTTTTGAATTATTAAATTTTAATAGTTCATCAATTGTTAAATCGAATGCTTTTGCAAAAATTGCCATATTGGTAAGTGATATATTCCGCTCGCCTCTTTCAATCATTCCAATATAGGTTCTGTGAAATCCTGTTTTATAAGAAAGTTGTTCTTGGCTTAAATTTTCTTGAGTTCTTAAGTGTCGAACTCTATCACCAAATTCCTTTAAGAGAAAGTTATTAATCATTGATTAAAACTATACATATTGTATGTTTTGATCAACATACAATATGTATCATTAAATAATTCGGTTTTTCGCCTTTAAGATGGTAGATAATGTACCTTTTGTTGGTTGTTTGAATCTAAAGAAATGCAATTAACATCCAAAACTTTATGCATCTTCGACACAATTTGGTCAACCCTTACCATGACAACAGACTGGCATTCTCCTAGTACATTAAAAACTTCTCTGGAAAACAAGAGGCTTTTTATATTTTTAAAGAAAATAATCGAATTTAGCGATGGACTAAAAAGGGTAAGCTTACACCATGATTCAAATAATAAAAGCAACTATAGAGCATTCCGCAATAATTGCCGAAATAGGAAAACAAGCCTTTTGGGAATCCCACGGACATAGCGCTTCAAAAGTGGATATTGACAGCTTTATTTCAAAAAACTATAACAAGGAGGCTATAACCAAGGAATTTGAGAATACCAATGTTCACCACCTGCTTGTCCAATTCCAAGATAAAATTGCAGGATTTTCAAAAATTGAATTGAGCACTCCGAACCAGAACATTAGTGAGCCAAACATCACCAAACTGGACCGACTATATCTTTTAAAGGAGTTTCATGGGAAAAATCTAGGTGCCGGATTGTTCAAAGCTACTATTGAAATATCCAAACAAAACCATCAGCAAGGAATTTGGTTGGCGGTCTGGAAAGAGAACCCAAAAGCCATACGCTTTTACACCAAAACAGGATTAAAGATTGTGGGGGAGTATAATTTTAAAATATCCGAAACACACTTTAATCCCAACCACATCATGTCCCTAAAATATTGATGCCCAAGCTGAGAGTTTTCCCAAAAAGAGAAGGGTTACCCTTATTTTCATTTATTTTTGCTTTATGAAATGAGCATAAACAAAATTAGTTTTTTGCATACCAACCAAAACAATTAAATTTTTTATGCGAACCTGCCCGCTAATCGTTAAAAATTATTGATGGCAGGCGGGAACGCAGCGGTTGATTTATGCTGAAAATTTTTATTACGCTCATTTTCGGATTAATAAAAATTTTTAAATAGATGAAAAGACTAGTTAATTACTTTCTCCAAGGCCTGTTATATATAGCACCCTTGGGAATCACGGCCTACATTATATATGTCATATTCAATTTTATAGATAATCTATTGGATGACAAACTCGAGGAAATTTTTAAAATTGATGTTCCAGGATTGGGATTTGCAGTGATCTTTTTATTTCTCGTTTTAGTTGGGATAATCGGCCAAAGTATATTTGCCCGACCCTTTAAAGTACTATTTAAACGGATTATTGAGAAAGCTCCTTTGCTTAAGCTTATATTTTCAGCCCTGAACGACCTTTTTTCAGCCTTTGTTGGCAAGGAAAAGAAGTTTAATAAACCGGTAATGGTATTGGTGAACCCTATATCGAATCTAGAAAAGTTAGGCTTCTTGACCGAAGAGGATTTGAGCATACTTGATGAAAAGGAAAAAGTAGCCGTCTATTTCCCACATTCCTATAATTTTTCTGGGGAATTGTTCATAGTACCCAGAAATCAAGTAAGAGTAATTGATGTAAATCCTTCGGTAGTTATGAAATTTATTATTTCTGGTGGGGTTTCAGGTATCTATGAAGAAAGAGAAACCGTCAATGATATAGAATAGAAAATCTTTACGTAAGTCTCCGTTTTTTGGAAGGCCACAAAATAATACATTATGAATCCAAAAGTTGTTGATAGATTTTTAGATAGGGCCAAAAAATGGCAGCAGGAAATGAAATTACTAAGGGAAATCTGTTTGAATTGTGGCCTCACAGAGGAATTTAAATGGATGCACCCCTGTTATACGTTTCAAGGAAAAAATGTGGTTTTAATTCACGGTTTTAAAGAGTATTGCGCCCTTCTCTTTCACAAAGGAGTTTTGCTGAAGGACACCAACAACATTTTAATACAACAAACCGAGAACGTACAATCTGCACGTCAAATTCGTTTTACCAGCCTGCAGGAAATCATAGATCTAAAATCTACCATCAAAGCCTATATTTTTGAAGCCATGGAAGTAGAAAAAGCGGGATTGGAAGTGCCAATGAAAAAGACTTCCGAATTTAAGATGCCAGATGAATTTAAAGTGGCCTTGGATAATGATCCCGATTTAAAAGCTGCGTTCCAAGGCTTGACCCCGGGGCGACAAAGAGGGTATATGCTGTATTTTTCACAGGCCAAACAATCCACTACTCGAACCTCCAGAGTTGAAAAATACATCCCTAAAATTCTTCAGGGCAAGGGATTAAATGACCAATAACAATATGGGCCATTAACATATCCCAATATTGCGAAACCAATTATAAATAAACAATGCTCAGAATCCATGACCCTGGGCATTGCTATTACTCCACCGAACCATTTGGTTATAATGGTTATTATCTGGAGCTACCTCCTATTGTACATGAATTCGACATAAAAAAGAATTACAAGACATTGATTTAAAGTAATTTAAAAAATTTCTACTGTCCCCTCGAGCCTGCCTGCGGAAGGCAGGCGGAGTCGAGAGGTTATTGTACTGTGACGATTTTTAATTGAGGTCTCTCCCGATAACCATCGGGATGCGCCCGTCTACCTATAGGCAAGCTAGACAGGACAAAATCACCATAAATAACTCATTAAAAATTAAATATAAATCGAACTCACGTTATTATACATTTTCAGGAACTTCATATCCTTCCCTATAATCCCGTCTCAACATTCTATCCGCTTCAGCATCATTTACGAACGATTCCGATTTTGGATTGAAGGTAAGGACACGATCCAATCTATAGGCAATGTTACCCAAATGTGCCAAACCAGAGGAAAGATGGGCCGTTTCCACAGGACCGTTCAAGATAGTTTTATCTCGCTTGCGCACTGCCTCTATAAAGTTGGCAAAATGTCCGTCCGTTCCGCCATCACCACGGTCCATTTCCGATCCTGATTCACCACCATCTTCTCCGGATTTACCTGGAGTTCTATCCTTTCCTAAATAGGTTTTATACTTATCATAACCGTCAACGACCAATATTCCCTTATCGCCATAGAAAATATTACCTACAGTGGCGCCTTCTTCGGTGTTGGTACACCATGGGCGAACTTCAAACTGTATAATTTTTCTTTCTTCAGGGTAGTTGTATACGGAAGTTAGCACTTCCGGTACTTCCTTACAATCGTCCCAAAGGTACTTACCGCCCATGGAGGTAATCTTTGTAGGAAGCCCTACATCCAATCCCCACATACAAAGATCGGTTTCATGAATACCTTGGTTTCCTACATCCCCATTGCCATAATCCCAGTGCCAGTGCCAATTATAGTGCACCAAATTTCTGGTAAATGGTCTTTTTGGAGCTGGTCCTGTCCATAGGTCATAGTCTATTCCTGCTGGAACGGGCGAGAAACCTTGGTCCCCGATATCGCCTCTCCAACGAAAAACAATACCTCTGGCCATATAAACCCTTCCTATATAGCCATCGCGCATTAAATTAATGGCTTCGTTTACGGCAGGGGAACTCCTTAACTGAACCCCGTGCTGTACAATCCGGTCATATTTTGCAGCTGCTTCTACCATTTTACGGCCTTCCCAAATGTTGTGCGATCCCGGTTTTTCCACATAGACGTCCTTCCCTGCCTGGCAGGCCCATATTACCGAAAGGGCATGCCAATGGTTTGGAGATGCAATACTTACTACGTCTATATCCTTATTATCCATAACCCTACGAAGATCCTGCTCCAGGGCAACATCTTTATTGTAGGTCTCCTTAAAGGATTTTTGGCGCTCGCGCAATAGGTTCATGTCCGGATCGCACAAGTGTGTAATCTGAACATTCTTTTGTACCATAAGACTTTTAATATGGCTTTTTCCACGGCCATTGACACCCAGAACTGCCGCATTTATACGGTCATTGGCCCCAAAAACAGTGGATGAGATTATGGTAGGTGCCGCAATAACGGCAGAACTTGCCACGGCCGTTCTTTTAATAAATGATCTTCTCGTAGATTTCATTTGCAATTATATTTACGTTAACTATTAATTTTATTGACTTTATACAACGTCCCAACCTTGAATTCAAAACCGTTTAATGCTTTAAGCAACCAACTGCCCACTAGGTATTTTGGCGTAGGAGAACAACCTTTACAATTCATGTAAAAGACACCTTGTCCCCTTTTGCAATGAAAGTTAGCATTATTTTTTTATTCGTTAACGTTAACAGGGGTAGATTTTTGTTAATTTTTCAACTTTAGTTGTTGTTTACAACATATATCATACTTTTTTTTGGATTAATTTCATTTATCCATCACCTGTCCCTATCCAAATTATAGGTAACGCCAAGTGCAGGGCTACCTTCAATCCAAAAATTTGAGCCCTCAACTAGTGTATCCGGTTCTGCCTGGCAGTATCTATTATTGGCGGCTATGGGCCAAGAAAACGGACCCATTATCAATAATAATTTTAGGAATAAAAGGTATTAAACCTCAGGGCAAGCCTGTCTGACAAAGGCAGGCCCTGAACCCAATAATAGGAATCGACCTAAGGGTCGAGGTATTGAAACTAGATCCCGCCGAAAAAGGCGGGATTAGTTCAACTTACAATTTTCAGTGCGTCTTACTGACTTCTCAAAATTGAGTTTCACTAATAAAGCCAACAAACCAATATAAATGTACTTCCAAACGATGTAAAAACAGCCCTAAAACCCTTGTAAATCAACCCTTAAAATTTTCTTATTTAGATTTAATATAAATAATTTGCTCAATTCAAATCTTAAAGATATTTTTGTCGCCGAACAATTATTTATTATTAGTCTAAATAAGAATAAATGAAAAACCAACTGACATTACTACTTCTCCTTTGCCTAAATTCCTTGGCATTTTCACAAAAGGCAACCGTTAGCGGAACCATAAAGGACAACACCGAAACGCCTCTATTTGGGGTGAATATCGTTATAAAGAATTCCCAAATTGGGACGCAGAGCGATGAAAAAGGACACTTTATAATCGCCAATCTTGACGAAGGCGCACATACCCTGTCCATTTCCTATCTTGGTTTTAGAACCAGGGACATCCCATTTACCGTTACCAACGGAAAAGCACAGGATCTTGGTGATTTGATCCTATATGAAGGAAACGAAATACTCACCGAGGTAATCGTTGAAGGGGAACGCATCAATAAATTTTCGAGAAAGAAAACGGCCTACGTATCCAAGCTCCCACTAAAGGACATTGAGAATACCCAGGTTTACAATACAATTACCACCGATCTTTTAGAATCTCAAATAGTGACCAACTTTGACGATGCCCTTAAAAATGCCGCCGGAGTGGAAAACTTATGGACCTCCACCGGTAGGGGCGGTGATGGGGCCGGATACTATTCCATGCGGGGATTCTCTGTACAACCACAACTGGTAAACGGCCTACCAGGTTTAACCAACGGTACTATAAATCCGGCAAATATTGAACGGATAGAAGTCTTAAAAGGACCTTCCGCAACCTTGTTCGGCAATGCGGTAAGCTCCTATGGCGGTCTCATAAATGTGGTTACCAAAAAACCCTATGCAGGTAGCGGGGGAGAACTTTCCTTTACTTCCGGTACTTACGGACTAAATCAGATTACCGGCGATTTCAATACGGCACTGAATAAAAGTGAAAACCTATATTTTAGGCTCAACACCTCCTACTCCACCGAACAGAGTTTTCAGGATGCCGGCATTAGAAAATCCTTTTTCGTAGCCCCTTCCCTATCCTACAAGGTAAATAACAAATTATCCTTCTCCTTCTATGGCGAAATTACACAGGCGGAACAGACCAATCCTACCTTTTTGTTCCTAAACAGAGGTGCCCCAACGGAAGCCCAAAATCTTGGGGAACTGGGTTACAACAACAAACTGTCCTTTACCAGCAATGACCTTACCCTGGAAAATCCGACCCAGAACTACAGGATAGAAATGGACTATAAATTATCGGACACTTGGCAATCCCAGACTTTGCTTTCAAAAAGTTCCACTTCTACCAAGGGCTACTATTCCTATCTGTACGACTATGGCATCTTAGGGAACGATACCTTTACAAGGTTCATCAACAAACAAAATGCCAATACCCAAACCACGGATATCCAGCAAAATTTTATAGGTGATTTCAAAATTGCCTCCCTTAGGAACCGAGTGGTAATTGGTTTGGATTATTTCAATGCTACGGAAACCAACAATAGTACCGGCTATGCATTCTATGGAAATGTAACTCCCGAAGGCGGCTCCAATGGGGACAATCCTTTTACCGCTGATGTGGAAACCGACTCCTATGCCCTCTCCACGGCAGCAGTAGATGCCGTTTTGGCCTCACAGGCCGTAGGGAACATTAAATCCAAATATCACATTTATAGTCTCTATGCTTCGGATGTACTAAATCTTACCAATAAGCTATCGGCAATGCTGGGCCTTCGTGTAGATCGCTTTGATAACGAAGGCAATTTGGCCAATACGGATGACGATTATGACCAAACCACCTTGTCCCCTAAGTTTGGATTACTATACCAGCCCCTATTGGATCAACTTTCTATCTTCGCCAATTACCAAAACGGTTTCACCAACGTTGCCCCCCAATTGGTAGGAGATCCGGATGCGGGACCGCAGACTCTGGAAACCTTTGATCCTGAACAGGCCAATCAATTGGAGTTTGGGATTAAGACCAATCTCTTCAATAATAGATTAAACGCAACCATTAGCTACTACGACATAAAGGTGAAGGACCGTGTAATTACCGACCCCTCATCGCCCTTTAACAAAATTCAGGGAGGAGAAGTGGAAAGTTCAGGTTTTGAAATTGAAATCAATGCCAACCCTGTTAAAGGTTTGAACCTACGGGCCGGCTTTAGCAATAACGATAGCGAAACCACCAAATCTGACAATACCGAAATTTTGAATCGCAGACCCTTGGAGGCCGGTCCCGAAACGCAATATAATTTTTGGGCGAACTATGAATTGCAGGAGGGTATGTTGGACGGTTTTGGAATGGGACTAGGGTTTAATGGGGCAAGTGAGCGCTTTGCCATAAACTATGCCTCCACTGGAGAATTTATCCTACCCAGCTATACCATTGCCAATGCCTCACTTTATTACCAAGCCAACAAATATCGCATTGGCCTAAAGCTGAATAATGCCTTTAACAAAGAATATTACAAAGGCTGGACCACGATAAACCCACAGGCACCTAGGGTGCTATTGGCCAATTTCACCTATAAGTTTTAAGCAAAAAATATAGATTTTCAACATCGTACAAATGAACCTCAGAAAAATCATCTTCGAACTTCATAAAATTTTAGGACTTACCACTGGTATCGTCGTGTTTATTGTAGCGATTACCGGCTGTTGCTGGGCCTTTAGGGATGAGATTGAAAGTCTATATGACGACTATAAAAAGGTAAGCCCCCAAAACAAGCCTATTCTTACCCCTACTGAGGCCAAAATGTACGCTATGGAAGTTTTCCCCAATAACCATGTACACGGTACCCTATTTAAAAAAGCGGATGATGCCATTGAGGTAATTTTTTACGACCCCGAACCAGAATTTTACCAAAGCGTTTTTTTAAACCCCTATACTGGTGAGGTGATACAGGTAGATGATCATTTATCCGGGTTTTTTGCCTTTATCTTAAAAGGCCATATGCGCCTATGGTTGCCAAAAGAAATTGGGGAACAAGTGGTTGGAGCGTCAATCCTCATTTTTATGGTGATAATCTTTTCCGGTATCTTTCTGTGGATACCCAAAAAACGTAAAAACCTTAAACAACGCTTAGGGTTCAACTGGAAGGATAGTACGCGCTGGAAACGCAAAAACTTTGATCTTCACACTGTAATCGGTTTTTACATCTGTTCCCTAGCGCTGATTCTGGCCTTTACCGGTTCGGTAATGTCCTATAATTGGATGAAGTATGTATTGTATAAATCTTTGGGAGGGGACAAGGAAGCTGCATTTATTGTTCCGGAAAATATTGGTACAGCCAATATAAACAAGGATGTAAAACCCATGGATCTATTAATTCCGAAACTATGGGCGGCATCGCCCAATGCAGAAAGTTTTGAACTGCATTACCCCAAATCAGAGGACGAAAGTATTTACGTGGAAGTTTCCAATAGCTCTGGATTATATTACGATTCCGACTTTCGTTTTTTTGACCAGCATACCCTGGAGGAAATAGAGACTCCCGGTATATATGGCAAATATGCAGATGCCAAGCTAGCGGACAAAATACTTCGTATGAACTACGATATCCATATTGGAGCCATAGGGGGTATAGCCGGTAAAATAATTGCCTTTTTGGTGAGCCTGCTAACCGCCAGTCTGCCCATTACCGGAATTTTATTGTGGTATGGTAGGACCTATAAAAAGAAGCATAAAAAATTGGCCGAAGTAGAGCTTTAGCAAATTAACATACCAAGGTAATCCCGTTTAACATAGCGAAGTTTTTGGATTGAAGTTCAACTCCTTTTTACAGTACCAACCCCGAGGCTATTCCTCGGGGTTTTACAATTATATATGCTCCAAAATGGTCTATGCCCTCCATTTTTGCACATAATTGAATTAACTGAAACTATAGAATTCCACGCTATTGCCTATGGCATAAATATCTCAAAACCTATATATCCTTTGTATTGAAAAAAATTGTATTTTAACTTCGGTTAAATACCTGATGCACAAAAGCCTATAGGGTATTTTCACTAATTTATTTAAGGGATGTTGTTTATCCAAATGTTGACTTAAATATTTAGGAAATTATATGAAATTGAGTCTTAAATTCCTTCCCCTAAAAGATTTGTTCTATTCCATTTTTCCAACAGTAGGCACCTATGGTGGCTATATACAGGGAATAGCGCCTACCTTATTTCCCAATATATGGATTGCCGTGGGCATAGGGCTCCTAGCCTCAGTGATTCTGGCTGTTGTGTTTTACAAGGAAAATGTAAAAGCCTATAAAAAGTCATTGGCCGAAATACTTGCCACGGGCTATTTTATGAATTTTACCGGCCGCTTTGGAAAACTTCTTAAAACCAAAACCCCTATTCATTTTTCTTTTCCGGACGATAAAATAAGGACCTTTACTGCAAATCAAATTACCGTTGAAGTAGGAATGCCGACCAGCCTCAAATCATTGACCGCATATGCAGAGATGGTTGAAAATAAATATGAAATTGTCTATGTACGTGAAGCCACCTACAGTGAGCCTTTTTGGTTACGGGCACAATTGGACGACAATAGACTAATTATCCATGAATTCCCAAGAACCTTATTCTCCCTCTCCAGGTATTTAAAAGATGATTTTTTAGATCAGCAGCTGGCAGAAAAAAATTCCAAAAAAATATATGCGTTCTTCCAGGATAAGATCGATCAATTAAGAATAGAATATTCCAGTGAAATTTCAAATGACAAATTGAAGTTTATCACGGTATAAGTATATTTATAGTTAGGTAATATGCCACGGGCAATAAATGGCCATTATACCCTACGATTGCCAGAAAAATAAATAAGTAGCATAGAATCAAATGTCGAAGATTGATCGGCCCAATATAAATAGCTTTGGGAATGAAAAAAAAGGAGAATGATATAAGACCCATTATTTTAGAAGCCGGGGAAGGCAGAACTTACCGCTGCGGTAGCATGACGGCCATTTTTAAGGCGGATGATCAGGAAACCGATGAAAAATACAGTGTCTCAGAATGGTGGTTGGAGCCCAATTCCATGGGTCCCGGGGCTCACCAGCACCAGGACAATGACGAAGTATTTTACGTTCTGGAGGGATGCTGTTCCTTTTTAATAGGGGATCAATGGACCGAGGCCGATAAGGGAACCTTTTTAAGGATTCCTGCCAAAACCATGCATGACTTTGCCAACAGAACGGATCAAAAAACCGGTATCTTGAATTTCTATATCCCGGGAGGTTTTGAACGAAATATGCCAGCAATAGTAAAATGGTTTAAAAACAATCCAAATTCCTGAGAAATGAACAGTATAACAGTAGAAGCCCAAATGATGATCAGAAAACCCGTGGAAGAGGTTTTTAAGGCCTTTATAGACCCCAACATAACCACACAATTTTGGTTTACAAAATCTAGTGGCCCCCTCAAAAAAGGGAAAACCGTTACTTGGGAATGGGAAATGTATGGCGCCGTGGCAGAAGTACTCACTAAAGATATTGTCCCCAACAAATTAATTGCAACCCAATGGGGCAATCCTGCCACTCAGGTGGACTACGAATTTACCCCGCTTACACCCCAGAACACCTATGTAACCATAAAAAATTATGGTTTTACGGAAACAGGGGAAGAGCTGCATAAAACCCTAATGAACAACACCGGTGGATTTACCACTGTTTTAGACGGACTAAAAGCGTATCTGGAGCACGGTATACAGCTCAACCTCATTGCAGACAAGTTCCCACAGAACCTAAAGCAATAAACAAGATTTCACTGGCAGCCCGTGTAAATTAAAACACAGAGCCAAACTAACAGTAAGTTTGAACAATATAATTTCAAATGAAAAATCCTATTGAAATAAAGATGGCCAAAACGGCAACCGACTTCGAACATGCCAAAAAATTAATCTTGGAATATGTTAAATGGTTGGGCATTGATCTGTCTTTTCAAAATTTTGATAAGGAAATGGCGGGCCTGCCCGAAATGTACAATTATGAGGATGGCGGATTATTTATTGCCTATATAAACGAGGAGGCTGTTGGCATAGCCGGAATCCGAAGGTTTAATAAGAACGATGGAGAAATAAAACGTATGTTCGTACAACCCAACAGCAGGGGTTTGGGCATAGGACAACTACTACTCAACCATTGTATTGAAAAAGCCAGAAAACTTAACTACGACACCATAAAACTGGACACTGCAGATTTTATGAAATCGGCCATTAAACTGTATACCGATAATGGTTTTGTGGAAATAGGGGCTTACCGCCACAATCCACATGAATCTGCACGGTACTATGAACTAAGCCTAAAAAAGTAGATATCCCCTATTGGGGTACTTCATAAAACACCTAAACTAGACAACATCATTCTTCCTTACAGAGTAATGTTGCACTATTTTCAATAATTATTTTTTATTGTTAGGAATCCTTACTATATTTGTTGGGCAATAGTGCAATAACCTAAATACAAGAAAAATGAAAAAATCGGTTTTTTATCATGCAGGATGTCCCGTATGCGTTAGTGCGGAACATGACATTTTAGAATTAGTGGGTCGGGATAATGTGGAAATAGTACACTTCGGCCAAAACAAATCACGTATCCCCGAAGCGGAAAAAGCAGGTGTTAAGTCGGTCCCTGCCCTTCTTACACCCAATGGAAATGTACTGCACATCAACTTTGGAGCTTCCATGGCAGATGTAAAAGGTTAAATTTTTTAATCTAAACTGTTAGGAATCCTAATAAATTGTATTTTATAATGAGCGCCATGAAAATATCGGTTTGGGACACTTATGTGGCCCGGGAAGACGGCAAGACCATGCACTTCGATATACTGGTACCCCATAATTTGAAGGACAAGAATATCATTTTTGATTATGGTCGTGAATTTCTATCCACAAAGCCATTCAAAACCAATGGACTATCCACCAAGGCCTGTACCTACTGCCATATGGAAATGGCCAGCGATACCATATCGGAAGCAATAAATAGAATGGGGTATTTTATCTTAGAAATGGAAAATTGTGAATAATTTGATTAGGATAACTAACTTTGCCTGTCGGGCAATTCCCGGCAGGCTTTTTATATGGACAAAAGTATTTTTAACCCAGACCATCAAGAAACGGACGTTTCCAGCAAAATCATAGCTGGACTAGAGCGTATTTCCGAAGCATTCAAAGTCCTGCTTTGGGATAAGGCCAAATTGTTGGGCTTAAGTCCCATCCAAATCCAAATCCTAATTTTCATTGCCTACCATAAAACCGAATTCTGCAATGTGAGCCACTTGGCCAAGGAATTCAACATAACCAAGCCCACCATTAGCGATGCCATAAGGGTCTTGGACAAAAAAGGACTTATTACCAAAGAATATTCTTCCAGCGATAGTAGAAGCTACTCCATTGGTCTCTCTGAAGCAGGGACAGAGACCATAGGTCAAATTTCCGATTTTGCCAATCCCCTCAAGATGCAGCTCAATGCCGTTGGGAGTTCCGAGTTGGAATCGCTATTTGGCACCTTGAGCAAGCTCATCTATCAACTGAACACAAGTGGGATCCTTAGTGTACAAAGAACCTGCTATGGCTGTAAATTCTACAGTAAAAAAAGTGACCAGGATTATTGCAACTTGCTCAACAAAGAATTGCTCAATAAGGACATCCGATTGGACTGTCCAGAATTTGAAGTAAGACACGCTCAATAAAGCCCATAGGACAACTCAGCTGTCCATATCCGAGAACTGTTTTTCACTAAAGTCGCATCCGCAGTATAACTTTCATCTTCAATCTTGGGAGAGTTATTAAGTTTTTGGATATTTACGACATCAATATTACATGTAAACAGCTAAAGCAAACCAAAGATCGCTTAAGGCTTATAACAAATAGAACATGAAAAACAATTGGCTGCTCTACGGCGCATTTCTACTATCCCTTTCCATCAGTTTTGCCCAACAAGGGAACAAATCCAGCTTATCCATAAAAAAAATAATGCAGGGCGATGACTTTGTAGGCCATCTTCCTTCAAATCCCCAATGGTCCTTGGACGGCCAGACCCTGTATTTTGATTGGAATCCAGAAAAAGCCCAAAACGATTCCCTTTATGCCTACCAATTAAAATCGGCCAAAACTATAAAAACCGATTTTGAAACCTCCTACTCCCTTCCCAGTAGTAGTGGAGTTTTTAACCAGGATAGGACCTTAAAGTTATATTCCAAAAGGGGCGACATATTTTTGTTGAACCTTAAGTCCCAAAACCTGATCCAAATAACCAGTACAGAAGATTACGAAAGTGCCCCCCATTTTACAGAGAACGGCACCAAAGTAGCCTACCGACAGGGCAACAATCTTTTTAGCTGGGATATAGCGACCGGGAGTACGGTACAGCTAACCAAAATTAAGTCTGCAAAAAAAGACGACGACAAAAGCAATAAAGACCAATGGCTGTACGAAGATCAATTAGGGCTATTTGAGGTACTGCGCCAACGTAAGGACAAAAAAGACAAAACAGAGGAAGCAAAAAAACTTCTTGAGGCCAAGGGACCTCTCCCTATTGACCCTGATGGTAAATCGATATACAATCCAAGGATAAACCCCATAGGAAATTACCTTACTTACTTAGCTACAAAATCGCCTAAAAATAAGGGCACCATTGTTCCCCATTATGTTACGGAATCCGGGTATACCGAAGATGAGGATACAAGATCCAAGGTAGGCAACGAACCTTACGAATATGAAATGTTCGTTTACGACATTGCCAACAAAAAGGCCTATCCAGTGATTTTGGACAGTCTGCAGGGGTTAGATTACGTACCTGAGTACACCAAGGACTATCCGGATAAGACTTATGAAAATAAAAACAGACTGGGCTACATTGATGGGCCACTTTGGAGCGAAGACGGGAAATATGCCGTGCTGGACATTAATAGCAACGACTATAAGGACCGGTGGATAGTACTTCTGGATCCAAAAGATGGCAGTGTTTCTCTTTTGGACCATCAGCATGACGAAGCTTGGATTGCCGGCCCGGGCATTGGAGGATACGAAGGGGGCGATAAGGGCTGGATGCCCGATGGAAAAAGTATCTGGTTCCAATCCGAAAAAACAGGCTATTCACATCTCTATGTCATTGATGTAACTACCAAACAAACCAAGGCATTGACTTTGGGCGAATTTGAAATTTACGACCCACGAATCTCAAAGGATAAAAAACGCTGGTATTTTACGGCCAACAAAAACCATCCCGGAGACAAACAGTTCTACAGCATGCCCATCGGCGGTGGTAAAATGGAGCAACTGACCCAGATGACCGGATCCAATGAGGTAACCCTGTCCCCTGACGAGCGTAAAATGGCCATTTTGCATTCGTACACCAACAAGCCTACGGAACTTTACCTACAGGACAATCCTATTTGGGGAAAATCCAAGGCAGAGGCGAAACGCATAACCTATTCCACCACCAAAGATTTTGATGGGTACCAGTGGCGCGACCCCCAAATAATCACCTTCAAGGCCGAGGATGGCGAGGCAGTTCACGCCCGGCTATACCAACCAAAATCCGACCTAAAAAATAAGGCGGCCATTATTTTTGTTCATGGAGCCGGCTATTTACAGAACGCCCATAAATGGTGGAGCACCTATTTTAGGGAATATATGTTCCACAATCTTTTAGTGGACAATGGCTATACCGTGCTGGACATAGATTATAGGGGCAGTGCCGGTTATGGCAGGGACTGGCGCACCCGAATTTACAGACATATGGGTGGCAAGGACCTATCCGACCATGTGGATGGGGCCAAATATTTAATTAATGAACTCGGGATCGATCAGGATAAAATTGGTATTTACGGAGGCTCCTACGGTGGATTTATCACCTTAATGGCAATGTTCAAAGCCCCTGACACCTTTAAGGCGGGCGCCGCCATACGATCTGTGGGCGATTGGGCCGCGTACAACCATGGTTATACGGCCCGTATACTCAACACCCCGGTTACGGATAGCTTGGCTTACAGAAGAAGCTCCCCTATCTATTTTGCCGAAGGCTTAAAGGGCGACTTGCTGATATTACATGGCATGATAGACGACAACGTACATTTTCAGGATATGGTACGACTCTCGCAGCGCCTGATAGAATTGGAGAAACACAATTGGGAAATGGCAGTCTACCCCATGGAACGGCACAGCTTTGTGGAACCTAGTAGTTGGACAGATGAATACACCCGGATCTTTAAACTATTCCAAAAAAGTTTGTTGGATAAGAAGTAGGATGAAAAAAAGTACAACATCCTGAATACCCTACAATAAACTTTACCCCATAATACCTACTATTAAGACAATATTTCATCTTACAAAGGTCTTCGGCACCAATTAAAGCCATAATAAGCCTATAATAATATGCGAAATTGAAAAATATGCCGTTTGCATTATATATTATCCAAATTGAATCATATCTTAACATTAAGGTTTAATTTCGATAAGACTAAATCGAGGTAAGTCTACTTAGTAATTATGAATATAGGACAAGCCTCCAAGTGATCATTTAGGTATATGGGATTTGTGGACAAACATTATTGGTGGAGATGGACCGAAGAAGACCCAATTTTCAAGAATAATAACTTTATTCATAAGGTCTTGGGATATGATGAACCCAAAGACCAATCATTTGCCACGGAAAAATTTAAAGAACTTTTCTATCCAGGTGATTTTGATTTACTTCAAAAATCATGGAAGGAATATAATGATGGCACTGATCATTCCTTTGAAATAAGTTATAGGTTTAGGCATAAGGATGGGTCTTGGAGATGGATAAAAGAATCGGGGCTGGCCAATAAATTTAATAGTTCCAATAATCCTATTGTGGGCATTGGAACCATTCAAGAGGTTACCGACAAGAAGAAAAAGACTACCCAATTAAAATCCATTCTTAAAAACGTTTCAATTATAATACTTAGGTTGCGACAAGATTCCAACAACAATATTAAAGTTGAATACATAAGTAAAGAGGCTTTACAGCATTGGAACATTCCTTGCGAAACCCTGTTACAAGATGAAAACTATATGCGCAATTTAGCCCATAAGGACGATCTTGGTAAAATTAGGTCCAGCCTAGGCCATTCCTTTGCGAAAATGGAATTTTTCGAATGCCAATGGCGGGTAGTTTCTCAGGAAGATAAGATTATTTGGTGCCAAGGTGTAGGAACTCCGATATTAGATAAAGATGGCAGCCGTTTTATAGACGTTGTTATTACAGATATTACCAAAGAGAAAATATATACCGAACAACTAAAGGAATCCGAAAACAAATATTACAACCTTTTTCAGCATTCCCCCCAGCCTTCATGGGTATATGATCTGGAAAGTTTAGCTTTTCTAAATGTGAATACTGCGGCCGTAGAAAGATATGGGTACAGCAAAAAAGAATTTTTGTCCATGACCTTAGCGGATATTAGGCCCAAAAGTGAATTGAGGGTCTTGGAAAAACAGGTTAATATAACACGGAAAGATTATCAAAACCTATTCCACGGCTACTTTAAACATTGTAATAAGAAAGGAGATATTATATTGGTACATTTATACAGTAGCCCCATCATATATAATGGTAAAAAATGCAGGCAGGTCATTGCCGTAGATATTTCTGAAAAAATGAAATATTTAGAATTTATTGAAAATCAAAATAAGAGTTTAAAAAAGATTGGCTGGATGCAATCCCATGAACTTAGGGCGCCTTTGGTGCGTTTAATGGGTCTCATTAATTTATTAAACGATCATGAATCCATATGTAAGGAGGAAATGAAATATATTAACACGGAAATAATAAATTCGGCCAATGAAATGGATATAATGACCAAAAATATTGCCAAAATTATTAACGACACCCAGCTAAAAGAGAAGGAGAATGACCTACAGATTATTGCAAATAGATGACGACCCTGTAATTCTTTTTTTGCATGACAAGTTGCTTTCAAAATACACCAATTCCAAAATTGGACAATTTGAGAATGGAAAATTGGTGCTGGATTATATACTTCAGAACAAGGACCCCAACAAACACTTTATGTTACTTTTGGATATCAACATGCCAGTTATGAATGGATGGGAATTTATGGATGAGATTTCCAACTATGAATTAAAAAATAATATAAAGGCCATAATCTTAACCTCGTCTGCAGATAATACAGACTTGAAAAAATCGAAAACCTATCCCAACGTTGTCAATTATATCCAAAAGCCATTGACCAGGGAAAAGATTGAAAAAATACCGCTGCTCATGAAATATCTGGAATTGACGGAATAACGCCTATCAATTGCTTATTAATGAGATTCAGAGGCATAATACAGGATATTTAGAAAGCCTTTGGTTGCCCAGGCACATCCATTAATTTGGCTACTACTGATAGATGTGGAATCATTACTAATATGTTTATACGATTTATAATCAATTCCATCATAGCGGTACAATCCTGAACCGTTGGTACCGATCCAAATAAAACCATAGTCATCCTGCAAAATGGAATATACCCCTACCTTGGATATTCCTTCCTTTATATTTACAAAATTCAATTTCGGAACATCCGTCTGAGCCCGCAAATCAGAAATAAAAAGACTTAGTACTATAAAAAAAACACAGATTCTTCTAAAATCTACTGTCATTCAATTGCAGTTTAGGTTGAGCTTTTAAAATAACGGTAAAATAGGAATAAAAACATAAATTCCATATTACATTAAGCTTTTAGAAATTACAGTATTAAAAATTACATGGATTTTACACAATGGAGCTGTGTAATATTTTTACTTTAGAGCAGGCACTAGGCAAGAGGGCATAGGAATAACTAAAAAACCAACAACTTTTCTTTTGACTAAAATTAGCCTATTTTTATCAAAAATTAGCTCAATGGACATCAAAGACAAATTCTTTGCTCATATAGAGGAAGGATATACCACAAAAGGCGACTTTATTACCATGGGAGCCGCAATGCTCAACGGGGAAACAATAACAGACGGGCATGTTAAGATCCCATTAAAAACACTAAACAGACATGGTCTCATCGCCGGGGCAACCGGTACCGGTAAGACAAAAACCCTTCAGGTAATTGCAGAAAACCTTTCGGACAAAGGTATTCCCGTATTGCTTATGGACCTTAAAGGAGATCTTAGTGGTCTGGCCCAACCCAGTCCTGGGCATGCAAAAATTGATGAACGTCATGCCAAAATAGGCAGCCTACCATTTACGCCTAAAGCTTTTCCCGTGGAAATACTTTCACTCTCTGAACAGGATGGTGTAAAATTGAGGGCCACGGTTTCAGAATTTGGACCGGTTCTCCTAAGTCGAATTTTGGATCTTTCGGTTACACAGGAAGGTATTGTAGCTGTTGTTTTTAAATATTGTGATGATAATAAGCTTCCCCTTTTAGACCTTAAGGATTTTAAAAAAGTATTGCAGTACGCCACAGAGGAAGGTAAAAAAGAATTTTCCGACTCTTATGGGCGAATCTCTACCAGTTCTACCGGGACCATTCTAAGAAAAATAATAGAACTGGAACAACAAGGTGCCGAACTGTTTTTCGGGGAAAAATCCTTTGATGTGGAAGACCTTACCCGCATTGATGAAAATGGCCGGGGCTATATCAATATTATACGATTAACCGATATTCAGGACCGTCCTAAATTGTTTTCGACCTTTATGCTGAGCCTCTTGGCAGAAATCTATGATACCTTTCCGGAACAGGGGGATACGGGCAGACCGGAATTGGTCCTTTTTATAGACGAGGCTCACCTTATTTTCAACGAGGCTTCAAAAGCACTATTAAATCAAATTGAGAGCATCGTTAAATTAATACGTTCCAAAGGAATAGGGGTGTATTTTGTTACCCAGAACCCTACCGATGTGCCAGATGCCGTCCTTTCCCAATTGGGATTAAAGGTGCAGCATGCCCTACGCGCGTTTACCGCAAAGGATAGGAAAGCCATAAAACTTACTGCGGAAAACTATCCCATTTCAGAATTTTATGATACCAAGGAAGTTTTAACTTCCCTTGGAATAGGGGAAGCATTGATCAGCGCCCTTGATGAAAAGGGAAGGCCAACCCCCCTGGCGGCCACTATGCTTAGGGCTCCCATGAGCCGTATGGATATACTTACCGACAGTGAACTTAAAGAGGTAATAGACAAATCCAAATTGGTTAGAAAATACAACGAAACCATAGACAGGGAAAGTGCCTATGAACTCCTTAACATTAAGATTGAAAGGGCGGAAAAACTGGCCGAAGAGGAAAAAGCCTCTTCCAGCAGCAGATCTACCCGATCTAGCTCCAGAAGGACCAGCACACGCCAAAACCCTGTCATAAAAGTATTGACCAGTGCAACCTTTATACGGGGAGTCTTGGGCGTACTAAAGAAAGTAATGAAATAGTCCTATGGATTATTGACCAACAAGACATAAAAAAATAATATTCAAAATACCTTTTACCTTTAAAATGATAAGAAAATCGATTTTTGCCGTAGCACTAAGTTCGCTACTCTTTATTCAATGTAACACCAATACAGATTTTGTCATTGCCAAAGACCAAGTAGGCAAATTGACGAAATCCAACACCATTGATGAAATTGATACCGTATTTGCCAGCGATTCCATAGTTCGGGATACCACAATAACCAGAATTGGTGCTGCAGTAAAAAAGATTAACATTTATGAAAAGGGAGGCAAGCAATTGCTTACCCTCACCCCCAATACGGATAGTATTCCAAAAATAGAGATTATCCGTATTTACGATCCAAGATATGTAACTGAAAAAGGCGTTGGACTCAATAGTACCTTTAAGGACATCGAGGACAAACATAGTATTAAAAAAATTATAACCGCCCTCAACAATGTGGTGATTTTCCTGAAGGACTCCGACGCCTATTTCACCATTGCCAAGACCGAACTTCCCAGCAACCTTCAATATGGCAACAACACCGATATTGAAGCTGTTCAAATACCGGACAATGCAAAGATTAAGTACATGATGGTGGGCTGGGAATAACAGCAGCGATTCTATGCGAAAACTATTATACCGCACTCTAGCATTATCCTACGGTGCCTACTTTAATTCCACCGCACTTTTCTCTGAAAGAGAGGCGGGAAAAAGGGCGTTCAAAACATTTACAACCCCAAGAAAGGGCAGGATATTGCCGGTTCAGCAAGAATATCTACAAGAGTATTTGGGCAAAAAGATTCTAGTGAACAACACTGGGCTGCAGACCTATGAATGGCCTGGAACTGGGGAAACCGTTCTTTTGATGCACGGTTGGGAAAGCAATGCTTTTAGGTGGCGATATCTCATTGAAAAATTACAGGAAAGGGAATTCAATATCATTGCCTTTGATGCACCGGGCCATGGGTATTCTGAAGGAAATAGGTTAAATGTGGTTACCTATGCGAACAGTGCTAGGCAGCTCATAGACCTATACCGCCCCAAACATATTATTGGGCATTCCATGGGGGGACTTGCCACCCTTCACAATCAATATCAAAATCCGAACACCTCCATTGAAAAAATAGTGACTTTGGGAGCTCCCGCCGAGCTGTCCGAATTAATGGCGCATTACCAAAACCTGGTTAGGTTCAACAACAAAGTATTAGAGGCTTTGGACAAGCATGTGTATGAGCATTTCAACTATCGCGTTCACGATATTTCCACCCCTAAGTTTGCCAAATCCATTGCCCAGAAAGGACTTATCATACATGATGAATGGGATACGATAACCCCCTTCAACGCTTCCGAACGTCTGCACCAAAACTGGAAAAACAGCAGCTTAATAAAAACCACCGGGCTTGGCCACTCCTTACACCAAGAAGAGATCAACTTACAGATAGTAGACTTTTTATTATCTTAAATTTTTAGTGCGTTTTATGCCCAAACCAATTTCCTTTTTAAAATATGCTTATTTTTAGAACGTTTTCCAACTCCTATTACTACAATTAAAATATTACAACTATGCCTGAAATCACTCCCTTCCATATTGCCATTCCCGTCCATAATTTGGCCGAATGCCGTACCTTTTACGGAGAGATATTAAACTGCGAAGAAGGTAGAAGCAGTGATCATTGGGTAGACTTCAACCTGTTCGGCCACCAATTGGTAATCCATTACAAACCCAAGGCCAAGGACGAGGAATTGCACGTTAACCCCGTAGATGGCAAGGATGTTCCAGTGCCACATTACGGTGTTGTGCTCCCTTGGGACACCTTTAAATCCTTTTCGGAAGAGCTTATTGCAAAAGGGGTACGGTTTGTTATTGAGCCCTATATCCGTTTTAAGGGAGAGCTTGGCGAACAGGCCACTATGTTCTTTCTTGACCCAGCTGGAAATGCCCTGGAATTCAAGGCCTTTAAGGATATGGGACAATTATTTGCCAAATAACTTTTCCTAAAACTTCGTATTACACTTAACTTTGGAGTTCATGAAAAACCTTTATAGATTTTTCATGAACTTCATATTGTGCGCCATACTCTCAAAAGGGGTACTGGCATATTCCTCCTGCTCTATAAATATGTACTTTAAGCCAGATTCCTTCTTGAACTGCAGCATTTTGGCAATATTTAGACCGCCTTTTCCAAACTCCGTACTTTCCTTTTTCACCATGTCCATATCCTTCAAATGCCATAAAGGAAACCTACCTTCATATTTTCTAAAATAATCCAAAGGATCTTTCCCGGCAACTACCACCCAACCTAAATCAAGTTCCATATGCACAAGGTCTGCCTGTGTATTGTTCAATAAAATATCGTAGAACACTTCTCCGTTTTCGGATTCAAATTCATATTCGTGATTATGGTATCCGAATTTTATATTTCTACTACTACATTCTTCCCCTGCCTTATTAAAGGCCTCGGCCACAGCCTTATAGTTATCCGCCGTTTGCCCTTCCGTGGGCATGGAGGAACAGATTAGATATTCCTGACCGGCCTCGGCCGCCTGATCCATTGTTTCCTTCCAATGTTCGTCCAAGGCCACATGGCCACTCCTGAGGGTCATACCGAGATCTTCACAAACGCTTTTCATTTCCTTTGGTGCCAACCCGTAATAAAGTCCCTTGGTACTTCGCGCCGATTCAATCTGTTTAATTCCCAATGCCGCTATTCTCTTCAAGGTACCCACGGCATCTTCCAACATCTCCTTGCGAAAGGTGTACAATTGAACCCCTAAATTCTTTTTTGGATTCTTATACGGTAAAGTAAAAGATGGCAATAAAACCACTCCTGCTGCCAACATACCTGACTGCATTAAAAATTCTTTTCTCGTTGTCATTTTCTTTCCTTTAGATTACTGTGACCATGAGGTTGGTTTTCTATCCCACCTATGGCCTTTCAATTCTTGATATAAGTTGTTTGGCAGGCCTTTGCCATCACTTAAGGCCGTGTTCATTAAAACGTTCCTTTCCTTGCGCATTCCGGGAATTATGGTACTTACCGTTTTGTTCATTGTTATAAAGCGCAAAGCCATTTCAGCCATGGTCATCCCATCCGGAACCAATGGCCTCAACAGGTCTGCCCTTTCCGCACTTGCAATTAAATTCTCGGGAACAAAATACGTCCCCCTCCAATCCCCTTCCGGAAACTTGGTCTCTTTGGTTATATTCCCGGTCAAGGTACCTTCATCAAAAGGAACCCTTGCAATAACAGCGATATCCAACTCTTCACATAAGGGGAAAAGTACATCCTCGGGAGCTTGGTCAAAAATATTGTAAATCACCTGCACCGCATCAAAAGCTCCTGTTTTAAGGGCCTTGATACCATTTTCGGGCTCCCAGCGGTTTACACTGATACCCATGGCTGCTATCTTCCCTGATTTTTTTAAATCTTCAACAGCTCTTTGCCACTCCTCCCGATCGGACCAACTGTCGTCCCAGGTATGGAACTGCATTAAATCCAATTGCTCCGTTTGTAAATTCTTTAGGGTCTTTTCCGTATATTCCAATATATGGGACGTAGGATAGGATTCCTCTAAACTATATTCCGGTTTTGCCGGCCACTTGAAATTTTTCGCCGGGATCTTACTGGCGGTATAAAGCTTTTTATTGGGAAACCTTCGCAACAGATCACCCAGTAATTTTTCACTGTGCCCATGACCATAGGCCCAAGCGGTATCGAAAAAATTAACTCCATTTTCCACAGCCAGATCCAATGACTTGGCAGACAATAGGTCGTCGGACTCGGTCCATCCTCCCATGCCCCACATTCCGTATCCTATTTCACTAACATCCCACTGTGTTCTACCAAATTTTCTTATAACCATAACTCTAACCTAATACTTTTTCACTCTTAAAAATCCCGGACCCTATTTATTGATCAATACTGATGGAAGGCATCGGAAATAAACTCCAATACCACGGGCAGGGATTCCCGCCAATAGGTCCAGCTATGGCGCCCTTCCCTTACCCTATATTCATGGGGCACCTCTTTCTTTTTCATGGCAATATGCACTAAGCTATTTCCTTCATAAAGAAAATCGTCGTCCCCACAGTCTATGTACCATCTAACCGATTTCATATCTTCAAGGGATGAAGCCTGGATAAGGGACAGGGCATTGTGCTTTTCATAATAGGCACTTACAAGGCTATCTTCATAGCTCTCATTATTACTTTTTAGTCTTTGTTTAAAATCGTCCAAACTTAGGGCTCCTATATAGGCACTTAAAGGACAGGCCGATGAAAACAGCTCAGGGTGGCGCAAGGCATACATGAAGGTTCCACCGCCACCCATGGAAAGTCCAGCTATGGCCCTATAGCGCTTCTCTCCCTTAATGCGATACTTCTTCTCTACATGGGGCATTAATTCCTGAAAAAAGAAATCCTCATACCGCCAGTCCCCTTTTACGGAATTAAAATAACCCCTAGTTCCCGTATTGGCATCTGGCATAACAATAATCATTGGAGTAGCCTTACCCTCTTTAATGGCATTATCTGTAATACGCAACACCTCACCAAATTGCACCCAACCCGTTTGATCGTCACCAGCGCCATGAAGCAAGTACAACACCGGGTAACTCCTATTGGAAGTTTCATAATCCGGCGGAAGGTAAACTGCAAATTTCCTTTCACTCTTTAGGATTTCACTCTTCATGGTAAGTGCGTCAAATACCTTTCCGGTCTGCGCGTTAGCAGTTTCCAGGCAAACTAACGCGCATAGCAATATTAGATTGTTTCGCATATTTATCAGGTTTCTTACAAGCAAGGTATAAATTTTTGATTCGGAATGGGCTGACTTTATTTACTGTAGCCCAGGAATTTCCACTATTTCGTTAACGTCCTCATCATAGTCCACTCCTTCTACCATAAAGCCGAACAGATTGAAGAAATCTTTCTCATAGCCCTTAAGATCTCCCATCTTTGGCAAGGTTTCCGTAGTGGCTTCCTTCCAAAGTTCCGCTACCCTGGCTTGCACATCAGCGCGCATTTCCCAATCATCTATCCTTATTCTTCCTTTATCGTCTGTTGGTATTTTGTCCGCATATAATCGATCTTGGAACAGGCGTTGAATTTGCTCTATACACCCTTCATGTATTCCTTCCTCCTTCATTACCTTGTACAATAGGGATATATATAGTGGAATTACGGGTATGGCAGAGCTTGCCTGGGTTACCAATGCCTTATTTACCGAAACATAAGCTTTTCCGTTTAACGGTTTTAAACTGTCCGATATGGTAAAAGCAGTAGCTTCCAAATCATCCTTGGCACGACCAATGGTTCCTTTTCTATAGACCGCTTCTGTAAGTGAAGGGCCAATGTAAGAATAGGCTATAGTAGTAAATCCTTCTGAAAGCAATCCTTTACTTTTCAAATCATCGATCCACATTTTCCAGTCCTCACCTCCCATAACGGCCACTGTATTCTCTATATCATCACCTTGCGCAGGTTCTATGGATACTTCGGATATTACCCCGGTATGAAAGTCCACTGTTTTATTTTGAAATTTGGCCCCTATTGGCTTTAAGACCGATTTATATTTTGCCCCAGTGTCCGGATGAGTCCTTACCGGTGAAGCCAAACTATAAATAACCATATCTATTTGACCCAAATCCGCTTTGATCAAATCTAGGGTTTGCTTTTTTATTTCATTGGAAAAGGCGTCCCCGTTAATACTTTTAGCGTACAACCCCGCCTTATGTGCTTCTTTTTCGAAAGCTGCACTGTTGTACCAGCCCGGTGAGGCCGGACGGCCCTCGGAAGGCGGTTTTTCAAAAAACACCCCTATAGTAGAAGCTCCGGAACCGAAGGCACTGGTAATTCTGGAAGCCAAGCCAAATCCAGTGGAAGCTCCTATTACGAGTACTTTTTTGGCACCATCAATGGCTCCCTTGGATTTTATATATTCAATTTGATCAATAACATTTTGTTCACATCCTTTTGGATGGGAGGTAAGGCAAATAAATCCGCGTGTTCTAGGCTCTATTATCATTTCTTAATTTATTTTCTGCACTTTCCCAATAGGGGCTGTCTAATAGTGCATATTATTTATAATTTTCCCAATTATCGAAGATATAGAAAAGATTCAAAAGATAAAGTTGAAGTAGGCAAAATTGCATCCTATAATCCGGATTTAAATAAAACTATCCGAATATTAAGGCAAATGTTCCATTAAAAACCGCTTGACATTCTCACCCATAATGGCTCTGATCTCCATTTCCGAAAAACCTTGGTCCATTAATTCTTGAACAAGAAAAGGAAGGCCTGTTACATCTATAGGTGTTGTGGCCGCCCCGTCAAAATCGGAACCTAGGGCCACGTGCTCAATGCCGACCAAATCACGGACATACGTCATAGCCTCAACTATATGCTTGATCTCCCCTTTTATGGCACCCCTAAAGAACCCAATACCTATTAGTCCGCCCGATGCCGCAATTCTATTTATATGGTGGTCAGATATGTTCCGGGGACTATCCTTGGTCCCTTTAACCCCAGTGTGCGACACCAGGACAGGGCGCGTAGTTTGGTCAAGAATTTCATCTATCATTTTTGGGGAGACATGCGCCAAATCGATTATGATACCCAAACGGTTCATTTCATAGATCACCTCCCTGCCGAAATCGGTAAGCCCTTCCCCAGTAATACCATGTGCAGATCCACCAAGTTCATTATCGAAAAAATGCGTGGGGGCCATCATCCTTACCCCTTCATAATAAAGATTTTGTACATTATCCAAATTCCCCTCCAAACAATGGGCACCTTCAATACCCAAGAATCCTCCAATTACCTCAGGGTCTGTTTTCTTTAATGCAATCAGTTTTTTTAAATCTTGTCGGGATTTCACCAATAAGAATTTACCGGCAAACTTCTTTTGGTAGTCCTGCAATGCCCTTGCCTGATACTCGGCCCGCTTGTACAAACTAAACCACTTATCCGGCAGTCGGCCCTGTACAAAATTCAACATCGTAATTTCATCGAAAGCGTCGGCACTATTCTGCTTAAAATTCTGTCCTTTTGGAGATTTGGTAACAATGGTAAAAGCCTGCAAACTCATATTGGCCTGTTGCATTCGCGGAAAATCCAAATGGGCATAGTCCAATTGTTTGGTCAGGTCACGATTCCATAGCAAGGCATCGCAATGCAAATCCGCAATAAACTCAAGTGAATTGTACAATTCTTTTGCTTCGGTCCCGAGCTGCCTGGGGTCGCTATATTCAACAAGGTTCATCCGCTTGTCCAAAATTGGGGATACAATAAACGTTGCCAGGAAATACAGAAGGAGCACAATGGCCAAAGTGTACCTAAGAATTTTTTTCATGCAGTCCCACCAATTTTGTGAGCTAAAAATTAATCAAAATAAATTAAAATCAGCTATAAAGTGTCCCGATTTATAAATTACAAACACCAAAATGTGCAGGTATCTTCTTCGTGCTTGCTATGTACATAAATAGGTATAAAACAAAAACGCGAATTGAACGTTATAATATTAAATTGAATTTGGACACACCTACTAAAATCTGAACTCATGAAAAAAATAATCTACTTTGCCACATTCCTATTTTGCATCCTAACCATCAGCAGTTGTACCAACGACGAAGATGAGGAAAAAATTGATGTCCTTACCCCCACGGACAGTGCTCAAACCGAGCAAATGATATTGGAGCCGACTGTTTAGAAAATTAAAAAAGACCTATTTAAAGTTAGAGATGCTTTAAATAACGTGAGTTCGACATAAAAATAATTTCAAGACATTGATTTCGTGCAAATTAAAAAATTGCTATTGTCTCCTCGAGCGGAGTCGAGAGGTTATTTTACTGTAATGCTTTTACAATGAGGTCTCGACTCCGATCGACCGGACAAAATTATCATAAACAACTCATTAACAATTAAATATAAATCGAACTCACGTTAAATAGGTCTTATTTGTTCAACAACTTATACGGTACTTCATAGACCAACCTATAGGTTTCCGGCTTATGATTTAAAGGTAATTGTAAAAGTAGTACCCTTATCAACTTCACTATCCACAGAAATTTTACCCCCTAGGCTGGCAATGTGATTATACACTAAATATAGGCCAACGCCTTTACTGTCCCCATTGTGGTGAAATTTTTGATTTAATCCAAAGATTTTATCCCCAACTTGGTCCATATCAAAACCAAGTCCGTTATCCGTATAGACCAACTGTTTCCTATCCTCCAATATCCGTGATGTTATGGTAATAACGGGGGGCACATCTGGCTTTGCATATTTTATGGAATTGGTCATCAGGTTCAAAAAAACACTTTCCAAATAATTCACGTTATGTCTTACTCCCTTTAAGGCTGAAAAATCGACCTTAAACGTTACATTGGCATTGACCAACAGGGAACTGATGGATGACTTGACCTGTTTGAGTATTGATTCAAAATCTACTTCTTCCAACTCAATGTTAGAGTTGTCTTTCTTACTTAAAAGGTCTACATACTTGTTTAGGGAATTATTGAGGCCCTCAGTGGCCAACTTCATATAATCCAAGGTTTCCAACATTTCATCATCGTCAATTTTACTCACATCCAAAAACCCAAATATGGACAGTAAATTGTTTACAGGAGACCTTAAGTCATGCGATGCGGTATAATTGAGCCGTTTTAACTCTTGGTTTTTATCTACCAAGTTTATTAGGTGCTCTATGCGCTCCTTTTCCAATTTCTTTTTGTGGGTAATATTTTTGGCGATAGCATATACCAATTTCTCATCATCCAAGGGTATGGAAGTCCAATGCAACCAAATAATCTCACCTGATTTACAGACATATCTGTTCTCATAATTCACTAAGGGCACATTATTTTTCAAATTTTCCCTGTACCTAGCGGTAAGATCCCTATCTTCTTCATGGATAAATTCTCTAATGGGCCTAGAGAACAATTCCTCTTCAGAATAACCCAAAAGTTTTACCACAGCGGGATTTACTTTTTTAAAATAGCCGTCATAACCGGCTATACATAATAAATCCATGGAAAGATTAAAAAAGGGTTCCAGGCTAAGGCTTTTAGTTTCTTGCATGCTGCTGATAAGATAAGGGTAATATACGGTTTTTAGCCAATAAACAAAACTTCTGCCTCTCCATCCCAAGACCAGGCCCCCACATGTTCATAAAACATACACTAAAGGCTTTGATTTCAAAATACCTAGCGAGGATCGAGGTAAAAACAAAAAAACCGCAGATGAAATAAATTGCGGTTTTCTAGCTTTATTTTTGGCTTCTATGCCTTTCCCGCGCCAACAAGGTATTTTTCAACAACATGGCAATGGTCATTGGCCCCACACCTCCAGGAACTGGAGTAATATAAGAGGCCTTCTTGCTCACATTTTCAAAATCTACATCCCCGGTGATATAATACCCCTTTTCCTTGGTATCGTCCGGCACTCTTGTAATGCCCACATCGATGATTACCGCATCATCCTTCACCATTTCCGCTTTTAAAAAGTTGGGAACTCCCAATGCAGAAATAACAATATCGGCCTGTGAAATTATCTGGGTAATATTTTTGGTATGGCTATGGGTCAAGGTAACCGTGGAGTTTCCAGGCCAGCCTTTTCTACCCATAAGTATGCTCATTGGCCTACCCACTATATGGCTACGACCAATAACCACAGTGTGTTTCCCCTTAGTTTCTACCTTATATCTTTCCAATAGTTCCAATATACCAAAAGGCGTGGCAGGAATAAAAGTACTCATATCCAGGGCCATTTTTCCAAAATTGGTAGGATGGAATCCGTCCACATCCTTATCGGGATCAACCGCCAACAAAACGCGCTGTGTATTGATCTGCTCCGGTAACGGCAATTGAACAATAAATCCGTCTATATCATCATTTTCGTTAAGTTCTTCTATCTTGTTCAACAACTCCTGTTCCGAGGTGGTGCTTGGCAACTGAACCAAGGTAGACTCGAATCCTACTTTCTCACAAGATCTTACCTTGCTACCAACATAGGTAAGACTGGCACCGTCGTTCCCAACGATTACCGCTGCCAAATGCGGCACCTTTTCTCCACGCTCCCTCATTTTAGCCACCTCAGCGGCTATTTCCTCCTTAATTTGATTCGATACTTTTTTACCGTCTAAAATTTCCATTCATTTAAAGTTTAATGTTCAAGGTTGTTGTTTGTTGAATTTTGACCCCTTGTATTCTGACCGGGACAAGTAATTTATAAAGGAACTTATTTTTTTACTTTCTAAAAGAACCATTTCGTATAGGGCCTCGAAAGAAGCCTTATCTATATGATTTCTATCCAATACTCTATAAAGCTGGGAACGTAGTTCCCCACACGAAGCTTTAGCTATACTTAAAAATTGAATGAATTCTCGATTGCCGTTACGTTCGAACCCTTCTGAAATATTATCCATAATTGAACCAGAACTTTTATCCATCTGATTCCGAAGAGCATAATTGTCGCCTAAAGAGGTGGTTTCAAAAATTTGATGCACTTTATTGCATATCTCCCGAGCCAACTGCCATATTTCCAAATCTTCAAATCTTTCAACCTTTGCCATTAGGACATCTTATTTACACCAGGAACCTTGAAATTGGATACTTCAACCTTGAACCTTGAACCTTGAACCTTGAACCTTGAACCTTGAATAATATTACTTCATCCCCTTCATAGCCCCCATCATTTGCATCATCTTTTTGCCTCCGCCACCTTGCATCATTTTCATCATCTTGCTCATTTGATCGAACTGCTTCAACAATTGGTTTATTTCCTGAATGCTGGTACCACTACCTTTGGCTATACGTTTTTTGCGGCTGGCATTTAATTTGGCCGGGGTAGAACGCTCATCAGGGGTCATGGAATGTATAATGGCCTCTATATGTTTAAAGGCATCATCATCTATATCCAATCCCTTTAAAGCCTTTCCTGCTCCCGGAATCATCCCCATAAGATCTTTAAGACTACCCATCTTTTTTATCTGCTGGATCTGGCTTAAAAAATCATCGAAGCCAAATTTATTCTTGGCTATTTTCTTCTGAATTTTCCTGGCCTCTTCCTCATCAAACTGTTCTTGTGCCCTTTCTACTAAAGAAACCACATCTCCCATCCCTAGAATCCGCTCGGCCATACGGGAAGGATAGAAGACATCTATGGCATCCATCTTTTCCCCGGTTCCTATAAATTTAATGGGTTTGTTTACGACCGACTTAATGGAAATAGCGGCACCACCACGGGTATCACCATCCAATTTTGTCAATATTACCCCGTCAAAATTAAGAACGTCGTTAAAAGATTTAGCGGTATTAACAGCATCCTGACCAGTCATTGAATCGACCACAAACAGAGTTTCCTGAGGCTGAATGGCTTTATGGATATTGGCAATTTCAGTCATCATTTGCTCATCCACAGCCAAACGACCTGCCGTATCTATAATAACTACATTAAAACCATTGGCCTTGGCATGGGCAATACCTGCTTTTGAGATGGCAACGGGATCATTATTTCCCCGGTCCGAAAAAACTTCAACACCAATCTGCTCTCCAACGACATGAAGCTGGTCTATCGCCGCTGGCCTATACACATCACAGGCAACCAACAATGGTTTTTTAGTCTTTTTGGTCTTAAGGTAATTGGCCAATTTCCCCGAAAAGGTAGTTTTACCAGAACCCTGTAAACCGGACATTAGGATTACGGAAGGCGTACCGGACAAATTGATGCCCTCTGCGTCTCCGCCCATAAGCTCCGTAAGCTCGTCCTTCACCAATTTCACCATTAACTGCCCTGGCTGAAGGGAGGTCAAAACATCCTGTCCCAATGCCTTTTCCTTAACCTTGTTGGTAAACTCCTTGGCAATTTTAAAGTTGACATCCGCATCCAAAAGTGCCCTACGCACCTCCTTTAAGGTTTCCGCAACATTGATCTCTGTAATTTGTCCATGTCCTTTTAGAACATGTAACGCCTTATCCAACTTTTCACTTAAATTATCAAACATAGTCTTACTGTATTATCAGGAAAGCGCAAATTTAAGAATAACTGCCGTAAGTGTGAAGCTTGGGATGAAAAATATAAATGTAAAAAAAGGGCAGCTTCCGTAAGAAGCCACCCTTTTCCAAAAATTGGGGCAAAATTTTTATTTCTTTTCGAAGACCAGGATCTCCGTGGTGTTATCCCCGCTAATGTCCTTAAGCTCAATTCGGCTATTGGTCACGGAAACAATTTTCCAATCGTCCATTAAATCCTGTATCGCTGTTGCCAAGCCAAAATTAAGATAGCATTTCAATTCCCCCTCACTATCCCTGATTATTCTCCAAAGTCCTGGGTATGTAGGTCCGGTTTCCCCTGTTGTAACATTAACTGCAAGTTCTGCCTGGAAAGCAAAGGTAAATGCAGCGTAATCCTGGGTTTCATCATTATCACCCTCTGTATATTTTGCTATCATCCATTCGCCGCCCATCATAATATTCCTTATTTCGGCAACATCGTCATCATCGGAATTATTATCACAAACCCTTTCCAAAATAAGCTCATAGTTGGAATCCTCAATGTTAAACTTCAGGCGTTTGTCCCTTAGATCGGACAACAACCACTCAAAGCTTACCCCGGGCTCGTCTCCCATGGTAATTGCCATTACCAAACGTCCTTGGGCATTGGTAGTAATAGCCCATGTTCCTTCGGAAATATTGGACTCGTTACTTAAAGTTACCACACCTTCAGCATGAAAATTAAACTCATATCCCAAAAGCCTATCAACATCCTCGTTGTTCAGCTTTACTTTTTTAATGACCCAGCTACATTCCTTCAATATTTCCCTCAAAGTATCAGGGGTATTGTCCACAATATCACATGCCTTTTTCATTATAATCCTTTCTCCTTCACCGGCATACAATTTAATTTTACCATCTTCGAGGTCATATACAAACCACTCCAGATCAAAATCGGCCAAGGCTTCAAACTCCAACTTCAACAATACCCTGTTCTCACCAATTCTGGTGCTCCAAGTCCCCATTATACTGTTACCTACCCTATCTTTCATTACTACATTTCCGTCTTCGGTAAAGTTCATTACGTAGTCAAAATACTGACCTGTGTTGTCTATATTGGCCCTTATTACTTCATTTACCAACCATGGACAGGCAACAAGATATTCTTCCAAACGCTCTTGGGTAAAGTCATCATCATATTCATCATCATCATCCTCATCGCATTCACTTTTGGCAGTTTCAATAGCATTGGCCAATTCGGCATTATTGCTAACGCTAACCTTGGTATCATCATATAACTCCAATGTAATGGGGAAATCAAAACTAAGTAGGTCATCATCACCACGTTCCGAAAAATAGCGTCTTAGTTGCATATCATTTTCTACGGTTACATTACCGGTTTGCTGCAGATTAATATCAAAGGAGTATACTACTATTGGATAGACAAAATCTATACATTCTATATCATCGTCATCCCCACCTTCAATACATTCCTCGACCTTCTCACGAAGTTGTTCCTTGCTACTAATAGTGATTTCAGTGTAATCTGACAAGGTTATCTGTATAGGAAAGATAATTTCCAAGATATCATCATCTACCTCTACCTCATTAAAAATCTGCTTTATCAACTTTAAATCTTCAACAGCATCTATATTCACATCCAAGCCATTGACATTTACCACATAAGGAAAATTAATTGCAATACAGCTGGCTCCATCCACTATATTATCATAGGAACCATCTTTGGAGGAGGTTCTTTTTATTAATTGTGCCGTACTGGAACTTGCCAATATGGCTTCTTGGCTATCCTCTCCAGGTAATTCTTCAAATTCTTCCTGACAGGAGGTAAAACTTAATGCCACAAGAAGTAGGCTCGAGAACATTAAATAAGACATAAACTTTTTCATAACGATTTGGTTTTTATTTGTTCGTATATCTCTAAAACAACTCACTTTTAAAAAACCCTACCCATTTTTTCATTTTTTTTAAAATATCTTTGAAAAAATTAAAAACAAGCAGGCTTGAAAGCTATCAAAGAAGAACATGTTTGCAAGGAAGATGTCTACGCCTCAATCTTCAGCACTTATTCCAAAACGGTCTTTAACTATATATATTATAAGTTTGGCAATGAAGAAAAAGCGTATGATGTTGTACAGGAAGCATTTATAAAATTATGGGAAAACTGTTCCAAGGTTTCTCCGGATAAGGCAAAGTCCTATGTATATACCATTGCCAACAATTTATACCTGAATGTACTAAAGGCGGAAAAGGTAAGGTTAAAATACGCCCCGGATACCAATGCAGTGGTAAATGAGTCCCCAGACTTTATAATGGAAGAACAGGAATATAAAGAGAAATTGGAACGGGCGTTGGCGGCTTTGCCCGAAAATCAACGTACTACCTTTTTATTAAATAGGATCGACGGAAAGAAATATGGAGAAATAGCGGATATGGAAGGCGTAAGTGTAAAGGCTATTGAAAAAAGAATGCACCTGGCCCTAAAAACCCTTAGGGAACAGATTGAAGGGATATAAGACATAGAATTGAGTATTGAGTATTGCGTATTGAGTAATGAGCCAAATGAGCTATTGGATTGTAGTGTGATTAAGATTAAACCCAGTTAGCGGTTTGGAAACTATATTTTATGTTATTTAAGGATATAAAGTTTTCATTTTATTCTGTAGTTCCAATCCCAATACTCAATACTAACATCCCAATACTTATAATAATTATTAATTAAAAAGTAGGGTATTTTCGTTTTTGATTGTTATACCTATATAAAGCTAGAAACCATGCAAGAAAATTATTTGGCAAAATGGCTCAACAACGAACTCACGGAAGAGGAGTTGGCTAAATTTAAGGAGACCAAAGAGTATGCCTCGTATTTAAAATTACGGGAAGCCACCAATAATTTGGCAGGCCCTGATTTTGACATGGCCAAGGCTTGGGAAAACCTTAACAAACACAAGGCTACCACTAATAACAAGGTAATTAAACTTAACCCTTATAAGAAATACTTGGGCATTGCTGCTGCAGTAGCCATAATTTTTGTTGCCTCATTTTTGTACTATAACAGCTTAAATGAAGAAATAAGTACGCAATATGCAGAAAGGGCTGAAATAGTACTTCCGGATGCATCCGAGGTACAGCTAAATGCGGAATCCCAAATTTCATACAGCAAAAAGAATTGGGATAAAAAAAGAGATATAGCTCTAGATGGGGAAGCGTTTTTTAAAGTCGCGAAAGGGAAGCGTTTTACCGTTACTACAGACAATGGAACCGTTACCGTTTTGGGTACTCAATTTAATGTAGAAAACAGAAAGGGCTATTTTGAAGTAGCCTGTTATGAAGGTTTGGTAAGTGTTCTCTACAACAAGGAAGAAATTAAACTTCCCGCCGGTAATTCTTTGGTAGTTATCAATGGAGAATTACAGGCTTTGGCAATACCAAACACAAAGGAACCATCCTGGATTAGGAACGAAAGTAGCTTTAAGAGTATTCCTTTGAAATTTGTTTTGGATGAATTTCAAAGACAATTTAATATTGAGGTCACTATCGAAAATATTGATACCAATCAATTATTTACAGGATCCTTTAGCAATACCGACAAGGAATTAGCGTTGCAAAGTATAAGTACTCCTTCTCAGATCAAATTTAAATTAGAGGGGAATAAAGTGCTATTCTATGCTGAAACACCATAAATACATTGTATTTCTTATTGCCTTATATTTATTTCTACTAGTTCCCTATTCCAATTGGGCACAAGAAAATGGTGCTCAAAAAGTAAATTTAATTAGCTATTTGGAAAAACTGGAACAGGAGTACAACATTAAGTTCTCCTATGTGGACCAGGACCTGGGGCAGTTACAGTTTTCTATTCCGGACACCGTTTCGCTACCCCAAATACTGGAAGAGCTGCGCAAACAGACCCTGTTGGACATTACTAAACTAAATGACCGCTATTTTGCCATATCCAAAAGCAAGTTCGTGGATATCTGCGCCAATGTGGTCGACAATTTTGAGAACAGTACCATCATGAATGCCACCGTGGAGGTTTTGGGCAGTAATATATCCCAAATTACCGACCTGGAAGGACAGTTCAATATAAAGGAGGTACCCAGAAATGCCAATATCGCGATAAAACATCTTGGGTTTAAGACCAAGTATTTGAGTGCGGAAGAATTGGCCGGCAGCAACCCCTGTAAGACTATTTTATTGTCTCCTAATTACCAAGAATTGGAAGAAGTTGTTGTTTATCAATTTCTTACCACTGGTATCACCAAAGAACCCGATGCCAGCATTGAACTCAATACGGATAAATTCGGAATTTTGCCCGGCCTTATAGAACCCGATGTACTACAGACCATACAGGCATTGCCCGGTATTAAGAGCGTAGACGAGACCGTGTCAGACATTAATGTAAGGGGAGGCACCAACGACCAAAATCTAGTGCTGTGGGATGGTATTAAAATGTACCACTCAGGACATTTTTTTGGATTGATTTCCGCTTTTAATCCATATTTGATCGAAAATGTGAACATCATAAAAAATGGGACCAGTGTACAATATGGAGATGGAGTGAGCAGCGTAATAAATATAAAGACCAGGAACAAGATCAGCGATTCGTTCATGGGAGGGGCCGGATTTAATTTATTAAGTGGCGATGTTTTTGGACAGCTACCCCTATCCGAGAAAGTTTCCGTTCAATTTTCGGGAAGGCGATCTACCACAGATTTTATAAATACCCCAACCTACAATCGGTTTTTTGATAAAGTGTTTCAGGACAGCGAGGTCAAGGAAAATAATAACTCCTCCAATCCCGAAAACATAGTAAGGGACGAGGATTTTTATTTCTATGATTTTACAGGCAAACTGCTTTACGACATCAATGAAAATCAAAAGGCCAGATTAAGTTTTATCAATACCAACAATCACCTTAAATACACTGAAAAAACTGAGGATGGCACTGCCAGAAGTTTATTGGACCAAACCAATCTTTCCTTTGGGGGAAGCCTGGAAAGTAAATGGACGCCTAGATGGAGCACCCATTTGAATCTTTACTATACACGTTATAACCTAGACTCGGAAAACATTCCATCGGAATCCCAGCAGCTTTTCCAGAATAACCAAGTTTTGGAAAAAGCACTAAAACTGAATACCAATTACAAATTGAACAATAACCTTAATTGGCTAAACGGATACCAATTGAACGAAGTTGGTATAACCAACTTTACACAAGTTACCCAACCCGCATACAAAAGCAATATAAAAGGGGTTATAATGACCCATTCCCTATTTTCCGAGTTGGATTATAGGTCGAAAAATGAAAAATTCAATGCCAGGGGCGGACTTAGGTTGAATTACATTAAAAACCTTAAGACCTTTAAAACTTTTGATGAAATTATTCTAGAACCTAGATTAAACATAAATTACGCTTTAACCGAAGGACTTAAGACCGAATTGCTGGGAGAATTTAAAAGTCAGACCACCAACCAAATCATCGATCTGGAACAAAATTTTCTGGGTATAGAGAAAAGGCGATGGATCCTTTCGGACAACGAAATATTGCCTATTACAAAAAGTAAACAAATTTCGCTTGGGCTAAACTATGATAAAAATACACTTTATGTAGGTGTGGAAGGATTCTATAAAAAGGTGGACGGTATAAGTACAGCTACACAGGGATTTCAAAACCAAAATCAATTTAGTGGTGAAATTGGTAAATATGATGTATCGGGAATCGAATTCTTGATCAATAAAAAAACAGCAACCTATAGCACATGGCTAAGTTACGCTTATAACACCAATAATTATACTTTTGAGAATATAACGCCCAACCAGTTCCCCAATAATTTGGACATTAGGCACACCATAACCTTTGCAGGCACCTATACTTATAAGAGCTTTAGAATGGGGCTTGGCGCCAATTATCATACCGGAAGACCGTATACCAAACCACAAGAGGGCAACAATTCTATAATCCTGAATGTTTTCCCCAACCAAATCAACTACGAGGAACCCAACAGCAGTAGACTACCAGCTTACCTAAGGGCTGACGCCTCCTTTATCTACAACTTCAAAATAAGCCAAGGAATAAAATCCTCGGTCGGAGCTTCGGTATTGAATATATTGAACAAAAAGAATATTTTGAATACCTATTACAGGATAAACGACCAAAACGAAATTGAAACAGTGGAGCGGCTCTCACTTGGCATTACCCCCAACTTTAGTTTCCGAATGAGCTTTTAGTGGATCTCAAGCTATTTTCGCTATAAACGTCAACTAGCTCACATAAAAATAATGGCTTTGGTTATATGCAAAAAAAAGCCGGGAGCTTTGCGATAGAACCTATCCAAAACTCCCGGCATATAAATAAATAATCAATCAAATTACTTGCTCAAGTCTTTAATTCTAATATTCCTGAAGGCCAGTTCGGCACCATGTCCCAAGAAACCAATATGACCTGTATTCCTTTCCAGGCCTGGGTGTTCCTTATGGTCGGCTGTCCCGTTCTTGGAAGCTTCCTTCCAGTCTCCATCCACAATTACAGTTCCATTTAAGGTAATTTTAATGTGATTCCCCTTAACGATTACCTCTTGTGAATTCCACTCCCCTACCGGGTTCAGAGCACCTCTTTTGGCTGCAATAATTCCGTATACGGACCCATGGTACTGGTAAGGTTGTAGATTGGCATATATTTCTGCCGTATCGTCCAAAATCTGCAATTCTTTACCCTCATAGGCGGCATCTCCGTCCAATGGAGCATGGATGCCCAAACCATTATTGGCGCCAGGTGTCAATTTAAAATCGAATCTAAAAATGAAATCCGAATATTCCTCAGCTGTAAACAAGTTACCATGTCCACCTCTTTTAGGTCTTACCAGTAGCTCATTGTTTTCCATGACATAGTCGGTCTTATTTCCTACCCAATGATCAAGATCCTTTCCATTCAACAGGGATTTAAAACCCTCCTTCTTTTCCTCTTCCGTCAACTGTTCATCGCCAGAACCAATTTCCCTTACATAGATATTTCTAAAACCTAGATCTTCTCCATGGGCCTGCAGCTCAATGGCCTCTTTGGCAAAAATGGCTTGTTTGCGATCCCAGTAGTTTTCCAAAACTACATTGTCCGTTACCAAAACTCCATTTAAGTGTACGGTAACGCGCTCACCCACCATTTTAATTCTAAAGGTATTCCATTCATCAATAGGGTTATCCGCCACTTGTAGCGGCTTGCTCTCATGCTTCTGATTGTTGTACAATCCGCCTGAACCCACTTGGGCACCAGCATCCACTCTGGCAATGTCCCATATTTGAACCTGGGGTGTACCCCTCAAATAAATACCGCTGTCACCACCATTGGTAATCTTCCAATCAACCAGCATTTCAAAATCGCCATAGTCCTTTACTGTACAGATATTATTATATCCTTCCCCTTTAAAACCGATAACACCGTTTTCTATATACCAATCCTTCATCATTTGCTCATTGGCCTTGGCCTGTTCGGCCGCCAATTTTCTTGCTGACATTTTGGAACGCGCTATTGGGTTTTGAACCAAGCCTTCCCATCCTGTAAAGTCCTTTCCATTAAAGATGGACACAAAACCCTTATCCGAAGGCATTTTATCCAAAAACTCCTTCACATCAATTTTTATATACTGACTATCCGGGCCGGTAAGGTTATCGACACTTCTTGAGACTATATCCCTAACCACTTCACCGCTTAGGCCATCCTGTTTACCTGGAGTCGGTAGGGCTATGGCAATAGCTGCGTTGGAAGCGGTGGTCAACAATTCTTCGTCATTTAAATATTCAGAGACAAAAATTAAGGAAAGAAAGGTTTTTACATTCCTTGCCGCAGATAACACTTGCTTCTTTTCAGCAAGGGTTTTGGCCTCTGGCATTAATTTCCTTACCAACAACAACTTCTGATCATCTGGATAATCCGATTTTCTCACCTTGGAAAGATAGTTGTCAAAAGCATTTTTTCTAATAGCATCATCAGTGCTAGTTGTGGCCGTCTTAAATAAATATGGCAAAGCATCATTGTTCTTCCAATTGGAAAGTGCATCCAAAGCAATCATTTTCTCGCTATCATTACCTGTAGAAAGTCTTTGGGACACCAACTCCAACGCCTCTTGGGTACTTAACGAAGCCAATACCGGCAATAATTTTGACTTATCCGAAGCCAAATTATACTCCTTGAAAACTGTATCCGCATATTTACCATTGCTTTCATCTAGGATGTTTAATATGGCCAGCTGTGCATTTTTTATGTTCTCCGATTTATCTGTCTTGTTCAAAAGGCTTATTAAGGTTGAAAAATCCTTGTCCGATGAAATAGACGGCAACGCCTTGTAGACCGCGGCAGTAACATTTTCACTTCCTGAACCTACATTTCCCACTAGTGTATCAAATTGGTCCGTGGCATTCCTAGCGGCCAAGACATTTACCAATACTTCCTTTCCCGCCTCATTTACATTGGGAAGCTGGCCGGCCAATAAATCACTATCCTTGGCATTGCACAATCTCAACAAAGTTTCCTCAACTGCACTATATTCCTCAGGGGTAGTAGCCAATTTTAAACTTTTGAACAGTACCGGCAAGGCCTTGCTCTTATCTTGATAGGACAAAGATTTTATTCCGGCCTCACGTACAGCAACGTCCTTGTCTTCCACCGCGCTTAAAATAACCTTATCAAAAACAACCTTTTCATCACTTTTACTAAGCATTCTAATTATAAGCGGCTTAATTACCGCAGAAGACTTCTTATATTGTTTAACCCATAATGCAACCTCAGTAGAAGAAAGTTCGGAACCGGCGGCATCCAATACGGCACCAACGTAATTCTTATTGCTGTTCTTGGATTCCTTTAACAATGTCTTGGTAAAGGCAGCGCCTTCATTGACACTCAATATATGTATTCCTGCAGAGCGAAAATGCAATTGGTCGTCCATCTTGCAATTTTTAAGCAGAGCGTAGGCCACGGTGTTACTCAAGCCTTTATCACCTTGCTCTTGCAGTTTATTGCCATAGTGGATAAAAGCAATAATACTTTTGGTCCCATCCAATTGGTAATTGGAGCTCACAACAGCCTTTTCCATTACCTCATAGGAAGTTGGACTTCCTATTTCGGCCAATGCCATCAAGGCTCTCTGCTGAACGATTTTTGAGGATGAATTGACCTTGGCCTTTAAAACTTCTTCTGCCGGAGCAAATTGCAAGGCTCCCAAAGCCTCGATAAAAGCAGCTTGTTTATTTACATCCCCAACCTCGGTAGCCTCTAGAATAGCCAAGGAAGCATCTGTTGTACCAATAGCCGTTAAAGCCGCCAAGGCAGGCTTAAACAGGTCTTCAATGGAAAGATACTTACTTAAAACCGGAACGCTTACATCAGTTCCAACATAAATGAGTCGATCCATTAAAAAGGTCTTTACCTCATTGTTGGAGGCCGACTCCAGTGCATTCAGCAAGGCATTTTCAACTACACCGTTCTGAATTTTGGCTTCTTCCCCGCCATTATATATAGCCACACTTTGTATGGCATATCTGGCTTTGGTATCATCCCCAGTTCCCAACGGAACAAGCTTATCCGTAATTTTTAGGATCCCATCCTCACCCAAGTCGATTATTTCCTGCATTAAACGATCAGAATGATCCAGATCTTCTGTTGGCAATTGCATCAAAATATCGGCCACCTTGGTATCCAAGGTTCTATTGTCCTGTGCACTAATGGCAAGTGTGCCCATAAACAGCATTAGCACACCTATGTTTTTATATAATGTATTCATTTTATAATTCTAGTATTTGGTTAATAAGCCCAGGAGGACCTCATTGGTTGATCTATTAATCTATTGGCTTCCTCATCATTGACAAACTCCTGTTTTACCGGATCAAACTCCAATGTACGCCCCAATCTCAAGGCAATAATACCCATGTTCACAACGGTGGCCGAACGGTGGCCGTTCTCCTCGTTAAGGGCAAATTTCTGTCTGGTTTTTACAGATTCCGAGAACACGGTAATCTGCTCCTCAGGATCCGGTATACTATTGATCAAGCCCTCAATATTGGGGATGGTAGATTTAAATCCGTTATATATTTTTCCATTTGGCCCTTCAATATAGGCGGCATCCTTATCCCTGTTTTCACCATCCAAGATTATTTGACAACCATCGGCATAAGTATAGGTAATCCTTCTCCAGGTACCAATGGCATCATAGTGCTGCTCTGGCGCATCCACTTCAACCTTAATAGGACTGGTGTTGTCTTTACCTAAAAAGTATTGTACAGGATCAATATAGTGCTGTCCCATATCGCCCAATCCACCACCATCGTAGTCCCAATATCCCCTAAAGGTACCGTGTACCCTATGTGGATGATAAGGCTTTTCCGGGGCGGGCCCTAGCCACATATTATAATCCAACTCTGCTGGCACGGGCTGAGGCGCTAAATTTTCCTTACCAACCCAATAGAATTTCCAATTAAATCCAGTAACCCCGCTAATGGTCACTTTTAGCGGCCATCCCAGGGCACCACTATCCACTACCTTTTTCAATTTCTTTACCGGAGTACCCATCCCGTAAAAATTATCCTTAAAACGGAACCATGTATTTAAGCGGAACATTTTCCCATGCTGCTGCATAGCCTCCACTACTTTTTTACCTTCACCTATTGTCCTTGTCATTGGCTTTTCGCACCAAACATCCTTTCCCGCTTCCGCCGCCATAATAGACATAAGACCATGCCAATGTGGCGGAGTGGCTATATGCACGATATCCACATCCGGTCTCTGCAAAACTTCCCTAAAATCGCGATACCCCTTTACACCGCTTCCCACTTTTTGAAGGGTACTGGATAAATGATTGGCATCAGCATCACAAATAGCTAGAAGTCTAGTCCCTTCATAATCCAAATGTCCTTGACCCATGCCCCCAACACCTATTACGGCCTTGGTCAATTGATCGCTAGGTGGAATAAAATTCGTCCCTCCCATGACATGTCTTGGAATAATACTGATTCCTGCAGCTGCCACTAGCGACTTTCTTACAAAATCCCTACGGCTGGTTGATTTTTTCTCCATCTATACTTATTCTATTAATTATTTGAAGTTTCAATATTTAAACCCACAAAGTAAAACTGTAATGCGTAAAAAAAGGGGTAATGTTTGGGGTAATAAAATTGAAAAAAAGTGAATTATATAAATATTTTCAAATTGTATTGGATTCTACAGGGGATTACTTACCACCATATCCTCAAATTTAATGGTATACATCTCACCATAAATTTTTTCATAGAGCTTGGCAAAATTGTCGTAGGCCTTATGTGCCAAACTTAATTTTCCCTGCCTAATTAGAATTTGTAATTTAATCTGCAGCGCATGCTCATTTAAATCATCATAGATATACATTACGGATGCCAAGTCGTACATTAAAACGCTATGCCTATCCAAGTCCAGTATTTTTGATATATCATAACAGAATTCTATGATTCTATTGCTCATATTTTCAACAATGGGATCCAACCATGAATCGCTCATATTCATGAAAAATCTATCTGTCTTTAATATAGAGAACAATTGGGGCAATTGTTCTTCAAAATAAACAACCGTTACACCACCACTACCCAAGTCTTTCAAATAATTTAGAACTTCCTGATAATCGCAAAAACAATTTTCTCCAATTTCCAGATACCAACTTTTGTCCCGAAAGGTCAAATTCATTTCCTTGGTCTCGGACAAAATAGCCCTAAGGTTCTGTATATTGGTCCCTCTCGTATTTTTTGCATTCTTTGGGCTCATGCCTGGCCAAAGTGCCTCGGTAAGTTTTTTGGTGCTAATTCCATCCTTTTCACCAATGCTGTGCAACAAGACAATAACAAATAGCTGTTTTAACTTGGGGGACAATTTTTTGGCAATATCAACACCTTCAGAATTAATGATACGCAATGACCCAAAGCAAAGTATTTTTTCAGCTGCGTTATTTAAACTCCTATGATCCCTGTTGGGAAACTTTTTTATCGGTTCTTCTGTTAACGGTAAAAACTTTGCCCTGATTACTCCTTTTTTCCAAAACTTAAGCACCAGAAAAATAAGTAAAAATACAGCAATGGCTAGTCCTATTTTTATATAAAGTGATGATACAACCGTATCGTTCACTTCTATTTTTTGGTATTCCTTGGCAATTTCAAGAGCATTAAGTTCACGTTTCCATATTTTAATATTTGTAAGATATCCGATAAAAAATTCTTGCCATAAATTACTTCCTATAACAATATTATAGTCGGACGTATCATAATCCTCGATTAGCTTGATCTTATCTGTTTGTTTCCCATTCACAAAAAACAAAAGTTCGTCGTTCACTTTGGAATGCACCAAAGCCACATGGGTCCATTCATTTAATGGCACCGGGGATGTTTGGGATATGTAGTCCTTAATATCGGCCATGGTAAAGGTCAACAATCCTTCGTGCAACTTTAAAACAAAATTATCCCCTTTTCCCAGTATACTGTTGTTACTTGTTAGGACGGTGGGCCTAACCCATGCCGAGATGGTAAAACTTCCCTCCAAGGCCGTTCTACTATCCAATCCGGCATCTACATAAGCCCCCTTATCAAAATAGCCCACCTTTCCATGCACCTCATCTTCTTGAATCTTCACATTATTAACGATAAGTTCCTTATCATTTTTTCTAACCGCATTTTTAATGGTAGTACCAAAAGAAAAGTGATCTGTTAGACCGTATTCAAAATCTAAGGGAAAGCCAATAAACTCTTTAAGATTACCCCTATTTTCCGGGGTAGTATAAATAATATCGGGAGAGAAATAATAACCGGCCCTGTGCGGAATAAATACTGGCAGGCTTTCCGTTGGATCTATGGGAAGGCTAAAATACCCATTGACTATAAGGTTTCTATGGTTCTTGAAGCTTACCCCGTTCAACAATCCAGATTTGGACCTCACAGCACCAAACACCCTGCTTTTCTTATTTAGGTTTAAGACAAGGCTATCTGCCTTAGGGAACAACTCGGGATCAATTTGAATGAAATTGGGAATTTTTCCGGAAAGCCTCCAAATATTTACAAAAACACTGTCATTTAATAATTCCTTATCCAATACCCTCACTGCCCCAAGTTCCTTGTTGGTCCCAAATTTGGGGGCAAGCAGGCCGTTTGGCAAGGAATCCAAAGGAATGGTCTCTATCTTTTGTATAGGAATCTGTGGGACCCAGGATTGCGATAAAAAGTCTCTGCCAAAAATATTATCGGTCACCAAGATGAGCGAATCATTTTTTGCCACTAACCGCTCCAATACTGAATCGTATTTTTCCTGATAATCCGAGATATAGAGGGCTATGGGAGTTTTAACATTAAGAAGACTAGCTAAATTATTATTTGTAATTTGATCAATATCGATCAAAATATGGGAACGCAGACGTATATCCCATTTATCCTCTTCAGAAAGCAGTCGATATTCCTGCGCGGTTCCCACTTTCAACAATAGAAGCAAAAACAACAAACAAAATTTAGAAAATGGAATTCTTCTTAGCAATATATACCTAATAATCCCGCAGAGGGCATTTCTATCAACTACGCAATTTACTAAGAATAAATAAAATTTCGCCCGCAGAAATTATCCGAAGTATATCTGCACAGAACAATTAACTTTTAAAGCCCAGAAATGCTATCCCTAAGAAAGGCCAAGATTTGCCTACATCCTGTCTGGCACCTGTATTCCCAAAAGTCCAAAGGCCGATTTTATAACTTCGCCAACCTTTTTTGCCAATTGAACCCTGAATATTTTTTTGTTCTGATCCTGCTCCCCCAATATGGAAACATTTTGATAAAAGGAATTGAATTCCTTAACCAAATCATATGTGTAATTGGCAATTAACGCCGGACTATAGTTATCGGCCGCCAATTGGATAGTTTCTGGAAACAGCTGCAATTGTTTTAGCAACTCTTTCTCCTTTTCATGTAAATCTGTCAACTCTTGAGAACTGTTCAGGTCCTGCTCCAATTCTTCGGCCTTTCTTAATATAGATTGGATCCTAGCATAAGTATACTGAATAAAAGGCCCGGTATTTCCTTGAAAATCCACGGATTCCTCCGGATTGAACAAAATTCTCTTTTTTGGATCCACCTTAAGAATGTAATACTTTAAGGCTCCAAGTCCTATAATTTTATACAGCTCTTGTTTCTCTTCTTTGGAGTAATCTTCCAGCTTGCCCAATTCCTCAGAAATATCAGCTGCAGTTTGGGTCATCTCAGCCATTAATTCATCGGCATCCACTACGGTACCTTCCCTACTCTTCATTTTCCCACTGGGCAGGTCCACCATTCCATAACTTAAGTGATACAGCTTTTCGGCCCAACCAAAGCCCAACTTCTGTAATATAAGGAACAACACCTTAAAGTGGTAATCCTGTTCATTGCCAACGGTGTATACCATGCCCTTAACATCAGGATTATCCTTTACCCTTTGTATTGCTGTGCCAATATCCTGGGTCATATACACTGCAGTACCATCTGAACGGAGTACAATCTTTTCATCAAGACCTTCATCCGTTAGGTCTATCCACACGCTTCCATCTTCCTTTTTATAAAAGACCCCCCTTTGCAATCCGTCCTCCACAAAGTCCTTTCCCAACAAATAGGTATTACTTTCGTAATAGAGTTGATCAAAGTCGACCCCCATGTTTTTGTAGGTAATTTCAAAACCGTCATAAACCCATTGGTTCATAGTCTTCCATAGGTCTACCACCTCCTCATCGCCGGCCTCCCATTTTCTAAGCATTTCCTGAGCTTCCAACAAGATGGGCGCCTCTTTTTCTGCTACTTTTTCATCTATTCCATTGGAAATCATAGTAGCAATTTCGGCCTTATAGGCCTTATCAAAAGCCACGTAATAATTTCCCACTAATTTATCACCCTTAAGCCCCGTACTCTCCGGGGTTTCCCCATTGCCAAAACGCTGCCAGGCAAGCATACTTTTACAAATGTGTATCCCCCTGTCGTTAATAATCTGGGTCTTATAGACCTTCTTCCCCGAAGCCTTTAGTATTTCTGCTACGGAATAGCCCAATAAATTATTTCGGACATGGCCCAAATGCAATGGTTTATTCGTATTGGGTGACGAATATTCAACCATTAAGGCTTCCTTGGAACTTTGGGATACAAAACCAAAATCTTGCAGATTCCTTATTCCTTCAAAAAAATCAAGGTAATATTCATTACTAATGGTAATATTCAAAAATCCTTTGACCACATTGAAATCGGTCACCTCTTCCACTTCATCCTTAAGGAACTGCCCTATTTGCTCACCAATCTGTACCGGATTTCCCTTTACAAATCGCAACATGGGAAAAATAACCGCAGTAATATCGCCAGCAAAATCTTTTCGAGTAGGTTGAAATTCTACCGTTGGCAATTCAACTTTAAAAATAGAGGCAACAGCTTCTTTTACCTTTTGGGTAAGGACTTCTTGAATGTTCATTAATTTCGGCGTTTACGGCTGCAAAATTAAGCAATTTTTATTCTTTACCCTTATTGTTACCGATAACTAGGCCACAAAGAAGGCAGATTTTTTTTAACTTTATATTCCTTTGCGCTTTAAAGTGCCTTAAGATGATGATATAATCCGGATATCCATAAATTTTATGTTACTGAACGTTTCCTATAACAATAAAGAAATTACAAGAAAAATAGATGAAGAGGTAGGCAAGCCCTTTACCTTAAAGGAACGCTTTGCCTTGGACGGAATTGGATCTCCCAAATTATTTATTGTTGATAGTAGTATAGAAATTAAAAATTTATTAATCTTGGACAATAATACCAACACCTGCAATATTGAATTACGGCCAAAAGGGATCATTATCCGCTTTAGATCCCTATTGGAAACCTTTGGACTTATTATTCCATATTACAAGTTTACCCTATACAAGACTGATCTAGGCCTATATACCATATACAGGGACCAATATTTTATCAAAATAAAATCGGACACCAAGGCCATACAGAAGTTTTTTACAAAATTATTGGGATACAGGGCGGACAATGCCCCAACCAATATAGAGGACCTATAATACGTTATGTTATAAATACCTAAAGCCACCCCATAAAACTATAGAGCTTTTTGTTACCCTATATTAATTTTATTTAGATTACTTTTTTACGGCCAATGAATTGATTAGAATAAAATTGTCCGGTAGCGGAGTCGAGACCTCAATTTAAAAATATAATTGCCAAAAACCTCTCGACTGCGACTGTCTGCCCACAAGGCAGGCTCGAGGAGACAGAAACATTTACCTATATTAACTGATAATCAATTATACGAATTTCATTCTAGACGAACTCACATTATTATAAAACCGCTATTATCAAAATATTTAATTCTTATCGTAAAAATCCATTACTTTCCGTTTCCATCGGAATCCTTTTGATATCAACATTGATTGTTTTTATCGCCACCGAGGAAACCTATGAAGCCATTGAAATGGCCTCCATTTGGGTCAGGAACTATTTTGGGCATTTCTATTTGTACCTTGGACTGGGATGTGTGCTTTTTTTGTTGGCCATAGCATTATCCCCTTTGGGAAAAATAAAGCTGGGCGCAAAAAATGAAAAGCCCGAGTTTACCATTTGGGCATGGACTGCAATGCTTTATAGTGCAGGAATGGGAGCTGGGATTTTACTTCGGGCAGTACAGGAACCTGTCTTCATGCAGCAGAATCCTCCCTACCTTTCAGATTTACCGTTAGATATCCTTGCCTTGGAATTTACCTTTTACCAATGGGGGTTTACGGCCTGGGCATTTTACGGACTCTTTGCCATGACCATAGGTTATTATCTATTTGTTAGAAAGAAAAAAGTACTGATCAGCTCAACTATTGAGGACATATTGCACAATAAGACGGCTAGAACAGGTATTGATGTCCTAACTATTATGACCACGGTTTTTGGCTTGATTGCAGCTATAGGCCTGGGGACAACCCAAATTAATGGCGGCCTGATCCACATTACTTCCTCCAATTTAGGCCTGGTCACTACCTTATTCCTAACCACGCTTATTTCGGCATTGGCTTTTTATTCTGCATGGAAAGGAGTTGACAAAGGTATTCAGGTACTCTCAAAAATCAATATCCTTATTACCTTGGCCGTACTGTTTTTTACATTTTTCCAAAGTGATATTCTTAAGATATTGGGCAATTTTTTAGCCGCCACACTACATTATATCCTAGACTTCATTCCTTTAAGCCTGGCTTATGGGAGTTATGACCCAGGGATAACTTTTCTAACCGATTGGACTTTCTACTATTGGGCCTTTTGGTTGGCATGGGCTCCCTTTACAGGGATTTTTATTGCAAGGATTTCCAAAGGGCGTAGCCTAAGGCAGTTGTTATTGGGAGTACTGATCATCCCCAGTTTGGGCACTTTTTTTTGGTTTTCAGTTTTTGGCACCTCGGCCTTCCAACTTATTGAGGGATGGGGAAGCTATAACAACGAGTTTAATGGAGTGTTTTCTTCAATTTTTGTATTCTTTGAAAACTACCCCTTCTCTACATTCCTAAATATAACTACCATACTACTACTGATCGGTTTTTTGGTAACCTCTGTGGACTCGGCTGTTTTTGTGCTTAGTATGTTTTCGGACAGGGGTAAAAAAGACCCCAGCAAAAAACACCGCTTAATTTGGTCATTGTTTATCTTTTTGGCCACGATTGCCCTAATTCTATTGGGCAATGCCAAACCAGAGGTAGATATATTGGTTGCCGCCCAAAAGCTACTGATTATCACATCATTGCCATTTGCCTTTTTTATGGTATTTATGGCCATGGTATTTCTTAAGGAACTATTGAACGTGAGTTCGACATAAAAATATTATCAATACATTGATTTAATGTAAGTTATAATAAATGCTACGGTCCCCTCGAGCGGAGTCGAGAGGTTATTTTACTGTAATGTATTTACTATGAGGTCTCGACTCCGCTCGACCGGACAGATGTCATATAAACAACTGATTTTAAATAAAATACATATCGAACTCACGTTATTGAGGTACCGTAAGGATCATCCTTTGATCAACAAAAAATAAAAACTTTTAAATTTATTGGTTTTTAGGTAGAAACACCTCTGCCATCATGCAACGTGCACTTCCACCTCCACAGGTTTCAATGGTATCCAAAGTACTATGGATAATGGCACAATGCTTTTCTATAGATTGAATCTGTTGCGGTTTTAGACTATTGTATGCCGCCGTGCTCATTACCAAATATCGTTTTTCTCCCATTCCCAAGACTTGTAACATATTCCCTGCAAAATGGTGCATTTGCTTTTCAGAAATAGCTATAATCTCTTTACCATCTTGTTTTATATGGTTCACGACATTCTTTTTTTCCTTTTTATCGTCGATGGAAGCCAGACAGATAACGGCAAAAGTTTCGGCCAAGCACATCATCACATTGGTATGATAAATAGGTTTTCGGGTGCCTGCAACAGATTGATTGGCCGTGAATACGATAGGAGTATATTCAAAATCTTCGCAAAATTCTATAAATAGATCCTCGTCTGCCCTATCCGAAAGTGCACAATAGGCCTTCTCATTTACCCTATCCAACACAACGCTACCAGTGCCTTCCAAAAAATAACCCTCTTCCTCTGCCGAGGTATAATCCATTACATTTTCTATAATAAAGCCCCTCTGCTCCAGTAAGGCAAGAATATCTTCCCGTCGTTCATTTCTTCTATTCTCTGCAAACATAGGATAAAGTCCCACTGTTCCATCGGCATGGAAGGAAACCCAATTATTGGGAAATATGGAATCTGGGGTATCCAAATCCTTCTTATCATCTACAACTATAACATTTACCCCTTTTTCCCTTAATGCAAGAACAAAAGCATCAAACTCCTGCTGTGCCTTTATATTTATTTCCTGATTTTTTAAATCGAGGTCCTCCTGAAAGTAGTTGTTTACTGCGGTTTGCTCGTTCATTCGAAAATTCACTGGGCGCACCATCAAAATGGTATTGGTAATTTGCATTTTATTAGTCACTTTTCAAATTGGGTATTAATAAGCGTTCACGCTTTAAATTTGTGCAAAATTAGTTTATTTATTCCCGGGTACAGATCTTATGAAAAAAATTAGAAAAATATTAGTCCCTTACCAAGGGCAAGGTGCTACACCTTAAAAGACCTTCCTGTTTAGCTATCTCGGCATAAGCTATTTCCTCGACCGTAAAACCGTGTTCCCGTAACCAGCTGTTCAATCTGGTAAAATTACGTTCGGAGACCACAACATCAGGTGATATGGAAAATACGTTGCTCACCATATTATACATCTCCTCCTTGCTGATCTCAAAAACATTGTCGCTCCCAAAATAATCCAACAGCCATTGATACTCCTCTTCCCTTAGGAATCCATTCTTATGCAAAATGGCTTTATTTGTCCCAACTGGCTGAAAACAACAATCCAAATGCAGGGCATTTTCCCGGGCATTGGTATTCGACTTTCTAAGCTCAAAAGCCTTAACCTTCTTATTGGGGAATTGGCTGGCAATAAAATCTACGGCCTCTTTATTGGTTCGGGCCGTAATATAATCCGCGTAGTCCGCACCCGTATAAGTACCCATAAAAATATATTCTCCCCATGGCATAACATCGCCTCCTTCCACATGAACCTCTTTTGGGGGGTAGATTATCTGATCTTCGTCTATTTTATTAAGTACATATTTAATAGCTTGAAATTCCTTTTCCCTATCGGGAAGAATATTCGCTTTCACCAGCTTATTATCTATGACAAAAGCAATGTCCCTAGAAAATATTTGATTGCAATCCTTTAAGACCCTAGGCCTAAAAACTTGAACATCGTATTTGGCAAATACTTGTGCAAAACCGTCCATTTCCTTTACCATATCCGCCTCTATTGGATAGCTACCGGCCAATATATGTTCCAATGATTTGGGATCATAGGCCTCTTCAGGTTTTGGAATGGGGCCACAGCTCTTGGCAGTTCCAAGAACCACCGATCTTAACCGTGAAGTTTCATCCTGTACATTCAACTTTAGCATGGCCGCTTTTTGGGTAAAGATAGAAATACTTATTATGATAAATAAAAACTGCCCTTTGTATATTTAACACAAAGGGCAGTCACAAATAATTTGTTGCTATCTATCTCTTGTCCAAAGGAACAAAGGATCTGCTAGTTTCTCCTATATATACCTGTCTTGGCCTACCGATAGGCTCATTTTTCAATCTCATTTCCCTCCATTGGGCAATCCAGCCCGGTAGGCGTCCCAGAGCAAACATAACGGTAAACATTTCGGTAGGTATACCCAATGCCCTATATATTATTCCTGAGTAAAAATCTACGTTGGGATATAATTTTCTGTCCACAAAATATTTATCCTCCAAGGCCTCCTTGGCCAAGCCCTTGGCTATATCCAAGATTGGATCGTCTATACCAAGATCTCCCAATACTTCCTCTGCAGCTTGCTTAATAATCTTTGCCCTGGGATCAAAATTCTTGTATACCCTATGCCCAAAGCCCATTAAACGAAAAGGATCGCTCTTGTCCTTGGCCTTGGCCATATATTTTTTAGTATCCCCACCATCGGCCTCAATAGCCTCCAGCATTTCCAAAACCGCCTGATTGGCCCCTCCGTGAAGTGGTCCCCAAAGCGCACAGATACCCGCAGAAATAGAAGCAAATAAGCCAGCATGAGAAGATCCTACAATACGAACGGTAGAAGTAGAACAGTTTTGTTCGTGATCTGCATGCAAGATCAATAATTTATCCAAAGCCTCTATGACGATCTTATTCTTTTTGTATTCCTGGTTGGGCTTTTTGAACATCATTTTATGAATATTCTCTACATAACCCAAAGAGTCGTCCCCATAATCCAAGGGTAAACCTTTTTTCTTTCTTAAAGTCCATGCCACCAAAACAGGGAATTTGGCCAAGATCCTAACAATGGCCCAATACATTTCCTTTTCTGAGGACACGTTTACTGAAGTTGGATTAAAGGCAATCAGGGCACTGGTTAAACTGGAAAGTACGCCCATTGGATGTGCCGATTTTGGAAAACCGTCCAAGATCTTCTTCATCTCCTCATCTACATGCGACTCAGCTTTTATATCCTGATGGAATTTATCCAATTGCTCTTGATTTGGCAAGGATCCAAAAATCAACAAATAGGCTACTTCCAAGAAATCGGCCTTTTCCGCCAATTCCTCAATAGAATATCCCCGATACCTTAAAACTCCCTTTTCACCATCCAGAAAAGTAATGGCACTCTCACAGGAGCCCGTATTCTTAAACCCTGGGTCTATTGTTATCATTCCTGAATCGGCCCTCATAGTTTTAATATCTATAGCCAACTCATTTTCGGTACCTTCTATAACTGGGAATTCATATTTCTTTCCCTTGTATTCTAATGTTGCGTTATTCGCCATTTCTTAAATTCCTGATTTATTCGATTGTCCGTAAAAATACTAAAAACACCTAAGGTTAACAATTGAAGATTTTGTTATTTACAGAATAATAATGAAATATTTTAAAAACCTGATATAAATGTAATTCTATTGGTTAATGGAATATAGATATTTGTAGTAATCATCTACCGATTTTTCCCAAGTGAACCTCATCTTCTTGGCATTATCCTGAATCTCCTTCCACTTTGGCTGGTCATTTACAAAAACATCCAAAGCCTGGTCTAGTACCAGGATCATATTTTTAATTTTGTCATCATAGGTCTTGCCATCAAAACTAAATCCGGTTTTCATATGCTCCACAGTATCCCGTAAGCCTCCCGTATTGTGCACTAGACAGGGGTTGCCGTTACGCATGGACAACATTTGGCTAATGCCACAGGGTTCAAACAAACTGGGCATAAAATACAGGTCGGTCTCCAAATATATGGAATCGATCAAATCCTCCGATTGACCATTGGTGAAAATAAAGTTTTTATGTTCATAGCTCAATTGACGAAATAGTTCCTCATACTCAGGGGCACCAGTACCCAAGAGCATAAAAATTCCATCCACTTTCTTAAGTCGGTTCAATATTTCAACAAATGCTTCAGGGGAACGTTTAAAGAAATAAAACTTTTGTTCCGTTAAACGGGCCACACTTGAAACTATGAACTTGGGCTTCTCGGTAACATACTCCATGACCTTTTCACCGGTATGTGCCAGAAAATCAGCCTTGTATTTCTTGGATTCCTCCTGTAGCCACCTAAATAGCGCCTTAACAATATTCCTGTACAACAATCCCTTTTCGGCCGCGCGAATGTTTTTATAATTTGAGCCATTAAGAATCCCGAACAACCTTCCTTGATTGTTCGCCTCCTGTAAATCCTTTTCCAAACCTTCACCTCCAATAAATTCGGGCGGATTGCTCGGCCTAAGCACATCTTCCTTATAGGAAGGGGAAACGGTATGTACGGCATCTGCCAACCGGATGCCAACGGCCATAAGGTTAATACAATCCTGGTATCTGTAGTCCATCAACTTCCTTTCATCTATTGGAACATTCGGAAACCAATTTCCCAGTGAAGAGTAATTATTATAAAACGGACGTATACCTTGAATGGCTAAATTATGAATGGTATATACATAGCGCATTTTCTTTAAGGCCTGATATTCCGGATGATAGGTTTTTAAAAACAAAACCAGGCTGGAATGCCAATCGTGCATATGAACAATATCCAACTCCCCAAAAGCCCCGACCTTGATTGCTTCGGCCACGGCCGTACAAAAAATGGTGAACTTAATATTATCCGTATAAAAAGCTTCTTCCGGATCGTCGTGGTATATATGTCCTATTTCCCCAGCGGTAATTTCAGGATGATGTATTACATAATGATGTAAATTTGCAAACTCCTTTTTAGGAGCTACTTCGTAAAGCTCTGCAACATAGACCATTCCCCGTAGGTTCAGGTTTAGATTGGTAATAAAGGTTCCATTTTGATGTAATCTTGAATAGGAGGGTACAACTACATGTGCCATGTCCCCCCTTTCAGAAATCTGCCGAGGAACATCCCTAACCACATCACCCATACCTCCGGCCTTACATTTTGGAAGACCGTCATTCTCAGCAGCAACAAATAGAAAGTTATTCATTTAATCTAGAATTTGGTTAATTATATTGGTATATTGATAAAAGTAGGATAATATAATTATTTATTTCTGATAAGTAAACAAACCTCCGTGATATTTAAAAAAAATATTGATTTTCTTATCTTAATGGTATGAAAAGCAATGTCGTTTGGAAGACCAATAGTCAGGCGCAATTGAGTCTTCTCCCACCCAGTTATGATGATCTTGTTCCCGAGAATCACCC
>Ga0208032_1000136_pt1 | contig 57772 bp, 64 predicted proteins | sample MalvirAntarct_66_FD_184254 | JGI IMG/M metagenome (GOLD analysis project Ga0208032, IMG submission 184254) | Marine viral communities from the Global Malaspina Expedition - Malaspina viral metaG Antarct_66 (SPAdes) (version 2) | ecosystem: Environmental > Aquatic > Marine > Oceanic | place: West... | reverse complement strand
CACAAAACGAACCGAAATCACTGGCGCAAAACGAACCGAAATCCCTCAGGGAAGTGGCGCAGTTTGAACCGAAATCACTGGCGCAATGAAACCGAAAAGCCTGGCGCAATTTGGTCCGAAGTATCCAGTTAACCGAAGAAAAGATACCTTGGGATAATAAAATGACAAGTTTATACTTAATGGAAACATCAAGTTATGGAGGAAATAGTGGGTCACCTGTCTTTTTTTATCTTGGAGCTGACAGAGGAGGAGGAGGTCTTTTTGTGGGTACCCCGGAACTTAAACTTGCAGGAATAATGATGGGATATTTTGGAGAGAATTCCCCAATAAAAATTATAGAAACTCAAAAAATCCCCGTTTCCAATAGAAATTTGGGAATTGCAGCTGTTGTCCCTTCTTATTTATTAGAAGAAATTCTACTCGGAGATGAGTTGAAAAGCATTAGAGGGTTTTAAAAAACAGTTTGTAACAATGCTATAATGGCTTTGTTAAAAATGCCTACACTGGGTATTGTCAGCGCCGCTCGCGTTTTTGGATCTTAGTTACTTGAATAAATTACCCAACATAACTAGCTCCGAGACTTTCGTACTAGATAGTGCTACCGTAGCTCTACACCACGCTTAGCCAAGGACGTAACCCAACATTATTAAAAACACAATACTTTGTTGATAACTGTGAACAAATAGGGTTGTAAACGAAAACACATATTTCTTATATTTACAGTATGGAAGTTTGGAGTTTTATCGGACTTATATCTTCAATACTTGGAATCATTTCTTTCTTCAAAATAGATAATATGATTCTAAGCCTATTAAAAAAAATCTAATTTGCGGTACCCTACATAACTTACTGATATTTAACTTATTATATTATTTTTTTCGAGAAAATATTAGGGAACTAAAACCGCACCATAAGAATCGTAACTATTCAAATTCAGTCTTTTTTAGATTAGGGCATAATTACTGCCCAATCTAAAATTGTATATATTATTTTGTTGCTGGCCATTGGCATAGGAAGTGTTGAAGGAGGTAGAAAGATGGGTGCGGAACTGTTAGTCAACAAAGGTTTCTTTTATTATCTCCTTACATTTTTCTATTTCTGTTTGGGTTAGGCTTTCAAAAATTCGGATTATTCTTGTTTTGTCAACGGACCTGATTTGGTCGATTGCAACCATTCCTTTTTTACCATGGTGTTTTACCGAAACTCTTGTTGGATATTTTTTCAAATTAGTTGTCATTGGTGCAAGGACAATTGTATTTAAATATTTGTTCATTTCATCTGGAGAGATAATAACACAAGGTCTTGTTTTTTTTATTTCACTTCCAATTATCGGATCTAAATTTACTAGAACGATGTTATATTGCTTTAAATCCATTCTTCTAGATTTTCATCTTCGAAAACATCATTCATGAGTAATTTGTCATCTCCATTATCGTTCATTTTTTTAAATTCTTTTTCCCAATTTTTTCTAGGCAAAACAATAGGTTTTAGAATAATATGTCCTTTTTCAAGAATCAGTTCCACTTTGTCTTTTATGTTGTATTTTTCCAAAATAGTTTTGCTTAAACGAAGTCCTTTTGAATTTCCTATTTTTATTATTGATGCTTCCATAATTTTCTTAAATGTTATTACAAAGTAAATACATCTGGATTAAATAACAAAATTCGTTCCGTATAAATGCCAATGGCTTTATATTTTATAAAAGATTGGCCGGGCAGCTCGCTAAACCGATGAAAAAGTTGTATTTATCCCATTGGAAAAATGTTTGAGTTCAAAAACCAACTCAAAATCAGGGCAAGTCTATTGGCTTGGACAGGCATGCGCAAGTAGAGAAAAGGACACTATCGAACACTGCACCCTAGTAGGTAGTAACCTTCACATCCTTGAACATAAACGGATTACTGCTGATTATCAAGTCCTTACCGCTTGCCGTGGTTACATTCTTTAGAATTATTTCATTGGTTCTGATATATGGGAACTCCTCTTTATACGAATCGTCCGTCATTTCTTCATTGAAATCTTTAAAAATGGCAGGCCCTTGGTAATCTTCCTTGTAATTGGTGTCATCTATATGAAGGTTTTCTATGGTAATTTTTTCCGGTATATAGCAGGTGTAGCCAAAATTGTGCTGTCCGGAGTAGGAGCCTCCTATAATGTTGGCGCTGGAGGGCTTGCCTCCTTCGGGTACAAAAACGCAGTTGCGGATTACTACTTCTCCCTGCCATGTACTACCATAATCCTCGCGTAAATTGATCAGAGTTCTGCCTCGAATGGTACTGTTTTCAACGGTCAGGACACCGCTACCAATGGCATTGATCCCCATATGGCCAAAGGTGGAGTTTCGGATCGTGGCATTCGCCACCCCCTTATGGGCATCGAAGCGGGAAAAGGTGCAATGGTCATAGACCAGGTTCTTGGAGTAGTTGGAACTCATTACCCCCCAATAGGTATTGTCATTGATATCATTGGTCTGCCCGCAGTTCTCTAAGGTTACATTGAGGGCACGGTTTACCAGTAGGTCGTAGGAACCCATGGAGACCGGCTTCCCGGCCGAGCCGATTGTGCGGTAGGTTTTGCGTCCGGTAAGGATCGTATTCTTCATCCTTACATAGGCGCAGTCACGGATATTTATAAAGCCGCCATAGGGCGCACCCTGATCTCCTTCTCCAATAACGTGGTGCTCCAGCCCATCGATCACCACATTGGAACGGGTAATGGCAATGTTCCTGCTATAATAGTTGTACTTGGATTCGGCCTTATTGGCAATGGTAGTAAAACGTCCTCCCCTTATGTTAAGATTAGTGGTGTCCAAGGGAATGGCGGTTACTTTGGTAATCTGATCGAAGTCCCAAATAATCGGGGCATCCAAATCCACATTGCCGTTTTTGTCAACAACAAAGATATCCGTTTGCTGGGAGCCATTGTCTTGGTTCAGCCCATAGCGGATATAGTGCTTTACGTTGGAATTCGTGACTGTAATAAGACAGGTTTGGGGCAAGATAAAGTCTATTTTTTCCTGGTTTCTCCTAAGTGAGGTTATGCCATCCAGTTTAAAGGGCTGCAGCTGGGAGGACACTAAAAAAACAGAGGCCCTGTGATTTTGGACTGCGGTGTCATCAATAATAAAGGAAGCTGTACCGAAATCGGTATCCGTTCGGATCTCCGCTGTACGCTCTCTTCCTCCAATGTAATAGGTATAACCCTCGTCAGCTTTCACCATAAGGCCGTGAAGATTGGCAAAGGCATGGGTGGCCGCAATGGCGTTCATATCATCTGTTTTTCCGTCACCTGTGGCCCCGAAGTCGCTATACCTCACCCAGCCATGGGCTTTGAATTCGAGGACATCCTTTAGGGATACATTTACAAGCAATTTCCCATTTTTGTCGGCTTTTACTTGGGTTTTTTTCTTTTTAGAGGTGATAATTACATTTTCTGCCTGTCCATATGCTAAAAATAAACATGAGAAGAAGAAGATTGTTAAAAAGGAATATTTTATCATGGGCACAAGCTTTGGGTCAGCATTATGAGAAAAAATCTTGCAGACCTTATAAATATATAAAAACTTGGTATTAAACAGCCAAGCGCGCATTGGCTAAGAGCTTCTGTTATTCTCAAGCTGCGCATTAGTGCTGGTTAGGGAATTTACATTTTTAATTCTTAATATGTAAGAAAAGGCCATGCCGGTAGACGTGAGTGACGCCTGTCAATCGTTTAATATAGGCTAGAGCTAACTGTGAAATAAGATATGGATTTAAGTTATGGGCATGCTAAAAAGCAAAGTTGCGCTAGTTTATTATTTTTCCAATATTTGTTTTTTCAAGTCCATTCTCTCGTGTAAAATTCTCGTAATCTCAACATAATTTTCATTAATAGTTCGATAGAAAACAATATGGCGATTTGCTTTAAATCCGAGTAGATTTTGAAAGATTCCAGCATAATTCTTTCCTAAATCTGGATTATTGGCTATTTCTTGGAAACAGGAGGTTAACATGTCATAATATTTGTCCGCTTGGTTTTCCGACCAAACCTCAAATGTATAGTCCCATATTTTCGATAAGTCTTCAACGGCTTTTTTGGTCAGTTTGTATTCAGCCATTCGAATGTTTCTTTGCCTTTATGGATTCGAGATGTTTTTTCGGGTCAAAGTCATTCGCAATTCCACTATCAATTCCCTCTTGAATAGCAGTTTTCAAGGCAATGACCTTATTTTCCTCTTCCTCTAAAAGTCTTAAGCCGGCACGTATAACTTCGCTCACATTTTTAAATCGGCCTTCATTGATTCGGCTTTGAATAAATTGATCAAAATAATTTCCGAGTGATATTGATGTGTTTTTACTCATCTTAACTATTTTTATTTTAAAATTACCAAAAATTGGTAACATAGACAATTCTTAGGTTATACCCTCAGGCTTCAGTGTCACGCCTGACTGAATGGCACGGGCGGGCCCGAGGAACTCCGGCTCGTGCCCTATTCCTTCTTAATTTCCCAAAAAGTCATTAGTCCAAAACAATCAATTTCCAATCCTGTCCCCCGGCATGGTAGGTTTTCAGTTCCTTGAACCCAACTGCGTAATGGGCCTCCAAGGAACGCAGGTTGGTGGCATCAACCTCTGTAATGATGCTGTTAAATTCGGGTTGTATGGATTTCTTCATGGTTTCATACAGCTTTCTAAAAATGCCCTGTCGCCGGTACTCCTTGTCTATACAGATTTGACCCATGGCTATAAAGGATTCGGTTTCAGGTACCACGGAAGCTATCTCCAAGAACATGGGCTTCAATACCTCAATGTCATTACCAAAACGGGGGTGCATGCAAAGGGCATAGCCCACTACCTTTTCTTGGTCCTTGGCTATGATGTGTGGACAGGCGTCATTCATTTCCGATAAGATTTCCAGAGTATGGGAAACAGTGACAAAGCCTTCCTTAATCTTTTCTTCTGCATTCACATTTTGTAAATGGTTTTTTTGTTGCAGGTCCAAGATTTGCTGCAATTCCGATTTTGAGGTGCAGCGGGTGAATTTTATTTCCATTTAATCCAGTTTTAACCAGTCCTTTCTATTTTTCAACACTTGTTTGTTCGGTTTGCCACCATCCTTTTCTATTAACTGTATGCTATAGGTTGGGTTTCCTGCGAGAATTACAGAAGTAGTTTTTGGAAGGCCATAGCGGGTATAGGCTACTTGTAGCGTGTCTCCTACTTTATATTGGTTTATAATGTCGTTAAAACTCTGTGTTGCAGTCAGCGGAACGTTGTTGATAGCGGTAATAACATCCCCGGAGTCCAACCCTGCGGTATAGGCCGGACTCCCTATTGGGGTGTTCCGTTGAATAACTCCGGATCCAAATTGGTTGATACTTACACTCGCTCCAAAATAAGGCTTGTCCATAGCTTGTTTCAAAACTACTCCTACCGAGGCAAACAATGCAGTATAATCAGGCATTTCACTTTTAAATATGTAACTATCAAAGAATGCATTTCCAAATTCCTTTCCCGCATATAGCACTAGTGTTTGACGTAGGTCTTGTAGCGTATATGGAATTTCCTTCTTGCCATAGGTCTGCCACACCAATTTCATGTAATCGTCCAAGTTGAGTCCGTTTTGTCGCAACGAAAGATCCAGGGCCAGTCCCAATACACTGCCATAGGAATAGTACGAAATAAAGGTGTTTTCCCTGTTCACCGGATCCACAGAAGTGGCAGCGTCCACAAAAGGAGCTTGGTAGCTCATTTCAATAGGGTTAAAGAATTGCCTGGCCGGAGAGTTCCAAACATAGTTGAAAGTTCCGGTTAGGCCTTCTACATACTCCTCTGGGGTGATGATGCCAGCGCGACACAGTATAAAATTGGTATAATAGCTTGTAAAACCTTCCGCAAACCAAAGTTCCCCGCTCATATTGGCTTCGGCAAAATTGAAGGGTTCCAGTGCCTTTGGCCGGATACGTTCCACGTTCCAGCAGTGAAAAAATTCATGGGCAACGGTGCCAATATTGTTCTTCATTCCACCTTCGGCCAAGCCTTCCCTGTCCGTAAGAATGGTAGAATTCCTGTGTTCCATGCCATCCCCTGAGGCATTGGGGATATAACAGGCCAAAAAGGTGTAAGTTCCATAGTCGTAGTTGGGGAGTTCACCAAAGACCTCCTTTTCGGCCAGCACCACCTTTTTTACCTGTTCAAAATAGGTGTCCAGCTCCGCTTCCGTTCCGTTGTGGTGCAATACAAATTGTATGTTCTGTGGGGTACTGTTATTGTCTACCTCAAATTGGCGAATGCTGTAATTGCTGATCTCTGTGGGACTGTCCATAAAGTACTGTAAGTTGGGCGCCGTATAAATATTGCCCGAAACATGCGGCATTTGGGTGGCCACCTTCCAGTTGAGGTCTTTTCTTACCTTAAAATCCACTTCTATTTTCCGATCGCTCAAATTGGTCACGTACATAAAGGTGGCAGGGATATTCAGATGCGCATGGGTCTCATCGATTTGGGCATAGGTGCCATCCCCTCGATTGGCAAAAAGGGTATAGCTAATGTTTACCTCTCCATCATGGTCCGTAATATCCCACTGGTAGGGATTGGGTCTGGTAATTTCCAAGGCCTTTCCCTTGCTGTCCGTGGCCTTGAAATTGTATACATTTTTCGCAAATTCGTGCAGGGCATAGCGTCCAGGGGAGGAGCGGCCCATTCGCACAGAAAGTACACCGGGATTCAGTGAAGGAAAGGAGGCTGTAATTTCGGCTTCGTGATGTTCGGCATTTTCAAAAGAAATGCTATATTGGTTGGTTTGGCCCTGTAGGCTAAGGCTAATGGCAAGAAAAAGGAGGTTTAGAATGTTGATTTTCATATAATTCGATTTCGATACATTTTTATTGTCGGGAAACCTAGACAAGGACAAGGTTCCCGCATTATTATTTTCCAAGGCTTTATATAAACGAATATACTATATAAATACAGGATATGCTACATTTGTGATATGACGGAATTCCCAAAAAAATTGATGGCAAAACTAACCGAAAGGCAAGACAATAATTCCCTTCGGATGTTGCCTATGTCCAAGGGCCTGATCGATTTTTCCTCCAACGACTATTTGGGCCTTGCCAGGAATGAGGCCATATTTATTAAGGCTTCCAAACTTTTGCAAAAGAAGGGTGTCATAGCCAATGGCGCTACTGGATCCAGGCTGTTAACCGGTAATAACGGACTTTATAGGCAATTGGAAGAGGTGCTGGCCAGCTTTTTCGGCTCGAAATCGGCATTGGTCTTCAATTCGGGATACGATGCCAACATAGGGTTTTTTAGTGCCGTGCCACAGCGTACAGATGTTGTTTTTTATGACGAACTCTCACATGCCAGTATAAGGGATGGTATTGGAATGAGCCTTGCCACAAGCTATAAGTTTAAACACAACCAATTGGAAGTTCTAAGTCGGCAGATAGACCGTGTCCGGGAAAGAAAAATTGGTAGCGATATTTATGTGGCTACGGAATCGGTCTTTTCCATGGATGGGGATACTCCGGATTTAAGAGCATTGGTGGAATTGTGTGCTTCCAAAGGAGCCTATTTGGTAGTGGACGAAGCCCATGCAGTTGGGGTATTTGGTAAAAGGGGAGAGGGACTTCTAAATGAATTGGGATTGCAGGACATGGTATTTGCCGGGATTGTCACTTTCGGCAAGGCCATGGGCTGCCATGGCGCTGCAATATTGGGGAGCGATGCGCTTAAAAGTTATTTGGTAAATTTTGCACGTAGCTTTATTTATACTACCGGAATGCCCCCTCATTCGTTGGCAACGATATTGGCGGCTTGTGAACATTTATCTGCCTCAGGCAGGGAGCAGCAGCAACTTAGTGCCAATATTAGTTTTTTTAAGGATCAGTTAAAGAATTATGACCTTGAAGCCAGTTTTATTCCCAGTAATTCGGCCGTACATTGTTGTTTGGTGGAAGGCAATGAAAAGGTGAAAAATTGGTCGCTACAGTTGCAGGATAGAGGTTTTGATGTAAAGCCCATTATGTCGCCTACCGTACCAAAAGGTCAGGAGCGATTGCGGTTTTGTTTGCATAGTTTTAATACAGAAAATGAAATTAAGGATGTACTTTTAATATTGGCCGAATTATTTGATAAGAGATGAATCCAGAATTTTACACCTTGGCTGCCTTTGAGTATGTAGCCGACGTTCAAATTTTAAAAGGTCGATTGGAGGCCGATGGTATCCCCGTATTTCTAAGGGATGAGAATACCCTCAATTCCGACCCCCTGATCAGTAATGCCATAGGCGGTGTGAAGCTGCAAGTATATTATTCCGATAAGGAAAAGGCTACGGAAATCTACAATGAAATTAGGGCCTATGCCATGGATGACCATGGTAATTTTAGGCGTTGTCCCAACTGCAAGGCAGAGAGAATGGAGATTTATTATAACAGGAAAGGGATTTTTTATAAACTTTTTCCATTTTTTGAAAAAAGAAAGTATAAATGTCTAAATTGTGAGTTTATAACAGAACCAAGCTAGAATGAAACAATTTTTTGTAACAGGAATATCAACAGATGTAGGAAAGACAATTACCTCGGCAGTCTTGGTCGAGGCCTTGGAAGCAGATTACTGGAAACCCGTTCAAACTGGGGACGATTCCGATAGTGAAACCATTTCCAACCTAATCTCCAATACCAAAACGGTATTGCATAAGAGTAGCTACTCGTTAAAGGCGCCAATGAGTCCACATGCTGCCGCTGCCTTGGAAGGGGTTTATATAGATCACAATAAAATACAGGAGCCCAAAACGGAGAACCATATGGTGATCGAAGGGGCGGGTGGCGTTTTGGTGCCGCTGAACGATTCCGATACCTTATTGGATATTATTATGCCTACCTATCATGTAGTTGTTGTGGTGAAGCATTATTTGGGAAGTATCAATCATTCTCTGTTGACTATTAAATGGCTGTTGCTGAAGGGCTATGACGTTGCCATACTATTTAATGGGGAGCCTAATAAGGCGTCTGAAGATATTATTACTAAAATTACAGGAGTGCCTGTCCTGGGCAGAATTGGTCAAGAAGCTACCTTAACAAAGGAAGTGGTCAAGAAATACGCAGAACAATTAAGGCCTGCCCTTATGGCCTGGTAAGAGCGTTGGCCGAAAAATTTATTCCTTGGATTCAAAAGGGATAATGGGATGTATATTCACCTTAAATGAATTGGGATAGGGATAGTGTTTTTACTCATTATTCCCCATCTTTGCACCTCTATTTAAAAAGGATATTCAATTGAAAAGTCTTTCGGAAAGGGATCAAAAACACCTTTGGCACCCACTTACCCAACATAAACTGCATCCCAAAATGCTTGGCATTGTCAAGGCAAAAGGGGCGGTTTTATTTGATGAGCACGGCAAGGAATACATAGATGGGATATCTTCTTGGTATACCAGTGTCTATGGTCATTGCAATGATGCCATTATTGCGAAGGTGTATGCGCAAATGCAGCAGTTGGATCAGGTGGTCTTTAGCGGATTTACCCATGAACCGGCCATAGCACTTTCTGAAGCCCTGATTTCACTGCTGCCGGAAAATCAAGAGAAATTGTTTTTTTCCGATAACGGTTCCACTGCAACGGAGATAGGGATAAAGATGGCCTTACAGTACCATCATAATTTGGGAAAAAAGCGGTCTGTTCTTATGGCTTTTGAAGATGGTTTCCATGGGGATACCTTTGGCGCCATGTCCGTTTCCGGCCTATCGGTATATAATGGTCCCTTTGAGGATTATTTTATTGAGGTAAAAAGGATTCCAGTTCCTACGGATGCCAATTTGGAGGGCCTTTTGCATGAATTGGAAAATACCATGGATCTTGATGCAGTGGCCGGATTTATATATGAGCCATTGGTTCAGGGAGCTGCAGCCATGAAAATGCACAAAGCGGAGCATTTGGAAAAAATTTTAAAAGTGATAAAATCGCATGGGGTTTTGGCTATTGCGGATGAGGTAATGACCGGCTTCGGGAAGACCGGAAGGCATTTTGCTTCGGATTATATGACGGAAAAGCCCGATATTATCTGTATGTCCAAGGCTTTGACGGCAGGAATGCTGCCTATGGCCGTAACAAGTTGTACCCAGAATGTTTACGATGCTTTTTATAGCGATGACATTGCCAAGGGACTCTTTCATGGGCATACCTATACCGCAAATCCCTTGGCATGTGCCGCGGCCTTGGCGGGTATTGAACTGCTTAAGTCTGAAGGGATTCAGAAAAATATAGGTCAAATAATACAATGGCACCAAGAGTTTGATGCCCAAATAAAAGATCATCCCAAGGTAGCTGCCACCAGACAGACCGGAATAATATACGCCTTGGATCTTAATATTGTTATGGAGCGTTATGGAAATGTCAGGGATAAACTGTTTCAACATTTTATGGATGCCGGGGTATTTTTGCGCCCTTTGGGCAATACCATCTATATTTCGGCACCTTACATTATTTCCAAAGATCAAATGCAAAGAATATACGACAGTATAAGGGATGTACTTGAAAAATTTTAATTGATGCAACACGAGCCTATTTATATCACGGCATTGTCCTCTATCTCCCCTTTAGGAACATCCCTTAGGGAGGTATGGGAAAACTATAAACGTCCGGACCATTTTTTAGGGGAGAAAATCTATGACAATATACCCACTTGGGGAGCTTCCTTGACGGAGGATACGCAGCATAGGATATTGACTTTGGCCAACTCGGATACCAAGTATAAGAATTTGGACCCAACCGTGCTATACGCTATTTATGCAGCTAGGGAAACCATTTCGCAAGCGGGATGGGAGGAAGGCGATTTTGGGGTAAACATTGGTTCATCCAGAGGGGCAACTGCCCTTTTTGAAAAGTATCACAAAGAATTTATTCAAAAGGGCGAAGCCTCTACCTTGTCTTCCCCTACCACCACTTTGGGAAATATTTCCTCTTGGGTGGCACATGATCTGCAGACCCAGGGTCCGGAAATTTCCCATTCTATTACCTGTTCCACGGCCTTACATTCCCTTTTGAACGGGGTGGCATGGCTAAAAAGCGGCATGGCCAATAAATTTTTGGTAGGGGGTAGCGAGGCACCATTGACACCCTTTACCATTGCGCAGATGAAGGCACTTAAGATATATTCCAGGTTTGAACGGAACGATCCGGAAGGTTATCCCTGTCGCGCTTTTGACCTGGACAAAAAACAGAACAGTATGGTTCTGGGAGAGGCGGCCTCTATGGCCTGTTTGGAGAAAGGTAATTTGGATAATGCCCTTGCCCGCATTGAAGGTTTGGGATATGCTACCGAAATATTGGAGCATAATATTTCCATTTCCTCCGATGCCGTATGTTTTCAAAGGTCTATGGCAATGGCATTGGGAAAGACCGCTCCCAAAGAGGTGGATGCGGTGGTGATGCATGCCCCTGGAACCATTAAAGGGGATTTGTCCGAAGTAGCGGCTATCAAAAAAATATTTGGAAAGGATATGCCTGCCCTGACCACCAATAAGTGGAAAGTGGGGCATTCATTTGGTGCCTCTGGGATGTTGAGTTTGGAATTGGCGGTGTTGATGTTGCTACACCAAGAGTTTATAGGAGTGCCATATGTGAAGTACGATGCTATGCCGAAACATATTAAGAAAGTAATGGTCAATGCAGTGGGCTTTGGGGGAAATGCGGTGAGTGTTCTATTGGCTAGGGTGTAATTGCTTTATTTATCTGAAATTGCAGACTGTTAAATCTACTTTTCAAAATATTATCTTCAGACTTCAAAACTCGGTAAGGCATTGGAACCTGTTTTGGGGCTAACCTATTATTTTTTCTTTTTCTCAGGGTTTTGCCAAGTATTGAATACGGAATAAACAATCACTTTATTTTTTGTTATTTCATAAATAATTAAAAAAGGGAAGCGTTTTATGAATGCTTCCCTCTATGGTTTCCGTTTTTGGGGAAAGCATTTGGGGTTGGCTATAATTCGTTCAAAATAGAAATCCAAATGTTCCAAGAATTCCTCGTCTAAACCAATTCTTTTTTCCTCGTAATAGAGATAGGCTTCAATAATTTCTAGATTGGCATCGTTTATAACCTCTAAACTATATGCCATTATTGTGAAGCATTTCTGGCGTTTTGTTTGACTTGTTCCCAAGTTAATGTATTACTTTCTTCATTGACATGGGCTTCCTTACGCTTATCGATCATTTGATATTGTTCTTCACTTAAAGTAAGCTCTTGCTCGTCATTTTGATAGCTTTCCGCTAATGCTTTAATCATTTTTAAAAGCCTTATGTCTGCCTTATCTATATACTCCCGGACCGTATTTCTTAAATCGATGCTTGCCATAATAATTTCATATTGCTTAAAGTAAAGATACAATTTATGTCCCATAAGTTTTAGTGGTATAGACTTTTTGGCGGTTATAAAGTACCATTGTTTATTATAGGAGTGTTCCTTACCCCAAATTCAATCGTTTGTAAAATTGCTCTTTGAATTTATGGCTGATAGGGATTCGATTTTTCCCTAGGTAGATATGATTGTCTACAATTTTATCTACCTGCTCTAGATTGATCAGATAAGATTGATGTACCCTAATAAAAATGTTTGAAGGGAGTACATCCATAATACCATTAAAAGTCATTCTAGGAGCATGTGTTTTTTCTTTGGTAACGATCTCCAAATAATTCCCTGAACCTTTAATAAACAGGATTTCATTAAACCATATTCTTACAGTTGCAGATCCGTCTTTAATAAAGAAGAAAGTGTTTTGCATTTTGTGAGCATCCAATTGTGTTTTGGCTTTATCTATTGCCATTTTAAATCGCTCGAATTCAAAAGGCTTTAATAAATAATCAATTGCATTGTGGTCGTAGCTTTCCAATGCATATTCGGAATAAGCGGTGGTGAAAATCATTAATGGTTTTAGCTGTAATCCTTGTAGCAGTTCCAGTCCCGATAAATGGGGCATATTTATATCTAGAAAAATTAAATCGACCGGATTTTCTTTTAAAAAAGCGAGTGCTTTTATAGGGTCGCAAAACCCATGCAATAAAGTAACTCCGTCCATTTTTGATATATGGGAGACAATGACACTAATTGCTTTGGGCTCGTCATCTATGGCAATTGCATTTATCATTTATTGCAGGTGATATCTAGTTTTACTTTAAATATGTGGTTTGCTTTTGAAATATCTAAGTTATAGTTTTTAGGATATACCAGGTCCAACCGTTGTTTTGCATTTTTAATCCCCATTCCAAAACCTTGCTCTTTATAAAAGGTTTTAAAATTGTCGTCATAACTGTTTACACATTCAAAATTGATTTTACTGCCATCACAAATCACTGAAACTTTTAGTTTTGACGGTTTGGAAGGGTCAATACCATATTTAAATGCATTTTCAACAAAGGGTATTAATAAACCGGGGCTCACGGTTTTACCTTCACAATTTTCAAAGGTTGTTTCCACCTGAGGTTTTATTTCACAACGTAATTTTTGTATGGCAATGTAGTCATTTAAATATTTTATTTCATTTTCCAAAGGGATAAAATCCTTGGTAATGTCATTTTGCATATAGCGCAATAAATTGGCCAGTTTGGCGGTACTCTCGGCAGTTTTAGGGGCATTTTCTTCCAATGCCGTTGCATATAAGGTATTCAGTGTATTAAACAAAAAATGTGGATTTACCTGTGATTTTAAAAGTTGAAGTTCAGAGTCTTTAGCACCTAGTTTAAGATTGAATATTTGTTGATCGTATTTTAATTTAAGACGAACGTAGCAGTAGATAAGAGATAATAATGCGGTTAGCATAAAGAAAATCGTCGAAACCAATAAATTAGGGGAATATCCATAAATTAGTTTAGTTGCAATTAGAATGACAATTAGAGAAATGATGGTTAAAAATACATATTTGCCTAATTTTTTTTCACTCAATAAAGTAGGTCCAATCAAAAGAACATTGAGGTAGAAAAATAAGGTGAATAGTAAGATTTCTAAGAAAGTTTTAATCCTTTCTAAACCTGTACCTGAATTAAGAACGAACAGTTGATAAATTAGCAGCATAACAATTATATTTCCAGTGAATTCTAATTGTTTAGCCCGAAAATTGTTCTGTAGGGAAGTTTTATCTACTACAGAGATGCCATACAAACAAGAAATAAAAAGAAAAGGTGTAAAGTCTAAAAAGCTATTAAAAAGGGTTTTAAAGTTCGAAAATGTATCGAGAATTGTTACTGGCTTATCTAAATTATAAGTAATACTGTTTATGTTCAGGTGAGACCATGAGATAAATAGAGTATATATTATTGTACAAATCACAACGTAAATTATACCTTTTTTTCTTTTGGTTATGACTAAAGGAATAAGCCACAAAGACAAAAGATAGAAGGTTAAAACTTGTATTGTAATTTTAAATACATTGTAATATTTGAAATTTTCATGGTAGTTAAATAAATGGCTCATGTAGAGAGTTGATCTCATTGAATCAATAACTGCCCAAACTAGTAAAGTAAGAACTAAACCGTGAAATAAAAATTTGTATCTCGGAGTAAAAAATGCGGTAATAGACATATTTTTTATTTTAATTTTCAGCCAAGTTATTGTAGACTGTAAGTCTATAAAAAATAATGTGATGCTTTACCCATTTCTTGTTATGATTTATGGTCTTTTTGTTATTTGGGTTTTAGAAATTGGATTTTCTAACGAATAAGGTTTATTTTTACCCCTAAATAAATGTTGGCTTAGGGATTGAAGCGGCATCCTTTTTATGTTTACCAAGCTTTGCGAAGGTGAACAAAAAAGATAAAGCGAAAAGCCCGACCCCGACTTCCTTTGATACCTAAAAGGAGGACCTGCAAGGTCTTAATGACCTTGTAGGTCTACACCTTGCAGGACAGGAAAAGGAAGTCGGGGAAAGCCCCAAGAACTAAAAAGTATGAGCGAAGTAAGACATAACTGGACCAAACAGGAAATACTGGATATTTACAATAAACCGTTTATGGAGCTCCTTTACGAGGCGGCCACTGTACACAGGAAAAACCATGATCCCAATACGGTGCAGGTGTCTACCTTGTTGTCTATTAAAACAGGCGGTTGCCCCGAAGATTGTGGATATTGTCCACAGGCAGCACGTTACCATACCAAGGTAGAGGGCAACGACCTAATGTCCGTTTCCCAGGTAAAGGCCCAAGCGTTACGTGCCAAAACGGCTGGAAGCTCCAGAGTGTGCATGGGGGCTGCATGGAGGAACGTTAAGGACGGACCGGAGTTTGATCAAGTATTGGAGATGGTACGTACCATTAACAAACTGGATATGGAGGTTTGCTGTACCTTGGGAATGATTACCGAGAACCAAGCGCATCGTTTGGCAGAAGCCGGACTTTATGCTTACAACCATAATTTGGATACTTCAGAGGATTATTATAAAGATGTAATTTCTACCCGTGCTTTTAAAGACCGTTTGGATACCATAGACAATGTACGTAAAAGTAATGTTACGGTTTGCAGCGGTGGTATTATTGGTATGGGCGAGGCTTTGGAAGATAGGGCCGGTATGTTGGTGGCGCTATCCACCTTGGATCCGCAACCCGAATCTGTGCCTATAAATGCACTAGTGGCCGTAGAGGGTACCCCTATGGCCGATTTGCCACCTATTCCAATATGGGATATGGTACGTATGGTGGCCACTACCCGTATTGTAATGCCCGAAACCCAGGTACGTTTATCTGCTGGGCGTACACAAATGAGTAGGGAAGGGCAGGCCATGTGTTTCTTTGCAGGCGCCAACTCTATTTTTGCTGGGGACAAATTGTTAACTACCCCCAATCCAGACGTAAATGAGGATATGGCTATGTTTAAACTTTTGGGGCTAAACCCACAAAAGGCTTTTACCAAGGTTTCCCAGCCTAAAACTGTTGAAGCCCAGGATTCCCAATACCAGGCCAAGGGCGAAAAGCCAAAATGGACCAGGCCTGGACATACCATAGATAGGAACGAAGCCGCTAAAAAGAAGACCAATCTAACGGAGTAATCCTGTGTTAGATTAAATTACCAAGAAAATTATTTTTGGTTTTTTAACTTTGCTAGATTAATCAATCAAGTTATTTTGAACTTAAAGGAGATTCCAAGGGTAGCGAATATTACCAAAGAAGAGTTTCTCAACAACTATTTTAGGCCACAGAGACCGGTGGTTATAGAAAAGTGTATTGAGGAATGGCCAGCCTATTCCAAATGGGATTTTGATTATATGCGACAGGTGGCCGGAAACAAGGTAGTTCCGCTGTATGATGATCGACCTGTACATCATAAGGACGGATTTAACGAGCCCCATGCCACTATGAAAATGTCCGATTATTTGGATCTTTTACAAAGTGAACCTACAAAATACCGGATTTTTCTTTGGAATATTCTTAAGGAGGTTCCTGAGCTTCAAAAAGATTATACGTTTCCAGATTTTGGCCTTAACTTAATGAAAGGTCTGCCCATGCTTTTTTTTGGAGGGACCAATTCCCATACCTTTATGCATTACGACATTGATCTGGCCAACATTTTTCATTTCCATTTCGCGGGTAAGAAAGAGATTATTCTATTCCCCCAGTCGGAAAACAAGTACTTGTATAAAGTACCACATTCGTTGATTACCCATGAGAGCATAGATTTTTCCAATCCCGATTATGAAAAATGGCCCGCATTAAAAAATGCGACCGGATTTAAAACCCATTTGAAACATGGGGAGGTCTTGTATATGCCGGAAGGGTATTGGCATTATATGAAATACATTAGCCCGGGATTTTCTATGAGTTTAAGGGCTATACCCAGAAATCCGGCGAATTTGGGACGGGCCTTCTACAATGTATTGGTTATGCGCTACTACGATAATATGATGCGAAAAATAAAAGGGCAGGAGTGGATAGATTGGAAGAACAAACAGGCCATAGAAAGGACAAATAAACAGTTGTCCTAGCTGTTATGTGTAAGGAAAGGAATATCTTTGTCCCCTTTAAATAAAATTATATTAAGTAGATAATTATGAGAAAATTATTGTTTGCATTGGTATTTGTTTTGGCAGTGTCATCTGTTAATGCACAGGCTTTTGAGGGTAAAGAAGATATGAAATTTCAGATAGGGGCCAATTTTCAGGACAATGGTACCGGAATTGTAGTTGCCTATGATTATGGTTTGGGAGAAAACTTCTCACTGGGTCTGTCGTCCTCTTATGTTTTGGGGGTGGAAGAATTGATCAATGCCGATTTTGGGGACAGAATAGACCTTAAAGCAAGGTTCAATGCCAATTTGGGCAGTGTTTTTCAGCTAGGGGACAACGTTGATATATACCCTGGATTGGACCTAGGGCTTAAGAATTTTGGTGGTCATTTGGGTATCCGCTACTTTTTTAGCGATGGTTTTGGAGTATTTACCGAAATAGGCGCACCACTTGCAAAATATAAAACCGAAACTTTAACCCCTGCCGAAGAACTGCACAATCAGTTTGTATTCAGTTTGGGGGCTTCCTTTAATCTTAATTAAAGTATATGATCTTTCGCCCTCTCTCCAAAGAGGGGGCCGAAGGTCCATTTTTATTTATTGGGAACCAATTCATAAACTTTTTCATAGACCATTCCACTTTCCCATCCACGGTACAAAAGATAATCGGCAAGTTTTTTTCGCCTTTTTTGTAGGTCCTTCTCCCTGATTTCCGACAAACGTTTTTTGGCCAATGCATTAAAGGTATTTAAGTATTCTTTGGACTCTATTTCCTTTAGGGCCGTGGTAATATTATATTTGGAAATATCCCTGTGCTTCAACTCGTTTACAATTCTGTTTTTACCCCATTTTTTTATTTTGAATTTCCCCCTGGCGAAACTACGGGCAAAACGTTCCTCATTTAAAAAATTCTCTTTAATCAAGTGTCCCACAATTAGATCTATGGCCTGGGGAATCATATTCATTTCCCTTAGTTTGGAAATTACCTCTTTATGGCAACGGTCCTGATAGGCGCAATACCCTTCCAATTTTCTGGTGGCTTCGTCTACGGAAAAGGAATTTTTTGGTGAAATCATTAGGTTACTAAGGCTCTGGATGCACAATTGCTCCTGTAAATTCTTCGGAGTATTTCTGTAAATATACGGTGGTTTGTGGAATTGAAAAATCCAGCCCGTTAATTTATTCAAGGCCCTAAAATTCCTGGGTTATCGGTTAGGTTTTTTTGGGGACGTTAATTGGTGCAGTAGGCATATTGTAATTATATTTACGATTCATAAAAAACAATCTTTGTAATGAATAGATTTAAGATGTACGTGGTAGCGTTTGGCCTTATACTGGCTTCTACTACTTTGTCCTTTGCCCAACAAATAAATCCAATAGAGGGGCGTTGGGATATGGTTATTTCACAAGAGGGGGAAGAACTTCCTTCTTGGCTGGAAATCCGCCACTCAGGTTCAAGAACTTTGGTAGGCCGTTTTGTTTATGCCATGGGCAGTGCCAGACCAATTTCCGAGGTAAAAATGAAGGACGGAAAATTTAGTTTTGCCATTCCTCCCCAATGGGAAGATGGCAATACCTATATGGAGTTTGAAGGAAGTATGAACGGCGATGTCTTAAAAGGTACTATGTTGTATACCAACGGCCAAACATACAATTGGGTGGCTACGCGTGCCCCTCAATTGGAGTATACCAAGAACCCAAAGTGGGGCAAGCCCATTAAATTGTTTAACGGAAAGGATTTAAGTGGATGGCAGGCTATGGGGGAGAACCAGTGGATCGCGGAATCAGGGGTATTAAAAAGCCCTAAATCGGGTTCCAATTTGGTTTCCGATCAAAAGTTCAACGATTTTAAATTGCATTTGGAATTTAAATATCCCCAAGGAAGTAATAGTGGGGTTTATCTACGTGGGCGCTACGAGGTGCAGATTATGGATAGCAAAGGGGCTGAGCCCTCGGATGTGGAATACAGTGGCGTATACGGCTTTCTTACGCCTAGTGAGGTTGCGGCCAAGGGACCTGGAGAATGGCAGGAATACGATATTACCTTGATCGGTAGAAGGGTAACTGTGGTGGCCAACGGAACCACGGTGATCAGTGATCAAATTATCCCTGGAATTACCGGAGGAGCACTGGACAGCAAGGAAGGTGAGCCAGGACCATTGTACTTTCAAGGCGATCACGGTCCTATAGAATTTAGGAATATAATTGTTACTCCCAGGGTAGATTGAAGTTATAAGGAAGTTTGGGCAATTTAATGCCTTAAAACAAAAAAAGCGACTCCGTTTCGGAAGTCGCTTTTTTGTTAGTATATAGTTTTACCGTCTTTATTCTTAAAACGATATTCAAGATACGTATAGGCATCCCTGGGTTGAATTTTAACCCATCTTTTGTGTTCCAAAAACCATTTGGAACGTATGGATGGAAACCCTTTGGTTAAATAGGCGGCAATAAATGGATGTATGTTTAAGATAATTCCATTATCCTTTGCCGGACCTTTTAAGAGTTTTTCCAGATCTGCATTTATCTTGTCTATCAAAACAATTGGGGCCTCTACCTCCTGGCCGGAGCCATTTGGATTTTCCTCACTTGTTTTAATGTTCATTTCGGGTCTGACCCGTTGTCTTGTAATTTGTATAAGTCCAAACTTACTTGGGGGTAGTATTTTGTGTTTGGCCCTGTCGTCCTTCATCTCATCCCTAAGATGATCAAAAAGGCGTCTTCTGTGTTCGCCCTTACCCATGTCGATAAAGTCTACCACGATGATTCCTCCCATATCCCGCAGACGTAATTGCCTTGCGATTTCGGAGGCGGCCAATAAATTTACTTCTAGGGCTGTGTCTTCCTGATTTTTGGCCTTATTGGAACGGTTACCGCTGTTAACGTCTATAACGTGCAGCGCTTCCGTATGTTCAATAATTAAATAGGCACCTTTGCTCATGGAGGCCGTGCGGCCGAATGAAGTTTTTATTTGTCTTTCTATCCCAAATTTTTCAAATATGGGAACAGTAGAATTATACAATTTTACAATAGATTCTTTTTCTGGTGCAATTTCATGCACATAATCTTTTACTTGCTCAAAAAGCGTTTCGTCATCAACATGGATTCCTGTAAAGGAATCGTTAAAAACATCCCTAAGTATGGAGGAAGCCCTTGTAAGCTCTACCAAAACCTTGGATGGATGCGGTGCTCTTTGGATCTTATTGCACATTACTGACCATTTGTTCAGTAAATTCTGCAAGTCTTTGTCTAGTTCTGCTACTTTTTTGCCTTCTGCTACTGTTCGGATAATAACGCCAAACCCTTTTGGTTTAATACTCCTTACGAGTCTTTTTAACCTATCTTTTTCTTCTTTGCTCTCAATTTTTTGTGAAACGGAAACGCGGTCGGAAAAAGGGACCATGACCAAGTATCGGCCAGCTATGGAAAGTTCAGAGCTTATTCGTGGTCCTTTTGTGGAAATGGGTTCCTTTACTATTTGTACGAGTAAGGATTGATTGGCTTTAATAACATCATTGATGCTACCATTTTTGTCAATATCTTCTTCAAACTGAAAATTGCTTAAAGAATAGTCCTTAAGTTTTCCAGTGCTAACTTTTTTAATGAATTTCAACATAGAAGCTAGTTGCGGCCCCAAATCGTGGTAATGTAGAAAGGCATCTTTCTCGTACCCTACATTTACGAAGGCTGCATTTAGTCCAGTTACCGGCTTTCTCACCTTGGCAATTAAAATATCGCCAACGGCAAAGTCGTTACTGTCTTCTTCTTTGTGTAATTCAGTGAGTTTTCCATCCTTTAGCAAGGCAAAATCAACGGCATTGGAACTAGATCTTACGATTAATTCTCTATTCACCTGAATTAATTTATATTCATCCCGCCACTCAATAAATCAAGTGGGGATAAATGATTAAACAATAATTTGTACAGGTTGTATAAACCCGTCGAAATTCTTTTACGAATTTCTATGTCAAGGAACGTATAAAAGGAAAAAGTAGTTGTAACAACTACTTTTTCTTGTGTCGGTTAGCTCTCCTGCGTTTTTTACGCTTGTGGGTAGCTACCTTATGTCTTTTTCTTTTTTTACCACTAGGCATAGAGGTCTACTTTTTTAGATTAATAATATTTTATTTGACTTGTACATTACTTTTTACACCTTCTACAAAAACCTTTGCCGGTTTAAAGGCAGGGATGTTGTGTGCGGGGATTTTAATGGTAGTATTTTTGGATATGTTCCTACCTGTTTTTTCAGCTCTTGTTTTAATGATAAAACTGCCGAAACCTCTTAAGTATACGTTGTCTCCGCTTTCTAAAGATGTTTTTACCTCATCCATGAAAGATTCCACAGTTGCTTGCACATCTCCTTTTTCAATTCCCAGTTTTTCTGAGATTTTCGTTACAATTTCCGCTTTCGTCATTTTAACTAAATAAATTTCTAAAGAATTTTTTTTTCGGGATGCAAATATATGAATTAAATTCAATCTTTCCTTGCTAAGGAACTTAATTTTAAGTGGGTAAACCATTACTTTTGTAAATTAGGCCCTAGTAAATGAACTTTTCCAGAATTATTTTAGAGTGGTACGAGCAAAATAAAAGGCTTCTGCCTTGGCGTAGAACCAAGGAGCCTTACCGCATATGGCTGTCGGAAATTATGCTGCAACAGACCCGTGTAGCGCAAGGTATACCTTATTATATGAAGTTTGTGGAGGCTTTCCCCAAAGTGCAGGATTTGGCTGCGGCATCCGAAGAGCAGGTGCTTAAGTTGTGGCAAGGGTTGGGGTATTATTCAAGGGCAAGAAATTTACATGCCACTGCAAAAATAATTACAGAAAAATATAATGGAAAATTTCCAGATACCTATAAGGAGCTGTTGCAGTTGAAAGGTATTGGCGATTATACCGCCTCTGCAATAGCCTCAATTTGCTTTGGCCATCCAGAAGCTGTAGTAGATGGAAATGTCTATAGGGTTTTGGCCAGATATTATGGTATAGACCTGCCCATAAACAGTTCGGAAGGTGTTTTATACTTTAAAGAATTGGCAAAAGACATTATGGATGCCAAGAATATAAGGGACTACAATCAGGGAATTATGGAATTCGGAGCCCTGCAATGTACGCCAAAGAATCCGGACTGCGGTAGCTGTCCCCTGCAAAAATCATGTGTGGCCTTCGCTACCAATAGCATTGATAATCTACCGGTAAAAATAAAAAAGAATAAGGTGCGCAATCGGTATTTCAATTATTTGGTATTGATAGACGAAAATAAACAGACTTTATTGCAACAGCGAAAGGGAAATGGTATTTGGCAAAATTTATATGAGTTTCCATTGCTGGAATCCGAAAAGTATATTGATCAGGGAGAAGTTGCGGGGAATTTGAAAGAATTGGTATCGTTGCAGGAACCCTCGGAAATATACCTTTACAATGAAAGTAAAATAGTTCATAAACTTTCGCACCAACATTTGCATACCCGGTTTTGGATCATCACCTTTGAATCCAATCTTGAAAATGGAATACAAATAGCTGAACTTCATAAATATCCTGTTCCAGTTTTAATCGCAGATTTTATAAAAACGTTTAAAATTTAGTACTTTTGAACTTTAATTTGAGTTATGAGCGGAACACTAAATAAGGTAATGCTGATTGGGCATTTGGGAGATGAGGTTAAAATTCACTTTTTTGAAGGTGGAAACTGTATTGGGAGATTTCCATTGGCTACCAATGAGACCTATACCAATAAGCAGACAGGGGAAAGGGTAACCAATACTGATTGGCATAACATAGTGGTTCGGAACAAGGCAGCTGAAATATGCGAAAAATACCTAAGTAAAGGGGACAAGATTTACGTGGAAGGCCGACTTAAAAACCGTCAATGGCAAGGGGAAGATGGGAATACCAGGTATACTACCGAGGTTCATGTTCAGGATTTTACCTTTTTGACCACCAAAAAGGAAAGTATGGCCAATGCCCAGGCAAGCAGCCAGAATCAACCACAGCAAGGTACAACTGCCACAACAAATAAGGTTAATGAGCCGTTAGGTAACAACGGACCTGAAGAGGAAGATGATTTACCATTCTAGATTAATTAAATTTAAAGACTGACTATTGGACCCAGACCCCCTTAGTTTATTATTGAATTTTATTGCAGTCGATAGCGGTTTTGCTTTTAAAATCGCATTCCTTTTTATTTTATTGTCTTTTTCTGCCCTTATTTCTGGGGCTGAAGTGGCTTTTTTTGGCTTATCCCAAACCGATGTTAATGAGATAGAGGAAAAAAAGACGGCCAAAGGAAAAATTATTGTAGCCCTCTTGGATCGCCCCAAAAAACTTTTGGCCACCATATTGATTGCCAACAATGCCATAAATATTGGGGTGGTATTATTGTTCAATAATATTGGCGACACCATTTTCGCCGATATTACCTATGTTATTTTAGGACTTGTTCCGGTACGCTTTCTTCTGGAGGTAGTAGTGGTTACCTTTTTAATATTGATGTTTGGGGAGATTTTACCCAAAGTATACGCCAATCGCAATAGATTTACCTTCGCCTTTTTCATGGCTTTTCCTTTAAAGGTACTGGATTTTCTGTTTTCGCCTTTAAGTTTGCCAATGAGGTCCGCTACCATTTTCCTATATAACAAATTGGGCAAACAGAAATCCAATCTTAACGTGGGTCATTTGTCCCAGGCATTGGAGCTCACCTCCGAGGGGGATACTACCGTAGAAGAGCAGAAAATACTTGAAGGGATCGTTTCTTTTGGAAATACGGATACCAAACAGGTGATGCGACCCAGGATTGATATTTTTGCCCTTAATGAAGAAATGAAGTTTTTGGAAGTTTTGGCGGAGATAAAAACCCATGGCTACTCAAGGATACCAGTTTTTTCCCAGAATATGGACAACGTACTGGGGGTTCTTTATGTTAAGGATCTCCTGCCTTATATAGACCGAAAAACCTTTAATTGGATGTCGTTGATCAGGGAGCCCTATTTTGTTCCTGAGAACAAGAAACTGGACAACCTGTTGCTGGATTTTCAGACCAAGAAAAATCATTTGGCCATTGTGGTAGATGAGTACGGGGGTACTTCCGGAATAGTTACCCTTGAAGATATTATTGAGGAAATTGTTGGGGATATCAGTGATGAGTTTGATGATGAGGACTTAATTTTCTCTAAGCTGGACGATTTCAACTTTGTCTTCGATGGCAAAACTGCTTTGAAGGATTTTTATAGAGTGGCCAAAATTGAGGATGAGGACGATTTTGAGGAGAAAAAGGGCGAGTCCGAAACAGTTGCAGGTTTTGTCCTGGAAATTGCAGGAAGTTTTCCCAAAAGAGGTGAGGTGGTAATGTTCAAAGAGTATCAATTTATTGTGGAGAGCTTGGATAAAAAGCGATTGAAACAAATAAAAATTACATTGCCACATGAAGCTTAACCTCGGACTTATTGTTTTATTATTGTGTCTTGCATCGTCATGTAAGGACGATGTTTTGCCGAAACCTAAGGCAATGCTTAGGCTGGAATATCCAGCGGGTAAGGAAGGAATCTTGGAAACAGAACACTTTTCTGTCAAATACAATGAAATGGCCAAATTGAAATCCGAGTCCAATACCTCCTTTACATTGGACTACCCCCTTATGAAAGGTTCTATTTTTATTAATTATAAGGCGGTGAACGGCAATTTGGACAAACTGCTTACCGATGCTCAAAAACTGAGCTACGAACACGTTGTGAAGGCCGACGGTATTTATGAGGAACCCGTTGTTAACGAACCTCATAAGGTATATGGAATGTATTATGAAGTAAAGGGTAATGCGGCTTCCCAATCCCAGTTTTATGTAACGGACAGTACAAAGCACTTCGTAACAGGGTCATTGTATTTTTATGCCAAACCTAATTATGATTCTATTTTGCCAGCTGCTGTACATCTGCAAAAGGATATTCGCAAAATTATTGAATCCTTACGCTGGAAGGAGTAGCATTGCTTTAATTGCTTTGTAATAAGTCCTCCGCTTGCTTAATACTGGAATTTATTTGATCCTTAAGGGCCTTGACTTTGGTCTCTTCCTCATCCAGCCATTTTTGTTTTTCTTCCGTCAACGCTTTTCCGTTCAGTATCTCGTCGCCATCAAATCTATCGCCAAAGCTTTTCATCCAGTCCATCATAGCCTTGTGTGCAGCCTTTAATTCCTCTCTTGCAGCTACATAGTCGTCGGAAGAGGCATCGTTCGTAATTTTTTCGTCCAATTGTGCCACTAATTTGCCTATAGTCCCCATTTTTGGCATTACCTCATCATGGATAGCCATTACGCCTTTCATTTGTGAATTCTCCTTGTTTTCATCTTTACAGGAGTAGGCAACCGCTATTACGACGGATAGGATAAGGGTTAATTTTTTTATCATCAGGTAAAGTTTAATGTTGTTACGCGTGGCTAAAGTGGCCTTTTAAGATAATTTTTTAAGTTGGGCGGACGTTTTTTTAAATGGTCGGCACCGTTACTTTATAAGATATCAAAGATACTGAATTGTGAACGTTTTATAACTGCAATCGAATCCCATTTTCGCGAAAATCGACAGGTGTTATTTTGTACACTTGAATTATTTTGATGATAATTCAACCAAAATATCGACCCTAACCCCAATGATACCAGTTTTATTAACAAGCTTTTGGGAAAGGAACAATCCGTTTATCCTATAAATACGGGTATTGTAAGGTGTGCCAATGCGTATCGAGGGTAAAATCGACTATAAAATCAATTCCTTGTTAATTTGCGTGCATAAATCATTAAAATTCTGTAAATTAAATGCATAACCTAGAAAATTCTATACAATGAAACAATTTGCACTCCCTATTAGGTTTGGCATAGCTGTTAGCGGCTCATTAATTGCCTATTTCTTATTGTTGTCCCTTTTTAATCTTCACACCAATATTTTTTATAGTCTTTTTAATGGTGTAATTACGGGATTCGGGATATATGAGGCCATAAAATATTTTAGGCTCAAGGAAGGGCCATCCTTTAATTATGGCAAAGGTTTTACGGCGGGGATTGTTACCGGTTTTGTAGGGACATTGATCTTCACATTGTTTTTCGCCTTTTATGCTACGGAGATTAATCTGGGATTTTTGGATGAACTCTCCAAAGTATGGTTCCGCGATTATAACACATCGGAGGGTATTGTTTTCTTTACCGTGGCCATTATGGGCTTTGCAACTACCTTGGTTCTGACCCTGTCATTTATGCAGTTGTTCAAGACTTCGAACAACCTCAAAAGAAAATCGGTTTAAAAATCTCAAAAATCACTTGTGGATTAAGGATTTAGGAGTATATTTGCACCCGCCTAAGTAAATATTAGGCTTGTTCTTAAATTTATAAATAACACAAGCTATGTACGCAATTGTAGAGATAGCAGGGCAGCAATTTAAAGTTGCGAAAGACCAAAAAGTGTATGTTCACCGTTTACAAGACGAAGAAGGTAGCAAAGTAACCTTTGATAACGTTCTTTTGTTGGAAGATGGTAGTAACATTACAATTGGCGCCCCAGCTATAGACGGAGCCGCTGTTGAGGCTAAAGTCATTAAGCACCTAAAAGGTGATAAGGTAATTGTCTTTAAAAAGAAAAGACGTAAAGGTTACAAAAAGAAAAACGGTCACCGTCAATATTTGACTGAATTGGTAATAGAAGGTATTATTGCCTCTGGAGCCAAAAAATCTGAGAAAAAGGCGGAACCAAAAAAAGAAGCTAAACCTGCTGCTAAAAAAGCAGAGGTAAAAGCAGAAGCTCCAAAGAAGGAGGAAGCTAAAGCTACCGAGGATTTGAGTAAAAATACGGTTGCAGAGCTAAGAGAATTGGCAAAAGCTAAGGGAGTTGAAGGTTATTCTTCAATGAAAAAAGCAGAATTGATTGCCGCTTTAAGTTAATAACAAGAATTAAAACAATATATCATGGCACATAAGAAAGGTGTAGGTAGTTCTAAAAACGGTAGGGAATCAGAATCAAAACGCTTGGGTGTTAAGATTTATGGTGGACAAGCTGCCATTGCTGGGAACATCATTGTAAGACAACGTGGTACTAAACATAACCCAGGTGAAAATGTTTATGCAGGAAAAGATCATACCTTGCATGCAAGGGTAGATGGTCTTGTAAAATTCCAAAAGAAAGCAGGAGGTAAATCCTATGTTTCTATTGAGCCTTTTGAGGCTTAATACATTCCAGCTTTTAAGTATTAAAAAACTCTTTCCTTAGTTGGAAAGAGTTTTTTGTTTTTACATACTATACTGAATACTATATTTGTTTTACCACTTCTGATTTCTAAAATTCTTGGCCTTGGCAAAAGCAACTGTTTCAGATAAATAATCCACTAGGTTGTAGTTAGGTATGGGCAAGATACTCTCCAATAGGCTTGTGTCCCATTCATTGGGTTTAGAGGTCATGTAGGGGTGTAAATGCAGTCCAATGGTTTCGTAGTAAAACTCTTCCAACTTTGAAGAAAATCCTGTTGAGGTATTAATTTGATCTTCGGTAAAACTAAAATTGGAGAAGCCTACGACCTTCAAAATTTTGGCAATGCCTTTTTTCATGTTCGTCTCTTTGGAATTAACAATGTTCAATTGTTGAATTTCTGTAGAAATGACCATGGCAATTACCTGAGCGGCATAGTCCGTTGGAATAATATTTAACCCAGTGTCCGTTTTGGTAGTAATACGTATGGCGTCCTTCGAGCTGCTATTGTGAAAAAACTTCGCAAAGAGATAAAAGACCATGTATTTTGATATAAAATAATTTGGGCTCCCATAAATATTTCCCCCAAGTACACTGGGCCGCAAAATTTGAATTGGAATATTTTTTGCCTTACCAGCTTTTAACAGGAACTTTTCCGAAGCGTGTTTGGAGGCTTCGTAATGATTGCGGTAATTACCGTTTTTTATGTTGGTATAATCGTTGTGCAATAATCCACCTATATTTCCTGCGGCAAATGCCGTACTTATATAGACGAATTTTACAATATGGCTGCAATAGGTATTGAATACATCTTTGGTAAACTGTAAATTTTGATTGAATATTTCCTCCTTGGCGGCAGGATCAGTTGATAAATTGACATACCCGGCCGAGTGTATAAAATAATCCAACTTATTATTTCCTAGAAAAGAAGCCGGATTTAATAATTCTTCCGCATCTACCGTGACTATTTTTTTTAAGACTTCAGGAAGGTTCTTTTTTACAAAATCTGTTGCGAACTCACTTGATACTACATTTTTGATTCGTTGTTCAGGTCCAACAGAAGTTTTCTTACGAACGGGGAGGTAAATGTTGTCTATACTTTGAAAGCGAAGTTCCAAAAGCGAAAATAATACTCTAGAACCTAAGGTTCCAGTAGCTCCGGTTAAGAGTATGTTCATTAAGTTGGTGTAGGAATTAAAAAATCAAAATCCTTATCTGTTTGAGTGATAAGGATTTTGGTTTTGTATTATAATGGATTCTTGAATCTTTCCAAACAAGAAGGCAGTCTAGTACCTATAATAATCGGGCTTAAAAGGACCCTCAACGGTTACTCCAATATATTCTGCCTGTTCCGGTCTTAAAGTTTCCAATTCCACTCCCAATCGGGATAGGTGCAAAGCGGCCACTTTTTCGTCCAAATGTTTTGGAAGCATATATACGTCATTATTGTATTTGTCACTATGGTTCCAAAGTTCCATTTGCGCCAAGGTTTGGTTGGTGAAGGAGTTGCTCATTACAAAACTTGGATGACCGGTAGCGCATCCCAAGTTTACCAACCTACCTTCTGCCAAAACAATAATATCCTTTCCTTCAAGGGTATATTTGTCAACCTGTGGTTTTATTTCATCCTTGGTATGGCCGTAATTTTTGTTCAGCCATGACATGTCTATTTCATTGTCGAAATGGCCAATATTACACACTATGACTTTGTCTTTCATCGCTTTAAAATGCTGCGACTGAATAATATCCTTATTTCCGGTAGTGGTTATTACGATATCGGCATTTCCAACCACTGTATCCATTTTCTTTACCTCAAAACCGTCCATAGCTGCCTGCAAGGCACAAATTGGATCAATTTCGGTAACTGTAACAATAGACCCCGCACCTTTAAAAGAAGCTGCTGTACCCTTTCCTACATCACCGTATCCGGCAACTACAACTCTTTTGCCCGCAAGCATTGTATCCGTAGCCCTGCGAATAGCATCCACTGCACTTTCCCTACAACCGTATTTGTTGTCGAATTTGGATTTTGTAACAGAATCGTTAACATTGATGGCGGGCATTGGCAAGGTTCCTTTTTTCACCCTTTCATAAAGCCTATGAACACCAGTGGTAGTCTCTTCGGAAAGGCCTTTGATACCTGAAGCCAATTCTGGGTATTTGTCCAATACCATGTTGGTAAGATCTCCCCCATCATCCAAGATCATGTTTAAGGGTTGACGATCTTCTCCGAAAAACAAGGTCTGTTCAATGGCCCAATTAAATTCTTCTTCGTTCATTCCCTTCCATGCATATACAGGAACCCCGGCTGCGGCTATAGCAGCAGCAGCCTGATCTTGGGTAGAGAAAATATTACATGAACTCCAAGTCACCTCTGCGCCAAGGGCAACCAAGGTCTCGATGAGTACCGCTGTTTGTATGGTCATATGCAAACACCCGGCAATACGGGCGCCTTTAAGAGGCTGTTCTTTTCCGTACTCTTCCCTTAAGGACATTAGTCCGGGCATTTCGGCTTCCGCAAGTTCAATTTCTTTTCTTCCCCATTTGGCCAGGCCAATGTCTTTTACTTTATAGGGTACGTAAGGAATGGTTTTAGTACTCATAAACTTTTTTTGTTATAGTTAGTTGTTCGTATTCGCTTGAAAATAAATCGGAAGAATAAATTAAAAACAATTTAAATGAAGAATATCTTCGAATAGCCTATTTCTTCTCCTTTTTTATTTTTATTTTAGTAATAGAACAATATACTTGTATTTTGCATTTGCAAAGGTAGTAATAACTTAAATAATCTAATGCCTCTTTACAAAACAATAACAGTCGGGGACGATGCTAAAGTCTTGATTTGGAAAGTTGAAGAAACGGAATCCCAACTTTCTGAAGGGGTTGTGCTTACTCCGCATTGCCAAAAACGTATGATGGGAATGAAGTCGGAATTGCATAGAAGGGGGTTCTTGAGTATAAGACATTTAATGGCAATAGAGGGTTATGTTGATCACGATCTATTTTATGATGATGCGGGCAAACCGCATTTGACAGATGGCAAGTTTATCTCCATTACACATTCACACGAATTTACGGGAATTATTATTTCGGATACCAAAGAGGTAGGAATCGACATTGAAATGCAACGTGATAAGATTCTAAGGATAGCAAACAAGTATACCCCATTGGAGGAATATAAAACCGTGGCAAATGCGGATGCCTTGGTAAGAAAACTTACCATTGTTTGGGGAGCCAAGGAATCTTTGTACAAGATTTATGCCCAACATGGCCTAAGTTTTTTGCACCATATAGATATTACGGATTTTTCTTTATCCGACTCAGAGACTACTGGCACCATTCTTTATAAGGGAAAGGCCTCCCACTACAATATTATATTTTTGGAGTTTGAGGGATATACCTGTGTGTATGCCATTAAAAATTAGTGGGCTGCAATCTTTACAGCCAGTCTTATTATAGCCAATATTACTGCTTCATAATCTTGGATTTAGTTAGTTGTCTGTTCGGGAATAAATGCGATAATCCTACCAATTCCGAAGTATTTTTTCTGATAAACCCTAATATTTTTATTGGGAAAGGCTATTTTTAATCAACATTAATTGTTTAAAGCCTTGCTAAAATCAACAAAATAAACCTATTGGATCACGTATATATCTTCAGTGTTTAAGTAAGGTTTGCATATGGAAACAAATCTTCATTGGGATTGTTGGAAAGTGGTTTGATAAAAATGTAAATTCTAAAATCTGACCGGAGTAACTATGAGCCCCATTTTTGAATGGATTTTTGCCCAGTACCAAGATACTCCTACCCATTTGATAATTTTGGAAATGGTAGGGGTGTTTTTCGGATTTTTAAGTGTTTGGTACTCCATGAGGGAAAATATATTGGTTTTCCCTACAGGAATCCTTAGTACGGGGCTGTTTGTATATATCCTTTTTGTTTTTGGGTTATTGGGAGATATGCTGATCAATGCCTATTACTTTGCCATGAGTGTCTACGGATGGTATATATGGACTAGAAAGGTAGATGAGACCCATTTTATTCCCATAACTACAACGACCCCCAAAGAGAAAAAATGGATGGTTTTTTTATTTGTTGCTACTATTTTATTTGTTGTTTTTGTATACGTGGTATTTGATAAGTTGGATAGTTGGACAGCTTATATAGACACCTTTACAACGGCCATATTCTTTGTGGGAATGTGGCTCATGGCCAAGAAAAAACTTGAAAATTGGGTATATTGGATTATCGGTGATGTAATATCGGTTCCATTATATCTTTATAAAGGACTTATATTTACATCTCTGCAATATTTATTGTTCACTATTATTGCCATTTTCGGATACCTTGCATGGAAGAAAAGTTTAAACAAGAGCCCTCAAGTATTATTAAAGTAGTGTTATTTGGACCGGAATCTACGGGAAAGACAACCTTGTCCCAAGATTTGGCCAAGCATTACAATACCGTTTGGGTACCGGAATATGCACGTGAATACCTTCAGGACAAATGGGATAAAGAAAGGAAAACCTGTGAGCCAAAAGATTTATTGCCCATAGCTGAGGGACAGATCAAATTGGAAAATTCCCTGACCAAGAAGGCTAATGAAGTCTTAATATGCGATACCGATCTTTTGGAGACCAAAGTTTATTCCGAAGCCTACTATTTGGGATATTGTGATCCAGTTTTGGAGACTTACGCATTGCAGAACACTTACGATATCTATTTTCTGACCTATATAGACATTCCGTGGGAAAAGGATGACCTAAGGGATAAACCAAATGACCGTGAACGAATGTTTCTTTATTTCAAGGATACTTTGGAAAAATATAACAGGAATTTTATTATCTTAAAGGGTGATAAAAAAACAAGGCTGATAACGGCCCAGAACTACATTAACCAACTATTGAGAAAATAATGGAATTAACGGAAGCAGACAAAAAACAATTAGAAAAGAAGGGTATTTCTAAAGAAAAAGTTCTTGGTCAAATTGAGACATTTAAGGAGGGTATTCCTTTTGTGAGATTGGAAAAGGCCGCGGTAGTATCCGATGGCATTTCCAAATTTTCCGAGGCTGAGGAGCAAAGGCTTATTAAAAAATTTGAGGATGCAAAGAAGAAAATTTCACTTCTGAAATTTGTACCGGCTTCCGGTGCTGCATCCCGAATGTTCAAGGCAATGTTCAATTTTTTGGATACCTATGATCCCAAAGCCGAAAAATTCGAGGCCTATTTGGACAGAACCAAGGATAAGGATGTGAAGGCCTTCTTTGAAGGGTATAAAAAATTTGCCTTTTATGACCTTATTCAAAAAAGGATAGCTGGTAAGACAAGCTCCAAGGATGAGGAAAAGTACCTTTTTGTAAAGGAGATGTTATTGCCTGAAGGCTTGGATTTCGGATTTTACCCAAAAGGCCTTTTGCCCTTTCATGACTATGGCAAGCACACCGCCACACCTTTCGAGGAACATTTAAAGGAGGCTATTGCCTACGCCCAGGTGAATAACGAGGCAAATCTACATTTTACCATTTCTGAGCAGCATGGCGAAATGTTCAACAAAGAATTTAAGACTGCCGGGGAGCGTGTGGCAAAGGATGCTAAAACCTCCTTTACGGTTAACTATTCCTTTCAGAAGCCTTCTACGGATACTATCGCTGTAACTTTGGACAACAAACCTTTCAGAAATTCGGATGGCTCCCTGTTGTTCAGGCCAGCTGGTCACGGTTCCTTGATAGAGAACCTGAACGAGCAGGATGCGGACATTATTTTTATAAAGAATATTGATAATGTGGTGGTTCCAAGATTTTCTGACGACGTTGCCAAAAGCAAAAAGATATTGGCCGGACTGTTGTTGGAATTACAAAGCAAGGCGTTTGAATACGCCAAGCTATTGGACGGGGATAATCTAACTTCTGAATTATTGGAAACTATAAAATCGTTTTTGGAAAAGGATTTAAATGTCCGATTCTCAGATAAATTCGGGGGTTTTAGTATAGGGCAGCAAATAGAAATTTTAAAGGATAAGATAAACCGTCCCATTCGTATTTGTGGAATGGTCAAGAATGAAGGCGAACCTGGAGGCGGTCCGTTTTGGATAAGGGATGCCCACGGTCATATTTCACTTCAAATTATAGAATCTGCACAAGTAGATATGGATAATGCGGCACAGGTCGATATCTTAAAAAACTCTACCCACTTTAACCCGGTAGATTTGGTCTGCGGGGTAAGAAATTATAAGGGAGAGAAATTTAATTTGCTCAATTATGTAGATGCCAAACAAGGTTTTATCACCCAAAAAACAAAAGAAGGAAAAGATCTAAAAGCTCTGGAGCTGCCAGGTCTATGGAACGGTGCCATGGCCTTTTGGAATACTATTTTTGTTGAAGTTCCCTTGGTGACCTTTAATCCTGTAAAAACGGTCAACGACCTATTAAAACCTGCTCATCAGGTAAAATAGATTTATGGACCACATATGGGACTATTTCCCATTCCAACAAATATATCAGGTATTGTACCCAAAAAGTGTATAATTTTTATACACTTTTTGCGGTGCTATACATATTTATACATTCCCCATAAATAATAGATTTTGCATAAATGACTGATTGTCAATGACTTGTATATTTAATTATTGAAATTTGATTGTTGGCACAATTTTCCTTCTATCTGCTGTGAGAAACAAATAGTATTCACACAAAACACTAGAGATATGAAAAATGATATGAAAAGCTTGGTTTTTGCCACAGCGATGGCAATGGGAAGTTTAAGTCCAGTTTTGGCGTCACCTCCAATATTTCACGATGGAATTATGGAAGTAATTATTGCTCAAGAATTTACTGAAATAGATCTTGATCAATTGCCCGACACAATTACAAAGGCTTTGGAGAAGGATCATGCCGGAGCCGTAATAAACAAAGCATATGTAAATGAAGAGGCTGAATATAAGTTGGAGGTTACTTTTTCAGATGGAACCAATTCCGAATTATATGCCGATGCTTCAGGCAACTGGATAGATATGTAATGCATTGGTAAAGTGAGTTATATGAGTTATTTGAATTAGCAGGGCTACCTTATGGTGGCCCTTATGCGTTTCTATTGGGAAGTGGCCCCCAACTATTATTAATGTCTTAGTAGAATAGTGTTGGCCGTTGCCATATTTAGTCCTGTTCATGGGTTTTCAAGTTGTCATTATTCCCCCCTTTCTGAGGTAATGGTGTGTAATTTTAACACAATTGAATTCCTTAATACCCATTATTACACAGTCTTTGTGCAATAGCAAAACTACTTTAAGTTATTGAAAGTCAGTGCAATGAAGGTTTTTTATTGATTTCGGTATCGTTTTTCCATTGGTAATGGTAATAATTATTAAAATAAGAATCATGAGAAAGCTATTTTTTGGAATTGCATTATCAATAACAAGTTTAACCGCCTGTGCGCAGGAAAACAAAGCAGCAACAGGGGCGGTTACGGAAATGAGCATTGCCCAAGATAAATTCTCCGAAATAGGTGCTGCAGAATTGCCCGAAGCAGTGACCAAGGCAATATACACCTATTATCCTTCTGCGGTTATCAATAAGGCCTATGTTAACAATTTCCAACAATTCAGGTTGGATATAATTTTGAAGGAAGGCAATAGCGGTACCATATATGCCGATAAGGATGGGGATTGGATAGAAAGATAGGATGTGTTTATTATGATATTATTGGGCATACCAATGATAATGGGATCGTTTAAACGATCCCATTTTTTGTGTGTGCCTAGCATGGGCGATATCTATAGGGTGCAAGTCCCGAACACGCTCTAGCAGTGGGAAGTGTTAGCCTAAAGCAAGGGTGTCCATCGTGAGGTGGAATCTGAAGGAAGCTGGAGGCAAAATCCTGGCCTGACGTACAGGAACTACATATAAGGCCAAAGTTGTCTGGATAAAGTTACACAACAAACCGAAGTCCAACACTGCTCGGAGACAACATGGTAAATGTAGCAGGTAGATGGGATGAAAGATATCGTTCTTACCTGGGGAGACCTCATGAACGTGTGGAAACAAAGTATGAAACGCGGAGTAAAGCTTGTCATGAGGGGTCAGCCGAGGTCATAGTACTTAAGTAGACTTCACTTAAGGAAGGACTGAACTTTAAGGAGTGAGCAGTAAATGAATGTTACCATATGAACGGAAGAACGCAGAAAATCTCAATACAAGAGACCTGCCCACAAAAGAACAGGACGGCATCCGAAGGCTATGTGGGAGGGCAGACGTTTCTATGGATAACTGAAAATAACCTCACGGATACTAATCAATTAGGAGATGGACTATTAGAGCTGATTGTGTCCCCTTCAAATCTTAACAAAGCTTACCTACAGGTAAAGCGGAATAAGGGATCTGGGGGTGTGGACAAGATGGAAGTCGAATCATTAAAAGATTATCTAGTCACGCACAAGGACAAACTAATTGCATCCATTTTAAAGGGTACTTACCGCCCCAACCCTGTTCGCAGGGTACTTATTCCCAAAGACAATGGACAAAAGCGACAACTGGGTATCCCTACAGTTATAGATAGGTGTATCCAACAAGCGATTGCCCAAGTTCTCTCGCCAATGTATGAACCCCAATTTAGCGACAATAGCTACGGGTTCAGACCAAGGCGCAACGCCCACGGAGCATTAAGGAAATGTCAGGCGTATATCACAGAAGGCTACAAGTATGCAGTAGATTTGGATTTAGAAAAATTCTTTGACACGGTAAACCATAGCAAGCTGATAGAGATACTCTCCCGTACTGTAAAAGACGGTCGAGTGATATCACTGATACATAAATATCTCAATGCGGGAGTGCAAGTAGGATCCAAAATACGGACTAGTGAAGAGGGGGTTCCGCAAGGAGGTCCACTAAGTCCAATTTTAAGCAACATTATGTTGAACGAAATGGACAAAGAGCTAGAGAGTAGGGAGCATAAATTTGTACGCTATGCTGATGACCTTCTGATACTATGCAGAAGTAAACGCAGTGCAGAACGGACAATGGGCTCAATGATCCACTTTATAGAGGATAAACTGTTCTTAAAAGTGAATAGGGATAAAAGCCAAAGTGCCCACATAAGGAAGGTCAAATTCCTTGGATACTCCTTTCACAAAAGCAAAGGAGAAGGACGGCTACGGATACACCGAAAGAGTGTAGCCAAAATGAAAGCTAAAATAAAAGAGCTGACATCCCGTAGTAATGGCTGGGGTAATGCCCGAAGAAAAGAAGCCCTTCGCCAGTACATCACTGGTTGGGTGAACTACTTCAAATTGGCAGACATGAAGAATCTGCTTCTTAAAATAGACGAGTGGTACCGAAGACGAATCAGGATGGTGATATGGAAACAATGGAAACGGATACGAACCGGAGTGAAGAATCTTATCAAGCTAGGGGTTAAGAAATCCAAGGCTTGGGAATGGGCAAATACAAGGAAAAGCTATTGGCATACAGCTAATAGTTTTATCCTTAAGACCACAATCACCACGGAAAATCTGAGAAAAGCAGGCTATGTAATGCTGTCAGACCAATATCGAAAGGTTAGTATCAAAACTTAAGGAAGCGCCCAGTACGGATCCGTACGCTGGGTGCTGTGGAAGGTCGGAGCGGGAATTAATCCCGTTCCTCCTATCCGATTTTTGGTGTTTTATAAGGTGAAATATGGCGGTAACTTGATGGCATTGTCATTTGATTGGCGATTTTGCACAATTAATTATTAGTTAATAAAGAATCTGTTTCTGGCATACAAAAAGGATACATAAGAAATAGTGTTTAGTTTTTACCCATTAAAAAAGTTTGATACCCAAAAATACACAGTTCAGTTTTTTGCATACAAATCATAACACACACATATATAGGTGGTTACGTATATTTTAAGTGTTCGTTGAATTTTGGTATCATATTTTCAATAGGTATAACAAGTTTAACTATTAAAATGAAAATCATGAAAAAATTATTTTTTGTAGCAGTATTATCATTCGGAAGTCTAACCGCATTTGCTCAAGCAGGTGAAGATGTAGCACAAGTAACTACACAAACTGCAATAGCTCAGGACGACTTCTCTGAAATAGAAACAAGTGATTTACCAGAAGCGGTTGCAACAGCTGTTTCTACTGACTATCCTTCGGGGACCATCAGTAAAGCTTATGTAAATAAGCAGGAGCAATATAAGTTGGAAGTAACTTTGGAGGATGGTACTACAGGTACTTTGTATGCCGATAAAGACGGCAACTGGATAGAACTATAGTAAAACTTGAATTATTTGTTTTGTATCAAGTTGGTTTGGTAAGAGGGGGATTGTTTTATACAATCTCCCTCTTTTTTTTTATGAAAATTTTTAAAGGCAACTAACTTTCTTATGGTATTTTTACTATCTATAGTAAATTGTAATAGAAAGGTATGCCCAAACTCCTTATCATTGAAGATGACGCCGCTTTTTGTCAAATGCTTCAAAAGTTTTTGATTAGAAACGGTTACGATGTCGACGAAAGTTTTACTGCCCAGGATGCCAAGACCAAATTCAAGGCAAGCACCTATGATCTAGTCTTAACAGATTTGCGACTTCCCAATTATGATGGGCTTCAACTTTTATCCGATATCAAGGAGGTAAATCCAAAGACACAGGTTATTGTTATGACCGGTTATGCCGAGGTTGGGTCTGCCGTTGAGGCCATGAAAAAGGGTGCCTACGACTACATCTCCAAACCATTTACTCCAGAGGAAATTCTAATGCAGATTAAAAGCGCCTTAAACCAAGAGACCGAGAGGCAATTGGATAGTGCGCCAAAGGATAGCCATAAAAGCGAAAATTTGGTAGTTGATCCCCAGGACGATAGGGTTGTTATTGGAATAAGTGAGGCTTCCAAAAAATTGCACGAGTACATAAAGCTGGTGGCCCCTACGGACATGTCCGTTTTAATTACAGGGGAAAGTGGGACAGGAAAGGAGGTAACTGCAAGGGCGATACACGATAATAGTAAGCGCAATGAACACAATTTTGTGGCCGTAGATTGCGGTGCCATTCCCAAAGAAATTGCCACTAGTGAATTTTTTGGGCATGTTAAAGGAAGTTTTACTGGAGCAGTGGAGGATAAAAAGGGACATTTTGAGGCGGCCAATGGGGGTACCTTATTTTTGGACGAAATAGGGAACCTTTCCTATGAAAACCAGATACAGTTGTTAAGGGCCCTACAGGAAAGAAAAATTAAAAGAGTTGGTAGCAACAAGGAGATAGAGGTAGATATCCGAATCGTAACGGCCACAAACGAAGACCTAACAGAGGCTGTTGAAAACGGTAGTTTTAGGGAAGATCTTTTTCATAGGATCAATGAATTTTCTGTAGAAATTCCGTCCTTGGAGGAACGCTTTGAAGACCTACCACTTTTCGCTGATTTCTTTTTGAAAAAGGCCAACCGATCCTTGGGAAAAGTAGTGCAAGGTTTTTCAGAGGATGTAAAGGATATATTTAAGCAATATCATTGGCCCGGAAATCTACGTGAATTGCAGAATGTTATAAAAAGGGCGGTTCTGTTGACCAGTGGGGATATGGTAGAGAAAGCTGCCTTGCCCAAGGAAGTATATAAGAGTAAGGAAAGCAATTTTAAAGTCGATAACTTTTCCAAGGCCGATTATGAGAAGGAACAAATAGTAAAGGCCTTGAAACAATCAAATTTTAATAAATCCAAAGCGGCCAAACTCCTTCAGATCACAAGAAAAACACTATACAACAAAATTAATCACTATAATTTGGACTTGTAGCCAAATATGATTTAATGGCCAGGATCAAAACGGTGGACTTATTCTGAAGGTCCCTGTAGTTTTGTTTCAAGACCTTAGGTTCCCATTGGCCAATTTCCAAAATCTCCAATTGCTCTAATATTGGAACTATCTCCTTACTGTTTAATTGTCTGAACATAGGGAGCATCCTGTGGGAAACAACATTCACCGTCTTAATATCCATATCATCTACCGCCACTTTCAGTTTTTCCATGTTGGTTTTGGTATCGGTAATAAAGGTCTGCAAAACTTCGGCTATGCCTTCATCATCATCTCCCAAAAAAGAGGAAATAACCCCCAAGTGGAATAAGTTTGAACCGGAGGCGATATTAGGTTTTTCTGTATTTTCAGCTTTTTTACGAACTGCTTGGGGGAACAAGTTGCTCAATACTTCCAAGAACATATCTTTGGTAAAGGGTTTTTGAAGGATATCTGAAAAACCTGCTTCAATATACTGCTTCCTTTTTAGATCTTTCCGCCCCGTCATGGCTACTATGGGTTGCCCGGCATAATGCGAATAGGTGCCGTTTTGTAGTTTGCCCAATACTTCAAAACCAGTTATATTGGGCATTTGTATATCGGTCAAGACCATGTTGTACCCAAGTGTCCCTGTTTTTGAAACGTCATCAAAATTATTGTAGGTATGGGCAGAGAGCCCCAAATGTTGACAGACTTCCTTGAGCAGTTTTAGCATTGCAGGGTCATCATCAATTATAAGAAGGGACAACTCAACTTTTGGGCTGATTTCCATTTTATTAGGGGAGTTCAAAGGTTTTTTTGATATCTCGAGAGGAATTTCAACTGAAAATGTACTCCCTTTATTTTCCTCGCTATGGAGGCTAATTTCTCCACCCAACAGTTCGGTGAGTTTCTTGGAAATAGTAAGACCTAGACCATAACCGCCATATTTTTTATCCGTATGGTCCTCTGCCTGGGTAAACTCTTTAAAAATGTGTTCTTGTTTTTCTTTTTTAATCCCTATGCCAGTATCAGTGACCTGAATTAAGGTGTGGTAGTTTCCGTTCGCTTCGTTTGGCACCTTGGCTTCAACCTTTATGAAACCTTCATTGGTGAATTTATAGGCATTGCCGATTAGGTTGGTCAAAATTTGTCTTATCCTAAATGGATCTCCCAAAACGGGCTTATCCAATTGCCTGTCGATTATTACCTGGAGTTCTATGGGTTTCTTCAAATGTATTTCCTTGAGGTTTTCGGCAGTTTCCCTGATAAGGTCGGAAAGTATAAATGCTGTCTGGTCTATTTTTATTTTTCCTGCCTCCAATTTGGAAAAATCCAATAGATCGTTTACCAGACTATCCACATATTTGGAAGCGGATTTTACATTCTTTAAATAGGACACCTGTTTGCCGGAAAGCCCGGTATTTTCCATTAATTCGGAATAACCTGTTATGGTATTCAATGGCGTTCGCAGGTCATGGCTAACCGTAGAAATTAATTGTTCCCGACTTCTTAAAAGGGATTCGGAAAATTTCTTTTCTTTCTCCAGTTGTTGTCTGTACAATTGTACCTTCCAATAATCTTTGGTAATCAAAAAAGTAAAAAGCCCCACAATAGCTATACCCAGCAAGCTGGCAAAACCGGCCACACGCAGGCTTCTTTTTAGGGCGGTTTGTTTTTTTAGGTTGTCGTTGTAGGATTTTGTAATTACCTCCTGTTCAAAGGCCGAAATAATACTGCGCAACTGCTGCGAAATTTCCAGATCGGCCCTGCTTAATTGCAATTCTTTCTGTGCTACCGAACGCAAGGCCTTGGTATTACTCTGTTTGGCTTCTGCCAAAAGCGATTTGGAAACCGTTAAAACAGAATCTACCCGTTGGGCAACAGGAATGTTACTGGTATCTTTTGGGACGTTTTCACTTAGGTATTCTGCCCATTTTTTTAAGGTATTCTGAGCATCAGGAGGTAAGTCCGAATAATTGGGATTTAGGCTTTCCGGAGTAATTTTTCCAAGAGACTCTTCAATTTTGCTAAATTCCTTGAGGGCATTGTCTATAGAATTGTTGGTTTCGCTTTTTCTTTTTAAGCGCAGCAATTCATTACTGTTGAATACCTTTTTTTTAAGAAGCCCCTGCACACTATCCAACATCTCCTTTTGGTAGTCATTAACTGTAAGAAGTTTAAGGGAGTCTATGGTGATAAAAATGGAATCTATCTTTTGGGCATAGGCCGTAAAGCTTTTTGGGGTCTTTTTTTGGAGTGCCAGTTTGGAAAGACTTTCCGCCTCATATAGTTCTGTTAATAGGGAGCCTGTTTTTAGTAATTTGGCATCGTTTTCCGTTGCTGTGTCTGTAGATACAAATACCTTAATTTCTGAAAATATAAAATAGGCTACTACTAGGGTCAATATCCCAAGCATTAGATAGCTGAACATTATTTTAAAGGTGAATTTGTTCTTTGTCTTGTTCATTAATGATTCCATTTTTTGCGGCCCTTATTCTAATTTACGTATTTCAAGTCCCATTGGTCTATAAATTATAGTTAATTATTTATTGCTTTTTATTATGATATTAGAATGGTCGTATGTAAATTTGCGCCCGTCTCAAAGGGGTGCTTGTTAGGTCAGGCTGAGATTATACCCAAGGAACCTGGGCAGGTAATGCTGCCAAGGGATGCGAAAATCGCGTTTTGGAATTTCCAACGTTTTATTTTCGATACAATTTTGTAATCGGAAAAAAACAAAAATCAATTTTTAACAAGAATAATAGCCCCTTTTATTCGTAACAAATGTATTACGGATGAAAACTATGTTCACAACTGTCGCTATCGTAGCGACTACGCTTTTGGCGATTGGCCAAGAGAAACCCAAAGATTCTTTGGAAGGAAAAGAAATTGCCTTGGATGAGGTATTGGTATCCGCTGTTAGGGTTACCAAACAATCTCCGGTAACTTTCACCAACCTGACCAAAGAACAGATCAAACCTAGAAATTTAGGGCAGGATATTCCTATCCTTATGAATTTTCTGCCAGCAGTGGTTACCACTTCCGATGCCGGGGCCGGTATAGGCTACACAGGTATCCGAGTCCGTGGTAGTGATGGTACACGTGTAAACGTTACCATTAACGGGATTCCCTACAACGATGCGGAATCACACGGTTCGTTTTGGGTAAACATGCCCGATTTTGCCTCTTCCACAGAAAGTTTGCAATTGCAGCGTGGGGTAGGAACATCAACAAACGGATCAGGAGCCTTTGGAGCCAGTTTAAATTTGTTGACCGATGCCGTTTCCGACGAGGCCTTTGGTCAAATTTCGTCTTCTATAGGCAGCTTTGGAACACTCAGGAACAATTTGAAGTTTAGCACCGGTCTTTTGAACGATCATGTTGAAATTGCCGGGCGTTTGTCCAGAATAACCTCGGACGGTTATATTGATAGGGCTTCTTCCGAATTGGATTCTTACTTTTTGCAAGGCTCCTATGTTGATGACAATACGTTGGTAAAGGCATTGTTGTTCGGGGGACATGAAATTACCTATCAGGCTTGGAACGGGATAGATGCAGAAACATTGGAGTCTGACAGAACCTTTAATTCTGCGGGAATCTATACCGATGAAAATGGAAATACCCAATTCTACGACCACGAAGTGGATAATTATAGGCAAAATCATTTTCAATTGCATTGGAATGAACAAATTGCGGATAATTGGAATACCAATCTGGCATTTCATTTTACCAAGGGAAGAGGTTTTTTTGAACAGTACAAGGAAAACGATGACTTTAGTACCTATGGAATTGAGCCTATAATGGTTGATGGGGAAGAAGTGGATAAGACCGATCTAATAAGAAGGCGTTGGCTGGACAATGATTTTTACGGTACCACTTTTTCTGTCAATTATGACCAAGAGAGTTTGAATTTAATTCTTGGAGGAGGTTGGAACAAATATGAAGGAAGCCATTTTGGGGAAATTATTTGGGCCCGTTTTTCCAACAATAAGGATTATGAAGACAGATATTATGATGATAGTTCCACCAAAACGGATCTAAATCTTTTTGCCAAGGCGAATTATAAATTTAGCGACCAATGGAGTGCTTATGGGGATTTACAGTATAGGACCATAGGCTATACAGCCAATGGGGAAGACACAGGAATCGTAGATGACACCTTTAATTTTTTTAACCCAAAGGTTGGGATTACCTACGATCTAAACATGAACAATAATTTTTATCTCTCTTATGCCAAGGCCAATCGTGAGCCTAATAGAAATGACTATGAAAGTGGTAGCCCAAAGCCGGAGAAATTGAACGATTATGAGTTGGGATGGCGCTATATTTCCCCAGATGTGCAATTGAATACCAATGTTTACTTTATGGGTTATAAGGATCAATTGGTGCTCACTGGCGAACTAAATGATGTAGGCGCCCCTTTACGTGCCAATGTTGGGGACAGTTACCGTTTAGGTTTGGAAGTGGATGCCACCATAGCTTTGGGGAATCAATTTAAAATACGTCCCAATGTGGCCTTGAGCAGAAACAGAAACAGGGATTTTGTGTTTCAGCGTGATGGTGAACTAGAAGAACTTGGGGATACCCATATTTCCTTTTCGCCAGATATTATTGTAGGAAACGTTTTAACCTATCAGCCGAAGGAAAATGTTCAATTTAGCGTGTTGACCAAGTTTGTTGGAGAGCAATATATGGGTAATATAGATTCTGAAGGTTCCAAGTTGGATTCGTATTCGCAAACCGATTTTAATGTACAGTATGAGATCACTACCAACGGGTTTTTTAAGAGCATCGTTTTATCTGGACTGGTCAATAATATCTTCGATTCCTTATTTGTGTCCAATGGATACTTTTATACTTTTGATGATGATTATTCTGTGCCTGGAACCGTTACTACTTATGAAGGAGCTGGTTACTATCCTCAGGCAGGGATTAATTTTCTCTTAGGGGCATCCATAAGTTTTTAAGGGAGGTCTACCGCTTTATTTGGAAACTTAAAACCCCGATGTTGGTTCAATTGTACCAACATCGGGGTTTTTTCATTTTTAATAATACGCCCAAGATTAGTATTATTAAATTAAATAGGATTTATTTCTATAAAAGAAGTTCGTGACTATTATACATTTTCCGGCACTATATAGGGATATCTGTACTTTCTGGTAAGCATAAGATCGGCTTCTTCATTGTTTATAAATTTCTCGAACTCCCCATTAAATTGTAAGGTTTCCCCGACCCTCAGCGCAATATTTGCTATCAATGGCAGCACCGTGGACATATGCCCTGTCTCTATATCGCAATTTAAATCATGATGGTTTCCTGAGCGTACCCCGTCTATAAAATTGCCATAATGTCCCTTGCTATCGGGGGCGGTCAAAAAGGAGGTGTCACCACCAACGGCAGCACTTCCGGCCATTTCAGAACCTGCAAAAGGTTCGGTCTCCTTGCCTTTGTATGCTTTCCAGGTAGATCCGTTTACTTCCATCCACCCTTCCGTTCCGTAAAACATATTACCAATTTTCACTCCTAAATTGGCCTCATGGTTGGTGTATCTGCCCCTGGTTTCAAATTCCAATATTTTTCCGTCCCCATACTCAAATACGGAAGTTTGGGTGTTTGGTGTTTCCTGCGAACATTCCTGTGGTGTAAATCCAAAAATACCTCCCATGGACTGAACCTTTACCGGATGTATTTTTTTATTCAGGCCCCATCGGGCAATATCAAATTGGTGTGGCCCTTGGTTGCCTGTGTCGCCATTGCCGGTATCCCAGTGCCAGTGCCAATTATAGTGTCCTTTTTTTTCATTATAAGGCCTATAGGTGGCCGGGCCCAGCCAAAGATCGTAGTTCAAGGTTGATGGTGATACACTATCTGGGGTAATTCCAAAGGAATCCCTAGGTTTAAAACATGTGCCTCGGGATAGAAATACTTCCCCAATACCACCACGATGTAAGAAATCCATAGCCTGCATAACATTGCTTATGGATCTGTTTTGGAATCCTACCTGAACTACCCGATTGTATTTTCGTGCGGCCTCTACCATTTTTCTTCCCTCCCATACATTGTGGGAACTAGGTTTTTCAACATATACATGTTTTCCGGCCTGACAGGCCCAGATGGTGGCCAGTGCGTGCCAATGATTGGGAACTGCTACTACTACGGCGTCTATTTCCTTGTCCTCAAATACACGGCGCATATCTTCCTCCGTACCTGGTTTGTTGCCTTTTTGGTTTTTGGCAGCCATTTTTACATTGTCGCCCAAAACGGCCGAATCCACATCGCAAACGGTTTTAATATGTACTCCATCATTGTACATCTCGGAAAAATTTTCCAACAAATTACTTCCACGACCCCTGACACCAATAGACCCTAGGACCACACGGTCGTTGGCACCCATAATGTTCCCGTAAGATTTTGCGGAAAAGGCAGATGCCCCCACAACAACGCCTGTACTGGCAAGGGTAGTTTTTTTAATAAAGTCTCTTCTGTTGTCCATATTTAAGTTTTATTAATGGTATTGATGATTATTTTTTTTGATAAGACGTGCAGCAATTTATTGTGCTGAAAATTTGTCAAATTCCGCATCAAGCTCGGCCTTTTCCAAATTCTTACTAGCTACTATAATTCTATGTCTAAAGGTAACTTCCTCACCTTGGTCCAGGCTTAGGTTTAAGGCTTCCTTTCCATCGCTAAAGACTTCCTGTCCTAGGGGATTGGCAGCAAAAAGGCCATAGCCGCGGGTGTGCCAATAGGTAGGATAACCGGCATTGGAAGTATGGTCCAAGATGGCAAGGGAAATTTTTTCATCACCAATGTTGGATCTTAAATTTACCCAATTCGATCTTTTTCCCCAACAGTCGTTCCCTTCAATATTTTCACTATTAATGTAATTTCCATTAACACCTTCATTGTTTAGTACAGGGACACCGGTAGGGATTCCATTGGAATCGGTAAAAATATCGGGCTTGTCGGAGGGATGTTCCAATTCGCGTGTAACCCGAATGCCGAGGACCCCTTCCTTATTGTCCTTGAAAATTACTTTTTCGATGGGGGCAGAAAGTCTGGTGATGCGATCTATGGAATATTCATCGTGATCGCCCCTAAAGATAAATGTGGTGTTTTCTTTAAGCAATACTTTTCCTTCGTTGGAAACCCAATCCATGGAAACCTTTAGGCTTGCTTCCTCATTGCCGTCTTCTGTGCCCAGTATTTCCTTGTGAAGAATAGTACCGTAACTCCCTCTCTTTTCTACTTTAATGGAATCTGAATTGTTCCAAAAATCCAATCCGTTAACATCGCCGTAATTAAACCAGACCCCTACGTGATGCGGATGGTCCACTCTTTCGCCCACAGATGGCTCTAGGGGATATTTTCTGGTAATCTTGGTGCCCTTTGGGGTGATCAAAGGATATAGCACCGGTTTTTTAATGTTGGTAGGGTAGATGTAGGAGGTAAATAGATTGTCATCTATAAATACATCCACCTTTTTTTCTTGGTCGTTGCGGACCAGTTTTATCCTTTTTTCTGCCTTGGGTTGAATGTCGGCCCCAGCCGTTTTATCAGACTTGGCCTGTTTACAGGACACTATAAATAATAGGGCTATAACACTGCTTAAACCAGATTTAAGAAGTAATGTTCTTGTGTTCATTCTTGTTGGTCGATATTTGATTAGATTAATTTGTTCCTAGACCTAATAATTCAATTACATTTTTCCAATCTTTATGTTACGGAAGCTGGCGGTCATTTCGGTGTTTGGATGTAGTTGCAACCCTATGGGTCCAGTTTTAACATAACTGTCGGATGTGTAGCTCATGACATGCTTGTTGTTGAGCCAAACTTCATAATACCCTGCAATAGCTATCACTTTTATGGTATTCCAGTCCTTGGGCTTTAGAATTTCCTTGACGTTTTGGGCTTCTACGGGATATTTTTTTCCTACAATATAGGGAGAGCCGGTCATATCACGCTTTAAGGAGCCCGAAATCCCCATTTGTATCTGTTCTTTGTCGTTTCTGAGGAAAATCCCTGTATCTACCGTTCCTTCATCATATCTGAAGTCGGTTTCTATTACAAAATCGGTATATTCCTTGTCGGTCCATAGAATAGATCCCTTTTTATCGGGACCACTTTTGGCCTGTAATATTCCGTTTTCCACGGACCACCATATGTTGTTTTCAGGAACAACCCACCCTTTCAGATTTTTTCCGTTAAAAGCACTTTTAAGTACTGGGTCTTGTGCAAACATGTTTAACGTAATAAAATTCACTATCAGAAACGTACAAATTATTTTGGCTTTCATTTTATTAAGGTTTTAAGGGTGATATTATAAATTGGAATTTGGTCTATGATTAACAAAACAGTTCTTAAATTATTAAGAAGTACATTAAAGTATTCTTAATGTTACCCCGTTTTTTTATAAATCTATTTAAAAACTATGTCTTTTTCCAATTTTATCTGCCAAAATTTAGAGCAACCCTAAGTATTGGTAAAATACCATTAAGTAGAGTTAAGAATTGTGAAGTTGATGATGGCCGGTTAATTAAAAATGCTATATGTTGTCTTTCTTGCCAGATATTTTAGCCGGTATTCTTATAGATTCAATTGGAAGATTGTCCTTTATTATTTTATCTTTCATAATATTGGAACATTCTTTACATATTTATGATGAATCAGGGAATTTGGGCCAATTTATTCATATTTTAACCCTTATTTTTGTGATGCATGTAGATAACCAAAAACCTGAAAATTCTAAATAATGAACAATACTAGTTACGCGAAACCAATGCGATGGGGAATAATTGGTTGTGGAGCGGTTACTGAGGTAAAAAGCGGACCACCTTATCAACAGACCAAAGATTTTCAATTGATTGCCGTTATGCGCAGGGATGAAGAAAAGGCGGAGGACTATGCCAAAAGACATGGTGTTCCAAAATTTTACTCAAAAGCAGAGGACTTGATCGGGGATCCAGAGGTAGATGCGGTGTACATTGCTACACCCCCGGACACCCATAAACATTATGCCTTAATGGTGGCTGAGGCCGGGAAGCCTTGCTGCGTAGAGAAGCCCATGGCACCAAGCTATGCGGACAGTTTGGAGATATACAATGTTTTTAGTGAAAGAAAATTGCCACTTTTTGTGGCGTATTATAGGCGCTCCTTGCCAAGGTTTTTAAAAATTAAGGAATGGCTAGATAAGGGTGAGATTGGAGATGTAAGACATATCCGTTGGCATCTGTCCAAACCTCCAAGTACGGAAGATCTTGACAAAACATACAATTGGAGGACTGATGGTGAAATTGCACCTGGGGGTTATTTTGATGATTTGGCCAGCCATGGGTTGGACTTGTTTTCGTTTTATCTTGGGGATATTGAAAATGCCTTTGGGGTAAGTACAAATCAGCAAAAATTATATACCGCAAAAGATGCCATCGCTGCTTGTTGGATATACAAAAATGGAGTTACTGGCGAAGGCAGTTGGAATTTTGGCACTTATGAAAGGGTGGATAATGTGGAGATTATTGGCAGTACCGGTAAAATATCCTTTCCCGTGTTTGATGAAGGGGATGTCGTCCTAAGCAATGATAAGGGTACTCAAAATCTCTTTATTGATCACCCAAAGCACGTGCAGCAATTCCATGTGGAAAACATACGGGCGCATTTGATGGAAAACAGGGAGCATCCTTCAACTGGGAAGTCGGGATTGCATACCAGCTGGATAATGGACAAAATATTAGGTCAGATCTAAGGGTTGTTAATTGGAGATGATTACGGAATTGCCGCTATAGGTGGCGCGGTAAAAAAGTAGGTCGTGATAAGTCTTGCCGTCCTCCGGTCTGTTCATTAATTGTCCGGTAAACAAATTGTATTCATACCCTTCACAGGAGCAGGTAACCAGCTGTCCATTTAATGACATTGTGGAACAGTCGTTGGGGGCATGGTTGGGGCAGCTGGCTTCCCAGGCCATAAAGGAATTAAACCCGGTATTGATGACAAATGCCCCTCGGGTGCCTACTGCGGCGTTTCCCACATATACGGCGCTACCTGTATTGGTCAACGCACTGTATAGGGGTAGGTTCAAATTAAGATCAAACCTAAAGCTAATTTCCTGTAGGTACGGATTTCTATTGGTGGAGTTCTTGTCGCAGGACAATAAAAAAAATAAAAATAATAATCCCAATATGCGTTTCATACCGCTGTGCCTATTTAAATAACTTAAACAAAATTGAACAAAATTTATGTATATTTGTCTTAAATCCTCTTTAAAAAAAGAGGATTTTCCTATTTATTTAATGTAGAACTTATGAGTAAGGTATCTTATTATACAGCAGAGGGGCTAAAAAAATTGAGAGATGAACTTAATTATCTTAAGGATGTTGAGCGTCCAAAAGCGTCGCAAGCAATTGGAGAGGCCAGGGATAAAGGGGATTTGTCTGAAAATGCCGAGTATGATGCCGCCAAGGAGGCACAAGGTTTGTTGGAGATGAAAATTTCCAAGATGGAAGAGACTTTGGCCAATGCAAGGTTAATAGATGAATCGCAACTGGACACCTCCAAGGTGCTGGTGCTGTCTACAGTTAAACTGAAGAATATGAATAACGGAATGGAAATGAAATATACCCTTGTGGCAGAAAGTGAAGCTGATCTAAAAACGGCAAAAATTTCTGTGAGTTCGCCCATAGGTAAGGGGCTGTTGGGCAAAAAAGTAGGGGAAACTGCAGAAATCACAGTTCCCAATGGAACATTGAAATTTGAAATTTTGGAAATTTCCAGATAGAACATATTAAAAATAAGATAGGGCCTCAATTGATTTTTTCAGTTGAGGTCTTTGTTTTTTTCAATGCGCTTGTATTTAATTTCATTGTTGGGGCAAGGCCGTTTAAAGCATACAATGTATAGGTAGTTAGGTATGGTTTAAAATATTTGTACTATCTTTTAATTTGATTTAAGTTCAGATATATGTCATCAATTTTTACGAGAATTATAAACGGGGAAATCCCGTCCTATAAAATTGCCGAAGACGATAATTATTATGCCTTTTTGGATATTAATCCCAATACACTGGGGCATACTTTATGTGTCCCCAAAAAAGAGGTGGACAAACTTTTGGACCTGGATGAGGAAACCTATCTGGGGCTAATGGCCTTTTCCCGGAAAATAGGCTTGGCCATTGAAGCTAGTGTACCTTGTAATAGAGTAGGTCTAACCGTAATAGGTTTGGAAGTTCCCCACGTGCATGTACATTTAATTCCTTTGAACGGAATGAGGGATGCCACTTTTCAGCATAAAGCTTCGTTGACGCCAAAGGATTTTACGGATATAGCGGAAAAAATTAAGGCCAATATTATATAATCCCTTCCAAGACAATATAAACCCCGGCGGCAACTACTATTACGAGTAGAAGTGTTAAAATATAAAACAGTGTAGTAAAACGTATGGAGGCACGGTCTGGGGCAATCATTTTTTGGTAATAATCATAAACCCGTTCTATGTCCTCGGTCCAGGTTACCGGATAGATCATGGAACCGCATTTCTTGCATTTAATTTCGTGGGTGATGTCCTTAGTGGTCCTGTCATAAAGTTTACCATAGGTATGTCTTTGATAAAAGGTCAACTTCAATTCCTGATTAAAACATTCGGGACAATTGTTCGTTAAATCCGCTTCCTTAATTACAACTAATTTCTCCTTTGCCATCACCTTAATTTTTAACTTTAAATGTAATTTGCATTATAGTACCGTCCTTTGTGGAGTTCAGTACTTTAATTTTGCCTTTGTGGTATTCTTCTACAATTCTTTTTACCAAGGAAAGCCCTAAGCCCCATCCCCTTTTTTTAGAGGTGACCCCTGGATTAAATATGGTCTGAAAATTCTTTTTTGGGATACCACTGCCTGTATCCGAAATTAAGACCTTTACCCAGTTGCCGTTTGGAACTATTTCAATGGCAATACTTCCCTTGCCCCTCATGGCGTCTATACCGTTCTTCACCAAATTTTCAATGGTCCAATTGTACAAAGCCTTGTTTAAAAGCACAGGTACATGGTCCACTTGTGAATTAAACGAAAACTGAATGAGTTTGGAACTCCTTAATTTTAAATAATCAAATGCATTTTTTGTCTCTTCAACAATGTCGTATTCGTTAAGGATGGGCAGGGAGCCAATTTTTGAAAAACGTTCCGTTATGGTTTCCAATCGGTTTATATCCTTGTCTATTTCCTTGGTAATTTCTGGATTAATATTTTCGGACCTCAATAATTCGTTCCATCCCAAGAGCGAGGAAAGGGGGGTTCCTATCTGGTGGGCCGTTTCTTTGGCCATTCCGGCCCAAAGTTTATTCTGCTCAGAGGTTTTATTGGTCTTGAACAAAAAATAGATTACCGTTCCAAAAAGGAAGATGATCAACAAAAGGGCAATGGGGTAATACTTTAACTTGGTGAGTACTTCGGAATTCCCGTAATAAAGGGTGGCCAAATTTTCTCCCTTGTACTCAATGGAGATAGGTTTGTTTTCCGACTTGAATTTGTTAATTTTTCCGTGGATAAAAGCAGTGTCCGTTTTCTGGATTCCCGGCATATTGTTCACTTTTATGGTACTGTCCTTGTTTACCAGTATCATTGGAGTGGAAGTGTTGTTCTGAAATATTTTGATGTGCAGATTACCTGGGTCGGCGTCAACGGGAAGGGATAAAAATTCGGATTGTGCCGTGGCCCAAATTTCCATTTTATGGCGCTCTTCTTCCTTAAACTTCTTGAAAAAACTGTTGGTGTTCCACAGTATTAAGCTCACAATAGCAAAGGATGCTATTAATAACAGAAGGTTCGAAGTTTTCTTTTTAGGACTAAAATCCATCCATCTATAAAATTATACTTAAATATAACGCAATTTGGACAAAGATATTCTATTTTGATATCTGCCTCTTTATTTCATTTTGCCTACATTTTATGTACCTTTATCCGCTATGAAAAAAATGGTTTCCATCACGGCTTCAGAAGTACCTACAGCTAAATTGCATGGGTATTTATTGGGTGCCGTTGGACCAAGACCCATTGCTTTTGCCAGTACTATTGATGATAGGAACAGACCTAATTTATCACCTTTTAGTTTTTTCAATGTCTTTGGTTCCAATCCTCCTATTTTAATATTTTCTCCTTCCCGTAGGGTAAGGGACAATAGCACTAAACATACCTTGGAGAATGTGCTTAAAAATAGGGAAGTGGTCATTAATGTAGTGAACTATGATATGGTGCAGCAAATGTCCTTGGCTAGCACGGAGTACATGGAGGGCGAGAACGAATTTATCAAGTCCGGGTTAACCATGTTGCCTTCAGATTTGGTAAAACCATTTAGGGTGGCGGAATCACCAGTGCAGTTTGAGTGCAGGGTCGTTAAGGTAGAACCTCTGGGAAAGGAGGGCGGAGCAGGTAACCTTATCTTTTCAGAAGTGTTGAAAATACATGTAGATGCCGATATTTTGGATGAAAATGGGGCCATTGATCAATTTAAAATAGATCAAGTAGCCCGGATGGGGGGTAACTGGTACAGCAGGGCCAATATGGGATTGTTTGAAGTGCCCAAACCGGTTTCCAATTTAGGAATTGGGGTTGATCAAATCCCAGAACACATTAGGTTGAGCAATGTACTTACCGGCAACGATTTGGGTATGTTGGGCAACATAGAAAAATTGCCCTCCCAAGAAGAGGTGAGGCAATACGTTGATACTAATGTGGATCTAAGATCCATATTGAGTTCAGGTGATGAAGCTTTACTCCATGCACGGGCCCAAGAGTTGTTAAAAAATAAGGATGTGCTCTCTGCGTGGAAGGTTTTATTGGCAGAGATGCCCACCTAGCAGAATTATCATGAGGTCTTTAGGATTGATTTCTCTGGATAGTAATAGGGATAGGGAATTGGACAGAATGATGCCAGCATTATATTAAGGACTGAACCCCTAAAAATCGAGATGGGATATTTTGTTTTAGGTGTTCCTGATCAAAATGCTTAATATTGACAAAAAAAGAATACAAAGTAGAATTATATAAATAGCAAAATGGAAGTACAAGGGAAAATTAAAATGGTAGGTGAGACCCAAACATTTGGGAGCAACGGATTTAGAAAGAGGGAAGTAGTGGTGACTACGGAGGAGCAGTATCCACAACATATTATGGTTGAATTTGTACAGGATAAATGCGACCTTTTAAATAATTTTGGAGTTGGTCAAGCTGTCAAAATAAGTATTAACCTAAGAGGTAGGGAATGGGTGAATCCACAAGGGGAAACCAAATATTTTAATTCCATACAGGGTTGGAGAATAGAAAGTTTACAGGAGGAAGCAAATGCTCCAGGAATGCCTCCGGTACCTCCGATGGATGCTTTTGAGCCAGCGGACAATATCAATGATGATGATCATGACGATTTGCCATTTTAATTAGTGGTCGAAAGTTTTATGGAGCAGAATTATACCCGTTTATAAAGGGGGTGTAATTTCAAAAAAAGGAAAACCTATTCAGTTTGTAACCGGATAGGTTTTCTTAATTTTAGGGTCATAAATCAACTTCAAAATGTTTCTCCTTAATCATCGTTTACTGTTTCCGGATGTTGAAAAAGCCGATGATGACGGATTATTGGCCGTGGGGGGCGATTTGTCCCCGGAGCGATTGTTATTAGCCTATAAGAATGGAATATTTCCTTGGTTTAATGAGGATTCCATGATACTTTGGTGGAGTCCTGATCCACGAATGGTGCTATTTCCGAACAAAATAAAGATTTCGAAAAGTATGGCCCAAGTTATAAAATCCAATAAGTTTAGGATTACTTGGAATACACAATTTGAAGAGGTGGTTAATGCATGTTCTGCCATAAAGCGCAAAGGGCAGGCAGGAACATGGATTACCCCTGAAATGAAAAGTGCCTATTTAAAACTGCATCAAATGGGAATTGCCAAGTCCATTGAAGTATGGGAAAGCGATAATTTGGTAGGAGGCCTTTATGGCATAGACCTTGGAAATGTATTTTGTGGAGAAAGTATGTTCAGTAGAAAGAGTAATGCCTCCAAATTCGCATTTATAAGTCTGGCCAAGGAGTTGCAGCAAAAGGAATATAAACTTATCGATTGCCAGGTGTACACGGCACATTTGGAAAGCCTTGGAGCTGAAGAAATACCAAGGAAGCAATTTATCAAAATCCTTAAAGGCTAGGGTGTTACATTTAATTCCTTGCCCTTTTAATAAAGCACATGATCATAATTGGGTGGTAAGGCCCTCGCCATATGCTCCAAATTTCCCTCCGCATCAAAAATTGCAATATAGTCTTCCCTTTTTTCCGTTTTATTGCCCCTGACCATTACTTTGTAGGTATTACTGGGCAACATTAGATTTTGAAAAGTGTTTTTTAGAACATTCTCAGAGGATCCTAGATAGCATTGTTGGATATGTTTAATTTTTGTTTTTTGGAAATTTGTATTCAATTCAGAACGTATCCTGGCATAGGTATCTGTTGGTATATCAACTTCCTTTACCATGAATCCTGTATTTTGAAGGGCTCCCTTTTCGTTGTAATCTATATGGTACTGCATTTTTCCTTTCTTAAATTTTAGGGTATAGGTAATTTTGGAGGTGTCCACTTCTCGGTAGTACCTTATGTATTTAGTGTTCTCGAAGGGCAGGCTGTCCATGTTAATAGAAGGAAATTGCGATTTTTTAATACGATGCTCCCGTTCAAATTTTGTCTGGGAAAAACATTTTAAGCCAAGCATCAATAATAGCATTAAGGTGATATAGCTATACTTCATTATATCTAAAACAATTTATTTCGTGGTCGTTTACCATGCCGGTCGCCTGCATGTGGGCATAAATAACGGTGCTTCCCACAAATTTGAACCCCCTCTTTTTTAAATCTTTACTTATAGTGTCGGACAATGGGGTATGCGCCGGGGCTTTTTTATAATCCTTATGATTGTTCTTAATGGGCTGGCCATTGACAAATCCCCAGATATAATTACTAAAACTTCCAAATTCCTTTTGGACGGCAATATAAGCTTGGGCGTTGGTAACAGTGGCCCTTATTTTGAGCTTGTTCCTAATAATTCCGGCATCCTGTAACAAGGAGTCAATTTTTGATTCCCCGTATTTAGCTATTTTTTTGTAATCAAAATGATCAAATGCCTGTCTAAAATTTTCTCTTTTTCGCAAGATGGTAATCCAGCTTAAACCGGCCTGGAATGTTTCCAAAATCAAAAATTCGAAAAGCAGGTCATCTTCCTTTATGGGGACTCCCCATTCCTCGTCGTGGTACTTTTCGTAAAGTGCATCGCCCTTGCACCAGCCACATCTATGTTTTTCCATTTTTAATATTCAAACTTTTTCTAAAGATAAAGAAAGATCAATTTTAATAATGGGATTTACCTACTTTTTGTTTTTGGGTTTTTTCACAGGGTTTCTGGGCAAAACCTCTTCAGGGAAGGGGAATAGGATGGTGGAATTTTTTTCTGCCGCTATATTGGACAGGGTTTGGTAAAGCCTTAGTTTTATAGCGGAAGGCGACTGATCTATCAATTTACCCGCTTCCAATAATTTACCTGCGGCCTGTTCCTCGGCAAGGGCCAAGATAATTCTGGCTCTTCTGGACCTTTCGGCCTCTGCTTGGTTGGCCATCATACGCTTCATGTTTTCAGGTAATTGAATGTCCTTAATTTTGACATCTATAATTTCAATACCCCATTCTTTGGTCTCCAATTCAACAATGGCCTTGATGTTCTTTCCCATTTCCTCACGTTTGGATAAAATGGTATCCAGTTCAACCTTTCCGCAAACATCCCTTAATGCCGCTTGGGCCAATTGGGTAATAGCAAAGCGATATTCTTCCACTTCCAAAACGGCTTTTTCCGGATCGTTTATCTTGAAGAAGACCACACCGTCAATACTACAGGGAACATTGTCCTCTGTCATTACTTCTTGGGATATAATATTGATGGTAATAACACGGATATCAACAATCTGAATGGTCTCCACTATGGGGATGATCCACCTAAAACCAGGTTGTAAGGTCTTTATGTACTTGCCAAATCTAAATTTTAATGCTCTTTTGTATTCGAAGACTACTCGTATTCCAGCCAATAAAAACAATACAATAAGGATACTAAGAACGAAAGGTGGTGCCATGATAATTGCGGTGTAAAATTTGTAATAAACTCCTATAAAACTATTTGGACGCTAGGGAAAACTAGTTGTTATTTTCCACAGTCCATTGTCAACATCAGAATTGAATTCTAAATTCCCAATTCTGTAAAGGGCAGATATACTTAAAGTTACGAAAATTACAAAGCAGCTGAAAATAATAATGCGCTTAATTTGATCTGCAGATAATGGCAAGGATTATTTATTAGTGAAACTCAATTTTGAGAAGTCAGTTAGGCGCACTTAAAATTGCAAGTTGAACTAATCCCGCCTTTTTCGGCGGGATCTAGGTTCAATACCTCGAACCTAGGGTCGATTCCGATTGTTGGGTTCAGGGCCTGCCTTTGTCGGCCTTTAGATTTGTATTATAAATATAATCTATAATAATGTTGAAAAGAGGGGGTCCGGGGGAGACTCATAACTTTTAAAATGTTCATAAATTTAATGTAGAACAACAAAGAACGGGGTGAACTTTCCTGTCGGCTAGGCTTTTGGCCTATTGTCTGTATCAGTCCCCGCTCTTCTAACCGGTCGCCAAGAACCATATAGGATTTTAGCCTAACCTTATAAAGGTCTTAGTTTAAACGACCATTTTTAAAACATTATAAAATTATGGAAATAAAAGAAGTTATCGGTATCGATGCCAGTAAATTGACACTGGATTGTTGCCTTCACAAAAGTGGGGCGCAAGAAGTTTTTGATAATACGGCTGAAGCTATCGCCCATATGGCGGACTGGTCGATGAAAAGTAGTGGTCTGGACAAGGATGAGCTTTTGTTCGTTTTTGAGCACACGGGCCTATATACCCATCAGCTTGCCCGTTACTTGAGCGAACAGGGCTATTACTTCCATTTGGTCCCTGGACTTGAGATCAAGCGTTCGTTGGGGATTGCCAGGGGGAAAGATGATAAAGCGGATGCAAAACGTATCGCCCTGTACGGATATCGCCTCCGGGAAGAGATAAAACCGTATCAAATGCCAAAGGAATCTTTGGAAACCCTAAAACGGTTGATGTCCATGCGCAGAAAACTGGTCGCACAACGCGCGGGGCATATTGTCACTTTAAGGGAACAAAAAAGGGTCTTGGACAAAGAGCTAGGGCCTATGTTGTTCCAAGTTCAGCAAGAAATTATCGGGGTGCTGGATGTGCAGATAGCCAAAATAGAAAAAGAAGTCGATAGGATCATCGAGCAAGATCCCGAACTGCAGGACCTATATCGGCTATTGATGACTATCAAGGGCATAGGGGCGGTCACAGCCCGGTTTTTGATGGTCTACACTGTTGGCTTCACAGCTTTTACCACGTGGAGAAAATTCGCCTCCTATTGCGGCATTGCCCCTTTTCCCAACAGATCGGGGACCAGTATAAGGGGAAGGACCAAGGTAAGCCAACTGGCCAATAAGGAAGGCAAGACATTGCTGAATCTTTGCGCCGGTTCCGCCATTCAGTGCAATCCCGAGATGAAGGCCTATTATGAGCGCAGAATTGCAAATGGAAAAAATAAAATGAGTACTTTGAATATAATAAGGAACAAATTGTTGGCCAGGGCTTTTGCAGTAGTGGCAAGAGGGACACCGTATGTCAACACCATGGGGTATGTATCCTGAACTATAGAAAAAATTTATGAGAAAAAATTTGTTTTAACCATAGGATACAGACAGGCTTGCCCTGAGGTTTAATA
>Ga0208032_1000135_pt1 | contig 58160 bp, 58 predicted proteins | sample MalvirAntarct_66_FD_184254 | JGI IMG/M metagenome (GOLD analysis project Ga0208032, IMG submission 184254) | Marine viral communities from the Global Malaspina Expedition - Malaspina viral metaG Antarct_66 (SPAdes) (version 2) | ecosystem: Environmental > Aquatic > Marine > Oceanic | place: West... | reverse complement strand
CGTCTGCTCGCCGCCGTCGTTGAGCGTAACCGTCAGTGTGCGCTCGTCCACGAACCGCGCCTCGCCCTTGAGGACGGTAATCGCGGCATTGTCGTTGAGAATGCTCTGGTACTTGGACTCGCGCAGTTCCTCCACTCGTCCCTGTTGCTGAGCAAGCAGCGCCGGACGATTCACCACCGGCGCCTGGGCGCTCAGGCCGTCATCAAACGGGCTTTCCTGGCGAAGGTGGGCGATGTGAGCCGCCCGAATCATGATTTTAGAGGGCACACAGCCAATGTTGACGCAGGTTCCGCCAATGGTGCCGCGTTCGATCAGTGTCACCCGGGCACCGCGTTCAGTCGCCTTCAGGGCGGCAGCCATGGCACTACCGCCGCTGCCAATCACAGCAATGTGCAGGTTGTCGTCACTCATAAATGTTACTCCTTAGTTGATGGACTATCGCAGCAGGCGTCGTGTTTCTTCTTGCGCCAGACGGCATAACAGGTCAGGCCAATAAATAAGACCAGTGCGGGCAACAGCACGTAGTCGAGATAACCGGTCAGGGCAGCCAGGCCTAACGTTCCTAGCAAAACCACCAGTATCGGCGTGAAACAGCGCGACCAGCACGGTGCAAATGATGCTCACCCGCAACAAGGTTTGGGGTTCGCATGGTTACTCCTGTTTCGCCTGGGGCTGTTTCAACGTGGACGGGTAACCCGCGTTAGTCGTGGCTTGAGTCAGCGCCTCAACGGAGGTTTTCTCATCGTCGTAGGTAACCGTCGCATCACGTTCCTCATATCGGACATCCACAGCGCTCACGCCGTCGACCCGCTTTAGGGCAGCTTTAACCGTAATCGGGCAGGCCGAACAGGTCATGCCTGGAACGGACAAGGTCACCGTTTGTTGCGCAGCCAGGGCAGGCAGGCTGAACAGCGTAAACAGTACGGCAGCAATCAGGGACTTTTTCATGGTGTAGTGCCTCTCAGTCAACATAGTGGATCAGGTTTCAGTAAAACAGCGGTAAGACGAAGGGGAAAGCCAACGCAGTCAGAATGAGCAGCGCGACGATCCAGAAAACGACCTTGTAGGCCGTGCGCACTTGCGGTACCGCGCAAACATCGCCCGGCTGGCAGGCCCCGACAGGTCGATATATCCGGCGCCAGGCAAAGACCATCGCCACCAGTGCCGCACCGATGAACCAGGGCCGATAGGGTTCCAGGGCGGCCAGGCTGCCGATCCAGGCACCGGAAATGCCCAACGTGATCAAGACCAGGGGGCCAAGACAACAGGCAGACGCCAGAGCAGCGGCAATCCCTCCTGCGATCAGCGAACCGCGACCGGATTTGGACTCTGACATTACGATGGCTCCTTTCTAAAAATGGGTGACTGAGGTAAGGTTACTCCCGTAGTCAGCTACGGAATCAACCCCTATGTCCAAAAAACAACACTCAATGACCATTGGAGCCCTGGCCAAAGCCGCCGGTATGGGAGTGGAAACCATCCGCTATTACCAGCGCCGGGGGTTAGTGGCAGAGCCTGAAAAGCCCTATGGAAGCATCCGCCATTACGACGATCAGGCGTTGGCCCGCCTGCACTTTATTCGAACGGCCCAGTGGCTGGGGTTCAGTCTGGATGAAATCGGAGGGCTGCTGACACTGCAGGACGGTACCCATTGCGATGAAGCACGGGTATTGGGCGAGCAAAAACTAGCCAGTGTGCGGGCGAAAATTTCAAGCCTGCGACGCATCGAGCGTGCGCTGGACGGGTTAGTGCAGGAATGCTGCGCTCAGCGTGGGAATGTTGAATGCCCATTAATCACATCGCTCCAGGATGGGCTTGAAAACTCGGCTTTTACCTGATTAAAGAACAAGACAGTCCGTGAACGAGGCGTACACAAAATTAAGGGCTGAAGGGAGGTACGCTAACCTCACCAACCAAAAAAAGCAGGGCCTCCCGAAGGGCGAGACACTAGGCATGGCGCCCACTCGCCCTGCGATTGACAGCTACCTTTGCTATTATTACATTTAGTTACACCCTTATATCTTTTAGCGTTTTTCGCAAGGTTGAAATTCATGCTGTTCCGTCAGTTCTTCGACAAAACATCCAGCACCTACACCTATCTCATTGCGTCCGGCCGGGGTCGAGAAGCGCTCATCATCGACCCCGTAAAAGAGTCGACGGAGGCCTATCTTGGGTTAATTAATCAACTTGATCTTAAGCTTGTCCGGGCGATTGATACCCACACTCATGCTGACCACGTCACTGCCCTTGGTGATCTGCGTGACGCCACCCAATGCGTCACCATCATGGGTGAATTTACTAACGCGGAATGCGTATCAGAACATGTATCGGAAGGTGATCGAATTGATATCGACGGCATTCGGTTGGAAGCCATTTACACTCCGGGTCACACTGATGAATCCTTCAGTTTTTACTGGAATCAGGGCGACCAGAAGGCGGTATTCACTGGCGATGTGTTATTGATTCGCGGTAGTGGCCGGACTGATTTTCAGGGCGGCGACCCACGCAAGAGCTACGATTCTATCGTTAACAAACTGTTCCGCTTACCTGACGATACGTTGGTATATCCAGCGCATGACTACAAAGGAATGCTGAGCTCCTCCATCTACGAGGAGAAGCATTACAACCCACGTCTGGCGGGCAAATCGGAAGCCGAGTACGCCCGGATCATGAATAATCTTAACTTGCCCGACCCCAAACTGATGGATGTTGCCGTGCCTGCAAATCTGGCATGCGGAAAGCAACCGTGACGTTTGTAAGCATGGATTGTTACCCAATGGCGCAGCACTCTGCATTGAGTACTGAGTCCGGCCTCGATCGTGCCCTGGCGATAGCGATCCTTGCTGGCATTCTCGCCGGTCTCTTTTTGGATAAACCCAGCCGCTATGAGCTGACATAAACTTATTCAGAAGTTCCCTGAAATTAAAGGAGATATTCGATGGATATCAAACAACTTGATGAGCGCTTTAGTGTAACGGCGCAACCTGGTATTGACGATATTGAACAACTGGCAAACGCGGGTTTCCGCACGATTATTGCCAGCAGAGCTCGAAATGAAACGGACGACCAGCCTGATACCCAAACCCTGAAAAACAAGGCAGAGTCCCTGGGCATGACGTGGTACGAAATTCCAGTCGAACCGGGAAAGTACGCCCCTGAGGATATCGAGGCTTTTGCCAGCGCTTTGCAATCATCCACGGACCCGGTTCTCGGCTATTGTCGCACCGGGAAGCGCGCCATCCACTTGTGGGCCTATGCCAAGGCGGCTCACTATCCGATCGCGGACCTGCTCAGCCAAGCCAGCGCAGCCGGCTATGATCTGGAACCACTGCGGGACGATCTTGAGATATATCGGAATCGGATGGGTCAGAAGTGATCGCGAGATCGTCCCGTTAAAACTGGCCTTAAAATGTCAAAATGCCTTGGTGCCATCCGAGGGCTCACGAGCATGACTTTGTCGTTGATGATCGTCACATCTACTGGCCCAAATAAAAAGGACGCGCCACCCACTGGATAACGCGCCCCACAGTGCTTTCCAGGCTCTACAACTCGCCGGTGTGATTCGCCCCAACGGGGTTGCCGAACTCAAACGCATCGAGCTCGCGGTTCAGTTTCGGTACCGGCAAAGTGAATGCGCTGGGAGGGTTCACGGGCGCCGTACTCCTGGCCGGCTTCGCTCTCTTCATGGTGGTTGAGAGCATTGATCGCTTTATCCATCCGGTCACGATTTCGTTCAACGGCGCTATTTTCGTAGCGATCATCGGACTGATCGTCAACGGCGTGTCGGCATAAATTCTTGGCGACCACCATGACCACAGTCATGCCCACCAGGAAGACGATTCACACCACTCTCATGACCATCACGACCACAACCGCCGTGCGGCCTATTTCCACGTGTTGGCCGATGCGCTCACCTCTGTATTGGCCATCGTGGCTCTGCTTGCGGGTAAATACGCCGGGTGGAACTGGATGGACCCGGCAATGGGTATCGTCGGTGCCATTCTCATTACCCGGTGGTCTTGGGGATTATTGAAAGCCACATCGCGCGTGTTACTCGATCAACAGCAAACCGGTATCCAGCAGGGCGTTAAACGAGCGGTAGAATGCGGCGATACGCGCGTGAGTGATCTTCATGTTTGGTCGATTGGGCCTAACTTGTATGCTGCGATTGTCGCGGTCGTTACCCATGACCCTCAGCCGCCCGGTCATTACCGCGATCGTATCCAAACGGATAACGCATCACTTGTGCATGTGACTGTGATAGTCCATACCTGTCCAATGCATTGCGAACTCTCTCAGGATGGGTAGCCAACCACTGTCATACTAAACATTAATCGGAGCCCTCGATCAGGCTAGCAACTTTGGCCAGCAGGGTGCTTGCGGCGTTGTCCGTAAACTGCTGCCCTTCCTCGATGTAGCCCCGCACCGTCCCGTCATGCTTCCAGCCGCCCTGACGCTTGATCTGCGCAAAGTCGACCTTCTCCCGCGCGGCGGCGGTGGATAAACCGCGCCGGAAGCTGTGACTGCTCAGGGTCGGCACGAAGTCCAGGTCGCAGGTTTCCCCGAGCGCCTTCAGGATACGGTTCACTGACCCGCCTGAGAGGGCTTGGGGTTGCAACCGATCCCAGCGATTGACGGCTCGAAAGACGGGTCCTTCGTGAATGCCCGCGCGCTTTAGCCAGTTTTCGAGGGCACTGACCGGGCAGACCGGCCCGTTGCCCCGAGGCAGGGCCCGCTTTAGCCCCTCACCGTGAGGATCCGTTTTCGAGCGCGGCAGAGTCACCACAAGCCCTTCCGGCTCCCACGACAAATCCTCCACTTCAATAGTCACCAACTCACTGCGGCGAAACGCCCCAAAAAAACCGACCTGCAGCAGGGCCCAGTCGCGATGCTTCTTGAGCGAGTCAGGCTGCTGCTGGAGTGTTTGCAGAAAGACGGCAATGTGTTCGAGGCGCAGCGCCCGGGCTTGCCGTTTCGGCCGACCATGGACGCGACGAATCCCTTCCAACGTTTTGCGCACGCCAGGGTCCCGAGCGGGATCACGCAATCCCTGAGTCTGGTGCCAGCGCCCCAGGGCCGTCAGGTAGACATCCAGCGTGCGAGGATTAAGCGCGACTGCCTGGTCGGACAGGTAGGCCGCCAAGGTCGCCGGCTGTGTCGGTAGACGTCCGCCCCAGCGCTCAAAGCTTCGAATGGCCGCACGGTAGGTTCGGCGCGTGTTGTCCGTGGTGGCCATGTGGATGTACCGATTAGCCGAATCGGCTAACAGGGTCTTTTCCGTATTACGTAATGTGGACCTGGTGGTGGGTTTTGGATCCATGATCACTCCAATTCGAGGCGTGCTCTCAAGAGCCGGTGGTGTACCGGTGTTACAGGGGCAGAATAGAGCAGATGTGCATGCTAGCTTGGTTTGGCCGTTTAGGCCAAACTTAAGTAGCAATGCTAGATGGTTTGGCCACTATTTGCGTCCCGCTCGGTTTACCTGTAGAGCGACATTTAACATGGCAGCCCTTAGCCAAAGCGCTCGAAAATGAGGACACCATTCTCGACCGACAATTCGATATTGCCTCCAATCTGCAGCTCTGCCCGATCCAGCATTTCAGCGGGGATTACAACTGTTAGGTCATTACCGTCGGCTTCAATCGTCCTTTGAATACCTTCTCCACAAAGCAATCATCTGGCCATGTAACCGTCCGGCTATCACACATTGACAGCCGTTTCCGGCGTCCAGTTGTGTGGCAGCAGTTCATTAATAGCACTGGCCTTTTGAGTCGGCAACCTGGTTAACATATCTTTCTGGCGCTCATAAGGAGTATGACCGATTAACCTGGCCGATTGTATCAGGCTAATCTCAGCGGCGGCGCGTCCCTCAAAGATCTGTAACGCCGGCACAGGGTCAATAATCACCTGCAGTTATTTGCTAGGCGCTTTTCGCACTACTCTTCTTGAACCAGGAACGGCCTGAAAAACTTGCCGGGCAAATCTTGGGCTCTCAACCCGAACTTCTCTAGCAAACTTTCACAGTGTGTAGCGAAAGCTTCTGCGCATAGATGGCACTCACACAACGCCTTAAAAAGCTGCCTCCCTGCCGTCACTAAGTGCTCTAGGCCTTCGCTGGAAAGAGCATAGCTACCATGCGCGTCTGCAGCTTTGGTAGCAAACCTTGATGGATGAACACTAACCCTTAGGCAAGGTTGACCCGGATAGTTCTTGGCAAACCACTCCGCGGCCACCAACAGCTGACCATGTTCGCCCTTCGTCAGAGGTTTGTTTTCTGATTTTCGGCTCTTTGCTTCAATAATTACTCCACGCCCATCGGGCAAAAGCCATAGCACGTCTGGCCCTTGACCGTGGTTGTCGTGCCTTTCTGCCTCAAACCCGAGCAACCGACCTAATTTCTCCATAGATCGCTCAAATTGTTGGGCTGACGAGTTCGCGCTCAGGAACTGAGTTGTACTTTCGAACTCCTGAAGGAATCCCCTTCTCATTCGATACTGTTCAATTTGAGCGCAGATGGCTTGCGCCTGCGAACTAGCAACATGCAATGGTCGATATGGTGGCAAGACTTTCGGCCTGAGAAGATTTCGATTACGAGCAAAGGCTTGCCTTTGTAAGTCTTCTGCCTTCTCGTTTGCTTCCCAATTATCAGCAATACGAGCGCCAATTTGTTCCAACCAACCACAACCATGAGGGTCCACTTGATCAACTTCCTTAACCGTCCTCTCGATCCTGCTTATGGCCTTTTCATTATATCCGTCGGCCCAAAGATTAAGAGCTTTTCGCTCACCCTTCGCGAGGGCCATAGCTGCATCATTCATCTCGTCACCTGAGACAAGCTCAGCCAATCGATCCGCGTGATAACCAACCCAATCCGAATCGCGGTTAAAGCTGCGTGATATCGTCTCAGCCAACTCTGGCAGATCGTTAACCTCTCTACTCACTTCGGCGCCAATTTCCATTTGGGCACGTGTCGGGCAAGTAAGAAATCTAAAATTCGCTTCTTTTGCGACCCAGCCGGCTAAGTCCGCACCTTCCATGAGAACGACACAATAGTCACCTGATCCTCTCGCGCCTCGGCCAATTCCCTGTTCAATTCGTTGTGCGAGCATGCGAGTAATTGTTACGCCGCCGTGAAGGGCGCTAGCCCTAAACAACTCATAGCTAGAAGTGCCCGCTGGAAGGCCACTCATCACGAGTAAACGGCATGAATCACCAGGGAGATCTATTCCGTCATACCGATTTGCAAAGACCGCGGGACCAAAAGTAGCGCCTCGTTGCATCTCAGCAACCAGTGCCTCGACTTCTTGGGACCCTTTTGCAACTATCCCAACCTCTTCCCATGATGAGGCAGCTTTATCTGAAGGCGCAAGGACAACTGCACCTTTTTTCTTATTCGCCGCCCAATCAGCAACCTTCTCGATGGCGTCGCGAACATTAAAAGAAAACGGCATCAAGTCGGGGATAAGGATCATTCTCTCGCTCACGCCGGCAAGCGATCTTGATGCAATAGGAGCTCCAACGGCGGCAGCCTCTGCATCAAAAGTTCGAATGATGTCACTGTCGTCGGCGATTGTCGCCGACATAAATATCCGCCTTTTAGCCTCAAAAAATGTAGGAAATGAATCGACAAATGGCAAGATTGGAGTAATCACAAAGCTGTTGCGAGTCAGCAAAGCGTGGCAGAGATGCAATCGATCTCTGAGTAAAGGCCATACGAGCGAGAAATCGGCTTTATGTTCGGAAATATATCTTCTCACCAATTCTATTTTTTCATGCCAAGCCCAGTAGGGAACCTCCAGAACGCCGTTCTCCGCACCACTTGTAATATCATCGAACGTGCCTAATCTGTCGATTCCCTTAAACGCTTCTCGAAACTCAGATGCGACCGAATCATATAGTTCTTCGTGATCTTCACGGTTGATGTTTAATGTAAAGGAGTCTCTTACGACTGAAAATGCCGCGTGAGCATCATCCAAAATGACAGCAGAAGCAGAAATTGCCTTGGCTTCTCCTCTAAGACCAAATTTACTGCGACCATTGAAAAGCGCGTTATATGTTGCAACCATGATCGCGCTGCCGTTCACAAAGTCGTCGGCCAACGGAACTCCTTTACGGTATGGGACAGCTTCGATACCCATGCCTCTAGCCTTTTCCAAGGTTTGACTGACTAGTTGAACAGTTGGCGCCAAATACAGGACAGGCCCATGCAACTCGTTGAGAGTTGATTGGGCCATTAACAGACCCACCAGAGTCTTTCCCCCACCTGTATGAAGTTTTAGTACAACGTCTCTGTCAGCACGCCTTTCAAACCATGCTTTTAGAGCTTCTGCCTGACTGCTGTACAGGTCGTTGATACCAGGTGGCTTGGGTAACCGACGAAAGATTTCCAGCGGGTCTAACGGTTTCGCGCCGAGCGACTTCTTCTTTAGCTTGTTAAAATCGACCATGATTCTGGCGCCCCCTCTAAATTTTTTAGACCGATCGCACAACAGCTGAGCACAGGTGCTTTTGAGGCGACGCCCGATTTTCCAGCAGAAAAAGTGGTTCGCGGGTCAAACGTCACATGCAGCGATTTATTAGGGCGCGGCATCGAGATCCTCCCAGAGCTTCTCTTTAACTAGCTCAACGTACTTCAACTTTCCTCTCTTAGAGGCTGATGCTTCATACTGGTATAGATCAATGACAATAAAAAAGATTGTTTTGTTGTTGTGTTGAACGAAAGGTGTGGCTTGTGCCTCGTTAGCAAAAGGAAGCTTGAGATCCTGCTCGCACGTCTTGTAAATGATCAAATAGCCAACGGGCTGGTTGTAATCCAACGTGTAGGAGTAAATCTGGCGAAATCCTTTTGCTATATAATCAGTGCCTTTCCCCCTCCCCGGATCAAAAATCTTGGCATCCGCGATTAAGGGTTCTGGTGAAGTTTGCGAGGAAACAAGATCAACTTCACCGGACACGGATACCGGCTCAATCGTAAAATCAATTCCGCCGTCGAAAAGGTACTCATAAAGATCGAGTGCAAGATGCTTCTCACCACGCGAGGTGTCCGACGCCCACAGATCGAACAAGAACGCCCGCCGGAACCATTCTGTGCGGTGTTTATATTTGCGTAGCAGTGCGAGAATCAGGCCGCTGTCATCGAGTTGTTCATCGATGTATTCGTAGAACGGCTCGACAAACATGTCCCTAAACGCATCGAGCCCTTCACCCATTTTCCCTGCGCCGTTGTAGTTGCGCCCGGTACTGGCCTCAATTTGCGAGTTGTCACTTTCGACACACCGCTTGAGTACCATATAAGCGCCGGCTGCCCCCTCTATCTCGGTGTCAAAAACAACTGCAGCGCGCTTCGAAAAAATCGATTCGATCTCGCCCTCCAATTCAGCCGTATGAGCTTCAAGCTTGCGGACAACCTCTGAGAGAATCGGATGCTGCAGTAGGAAAGCCCAGAATTGCTTCAATACGAAATGAAATACTTGCCACTCGCTTGCATTAAGGCGTCTCACTCGCTTCTGGAGCTTATATCTCAAATTTTGAACGTAGTCCGAATCCACAGCATTTCCCCCAGCTATCGCCCGAAAGAGCGCAGAGTACGCTCAAAATCATCGACTGCTCGCCGGAGATCACGAAGCATTTTTTTCGTCTGGTTCATATGATCGTCCAAGCGAATGCTGCCCTTGCACCCACGGCAAATAATCACTTCCCGCAGCTGAGCCTGCCTCAGATAGATTGGATTATAAAAGTGGCAATTTGGGCACTTCACATCCAGTTCGTACTTACCAAGATCTAGTAGCACCGTACTTCCCCTAGCGTCCAACGCCGCCAGCACACGCGGCTTTGTAGTGGAGGCGAAGCCGGAACAGAAAAACCGTCGTTGTGATTGGGTTTGTTATAGCCCACTTGAATGCCGCACCTTTTCCAACCGTCCGCTTTCAAATCTTTTTAACACAGATGGCCTATCAATGGCATTGCTACCAGACTTCTGAGCCTTATCGATAGCGCTATTTAGAAAATCAAAAATGGCGTCGCCGGGAGGGGTACAAGACTTTATACAGTTATCAAGAACTGCCTGAGCATCGGCTTCGTGTTCTTCTCTCATGCCAAGAACCGCCACCTGGTTCCAATTTATCTGCTCCTTTTTTGCGAAAACTTCGTATATGCCATTGTCACTTAAAGCTTTGTCCATGCGAAACGTGTACAACCTATGCTGCCTGCTTACTGGGCAATAGACACCAGCTGCAAAGTCTGTTTGCATTTGCTGCAAGGATTTGGCGTCGAGTTTGTATCTTCTGGCTGAGCTCAGAGATTCGTTTATGGAATATAGGATGTTGTCTGCAATCACATCTGCCGTGAGAAGGGCTTCTATATCCTGTGATAAAAACATATCGTCACCCCACTGATTCACGCTTTGCCCTTGCTCAAGATCGTTTTTCTGACAATGCCTGATCACGCAATATTCTCCGGGAGAGCTGCTGCTTCTTCGGTAGCTTATACGAAGCTTTCCAAGATGTTCCGTTATGCTATTTAGGACATGCTGAGCTGTAAGAGTGCTTCCAGCAAATGCAATGAAACACGACGTTTCCAAGTACGTGGTTTGATAGCTATGGAAATATGCTCCTACAAAGTACGGCTTCCATACCTTTATGGGCACTTCGTAAGATTTTCTGAATCCGCTTAGAAGTGTCACTCCTGTATCCGAAGTGGTTATCGCGGTGTCGGTGGCCACCAACAGGCCATCCGGCTCTAAAGGCGTTTTCTTGTCCTTTCCAGCTTTCTCGTTCCATACGGAATTTAAGCCCGGCCTCAAGTCGTGACTAACGATAACCAGTGTCATATATGCTCCATCGTATGAAAGCTATAACATCTTATTAGTGAGCCGGCACAAAAGCCCATGAATGCTCACAACCCATCAGCTCTCAACAAAATAATCCCCATCAATATCCTTCACTTCATAAACCTGCCGCGAAGTGACACCCAGATTATTTTCAATCATCAATCTGGCCAGCTCTGCTCCGTCAATCAGAACAACTTTGATGTCCAGCGCATTGACGCATTCACGCGCACCCTGGGAAAAATCCGATGTGGTGATGAACACACCTTTGCGAGCCCTCTGCCGGGTTAATGCACCGATGAACTTATCGATTTCTGGGCGGTGCACAGTGTTTGACCAGCGTTTGGCTTGAAGGTAAATGACATCCAGGCCCAATCGATCTTCTTTGATGATGCCATCAACGCCGTCATCGTTTGTTGCTTTTGTCGCCTGCCCGGCCTCTTTCCGAGAGCCACCATAGCCCATGGCGATCATCAAATCGACGACCAATCGCTCAAAGAATGCCGGGGTGGCACGACGTATAGTGGTTAATAACTCGTCAGCTAGCTCTTCCGTCAGGGCTTTATGGGCAGCTTCCAATTGTTCGTCTGGCGTAGCAGCCTCGTTTGCCGTGAGACCGGGGGAAGATTTATTTTGATTGTCGCCCAGATCCGGGCGATGCGTGTGAAACTTTTCAAATTCGGGAAACTGCTTGAGCCATGAGACGCTGATGCGGTCAGGGCCACGTTTGAGCGCTTCGATACCGCGCTCAGTGATCTGTACTTTTCCACGCTCCGGGATTTCGAGTAGGCCAGCCTTGTTCAAGTAGGTGCGCGCCCAACCCACGCGATTTTGGATGATTGTTTGCCTGCCTGAGGCAATCATTTCGCGGCGTTCGTCGTCCGTAAGAGCAAACTTGTCACAAACCGCGTCGCGCACTTCCGGTAAAGTTTTTGGTGCGCCATCTTGCACCGCTTCTAAAAGCGGTCGCATAACGGCCTGAAAGTCCGGAATTGGCATGGCTACCCTCGCCATTGCGGCGACCTGTGGAGGTCAGCGATGTTTTAGTTGTTGTATCCTTTCGTCAAAACCTTATCCCGTAACCATTCATTCGGCAAGTGCTTGAAGTCAATAATCTTAGCTGTCTACCTCGATCGATCATCGAGGTGGCCGTCATCGCCGTCTCGATCGCGCCAATATTAATATATATTAGATATCTATTGATATTTATATTATTTGAATATACGCTTAGCTAAAGCTCAATTCGGGAGCCGATGCATGGAACACGTTTACATCCAGATTTCTGCAAAGTCATTTGCAGCTCTATATCAGAAGTTTGGGGACGATACGCAAAGCGCCATAAACCGTGCATTGTCGGAATTAGCTGGCGGCGAAGTTGCGCCCCCCCCGATCAACAGTCTCCGCCCCAAGCAAGGAACCATAACCGGCCGCGTCTGGGAGATCGCTGATCGATTCCGGGATGAGCATGGCCAGGCCAGGCGCAATGACGTTGTTCAGGCTTGTATAGACGCAGGCATCAACATGAATACGGCTAACACTCAATTTACTCATTGGCTTAAAGAGAACAAGTAACCTGACCAAATGAGGGGGCTGAAATGCCAAAAAAGTCACCACCTTCTGCGGGCTTGATTGCATTCGCCATTCTGATTGGTGTGCCATTCTTTGCGCTGATCTGTCTGGTCGGCGTCATTGGTATTTTACTGTTCGTGAGTGCTGCGTTCACTTTTGGTGACGGCGTAGGTTTCACATCGATGATTGTGGTGGTTTATTTTGGAGTCTATGCGCTAGTTCGTGTGTGTATGTTACCGACAAAAAGGACTCGAAGATGATTAGCAACAAGATTATACAGCTAGCAAGCGATATGGCCGGAGATGAAATACCGAAGCCAGAGGCGAAGGCTCCCTTTCTCATTAAATCCATGGGTGTGCGTCGCGGGGAAAGCGCGCTGATCTACACAATTCCGTCTCATACCGGCGCGCGACGATACGAAAAGGGCGTAACCTTGAGCGAGTTTGAAAAAGCATACGCGCAACTACAATCTGCTGGCCACCTCGACCGCTCATGGTTTAATAGCGAATTGTCTGCTTGCGCCAAAGAAGGTAGCTGCAACTTTACCACGATTGGTGGCGTATTCGAGATTCTGGGCTTGGCGAAATACGCTGAGAGAGGGCGGTACATCTCAGCCAAATAAGTCGAACATAACCCGACTATAACGGCAAATAGATACCCCTGCTTGACACCTCCGCGCGTTGGCGAGTACCCAAGGATCTAGCTAAACATCGGCACAGGGGTCCGACAGTAGCATCAATACTGCAATAAAAATATTGACAAGCTCAAAAAACAGGCAGAAAATCGCCCTATACCATCAAGGCATAGTCCGGCTACTGCATAATATTTTGTGGCAGATGGTATTAGAGAAGGTTTCAGCGGCAGGCGGCAACCTGCCGCTGAAATCGTTAACCACTAAACACAGATTGTGAAGATGAGTAGGAGGTAAACGACTATGAGAGTCTATCAAATCAATTACGATTTGCGAAAAAATCGTGATTACAGCAGCTTGTTTAAGAAAATCGAATCCTATGGCACTTGGGCCAGACCCTTGGAGTCCTGCTGGATTATAGCAACGACACAATCGGCATCACAGATCCATGACACACTGTCCTCTACGCTGGATAGGGATGATGGGCTGTTAGTTACTCGGCTGTCTGGTGAAGCTGCATGGCGCGGCCTCGATAACGATCAGACAAGTGTGATGACCAACTGGCTGAAACAGCAGCTCAGTCAGGCGGCATGAGCTTAAGGGCCACGGACGGCCAACTATTTAACACAAGGATTAATGATGAAGCAGTCCCCGAACCAAACAAGCTTGGCTCAGATCGCCGATATCCGGTCAGGATTCACTTTCCGCGGCAAGATCGACGAAGTTCCCAACGGGAATGCCCACGTTATTCAGATTAAAGACATTCGCAAGTATCAGGATGAGACTAATAGCGACCTTATCAAGTCGGAGGAACTGCCCCGGATTCACTGGGATGGGCGCGCGAATGCATTGGTCATACCTAATACCGTCCTGCTACCAGCTCGAGGGGGTTATTTCCGGGCGGCATACACCGGCGCCGAGAGCAATGCCCTGCCCATAATCGCCAGCAGCCAATTTATTCTGATTCACCCCAAGTCTGATAAAGTGACTGCTGAATTTATTTGCTGGTCACTGAATCAGCCACGACTGCAGCGGTACCTGGAAGACATCGCCAGCCAAGGCTCCAGTATACCGATGCTTAGCACAGCTGCTGCCAGAGCGCTAAAACTGGATATTCCCAGTCTGGCGACACAGCTCAAGATCTTGCACCTCAACCGGATCTGGGCGCAGGAACAGCAGCTCACACGTGACTTATTGAACAATAGAGAACGCATGCTGCAGGGCATGTTTTTGCAGCTACTCAAGGAAAAGAACTGAACATGAGCAATCACGACAAAATCAACCAGGACAGCATCAACAAAACCCTGTGGGCCGCCTGCGATACGTTCCGAGGCACCATCAGCGCTGACACCTATAAAGATTTCATCTTAACCATGCTGTTCCTGAAATACATCTCCGATGTCTGGCAGGACCACTACGGCAGCTACAAAAACCAATATGGCGACGAGCCTGAGCTGATCGAAGAGATGATGAAAAACGAGCGTTTTGTGCTGCCGAAAAATGCCAGTTTCTACACGCTCTATGAGCACCGGCATGAACCGGGTAATGGCGAGCGAATCGACCAGGCCCTGCATGCCATTGAGGAAGCCAACGGCACCAAGCTCAAGGACGCCGGCAAAAGCGTGTTCCAGGACATCTCGTTCAATACTGACAAACTGGGCGAGGAAAAGCAGAAGAACACCATCTTGCGCCACCTGCTTGAAGACTTTGCCAAACCCCAACTCAACCTCAAACCCAGTCGCGTTGGCACGCTGGACGTGATTGGCAATGCCTACGAATACCTGATCAAGAACTTCGCCGCCAGCGGTGGCCAGAAAGCCGGCGAGTTTTATACGCCGCCCGAAGTGTCCGACCTGATTGCTGAGCTGCTTGACCCGCAACCGGGTGACAGCATCTGCGATCCGGCTTGTGGGTCAGCCTCACTGCTGATGAAATGCGGCAGTAAAGTGCGCACTCATCACAATAGCAAGAACTATGCGCTGTATGGCCAGGAAGCCATCGGCTCCACCTGGTCATTGGCCAAAATGAACATGTTCCTGCACGGCGAAGACAACCACAAGATCGAATGGGGCGACACCATCCGCAACCCCAAGCTGCTGGATAAAAACGGCGATCTGATGCTGTTTGATATCGTTACTGCCAACCCGCCATTCAGCCTGGACAAGTGGGGCCACGACGAGGCGGAGCACGACAAGTTCAGCCGCTTCCGCCGCGGTGTACCACCTAAAACCAAAGGCGACTACGCCTTCATCCTGCACATGATCGAAACCCTAAAACCTAAAAGCGGACGCATGGGCGTCGTGGTGCCGCACGGGGTACTGTTCCGCGGCTCCTCAGAGGGCAGGATTCGCCAGCAATTGATCGAGGAAAACCTGCTGGATGCCGTCATCGGCCTGCCAGAGAAACTGTTCTACGGCACCGGCATACCGGCGGCGATTTTGATTTTCAAAAAGGCAAAGTCAGATGACAAAGTATTGTTTATTGATGCCAGTCGCGAGTTCAAATCGGGCAAAAACCAGAACCTGCTGGCTGATGAGAATATCCGCAAGATCATCGACACCTACCAGGCTCGAAAGAGCGTCGACAAATACGCCTACCTCGCCAGCCTGGACGAAATCAAAGAGAACGACTACAACCTCAATATCCCGCGTTATGTCGATACCTTTGAAGAAGAGGAAGAGATCGACCTGATGGCGGTGCGTGCCGAGCGACTAAAACTGAAGGCCCAGCTGGCTGAGTTGGAAACCGAGATGGAAGGTTATCTGGCCGAATTGGGTTATCTGGATGCCACTAAATAAGGACTTGATGCGATGGAACAGCAACAGATTCAGACACTGACCACAACCTTTGAAGGCCATGCCCAGCAAACCGACACCGGTGTTGAATTCTGGCTGGCACGGGATGTTCAGCACCTGCTCGGCTACGGTAAATGGGACAATTTCCAGAGCGTGATCAGCAAAGCCAAAACGGCCTGCGAGGTCAGTGGTCATGCGGTCTCGGACCATTTTGCCGACGTCGGGAAAATGGTCGAGCTGGGCTCTGGCAGTCAGCGCGAAATTGACGATGTGATGCTCACCCGCTATGCCTGTTACCTGATCGCCCAGAACGGTGACCCCAGAAAGGCCGAAATTGCCTTTGCCCAGACCTATTTTGCCATGCAGACCCGCAAAGCAGAGCTGATCGAGCAGCGTTTGTTGGAGGCCGAGCGGGTGCAGGCTCGCCAGAAGCTGTCAGCCACGGAAAAGGAGCTGTCCAGCGTCATTTTTGAGCAAACCGGCGGAAATCAGAATTTTGCCCTGATTCGCAGCAAGGGTGATACCGCCTTATTTGGTCGCAATACCCAGTCCATGAAAGCCCGTTGGAAAGTGCCGGATAACCGCCCTTTGGCAGATTTCGCTCCAACCATCATTCTCAAGGCCAAGGACTTTGCCACCGAGATCACTATTCACAATGCGCGCACCAACAACATGCAAAGCGAGCAAGAAATATCCAGCGAGCATGTGACCAATAATGAAGCGGTACGTCAGACGCTGATCAAGCGTGGTATTCACCCGGAAAGCCTGCCACCGGCAGAGGATGTGAAGAAAGTGGAGCGGCGACTGGCGTCAGCGGATAAGAAATCGTTGAAAAATCCGGATACGTTGGGGCAGGGAGATGATGGGGATGCATAAAGCGTATTTTTACGAACACCGTATAGCCAATCTCCCATGCCTAGCTGGTGCATTAAGCAAGCATCTGAAGGAGTTTGGATATGGTGCCTGATGGATGGAAGCTGAGCACTATTGGGGAAATATCTAATGTTTCTTCGGGTGGCACCCCTAGCAGAAAGAACGGTTCATACTGGAATGGAAATATTCCTTGGGTAACTACTGCTGAGGTCAAGTTCAAGGTTGTCACGGATGCGGCGGAGAGGATCACAGAAGAAGGTCTTGCAAACTCGTCCGCAAAACTGTTCCCAGTCGATACAATCCTTATGGCCATGTATGGTCAAGGTAAAACAAGAGGCCAAGTAGCTAAATTAGGTATAGAAGCCTGTACGAATCAGGCGTGTGCAGCAATAGTTCTACACTCTGGTTACGAAGTTGATTACTACTATCAGTTTCTCGTGAGTCAATATGAAAAAATTAGAGAAATGGCGAATAGCGGTGGCCAGGAAAATCTCAGTGGCGGGATCGTAAAGTCTATTCAAGTACCCGTCCCCCCACTCGCCGAACAGAAGAAAATCGCCAAAATCCTATCCACATGGGACAACGCCATCACCACCACCGAACAACTACTCACCAACAGCCAGAAGCAAAAAAAAGCCCTGATGCAACAACTGCTCACTGGCAAAAAGCGCCTGCTGAACAAGGACGGGGTTAGATTTTGTGGAGATTGGAAATTTCAAAGCATCAGTCAAATTTCCAAAAGAATCCAGCGAAAATCTGATGGCGAAGATCATCCAATTCTCACTATTTCGTCATTATCTGGATTTGTTAGACAAGATGAACGTTACAGTAGGTATATGGCTGGCGAGAGCGTTAGAAACTATGTCCTTCTGAAAAAAGGAGAATTTGCCTACAACAAAGGAAATTCGAAGTCCTACGAGTTTGGCTGTATCTTTGATCTTGATAGCTATGAAACAGGCTTAGTGCCTCACGTATACGTATGCTTCGGGCTTAATCAAGGACTCAGCCACCGATACTTCAAGTATCTTTTTGAGGCTGACTATCTTAAACCTCAACTTGGTGCTTTGGTAAATACAGGAGTTAGAAATAACGGACTTCTCAACATTAAACCTTCGGCATTCATGGATACCAAGGTTCCAGTACCATGCTTCGATGAGCAGGAGCGGATTGCCGATGTTCTTCACGCGTCAAGCTATGCTATCAATAGATTGCAGAATAAGCTCGACACGTTAAAACAAGAGAAAAAAGCCTTGATTCAGCAGCTTTTGACAGGCAAACGACGAACCTTGGAGAGCTAAGAAGTGCTGCATATGGAACTAACAAAGGAAGTTGCGTATCAATCGATTGCTGATTTTTTTACCGAGAAGCCATTTGTTTTATTTGGTACCGGAACGTCATGTGCACTAGATATGATTTTTGGAATGGCAGCTCTTGAGCAGCACCTTCGATCCGAGCTTACCCATGGTATGACACCGGCACAGGAACAACAATGGCAGCAAGTTGTCTCTGCTCTCGATACTAGTACTCATGATTTTGAATCCGCAATGGACTTCATCAATGATGATGCTCTAACTAACAGAATAGTCGAACTTACTGCCAGCTTTGTTGCGCGCCACGACAACGCTTACGCGCATCCAATTATGTCTGGGTTATGCTCTTGGCCCGCCGGCTCTTTACTGAAGAAGCTGGTCGATGCCTTGCCCCAGGCTGATAAACAACTTCACGTCGCAACGCCAAATTACGATTTATTGGCTGAGTACGCCTTTATCCGACACAAGATTCCATATATTACGGGATTTCATGGAGGTCTCCTTAGGCGCTATGACTGGAGTGAAGCGAGAAAGTCTGTTCAATCCATTCAGAAAGGTCTTGGCAGAACGAGGCAGGCACCAAGGGTCATTGAATGTGAACATGTCCGTTTACACAAACCACATGGTTCTTTAAATACATTCGAGTGGGAAGCTCAGCTTATTGAGTGTAATAGCTGGATACTCAATAAACCTGAAGGAGTTGTACGGGCTATGATCACTCCAGGTACGGCCAAATATCGACGACTGCACAAGGACAGAGCCCAGCTGGCTGAATACGACAAGGCCGTCGCAAACCATACCAGCTTTCTGTTTCTAGGGTTTGGCTTTAATGATTCTCAGCTTGTTAACAACACGTTTAGGCAAAAGCTTGAGCAAGACCATTGCCGGGCATTGGTAATTACGAGGGATTCTAATCCAAGAATCGAGGAGTGGCTAAATAAATGCCCAAAGATGTGGCTTATCTGCAAACAGACAGACTCAGATAAAAGCAGAATCTATAACTCAAAATTTAATAACTGGCTGCATATAGATGACAAGGAATTGTGGCGCTTTGACGCCTTCACCAACGAATTTCTAGGAGGGTAACATGGCTCTTTTCGCTTTCAATGATGACAGCTACACGCTTGGCAATATTCGAGAAGTTGATACCAGAAAAGTAACTATACTGGTAAATAGCGACAGGGATCTGCGTAAAGCCAGAGTTGGACAGCTTATAACCGTGCAGCTCAGCGGTGCAACTGAATGCTGGCTCATTGGCATGATTGATAAAGTCATCAAAGCTGTAGTCTCTCAGCCCATTACGCTGGAGGGGCCAGAAGGTGACCATGACGAGATTGATGCTTTTGAAGATAGTGTAGTCAACACAGTCAAGATCACATTAATGGGTGCAGCGCGGTGGGATTCAGTTGATCAAAAGTATGTGTTTTCGCGGTCACTAGATCATGTCCCTGAAATCGACTCGACCTGTTACGTACTTAAAGATGCCCACCTCGAAGAATTCATGCGTGTGATTTCTAAATGTAGCGATGGAGAGCACTCACTGGAATTGGGCTCTTATAAGCTCAATGAGAACGCACGCGCTTATGTTGATGGTAATAAATTGTTCCAGCGGCATGCCGCTCTACTTGGTAGCACAGGCTCTGGTAAATCGTGGACGGTTGCGTCAATTCTGGAAAGAAGCTCGAAACTGCCATCTTCAAACCTAGTTGTATTCGACTTGCACGGTGAGTACAAGGAACTTTCTTATGCCAAACAATTGAGAATACCAGGGCCGGATGAGGTTGATCTAGATGATGACTCACTACTCTTCCTACCCTATTGGTTGCTCAACTCGGAAGAGATTCAGTCACTATTTGTTGACCGAAGTGAGTTCAGTGCGCATAACCAAGTTGTGGTTGTACAAGATTCGATTACAGAGCAAAAGAAAACTTTCCTGCAAGCAAATGGTCGAACCGACCTGTTGCAGTCTTTTACACTCGACAGCCCAATTCCATATTCTCTGGATGAAGTCGTTGGGAAGCTTAAATATTTAAATGAGGAAAAGGTTGATGGCTCAAGAGGCCCTAAAAACGGTCCTTTCAACGGCGAGTTTTCTAGGCTATTAGTGCGCATGGCAAGCCGCCTAAATGACCGGCGGTATGGTTTTCTCTTCAATAGTCCGGATAGATACAATCAATACGATTCGTTGAGCATGATTGCTGAAAAACTTATTGGATTTGGCAATCAAAAGCAAAGTATTAAAGTGATCGACTTCTCAGAGGTTCCGGCCGACATACTGCCAGTAATCATTGGGTTGGTGGCTCGCATTATCTATCAAGTTCAATTCTGGACGGACCCTAAAACCCGCAGACCAGTTGCCTTTGTCTGTGATGAAGCCCACCTATACCTTCCAAGAAAAGAAGGTAATCCGGTCGAACGCAGAGCGGTTGAGGCATTTGAGAAAATTGCCAAAGAGGGCCGGAAATATGGTGTTGCGTTGATGATTGTAAGCCAAAGGCCTTCAGATGTAAGTGCAACCATTCTTAGCCAGTGTAACAACATAATTTCACTTCGTTTAACAAATGCGGATGATCAAGCAACTGTTCGCAAATTATTGCCCGAAAGCTTGGAAAGCCTCTTAGAGGCATTACCCATCATGGATATCGGGGAAGCCATGGTTGTTGGTGATTCGGTACTTTTGCCTAGCAGAATTAAAATTGACCCGCCAACGGAAAAGCCGTTGAGTGCAACAATAGATTTCTGGTCTCGTTGGCAGGAAGACGTTACCAATGCAGATTACGCATTGGCTATAGAGAATATGCGGAGACAGAACAGGATAAAGACCTAATTAGTAGATATACCGTACTAAACTTGATGTCCTCGAGCGGAGCACATAATTTGTCAGAATATTTAAACGAATCCGACATCGACTTCGTCGGCAAAATACTCATGAAATACGGCAACGACGACTCGATTCTGGATGTCTCGGAGTTGGACGGTTTTCTTACCGCCATTGTATCCGGTCCCAATATGATTCTGCCTAGCGAGTGGCTGCCGGAACTGTGGGGCGGTGCAGACAATTCTCCGGCATGGGAATCAGAGCAGGAGATCAAACGCTTCATGAGCACGGTCATGGAGATGATGAACAGCTCTGCGTCCTGCCTGGTCGATGCGTCTGAAGAATTTACCGCGATGTTCAACATCAACCAAGCGGCAGAGCCGGAAGTCATCGTCGCGGAAGAGTGGTGTTTTGGTTATATGCGCGGTGTGCGCCTGGGCGACTGGCCTGAGCTGCCCGACGAGATAAACACTTGGCTGGAAGCGATTGCATTGCACGGACTGGAGGAAAACTTCCCGGTGCTTGAGCAATTGACCCTGGAGGAGCACCAGCAGACAGTGGCCGAAATAGAGCCAGCAGTTCGTAAGCTGCATAAATACTGGCTGGATAAACGCGCTCACCTTGCGCCCGGCCATCGTGCCAGTGTCAGCAGCAGGCCCATAACGAATGTACTGCCGTTTGTGCGCTCACAGCCCAAGATTGGGCCGAATGCGCCTTGCCCGTGTGGTAGCGGTAAGAAATACAAGAAGTGTTGTGGGGCGCATTGATATGAGATTCGGTATAAACACAATAGACATATTCAATGTAAAACAAGGCGTTGCAGCGATTTTTGGTCTGATCAAGCTCATGAGCTGTGTGCGACGTATTGTTGACAGCACTCTTTGCAAGACTGATAATACCTGCAACACAACCGCCACGCCTCTCGAAGAAGCGCAACCTTGGCGGTTTTTTTATGCCTGGTCGGTTGGCGATTTTTGGAGGACCGTCCATGCCTGAACACTATCAGAAACCGGCCCTTACCTTCTCCCAGCAACTGAGCCTGCTGCAACATCGCGGCTTGGTAGTCTCAGATAAAGCATCAGCGTTGCGACAACTTAGTGCTATCAGTTATTACCGGCTCAGTGCCTATTGGTACCCGTTCAGGCAGCGCGATGGGACGGGTAATATTCTCAGCAATTTTGTGCCCGATACTGAGTTTAACCGTATCACCAATCTCTACGAGTTTGATCGCAAGCTAAGGCTCTTGGTCATGGATGCTCTGGAGCGTGTAGAGGTGGCTGTTCGGACGCAGATTACCTACCACTTTGGTCACACTTATGGTGCATTTGGGCACACTGATCCAGGCAATTTCCATGCTCAGTTTAAGCATGCAGTCTGGTTGTCAAAGCTTGAAGATGAAACCAGTCGCTCATCTGACGAATTCATTCGACATTACCAATCTAAATACGATGGGTTTCCACGAATTCCAGTCTGGATGTTGACAGAGGTAATGAGCTTCGGCGCGCTGTCGTTTTTCTATAAAGGTCTAAGAAATGACCGTCGAGCAGGCATCGAAGATAAAAAATTAATTGCCGATTACTTTCAAATTCATCACAAGCGACTCGGTGATTGGCTGCATACGCTGACCTATGTGCGCAATGTCTGCGCGCACCACAGCCGATTATGGAATCGGGAGCTGGCAATACGACCGGACAACTCCAAGCTGCCTGAATGGCGAGCGCCATGGACTCCCCGAAATGATCGGATTTTCTATATATTGCTCATTTTGCGTCATCTACTTCGAGCCAGCGGAAATGGCGATGAGTGGGCTTGTGCAGTTTCGCAACTCATGGCGCCGTTTGCTGACTGTGATGCACAGCGATGTGCCATGGGTATGCCCGAGAATTGGAAGGAGCACCCCGTATGGAAATGAGTCAAACCCCAAAATTCCAGGAAGAATACAGCGCCAAGCTTCCGGCTCTCACCCTGTTGACCAACCTGGGCTGGTCCTTCATGTCACCGGAACAGGCGCTTGCGGCGCGCGGCGGCAAACAGGATGAGGTGGTATTGCGCCAGATTCTGCGCACCGTGCTGCGGAACCGTACCTTTGATTTTGCCGGTAAAACCTGTTCCTTATCCGAAAATGCCATCGATAACTTGATTGCCGAGGTCTGCAGTCCAGCCCTCAACGAAGGGCTGCTGACAGCCAATGAACGCCTTTATAACCATCTGCTTTATGGCATTTCCGTCACCGAATTTGTGGACGGCAAGAAGGCCAACCCGACTATCGCTCTGATTGACTGGCACAACCCGGACAATAACAGTTTTGTGCTTACCGAGGAGTTTTCGGTTACTCGTTCCGGCGGCGTGGAGGCACGGCGTCCGGATATTGTGTGTTTTGTGAACGGCATTCCGCTGGTGGTCATCGAGGCCAAGCGGCCTGATGGCAATGCCAAAAAAGGCCCAACGATAGATGAAGGTATCTCTCAAAGTCTGCGCAACCAGCGTCACGATGAGATCCCGCTCTTGTTTGCTTACAGTCAGTTTCTGCTGTCTATTAACGGCAATGAGGGCCGTTACGGCACCTGTGGCACGCCCGCAAAGTTCTGGGCGTCCTGGCGGGAAGAAGACATCTCCGATGCCGAGATGTACGCCATCAAGAACAAGGCGTTGTCGCAAGAACAACTAGCTGGGCTGTTCAGTCACCGACCAGCGGCAGATATGCATTGGTATCAAAGTCTGATTGCCGGTGGCGAGCTTGCTGTGACGGGCCAGGATCAACTTCTGATTAGTTTGTTAAGTCCGGCACGGCTGCTGGAGATGATCCGCTTTTTCACTCTGTTTGATAAAAAGGTCGGCAAAATCGTTGCCCGGTATCAACAGGTATTTGGCATCAAACGTCTGATTGATCGTATCAATGTCCGCCGCGCGGATGGCGGGCGCGAGGGCGGTGTGATCTGGCATACCACTGGCTCTGGCAAGTCTTTCACCATGGTGTTTTTGAGCAAGGCGCTGATCCTGCACGATAGCCTGAAGCAGTGCCGTATTGTGGTGGTGACTGACCGGGTGGATCTTGAAAATCAGCTCAGTAAAACCTTTGCCTCGGGTGGAGAGTTGGCTGACAAAAAAGACAAAGAATCCGCAATGGCTACCTCCGGTAAGCGCCTGGCAGAGCAGATTGGCAAAGGCACTGAACGGATTATTTTCTCGCTCATCCAGAAGTTTAATACCGCGACCAAACTGGCAGAGTGCGTGAACACCAGCGCAGACCTGATTGTGTTGATTGATGAGGGGCATCGCAGTCAGGGCGGTGAAAACCATATCCGCATGAAACAAGCGCTGCCAAACGCGGCGTTTGTTGCTTTCACCGGAACACCATTGCTGAAGGATGACAAGACTACCAACAAGTTTGGCCCCATTGTTCACGCCTACACCATGCAGCGTGCCGTGGAAGATCGAGCCGTGACGCCGTTGCTTTATGAAGAGCGTATACCTGATCTGGATGTCAATGAGCGTGCCATCGACAGTTGGTTCGACCGGATAACCGAAGGTTTGTCTGATCAACAAAAAGCCGACCTGAAGCGCAAGTATGCAAAAAAAGGCCAGGTATACGGGGCCGATGACCGCATTCGATTGATAGCGCTGGATATCGCCAACCACTTTGTAAAAAACATCGATGACGGACTAAAGGGCCAGTTAGCCTGCGACAGTAAAGCTGCTGCCATCAAGTATAAAAAGTACCTGGACGAGACAGGGCTGTTTGAATCCGCCGTGGTGATGAGCGCACCGGATACCCGCGAGGGTAATACTGAAGTGGATGAATCCACCGCGCCGGAAGTTACACAGTGGTGGAAAGCAACCGTGGGCTCTGGCGATGAACAGACTTATACCAAGCACCTGATTGAACGTTTTGATAAAGACGAATCGCTGAAGATACTTATCGTGGTTGATAAGCTGTTGACCGGTTTTGATGAACCCAAAAATGCAGTGCTCTACATCGACAAGCCGCTTAAGGAGCACAGCCTGATTCAGGCCATTGCGCGAGTAAACCGGCTTCACCCGAAGAAAAAGTTCGGCTTGTTGATCGACTATCGCGGCATTCTGGCCGAGCTCGACACCACTATTCAAAAGTACCAGGATCTGGCCTCTCGCACCCAGGGCGGCTATGACATTAGTGATATCGCCGGCCTGTATAGTCAGATGAGCACGGAGTACAAGCGTCTACCGCAACTGTACAAAACCCTATGGGCCACATTTGGCGGTGTGAAGAATAAAAATGATATTGAGCAGCTGCGACAGGTGCTGGTTCCGAAAATTGTGGATAGGCAAGGCGAGCTGGTGGATGCAAACCTTAAGGTACGCGAGGACTTCTACGAGGCCTTGACCGCGTTTGCCAGCTGTCTGAAAGTTGCGCTGCAGTCCGCAACATTCTACGAAGACAAAAGTTTCAGCGACGAAGACCGGCGACACTATAAGGAGACAGTCAAACAGCTCTCCAGCTTACGTCAATTAGTGCAGCAGGATGCGGGAGAGAAGATCGATTACGACGAGTACTCTCAGCAGGTCAAAAAACTGCTCGACAAACATGTGGTGGGTGTCGAGGTCAGAGATCCCGGTGGCGTGTATGAAGTTGGGAAGATGGGGCAACAGCAAAAGCCGGAAGACTGGAGTGAGGAAAAGACCCGTAACGAAACCGACATTATCAAAACACGGGTCACGCGAAAGATTGAGCAGGACCTAAGGGATGATCCCTATGCCCAAGAGGCTTTCTCCAAACTATTGCGCCAGGCGATTGAAGAGGCCGAAAAGCTATTTGATCACCCGCTGAAACAATACATGCTTTTCTGCGAATTTGAGCAGCAGGTTCAGGATCGCCGATTGGCTGACATACCAAATGCATTTAACGGCAATCGTCACGCTCAGGCCTACTTCGGCGTCTTCAAGAAAGTATTGCCCGAGGCATTCACAATTGTTGATCAGCAAGCTCAGGATAAATGGGTAAAGCTGGCATTTGAGATTGACCAGGCCGTTGAAACGTCAGTCGCAGAGAACTCCATCAACCCGCAAAACATCGAAGCCGATATTCGCAAAAAGCTGCTGCCGCGCATGTTCCAGGAATGCAAAGCCATCGGCGGCGGAATGGATCAGGCCAAAAAAGTCGTGGAAATGATTGTACAGATTACCCGCGTGGGGCTGAATGCACACGCTAGCGACTATTAGCCGCTATGAACGTACCCATTAAACCAAAAGGCCAGACGCTGACCTTTAGCTACGGCGATGAACGCATCAAGTTTGAGCGCGTCAGACGTGAACACTCTAACGGCAAGGTGCTGATAAAAGTACATCCGGATTGCAGGATTGTGGTGTCTGCGCCAGAAGAAGCCGCCAATGACGCCGTGATTGCCGCCGTAAAGAAACGCGGGCGCTGGATATATCAGCAACTGCGAGACTTTCGGGCACAATCTGAACACATCGTACCTAGGCAATACATTAGCGGCGAAAGCCATTATTACCTTGGCAAGCAATACGTGCTGAAAGTTGTAGAGGCGCCCGATCAGGCTACGAGCGTTAAGCTACTGCGCGGACAACTGCAAGTGACAGTACGCCAGAAGAATACGGACACGATCAAAACACTGCTTTCGGATTGGTACAGATCCAGAGCAAAAGAAGTTTTTGCCAAGCGCCTGGACGCTATGCTGGAACACACACTCTGGGTCACGGAGAATCCACCGATCAGAGTGCTCAGCATGCAAACCCAATGGGGCAGTTGCTCACCCAACGGCCGCATTACCCTGAACCCGCAGCTTGTCAAAGCTCCCCGCACCTGTATCGATTACGTTATCCTGCATGAGCTTTGCCACATTGCCGAGCATAATCACAGCGAACGCTTTTATCGCTTAATGAGCCAGGTGATGCCTAATTGGGAGCAGACCAAAGAGCGGCTGGATGCAATGGCAGTGCTTATCACTAGTCTACGCTAACGCCGGGGTCACTCAAAAGCAGTTTGCGTCGCCAAAGAGCCCACGATAGACATCATTTATCGCTTTCTTTAGAAGATGTTTTGGCAATCCTGTCGACGAACGAATCACCTTATACGCATGCTTTCTCGATTGCCTGACACTGGGGGCACTAACCCCAGCGAAATATTCAAGTGCTAGCTGCCTGGCCATTCGCGTTTTGCGTAGGCGAGTTTCTTCCCGGTAGTCTTTGTATTTTCTACCGATGTCAGATACCAGATGCGGAAAGCGGTAGTTCATATATCCGACGCTCAGGTCAGCAGCTTTTGCAACCTGCTTTATTGATGGTGGGTTGACGCATGATCGAAGATATTCATCTATTCTGTTTAGGTTTTGATTGTGATCCTTTGGCTCCTTTCGTCTAATCTCCAGGTAACCCCGAGGCAATTTACAAAATAGACGATTCTCTAAAAATTCCGGCATTCTGTGTGCCTCTCCTGCCAGGAGTACAGACAAAGGGACACCGAGTTTGAAGGCAATTCTTCTAGCCTTTATCAAACTTATCTTCTTTTTGTAAAAAATTGCGGAGAGGTACTCGTCTCGATCAAGTAACGAATAGAATTCCCTGTCACGTCCGCTTTCCCAGTAATATTCAAAGAGCCCTTCACACGACCGCACTATACCGTCATCAGTGAACCTCAAATCAGGGTTATTGGCTAAATCTTCAAACAATTGAATAATATCGAATCCGTAGTCGGCCTAGCGGGGGCATTTGAACAGAAACTTACGGTTTCAACTTCCCTGAGCCACCCCAAACCGTAAATTCCTGCACGAATTTCACCTGTGGCTTGCTTCCCTCCATCAGAGCCATCCCTTACGTTTAAAGTACCAATATGGTGCGATACCCGAGATGATCATCAGTCCGATTGCCCAAGGGTATCCGAGTAACCACTTCAATTCGGGCATATAGTCAAAGTTCATTCCATAGATGCTGGCAACGAGCGTAGGTGGCAGGAACACGACGGCGGCAATCGAGAAGATCTTGATGATCTGGTTCTGTTCGATATTGATAAAGCCCTGGGTCGAGTCCATCAGGAAGTTGATTTTGTCGAACAGGAAGGTGGTATGAGACATTAGTGTCTCGATATCACGCATGATTTCACGCAGGCTTTCCGACTGCTCCGGTTCAGTCTTCAAATGACGCAGCAAAAACGAAATATTCCGCTGGGTATCCATCAGGCAGAGGCGGATTTTTCCGTTACTGTCTTCCAGGCGGGCCAGTTTGCTGATGGCCTCTTCCAACTCCGACTCTTCGTCCTCCAGAACCATATAACTGACCTTTTCCAGTTGGCGATGCAGGTCTTCCAGGGTATCGGCATGGTTCTCCACTTTCTGTTCCATCAGCGTGACCAACAGGTCTTGGGGAGATTGCACTTCCACCTGACCGCGGTGCGCTCTCATACGCAGCAGGCGAAAATCGGCCAAATCTCCTTCACGGATGGTGATCAAGCAATCTTTTTGCAGGATGCAGGCGACGGACACGGTATTGTGGCGGCCCTCGCTTTGGGCGAGAAACAGTGAATGGACGTGGATACCGGCCTGATCCACGAAGCAGCGGGCCGAGGCTTCGATCTCTTCCACTTCGTCCGATTCCGGCAACTCGGTGCGGAGCATGTGTTGCAAGAGCGCACGTTCGTCTTCATCCGGTTCGTGGGCATCAATCCAGTCGGCTTTGGTTAGATGGCTGCCCAACTCCTCAGGGAGGCACTTAATCTCGTGGATCAGGCCACTTTCAATCTTAAACAGTCTCAGCATCAGTGGACCTCTATCGTTTTCATTGAGTGCCAGCGATAAGTCGCGGCTTCTTCGAACTGGTTATTGTGTGTAGTGATGAACAAGGCGGCGATGCCATTATCATTCGCGACCGGCATACCGGCTTCCCGGCCCAGGCAGAGAAGGGCCGTGGACCAGGCGTCCGCCAGGGTTGGATTGTCATTGATGACAGTGACCGAGACCGTGTTGTGGGTGACGGGCTTGCCCGTGCGGGCATCCAGCACATGGCTGTAACGTTTGCCCTGTTCATCGAAATAATGGCGGTAGGTGCCCGACGTCATAACGGAAACCGGTGCATCTTGGCGGATTGTGAGGGCTTTTTGTACCGAACGACCACCGGGCAGAGGCCTCTCGACGCCAATACGCCAGGGGGAACCGTCCGCCTTATGCCCCCGGGTTTGCAGCTCTCCGCCAATCTCCACCAGATAGTTCTGTATCCCGGCAGCTTCGACTACGGCGGCAATCCGGCCAACGCTGTAGCCTTGGGCAATGGAGGAAAGATCCACATGAATCTGTGGGTCGGTTTTGCGCAATTGGGTAGGCGTCGGGGTTTCCAGCTTGCTAAAACCGATGTGTTGTAGCTGCTGCGTCAGGGTGGCCGGGTCCGGTGGTGTCAGGGTTTGGCCCGAGAATCCCCAGAGATCAAACAATGGTTTGATCGTCAGATCATAGCATCCCTGACTGGCTTGACTAACCTGCTTGGCGGCCTCTATCAGTCCGACGATCTCGGAGCCGACATCAATCGGAGCGGTAGTCTCCGTGGCGTTAAAACGTTCAATGTCGGAATCCGACCGGTAGTTGGACAATGAGCGATCCAGACGATTGAACTCAGCATCGATCCGCTGTTGGAGCGCGTTAACGTCCAAGCCTCCAGATTGCCAGACGCTGACATGCCAGGTAGTGCCCTGAGCCCAACCACTCAGCTTATGCACCTGGTTGTTGGATGAATCGCATCCTGATAGCACCAAAGCCATGACAAACACCACAGGCCACTTCGGTCTTTTGCTGATCAATCTGGAGGCTTGCCCAGCTATTGCACCAAGCCCCTGAATAGCCACTGAAACAATTACCATCGTGTTTCCTTATCTCATTAGAACCAAGTAAATCAGGGCGGCCAGCCCCAAGCGATAGACCACATAGGGCCACATACCGAAGCGGTTGAGCCATTTCAGGAAAAAGTGGATGGCGGTCAGCGCCATGGCGAAGGAGGTCAGTCCGCCCACCAGGAATCCGGTCCAATCCACCGCCACATCACCGGTGGCCACTTCCAGCAGTTTGGCGGAGGCCGCCAACGCCGTGATGGGAATGGCCAGCAGGAAGGAAAAGCGGGCCGCTGCCTCCCGGCTGAGGCCGAGCATCAGACCGGCGGTGATGGTCACGCCCGAGCGAGAGGTGCCGGGGATGAGTGACAGTGCTTGAGCCGTACCGACTAACAGGGCATCCCTCCAGGTCAGTGTGGTGATATTCCGGCTCTGGCTGGGACGCCAATCCGCCCAGCCCAGCAGCAGGCCGAAAATCAGCGTGGTAAAGAAGATGATCCCGACAGAACGTAGTTGGGTGTCAATCAGATCCAGCAAGAGCAAACCGGCCAACGCAGCCGGAACGGTGCCGATGACCAGGTAGCCGGCCATCAAGCCCTGTCCGATCAAGCGCCGCTGCATCAGCGAGGCAGCGCCGTCCTTGGTCAGGCTCGTGACATCACGACGGAAATACAGCATCACGGCCAGTAACGTGCCCACATGCACCGCCAGATCAAAAGCCACTCCCTGGTCGGTCCAGCCAACCAACACCGGGGCCAGAATCAGATGAGCGGAGCTGGAAATCGGTAAGAACTCCGTGATGCCCTGAATGATGCCCAACCAGAAGGCCTGAAGAACGTCCATCAGGCCTCCCATATCAATGTGGGTTGGCTATGGTAAGGAGCGGGATTGTGGGACACAAATTCGCTTTGTCTCATAGGGATTGCGTTTCCTCTTCTTTGATAAAGTAGGTGCCGTTGGGCAGCACGTGTTTGTATGGCAGTAGGGAGATGTGGGCCAGAAGGTCATCGTCCACCGTCTCACCTTGTTTTCGGAGTTCATCGACGATATTGCTGATCCTGGATGTGTTCCAGTACAGGATGGCATTGGACACCAGGCTCAACGCACTCGCCTTGTTCATGATCTCCAGGTAATCACCGGTGGTGAACTCACCTTGGTTGGCGAAGAAGATCCAGCGCGGCAGGTTGTGCCGGTACTCGCCTTTGTTGAGTTGGAGCTGAACCGTGCGGCGCAAATCCTTGTCGGTTATGTAGCGCAGGATGTATTCGGTCTTGATGATCCGACCCAGGTTGGTGAAGGCCTTCGCCAACCGGTCAGAGGGAAAGCTGTTGGTCAGCCGTTCTACGATGACGTGTGCTGGAGCCGTGCGCTCCTTTAACGATGTGGCCACATGAATCATTTGATCCCACTGCTCTTCAACAATATCCAGATCCGCCGTCTTGTTCAGTAAGGGCGTGAATACGCCGTAATTGACGTTACGCTCCACCCGGTAGAGCTGCTGATCCTTGAGGTCGCGGATCCGGGGCATGAAGTAGTACCCCAGCAAGTAGCACAGCGCAAAAATGATTTCGGTGTAGCCGTGGGTGTCGGTGGTATGTTCGCGGATCTTCAGGATCGTATTGTTTTCCAGCAGGCCATCGAGGACGTACAGGGCTTCCCTTGGATTACAGGAAATGGCCTTGGTGCTGTATACCGAGTATTGATCGGACACATGGGTATAGATGCCGATCGCTTTCTCATAGTAGCCGTAGTACCGGGGATAATAGGCCGCCAACAGGCTGTCAGCCCGGATCCGGAAGCGCTGCGCATCGGAGGACGATACCTGGCCGGATCCGTGTACCTCACTGAAAGGCAATTGGTGGTGCTGATTCACAATCTCGGCGCTGGCCGCCGTGATGGTTTCCTCGCGTACGTAGAACTGCAAAACGTGGCGCAGCATATCCACGGTCACGTCATCGACGCTCGCACTCATGGCCACTACACCCAAGTTGGTGGCTTGGGAAATCAGAGCAGAGATCAGCGTTTTGTAGAAGTTCTTTGGTCTGGAGTGGTGTTGCTGTAGCGGGATAAAGTGCCGGGCGAAATTGGTTTCCCTGTCCACCTCCATCAGCAGTTCTTCAATGCGAATGGTGGGCATACTGGCATCGATGACTTTCTGGAGTTTCTTCACAGTCTCCGGGATTTCCGCCTTGTCGTCGCGCTTCAGCTTGAGATTGCCGTTCTTGATGTCGGCAAAAGTATCCAGACCAAAACGCTTGTCCGCTTCACCCACGCTCTGGTGGAATTGCAGAATCAATTGTGCTTTCACCTGGTCTTTGAACGGTTGCTGGAGGTCCTCGTAGGCGGCTTCGCGGGTATCCTGCCAACGGTGCGGGTTCAGCATCAGATCCCAGAAAGAGACATGCTGTTTGCTCTTGGGCACAAACAAATCCCCGGAGCGCAAGGCGTCCTTCATGGCCATGGCCACACCCAGTTCCCAGGCGTTGCGCTGAATCTTGCCGCCTTTGCCTTTCAGGCAGCGCCGCAGCTCCTTGGGAATGAAGTAAGTCGGCACGTTATCGGGCAAGGTTTTAAGTTCCCCTGCGTCAAGCTGGCGAATCAGTTGTATGGACTTCAGGAGTGGTTCGGTACCGGGCTTGGCCTGGAACGGAAGGTGAAGGAACTCCGGGAAATACTTCCTCAAGCTGGGATAACGGGCCAGCAATAGATCACCGTAGCCGCGCTCTTCCAAGCGCTTGAAGATATGTAAATCATCCACGGATTCCAGCAGCTTCTTTTCATCGATGCGTTGCCACAGATCCACCTTGTTCAACGGCCGATCATCCGGCCAGTCAAGGATCAGGTGGGTCGCATCCAGCACCATATCAATGGCTTTCTTTTGGCGTTTGCGAAATTCGCGGTGCTTTTTCTCGTGAACCTGCTTGCCCTTGCGCAGCATGTCCAGGATGTACTGGTCGTGCATTTTTACCAAGTGATCCAGCAGCACCTTGCGCGTTTCCAGCAGGAAGCACAGCATCAGGGAATAACGCTTGTTTTCCTTGAATCGTTTGATGTCCTTGGCGTTGTAGCGACGAGCCAGTTTGTAGAGGTAATCCATAAAGGCCGGATCCACGATCCGGGATTCAATGGCGTCGATGCCGGTACCGTCGAGGGAGCGATAACGCTCCAGATAACTTTGAATCGAGGTGATGGTGGCCGACGGCGGGTATTCTTTAAGGAGGTAGAACAGTGAACGCTGATCACCCGGTGCAGCAATCAGCAGCTCATCGATGGCCTGCCGGATTTCCGCTGATAGTTGCTGGTAAAGCGACTCAAATAATCGCTCATGCACCTCGGAGCAAGCACTGATAATCAAGCGTTCCAGGACACTTGGCCCCGGCAGGATCACCTTCGCATTCAGAAGGTATTGCTCCGCACGCAGAAACAGTTCATCAGGCAAGTAACCCTGCTCGGCCTGTTTGGAGAGCCATTTTCCCAGGCTAGCTTGGGCGTTGTCGTCGTATTTGGTGAAGCCCAGGTAAGTCAGGATGTTTTTGCGTTGCTCGGAAAAAGTGGCATCTCGATCCGGGGTGTTGATGGTCAGCGATGGCGGTAAATCGAGTTGGCTATTTAGATAACTCACAATGCGCGGTGACAGGTCGTTGACCTCCACCAGGAAACGGCCATACAGGCGCACGGCACAAAGTTGAATGGCAATGAACAAGCGGGAGTTGGTGCGGTAGCGATTGACTTCTTTCTTGTCGGCCTCTGAGAGTGTCCAGTCCCTGACCATTTCCTCATCGGAGAAGTCTTGCGGTAATGTCACCGGCTGGTAACGTTGCCGTTGGGTCAGGAATTTCTCATTGGCCGTCATTTGTCATTATTCATTCTTGTCTTAGTATCCGGCTTCTTTCTGATGTCGCACCGCAAGAATCATTGCAGTTTCTCCATCGAAGCGATACAACGCTATATATCCACTGCCTCCGAAATCGATCAGCCATTCCCGAAACTCTGGATCCATATCTGCAACAGGGCGACCTGCTTCCGGTTGAAGAGCCAGTATTTTCACGCCAGCCCGTATTGTTTTGATTGCCCGTCGAGCCGCATCTTCATTTTTTAGGGCAAGGAAGCGATAGAGCCGCTGTACGTCAGCGAGAGCGGGCGGTGACCAGATCAGATGTGGCACTTAGGCAACTCCACATCTTCACCTGCTTCAAGCTTCTCCAGCCAAGCGTCAGCTTCTTCAAGCGTCAGATGCAGCCCGTTTTTCTGGTACGCTTCCCAGGCGCGTAATGCATCCTGTTTGAAAGATTCTCGCTTTTCCTCACGCTCAACATAATCACGGATCGCTTCGCGCATGATCCAGTGCGATGAACGATGCCGCGCTTCAGCCAAGTGCTGGATCCGGCTTTTCAGTTCATCGTCAAGTTTTACTGATGTTGCCATTTTGTTACCTCGGTATTTAAAGGTAGTACCGTTGAATACTATACCACAAAATCTCTCGCCTACCACTGAGTAAAGAAAACCCTCGTTTTATTAACCAATTCGCGCAGACCCTGAAAGACAACGGATTTACAGCGCAGCTGAAGTTAATATACTCGGTTAATATATCAATGTTAATATACTATCTAAAATTATGAGTAAATTAACTTACCGGATGATGACCGGGTAGCTGCGATAACCGCCAACTTTTTAGGCCCGGTGGAAGAACCCCAAAATTTGTAAAGTTTGCCTGGAGAGTGAGAAAGACATGCTGGTTGGTTACGCGCGGGTCTCGACCGACGATCAGAACCTCAACTTACAACGGGACGCCCTCGACCAGGCCGGGTGTAAGCAGATCTTCGAGGATCAGCTTAGCGGTGCCAAAGCAGAGCGCCCAGGGCTGCATCAGGCTTTGCAGTACGCAAGAGCCGGTGACACCATAGTGGTTTGGCGACTGGACCGACTGAGCCGGTCCCTCAAAGACTTGATCGAGATGGTGACATTGCTGGAATCCAAGGGGATTGGCTTGAAGAGCCTCCAGGAAGCCATCGACACCTCATCCAGCTCCGGCAAGTTGATCTTCCATATTTTCGGGGCGTTGGCGGAGTTTGAACGCAACCTGATTCGTGAACGTACTCAGGCGGGCCTCCAGGCTGCGCGAGCGCGTGGCCGTAAAGGCGGCAGGCCCAAGGCGCTCAACAAGGACAAACGGGCTCTGGCCGTGAAACTGTATGACGAGAAGAAACATACGGTTGATCAGATCTGTGAAATGATGGGTATCTCGAAGCCCACGCTGTACAAGTACATCGAGTCAGAAAAAGGCAAGTGAATTTCGTGCAGGAATTTACGGTTTGGGGTGGCTCTGCGAGGGCGAAACCGTAAGTTTCTGTTCAAGGCGGACGCGTTGCGCAGCGTTGGCGACATCCTGGTAGGTAATTCCGGCGCGGGCCATGACATGCCTCATTTTTTTCATATAACGTGATATGTAATATTACGTTATTTATGAGATAATTAACAAAGTTAATTTAAGAAACATAACGCACGTTAAAGAGCATTAACGTGCGTTAGTGTGTGGTCTGTTCTATCCTGCCCCTGTAACGCCGGTACATCAGCGGCTCTTGAAAGCACGCCTCGAATTGGAGCGGTCATGGATCCAAAACCCACCGCCAGGTCCCCATTACGTAATGCGGACAAGACCGTGTTGGCCGATTCGGCTAATCGGTACATCCACATGGCCACCACCGACAACACGCGCCGGACCTACCGTGCGGCCATTCGCAGCTTTGAGCGCTGGGGCGGACGCCTCCCGACACAGCCGGCGACCCTGGCGGCCTACCTGTCCGATCAGGCCGCCGCGCTTAATCCTCGCACGCTGGATGTCTACCTGACAGCCCTGGGGCGCTGGCACCAGACTCAGGGATTGCGTGATCCCGCTAGGGACCCTGGCGTGCGCAAAACATTGGAAGGGATTCGTCGCGCCCATGGCCGGCCGAAACGGCAAGCCCGGGCGCTGCGCCTCGAACACATTGCGGCCTTCCTGCAAACGCTCCAGCAGCAGCCTGACTCGCTCAAGAAGCATCGCGACTGGGCCCTGCTGCAGGTCGGTTTTTTTGGGGCGTTTCGCCGCAGTGAATTGGTGACGATTGAGGTGAAGCACTTGTCGTGGGAGCCGGAAGGACTGGTGGTGACTCTGCCACGCTCCAAAACAGACCCTCACGGTGAAGGCCTGAAGCGGGCCCTGCCTCGGGGCAACGGACCGGTCTGCCCGGTCAGTGCCCTCGAAAACTGGCTACAGCATGCCGATATTCATGAAGGCCCCGTCTTTCGAGCCGTCAACCGCTGGGATCGGTTGCAACCCCACGCCCTCTCAGGCGGGTCGGTGAACCGTATCCTGAAGGCGCTCGGGGGAACCTGCGGCCTGGACTTCGTGCCGACCCTGAGCAGTCACAGCTTCCGGCGCGGTCTATCCACCGCCGCCGCGCGGGAGAAGGTCGACTTTGCGCAGATCAAGCGCCAGGGCGGCTGGAAGCATGACGGAACGGTGCGGGGCTACATCGAGGAAGGGCAGCAATTTACGGACAACGCCGCAAGCACTCTACTGACCAAAGTCGCCAGGTTGATCCGGGACACCGACTAATGGTTAGCGTGGTCGCGGCTGGCTACGCTGCCCGGAAGCACTCAGAGCACGATGGACAGGTATCTGTAGTGGCTCACAAAGCTAATCTGTCGGGCCCGCAATTACCCCGAGCAGTGGGACCACATTGGGTGAGAACGGGCACCCGGTTGGGCCCAGATTAGCTGCGAACCGGCTCACCTCTGATGCCAATGAGCTCGCAAACATCGACTTCGGCCCACGCTTTGTGAGAATTAGGGTTGGATGGCATGTGGCGGATTTTCCACGTTTGTCTGCCAACCCTCGAAATCAACCAGATACTCCAGACACTCAACAACCGGATACCCAAAAATACTAATAGTCAGGTTCTCAGCAGGGTTTTTTGCAGGTTGGTGGTGATCATAGGCGCGAGGCGTCTGGCCCGATCGGCGATGGTTCCGCTGAAGCGCTCGTCCACGGTGTCGAGAAACAGCGCCAACCATCTTTGAAAGTGCTGATGCTGCAAGGAGTGCCGGCTATGGAGCGCCTGGTGCCGGGCGATCATATTACGTCGGTACGCGTCATGCTCGCCGAGCAACATCTTCCGCCAGTAGGCGTAAATCTTTGGTTTGTGGCGGGGCAGATCGATGCCCTGGAACACCGGCGCCAGTACGTCGTCAGCCAAGACTTTTCCATAGAAGGCATCGACGAGTTCGGTTATGGCATCGGGCGAGTTCAGTTCACGCATGCGGTGGGCACTCCAGCAATCAAGAGATGATCGCCACGGTTATTGTGCACTTTACCCGTGATGACCATTGAAATAGCCCTGGGTGCCCTGTTGCGCCATGGCATCCACAATCCGCCCGACACCCTGGATATAGGCGGCTGTGCGCAAGGGTATGGCTTTCTCCTCCGCCAGGTTGAAACAGGCATTCGCTTCACGCTCAAGACGCTGCCTGAGTTGCTTTTCCACGGCTTCGCCTGACCAGTAATCGCCCATCCGGTTCTGAACCCATTCCAGATGGCTGACGATAACGCCGCCGGCATTGGCGATGATGTCAGGAATCACGGGGATATTACGATCCTGCAGGACGCGGTCACCGCCGGTGCTGATGGGGCCATTCGCGATCTCCATGATCGCCCTGGCCCGGACCCGGTCCGCGTTGGCGTCCGTTATCTGGTTTTCCAGCGCGGCCAACACCAGTACATCGACGTCCAGTTCCAGCAACTCATCGCCATTAAGGGGCTGCGTCTGCGCGGCGTCACACACGGAATCGTCGCAATAGACCATGCCCTTGAGTTCACGGGTACGGTTCTTGTGACGCAGGATGGGCCCAGGGTTCAATCCCTCTTCACTGTAGATGGCGCCCCGGGAGTCGGACAACGCGACAATATTGTAACCGGCATGGTGCGCCAGGCGCGCAAAATGCTGGCCAGCGTTACCGAATCCCTGGACAGCCACTCTCAGATCTCCCGGTTCCTGGTGCTGCCGTTTTACCCACAGGTCCAACACCTGCAACGCGCCTGCACCAGTGGCTTCCTCACGGCCGATGGAGCCTCCCAGTCCCAGGGGTTTACCGGTAATAACTCCAGGCACGTGCCGACGTTCGATCTGGGCGTATTCGTCCACCATCCAGCCCATGACAATGGCGTTAGTGTTGACGTCGGGGGCCGGAATATCGCGCTCGGGACCAATTAGAGGGTTGGCATGCGATACTGTCCCAGTTAAACTAAAGGCTAAACAGGATACCAAGCAGGAAACAATGCGCGACGTATTCACATGCTGAACGATCGCGTGGTTGGTGTCGCGCCATGAGACCGACATGGCCGGAAGGAAGCGTCCGCTCTCCGATCTCGGCTTGGATCTCGTAGAGCTGGCCGATGGTTTCCAACATCAGACTCAGGCGATGGCCGCTTGAATCAAATTAAACGGCCTCTGGCGATTCACCTGCAGGCAATGAGAAACGGAGAAAACATAAATGTCACAAATTTATCGACCAGATGTAACGAGGCGACGTTTCGTAAAGGGCGTTGTCGGCGTTTCGGCGCTGGCGTTACTGAGTCCTTATAGCAAAATGGCGTGGGCCACCCCATCGACTTCCGAATTGAGCGGGACCGAGTTTGACCTTGAGGTAGCTCCCCTGCCGGTCAATTTCACCGGAACTGACAGCACCGCGACAGCAGTCAATGGCCTCGTGCCGGGCCCGATATTAAGGGTAAGGGAAGGCGATACAGTCGCCATCCGGGTCACTAATCGACTGCACGAAATGACCACAATCCATTGGCACGGAATTATTCTGGATGCAGGGATGGACGGTGTGCCCGGAATTAGTTTTCCTGGCATTGAGCCAGGGGAAACGTTTGTCTACCGCTTCAAGCTCGTACAGAGTGGCACGTACTGGTATCACGCTCATACGCTGCACGAGCAAACGGGAAGCTACGGGGCGCTGATCGTCGAACCTGCAGATGCATCGAACGAACCCCGAGTTGATCGTGACTATCCGGTAATGCTCAGTGACTGGACGGATGAAAATCCGGTGAATGTCTATCTGAATCTAAAGAAGATGGGTGGCTATTACAATTATCAACGCTTAACAGCGGGCGATTTCCTTGACGACATGAAGTTGCTCGGCATGGGAACTGCCATTTCGAAACGCCGCATTTGGAATCGGACAAGAATGAGCCAGACCGATTTCAGTGACGTATCGGCAGCAACCTATACCTACTTAATGAACGGTACGTCGCCGGCAGGTAACTGGACGGGTCTTGCGAAAAAAGGCGAGCGCGTACGCTTGCGATTCATTGGTGCAGGCACCGCAACGTATTTCGATGTGCGTATTCCCGGTTTGAAGCTGACCGTTATTTCGACGGATGGCCAGCGCGTCGAGCCTGTCGTGGTCGATGAGTTTCGAATCGGTCCAGGTGAAACCTACGATGTACTCGTCGATATTCCGGACGATGACGCCTATACAATATTCGCGCAATCGATGGATCGATCCGGATACGCGCGCGGAACGCTTTCGCCGAAAGTTGGCGTAGAAGCCGCTTTGCCTGCACTCGATTCCCCTGCGCTTCTGGAGCCGGTCGACATGATGGGGGCCATGGCACAAGGCGGTGCTATGGGTGGCATGACTCGGACGATGAGTCGTAAGAGGCCCAACCATGCTCGGACAGAATATGGGCCGGGTGTCGATATGCGTGTGGATAATCCGCGCGTCAATCTTGATGACCCGGGTCCCGGTTTGCGAGACAACGGCCGGCGCGTTCTCACGTATGCAGACTTGAAGAGCGTCGAGGGAGTGACCGATCCAAGAGCACCGAGCCGAGACATTGAGCTTCACCTGACCGGCAATATGGAGCGATTCATCTGGTCCATTGATGGCCTCAAGCTCAACGAGGCCAAACCCCTGCACTTTCCCAAAGGAGAGCGCGTAAGAGTTATTCTCCACAATGACAGCACCATGGCGCATCCCATGCATTTGCACGGCATGTGGTCTGAGCTGGAATCACCGGACGGTCAGTTTCAAGTCCGCAAACACACCGTTTCCGTTCAACCAGCACAGAGCGTCAGCATGTTGGTGACTGCGGACGCTGAAGGAAGATGGGCCTTTCACTGTCATCTCCTCTACCACATGGCTGCGGGAATGTTTCGGGAGGTGGTAGTCGCATGATGTATTTAGGCAGAAAAATACCATCGGTCATGTCTTTCAACTTATTTGGTGTGTTTTGCCTCGTCGTCCTGGCATTGCCTCTTGCGCCGGTGCTGGCTCAGGAGGCGGCTACCGAAAACGGTTCAATGCAGGGAGGAGATGCACCAGCGGATGCGCGAGACCCCGATGCGCAGTCCGGCGGCTACGAATATCGCGGAATGGCTGGTTGGGAAGAAACAGACGAAATCGTATTTAACAAAGTCATTTTCGATCAACTGGAATTTCGCAATAACGACGGAGCCGATACGCTGCGCTGGGATATGCAGGGCTGGCGGGGTACCGATTACAAGAAGTTATGGTTCAAGTTTGAGGGTGACGACGAGGTTTCCGCGAACGCAGGTGAACTTGAATTGCAGGCGCTTTACAGTCGTTCGGTTACGTCTTTTTGGGACTTTCAGATCGGTGGCCGTTTCGACCGAGCCTACAATTCTGATGTGTCGAGCAATCGATTTTTGGGGGTTATCGGATTTCAGGGGCTGGCACCCTATTGGTTCGAATTGGAACCTGCGCTGTTTCTAAGTGAGGACGGTGATGTATCGGCGCGTATTACCGCCACGTACGATTTGTTGTTTTCTCAAAGACTCATACTGCAGCCTCGATTCGAGGCAAATGTTGCAGGGAGTGAAGTGAGAGAGTTCGGTGTCGGCAGTGGTCTGAACGACATTCAGTTGGGGTTTCGCCTGCGTTACGAATTTCGGCGAGAGGTCGCGCCCTACATCGGCGTAAGCTGGCAGCGTCAATTCGGTAACACAGCGGATCTAACGCGTGCAGACGGCGGTGACGTCGACAACCTCGCGTTCGTTGCCGGCTTGCGGTTTTGGTTCTGACACACGCTATACTGTCGATCACATTAGTTATCCGGACAATTCATGGCGCTGGCTCGCAGCCCCACTTCTTTTGTTCCGCAGCTTGCGAGAGACGGGGTCCACTGGGTGTTAAGCAGGATCAATGGACGATTACGCATTCAGTTGATTTCCCGCGTCTGAATCCAACCTAGCTGATAATCAGGAGGCAATATGAATGCCGTCAAAAAGAGTAACGGCCATTCAGGGCATGCGGCGCCAAAGGGTAACGTCCGGGCGTTAAAAATTTCCGGCTGGTTGACGGGCATCTATTTCCTGATAGAGCTTGGCATCGGTTTTTGGAGCGGATCGGTTGCGGTCATTTCTGATGCCTTCCACACGTTCTCTGCGGTCGGCGGCATTTTAATTGCATTGGTGGCGGGCCACTTTTCAACCCGCCCAGCGTCGCAATATGCAACATTTGGCCTGATTCGAGCTGAGATAATCGGCGCACTGTTTAACGGTCTGTTCCTGTTGCTCATGGCGATCTACGTGCTGTGGATGGGTTATGCGCGATTGATGTCACCGATCGAGGTCGCTGCCGGGCCCATGCTGATAGCGGCTGGCGGTGGGCTGATCACCGAGATCATTGCGCTGAAACTCCTGTTTGGCAGCGACAAGGACAACCTAAACATGAAAGGCGCAATATGGCACGTTGTCCAGACCTTTGTTGGCAGCATCATCATCATCGTCGCCGCCGTCGTGATCTACTTTACCGGCTTCTACCAGATTGACCCTATTCTTGGCATGCTGTTTGGCCTGGTACTGTTCTGGGCCTCATGGGGCATTATCAAGGAAGCCACCGCCATTCTGTTGCAGACGGTTCCGGCAGATCTTGAGCTGACGGAAGTGATCGCCGCCGTCGAAAAGTTCGAAGAAGTTCAGGACGTGCACCACACTCATGCATGGGCACTGACAACCGGAAAGAATATTGTCTCAATGCACGTACTTGTGGCAGACACATCGGCACATACGGGGTTGCTAGAAAAAATCCATCACCGGTTGAAGGATGAATTTTCAGTCTATTTTTCAACTATTCAGATCGAAATAGAATGCCCGGAAGGGGATGCAGCGTCGGATATCGAAATGAAGTTGCATGCGGAACACTGACACGACAGATCGCATGTCGCTGACAAAGCCCATGGCGTGTCTGGTTGTGGCATGGGCTGTGATCATCGTTTCTTCTTGGGCCGAAATCGAATTTGGTGGCAACTGGCTGGCTCGTTCCGGTTCGTTGATGGTGTTGTTATCGGTCATCGCGAACTACACTCTGTTGCAGGACAGAGACGCCTACCACAGTCAAAAACTGAGGCAACATGAGGAAGGAGACCCGACTGTTGATTTTTCAAAAATACATCCGTCCCGAGACCATCGGTATCTGGAGACAATATCGCAACTTTCTATCGTAGTTGGCACTGTCATCTGGGGTTACGGAGATTTGGTTCTGCTGCCATGAGGAGGGCGGGTCGCGTATTGCGTGATATCCGAAACCGGTGCTGGGTCTGCCGCCTTTTGGCCTTGAACTGAATCGATGACTGTTTCTGTTCGCTTCGGCGGCAGTGATATGGCCGTGCTGGTGCTGCTGTCGGTTGGTACAGGCTGTGTGTCCTGTAGATAATCACGAGTAATTGTGGATTGAAAAATTTTGAGCAATACTGCAACGGTTTTTATTGCTGAATTAGGCGGTAAAACACAGTTTGCTATCAACTTTTCTGTACTCGTTAGTGCGCGACAAGCTCAATAGTCACTTCAACATAGGTGTTCAAACATGCTCATAAGAGCTTCAATATTATCACTGCCGGCGCTGTTCTTGGCTGGATGTGCGACGACTCAAGTTAGCCCATCGAGTCCGCTGGTCACTGACAGCCCTCGGACGCTTGATATGTTTGTTAGCCCTGGCAATGAGCAATGTTATGATCGCGGCTCCCAGCCCTACACCTCTGTCGTAGACTCTCATAGCCATTTTCGTCCTTTTGGCGGCAATGCAATTCCGATGCATGATTTAAACGATTACTTTCGTCGTTTAGGTGTGTTGTTCGTCAATGTTTATGGCATTGGTCAGACTCTACCTATTGATTCCGGGTGTGAGTACTACTTGGATTGCCCCGATATCAAGGTGGTACCGAGTATCAGAAACGATTTTCACAATGCCTCGAACTATCTGGAACATACCCCCGATGACATTCACCTGACCCTGTCAATGAGTTTCCCGAACCTTGCAGAACCGGCAGAAATTGCACCGCAAATTGCACTACTGGACCGGGAATTTCCCAAGCTGTTCACGTGGATGGGAGAAGTGAACCTGGTCAAACAGGCGCTGTTTGAGAATGGCCATAGCGCGACAAGTATTGATTCCATTGCCGATTGGAACGAGTTCATGAAAACACTCGAGGATCGAGACATACCAATTGCTATTCATGCCGATCTGGGTAACGACGACAATCCAACTCAATATAGAGAACTCATAGAAGAAGTATTGAGACTGTATCCAAGAAATAAAATTGTCTGGGTACACATGGGTCTGTCTGCACAGTTGACCAGCTACAGTGCCGAACAACACATCGCTATTGTGAAGTCGTTACTCGACGACAACCCCAATTTGATGATCGATATTTCTTGGCGGGTTATCTATGACAACTATTTTAGAGAACTGGAAAGCAGGGATCTCTATGTAAATTTTCTCAATGAATACTCAGATCGAGTGCTGCCGGGAACGGACTTTGTGGCTCTACACACTAAGGATTTTCAGATGTATCGCAAAGAGCTGGAGGTAACCAGTAGGATCAACCTGTGGTTGGATGATGAAGCCTTCAGAAACATCGCCTTGGGTGAAAACTACTTTCGTCTCTTGAAGCTCGACTATAGTGCGCCACAGATATGCCAGTAGCTTCCAGATTCCCAGCGGGGGGTACAGGAAGGTTTGCGGGGTATTTCTGTGCACGCCGGCTGATGTTTCCCAAGAAAGGCGTCGACTTAAATGGAGATAGCTTTTACCCTACTTACACTCGATTACGATGCAACAGACGCAAGATGAAGTTTCCTCAGCCCATTTAGCGAGCGCACTACTATGAAACAAAGCTCAAGTAACAAACTATCATTGTTAGGCTCCGTGTCACTGGGCACAGGCGTCATGATCGGCGCGGGTATCTTTGTGTTGATGGGGCAGATCGCGGAACTGGTAGGCGTGCTTTTTCCCCTGGCCTTCCTGGTGGGTGCGATCGTCGTCGGCTTTAGCGCATATTCCTATGTTAAGTTCTCGAACGCTTACCCGTCATCGGGCGGTGTTGCCATGTTCATGCGCAAAGCGTATGGCCCCGGCACCATGGCGGGGACTTTTTCGCTGCTCATGTACGTTTCGATGGTCATCGCCGAAAGTCTTGTCGCTCGAACCTTCGGCTCCTATACGCTGCGACTCTTCGACGTCGAAAATACGGCAGTGCTGGTGCCAACACTCGGCGTTTTATTAATCGCCGTCGCCTATATCGTCAATATTTCCGGTAACAAAACCATTGAGAGAACCGCCAATGTAACTGCTGTGATAAAGATCGCCGGAATCGCTGTCTTGGCGATAGCCGGATTGGCCGTTGCGGGCTTTCCTTCTGTGGAGAACTGGGGCAGAACCGGTCAGGGTGCGTTGACGGGTGGCAGCTTCAATTTTGTTGCCGCGCTCGCTCTGGCGATTCTTGCCTTCAAAGGCTTTACCACGATCACCAATCAGGGCGGCGATATCCTCGACCCACACCGCAACCTGGGGCGCTCGATCATCCTATCCATTCTCATCTGTACGGTGATCTATACGATTTTGGCATTGTCAGTGGCCAGCAGCTTGAGCGTCGAGGAAATCATCACCGCGAAAGACTACGCACTGGCCGCTGCTGCCAAACCGGTGTTCGGTGAATTGGGGTTGCTGTTTACGGTGTTGCTGGCGATGGTTGCCACCATTTCAGGTGTGATTGCCAGCGTTTTTTCCGCATCTAGGATGCTGGCCATGCTCAGCAACATGAAGCAACTTCCGCGGCTCTATCGGGGCTTTAAAAACCCCGCCCTAGTGCTAACGGTAGCGCTAGCAATTGCCTTAACCGTACTTTTCGATCTGACCCGCATCGCCTCGATTGGTGCCATTTTCTACCTGATCATGGACATTGCGATCCACTGGGGTCTTTTTCGCTATCTCCTCAAGGAGACAAAGGCGACACCAGTCGTTCCTGTGATCGCGATTTTGCTGGATATTGTTATTCTCGGCACATTCTTACTCATGAAGTTCGAACGCGATCCGCTCGTGATTATCGTTTCGCTGGTTGGCTTTGTGGCGATCCTGGTTGCGCAGAGGCTATTCATGATCACGCATACCGACAGCAGCGGTCTCATGGATATGGATATGGATGAAGGCGAAAAGATCACAATGGACGACGAATCAGAAATGTCCGACGACATGAATATGCACAAGTAGGGGTGGCAAGTTGTAGTGATCGTCTTCGCTTAGGCCCAGGCGGCCGACGCGCGTGCCCGTATTGGCTACAGCTCGAGTCGAAAAATCATCGTCGGCCAGATTTGCGCTGCACATCTCGTTATCTGCAGTTCATAGGTCGCGCCGTGGACCAGAATAATAATCTTGCCGAACCCAGCGGGGTCGCCTCGGAGACCTGGCCGCCGGTGTTCGAATACACCTCGGTCTCGAGGACGAGCTGTCGCCGCCGACAATCCATACGCTGCGTTGCACGAGATAGTCAAATACCGACAACAGATCGTGGCACTACCCGTGTATGTGCGCTTGACTTGTTTGCTACGTGCAGGTTTTACCACTTCCAAAGTGGCGCGCCTGCGATGAACATGAAAGATGGGACTATGGCGATGCCGGGTGAAATGCCTGCTAAGAAGCAGACGATGGACAGTATGGACATGTCACGCAATAGAGGCACTGGCATGTCAACAGCATCATCGCCAGTAAAGCATGGCCCGGACCGTCACGGTAAAGGCAACACAATGGTTGCTGAATTTCCGAGTAATCGCCTGAGCGAACCGGGTGACGGACTGGAGAACAATGGCCGTCGCGTGTTGGTGTACACCGATTTACGCAGCCTGTCGCCGTATCCCGATCAACGGACTCCGGAACGCGAAGTAGAATTGCACCTGACCGGCGTGATGGATCGGTACATGTGGTCGTTCGATGGTAAAAAGTTTTCTGAAGTGGATGGTCCTGTCCACTTTAAGTATGGCGAACGCCTGCGCTTGGTGCTGGTCAACGACACCATGATGGAACATCCGATTCACCTGCACGGTATGTGGATGGAACTCGAGAATGGCGCCGGTGAATACCGGCCACGCAAACACACGCTCAACGTGAAGCCTGGTGAGCGGCTGACCGCGCTGATCAGTGCAGATGCCCCCGGCAACTGGGCCTTCCACTGCCACCTGTTGTATCACTTGGACATGGGTATGTTTCGAGTGGTGTCGGTGACCAATGATGCAGTGTCATCGGAGAACCGCAATGGATAATCAATTGCTCACCACATCCCCCTCGATTCGAATTGTGCTAGGCAGCTTTTTGATTGTTCTCCATACGTTTGCTTTTGCGGAGGAATCCGGTTGGCCGGAACCCGTTGAAGACAACTTACCGCTGGGTATGATCATCGCAGACCAGTTCGAGTATCGCGATAACGACGGCGCAGATACGTTGCGCTGGGATATGCAGGGCTGGTATGGCACCGACACCAACAAACTGTGGATGAAATTTGAAGGTGACGACCAGACTTCAGCAAACGGCGGCGAGTTGGAACTTCAAGCGCTCTATAGCCGAATGATCGCGCCGTTTTGGGATTTGCAGGTCGGCCTGCGCTATGACCGACAGTATGGCTCTGGCCCCGATCAGGATCGCAGTTTTGCGGTGCTGGGCGTCCAAGGTTTAGCGCGTTATCGATTCGAAGTCGAGCCCGCCCTCTTTATCAGCGAGGATGGCGACGTCTCGGCTAGATTAGTAGGCACTTACGACCTGTTGTTCTCGCAACGCCTCATACTGCAACCTCGATTTGAAACCAATATTGCAGCCAGTTCAGTACCTAGATTTGGCGTCGGTAGCGGGTTGAATGATGTGCAACTAGGTCTGCGATTGCGTTACGAAGTTCGTCGAGAATTCGCGCCTTATATCGGCGTCAGCTGGAAGCGCCAATATGGCAACACGGCTGATCTGACCCGTGCCGACGGCGGAGACGTTGACAATCTGGCATTGGTTGCCGGCTTTAGAGTGTGGTTCTAACTCGTGCACACCAAATATTCCATTTATTTCATAGGAGCTATACCCAATGTTACCGATTGAACAAATCCACCCATTGATTGTGCATTTCCCAATCGTCTTTGCGTTATCGCTGGCGGCGTTCGATTTCGTCGTTGTTTCTCGGGGTGTGTCCCTCGATGGTCGCGGTGCTATTGCTAATATCTCGGCTGGACTCGCGCTGGGCGCAGGGCTGGCCGCCGCAGTCGCTTTTGTTTTTGGTGACCTTGCGCTCGATGTCGCGCTGGCCAACGGTACGTCCCTTGCAATATTAGAAAGGCATGAGGAGTTGGGAAGTATTACAGCAGGTGTCTTAGTGGCTTGGGGGCTGCTACGCGCAGTTATTTGGTGGCGAGGCACCGTTCTATCGAGGCGCCTCTGCTGGGGTGCAGTGGTATTCGAGCTGGCGATTGCAGGACTGATCGTCACAACTGCTTATTTTGGTGGTCAACTCGTCTATGAATTCGGCGTCGGTGTTTCGTTGCCGTCGGGACTTTAGACTGTTTTGGTTGGGGCATGATTCTAAATGGTTGGACTTTATTGTCCGCGTTCACTGATATGCGGAACCTGTTAGTCACCTAAGAGGGCGAGTCCTTTCTCACAGACAATACTTGTGAGCTGTGTTGACCATTGAGAGAGGGGGCTGAATATCAATTTGGCTTACATTTATGTCCTATGGCCGATTCCATTTGGATGTCTAAAAAAGATAACTACTGAGGGCATCTTTTTTAATTGAATTTCTGCAATAGACGCTACCCTTCGGGTGTCATTTCGCCCTCTCCCGCAAACGACCCCTGGAGCAGCCCACGGGCCGCCAACCTTACGCACAATCAGACCCCCTGTGGAAAACCCTGTTAATTCAGCAAGTTATCCACGCATAATCAGACCCCCCCAGCCACGCATAATCAGACCCCCCCTAAACCTATAGGTGTCTTCCTATAGTTTTTTTCCTATAGAAATACCTATAGTTAGCGGCCCGCTCACGGTGGACAATCGCCTAACGGCGAACGGGCCTAGCGGCCCTTTGACCACCTTACGAGCGACCGCAGCGCAACAAGACAACCCTATTATTTTTTTTGTAAGCGCTCAATAAACCCCATCTAAAAATTGTGCACCGACTGCAGTAATGTGGCCTCGTATTTTTCTTCGAGGACACTCACATGACATTAACCAAAAAGCAGTCGTTTTATTTGTCGCTGATTCAGAGCGCTGAACAAAACAAACAATCAATCCGTCAGGTCGCTGAGCAAAACAATATTGAGCCTCAGCGATTGTATGCGGCGGTTAAAACGCTGCGCCACAAAGGCGCGTTATCAGCGCCGCAGAGGCGCAGCAAGTTTGCAAAACTGTCATTGCCGACGGTGATGCCCGACTCACGCATTGAGCTTAAAACACTGCTGCCCAACGGGCAAACACTGTGGCTGAATGTGGCCGAGTCTCAGTTGCCAGCGGTGCTGCGAGCGCTCAGCGCATGAGAGAGCGACACTGGCCTGTCGACCTGGTGTATATTTACCTGCAGCCGGTCGACTTTCGCAAAAGCATTAACGGTCTGTCGGCGCTGGTTGAGCTGGAGATGTCGCTCGATCCGTTTATGCCAGCGCTGTTTGTGTTTTGTAATCGCCAGCGTGACAAGGTCAAGCTGTTGTACTGGGAGCGAAACGGCTTTGTGCTGTGGTACAAACGCCTGGAGAAGCAGCGCTTCTGTTGGCCGTCGGCTCGCGGTAACGATGTGCGTCAGCTCAATGCGCAGCTGTTATCCTGGCTGCTCGATGGTGTGGATATTGAGCGGATCAACCCCCATCAATCGCTGCACTTTGGCTCACAATTAAGTGGCATTTAGTCAATAAAATCAGTGAGTAAGTTATCCTTCTGAGGTATAATGCGCGGCATGAAAAACGCCGCCAACTCACTGGAAAGCCTCAGCAAAGCTGAGCTGATTAACGCCATCAAAGAGCGCGATAATCTTATCGATCTATTACACGAAAAGCTCAGGTTGCTTGGCGCAAAAACCTACGGCGCCCGCTCAGAGCAGCGCAGCAACGACCCTCAGGCGGATCTGTTTAATGAAGCTGACGCACTGGTTCAAGATGCTGATGAAAACGATCTTGAAGCCGGCAGCGTCAGCACCGATCCAGCAGCCGGCACCGAAACCATCACCTATGAGCGTCGCAAGCGCCCTGGTCGAAAACCATTGCCCGAAGCTCTGCCGCGCGTAGAGATCGAGCTGGATATCCCTGAATCGGATAAAGTGTGCAGCTGCGGCTGCCAGAAAAACCGCATCGGTTCTCAAAGCAATGAACAACTGGAGATCATCCCTGCCAAACTGTTTGTGGCCCGTTACCTTCGCCACAAATACGCTTGTCCAAAGTGTGAGGATGGCGTACAGATCGCAGAACAACGACCGGCGATGATCCCCAAGAGTAATGCCGGTCCGGGGCTGTTGGCCTACGTGGTGACCGCCAAGTACCAGGATGCCTTGCCGCTGTACCGGCAGGAGAACATCTTCGAGCGCTATGGTGTGCAACTGCCCCGGCAGACGCTGGCTAACTGGGTTATCAAATGCTCACAGGGACTCGACCCACTGCTTGAGCAGATGGAGCGATCCATGCGCTCAGCGCCGGTGATCCTGATGGATGAGACCGCCGTGCAGGTTAACAAAGAGGATGGCAAAGCGCCGGGCAGCCAATCGTTTATGTGGATCCGCCGCGCTCTGGCACCACCGGACGATAACAACCGCCATGGCAAAGACATCACCCTGTATCACTACAGTCGCAGCCGCAGCAGCGAGGTGGCCGCTGAGCTATTGAAAGACTATCACGGCGCCTTGATGAGTGATGCGTATGCCGGTTACAACCGTGTGGCCCGTGCACAGCAGCTGACTCACGCTCAGTGCTGGGCACATGCACGGCGCAAATTTGTGGATGCTGAAAAGTCATTGCCCAAAGGCAAAAAGAGTCCGGCGATCACCGCAATCTTAAATGAGATCGCCAAGCTGTACGCCATAGAAAAACAAATTAAAACGCTTGATGCTGAACAAAAGCAGCAGCGACGCACACAACTGGGGGCGCCAATTCTGGATAAACTGCACCGGAGTCTGCTGAAAAAAGCCAACGAGGTGTTGCCCAAAAGTGCATTGGGTGAGGCGGTCAACTACACCCTGAAATGTTGGAGCGGCCTGACCCAGTATCTGAGCAACGGGCATATCCCGATTGACAACAACGGCGCTGAGAACGGCATCCGCCCGTTTGTGATCGGACGCAAGAACTGGATGTTCTGTGACACAGTCAACGGCGCACATGCCAGCGCCAGGTTATACTCGGTTATCGAAACTGCAAAAGCCAATGGACTGGAACCGTATCAATATCTGCGGCATCTGTTTACCGAGTTGCCCAAAGCAAAAACTGACGCTGAGGTTGAAAAGTTATTGCCTTGGCAGATTGATCCGCTGGCGTTAGAGTGACCTGTGGTTTATTGATCGTTTACTAAAGAAGTCGCACTATACGATTCTAAGCGAAATGGTTTCGACAAGAGGTTGAGGGGCATGGACGATTCTGTGAAAGCCTATGCGTACACGTTGGTTGCTACTCTGGCGGCGATCTCTGTGTCGGTTGCGCTCTTGCGCACGTTATATCCTTTCGGCTCGATTAGTCTGCTTAGTTTGCTTCCCCTGTTCGCTTTGATAATTCTGGGCAGCTATCACGTAATAGTCTACAGGCGGCGAGCCGTTCTGAATTCAATATTCACCCCAAATACCTCTCTAAGAAAATTTCTAAAAGGTCGATTTAGCGCGCTTGCCCAGTCTTTCGTGGTTGCTGTGATTGGACTATTTTTTATTGCATACAAGGGGCTTGTTGCGGCGCCTTGGGAGTTGGTATTGGCATTGGCCTCTATTGCAACATGTTCGGTCGTTTTCAGCTTTATGAAGTCACGGTTACAAACGCATATTGAACCGCAATATCTGTACAGTGTTGCTGCCAATACGACTTCTATTGTTGTGGGCACATTATTTTTCTTTTTGTACATGTATTCAATGTGGTCTTTTGAAAAGTTTCCTTCTTACTACCAAAATGAAAATTTAGCGATGTCACTAAGCATGGCTATGGCTGATCTTAAGCAGAGTTCTGGATATTTAGCCCAAATAATCGAAATAGTTTTCGCTATCGACGTAATCAAAAGTTACGCAATTATTCGGTCAAGCAATCTTCTACCAATCGCGCCGATAGTATTTGTTGTTTATGGGGCGATTTTCGGATTTCTGCAAGTGAAGGTGATTGTATCAGTTATAACCGCCATAACAATTTTCAGTGGCGTCACCCACACAGTAAGGAAAGAATAATGGGCGATTATCAAGAAAAAGAAATCAATAAAACTGGTAGTAACTTTTCAAGATATTTTTGGCTGACAATATTCATAATGGTGTTTGTAAACATTGTGGTTATTATCTTCGTATCGCTATCTGGAGATGATGAAAGACAGAATGGCGCGGAGATTAGCTATCTCAACCAGGAGATGTCAATTGACAGTGAATACGAAATTGAGAGCACTGTAGTTAGACAAATCATAGCTGCATTGCCAGAAACAGGCGAGAATATTAAAACGAATGAAAGGCTAATTGATGGCGGTGTCGATACACTTTACGCCCCAGTTTACCTTGCAGTCGATTCATATGTGGATGATCACTTCACCGTCTGGGGCAGCTATCGAGAGCTGAGTGCTGCTGCTATGAGGAATCTCGAAGAGAAAATCGAAGAGCGCCTTTTTGGTGGTTTTGATGAAAGATTACTGACACTCCAAGAAAGAATTAGCACCGAATTCAATGCTGAGTTAGAGCGAAACGTAAATGCCAATATTGAACAAAATCTACCAGAAAGTTCCAGCAGAGATATTTTGATGTCAGTTTCCACGACTGTAATTCAAGATACAGTCGATAGAATGGTTTATTCTGCGCCTGTTTCAGGTGCGTTATCAACCACTGGTGCGTTAGGAACAAAAGTCGTAGCTCAACAACTAACGGCAAAGCTGGGTGCTGCAGTTGCAGTTAAGACAGGAGCCAAACTTGCCACAAAGGCTGGTGCTTCTGTACTAGGTGGTGCAGCGACTGGCGCAGCGGCTGGAGCTGTATTTGGGCCAGTAGGATCGGCAGTTGGCGGTGTGGGTGCGGCAGTTGCCGTTTGGCTCGGGGTGGACAAATTATTCGTGGAAGGTGATGAGTACTTTAATAGAGAATCATTTCAAGCTGAACTGGTTGCTATGATTGATGAAAGCAAAAGGGAAGCTAAAGAGCAGTTGCTAGGCACTATTGACGTAAAGGTGGAGAAGACTACGGAATACTTTACCCTCAGAGAGCTGGGACGTCAGTGACGTAGATAAGTTGGCGGGGTTTTCATTGTGGCCTCGAAGGTTTTCAAAAAGGAAGAATATTCATTCCTGTTTTTATCTGTACGTGACTTCGACATCAGCACTAGTATCTATATTAACCCGAGAGCTCGTGACAAGAAATATAGGTCACCGGATACTGAGATTTATCGTAAGCGCTCAATAAACCCCATCTGCGGCATCTGTTTACCGAGTTGCCCAAAGCAAAAACTGACGCTGAGGTTGAAAAGTTATTGCCTTGGCAGATTGATCCGCTGGCGTTAGAGTGACCTGTGGTTTATTGATCGTTTACTTTTTTTTGGTGTTTTAAGGCGCTACGCGCCCAACCCCTACCCAACCCCCTACCCAGAGCCAGAAAACGGCGCTACGGCCATTCTGGAGGCTCCAGGGTGCCATCCGAACCATTAGCAGCCAATCCCTGGCCACCGCGCAGCCTGTTAGATCAGTGGAATGGTTTTAACGCCAAAAGGAAGGGGCTGGGTGCATCCTTCCCGCTCAGTGGCTGCCCTGGTATTCAGAAGTAGGTAATTTTTTCCTATTTTTCGAGGTTGAAGGCTTGTGCATATTCCGGCCCATCATGAACACCCATTCCGGACGAACGTGAACACCTATTCTGGTTCAACGTGAACAGTCATTCTGGTCGAAGATGAACACTTTTTGGAAATTTCCGGAATCGGTGTTCACCATGCCGGAATCGGTGTTCACGTTCAACCAGAATCCTTCTTAACGCATTGTTTATTCAACCGCTTGCTACTCTGGTTCTTTTTTTGGGAATCAGGGTCATGGCAGCAAAGAGAATTCCAATGCGCAAAATAAGAGAAGTGCTTCGCCTGAGGCTGGAAGCCGGGCTTTCGATCCGGCAAATCAGCGCCAGCACCAAGACCAGTGTCGGGGCTATCCAGAAGCTCCTGACCCGAGCCCAGGCTTTAGAGATCACCTGGCCCTTACCCGAGGATCTGGACGATGGCCGCCTGGCGGCCATGCTCTATCCCGGTGCTGACCCCACCAGCTCCAGCCGCTATCAGGTACCGGACTGGTTGACCGTCCATCAGAGCCTCAAACACAAGGGCGTTACCAAGCAACTGCTATGGGAGGAATACACCGCCCAATACCCCAATCGCTGTTACAGCTATTCTCAATACTGTGACCGCTTCCGGCACTGGCAAAAGCAGCAAAGGCGCTCTATGCGCCAGATCCACAAGGCCGGTGAAAAGTGCTTCATTGACTACTGTGGCCCCACCGTTCCGATCATTAACCCGCAAACCGGCGAAATCCGCACGGCCCAGGTGTTTGTCGCCGTGCTGGGGGCTTCGAATTACACCTATGCGGAGGCCACCTGGAGCCAGGGCTTGCAGGACTGGTTGATGAGTCACGTGCGCACCTTTGAGTTTTTTGCGGGTGTTCCGGAGATGATTATCCCCGATAATCTGCGTAGCGGTGTCAACAAAGCCTGTCGGTACGATCCGGACCTGAATCCCAGCTACCAGCAACTGGCGGCGCACTACCAGGTCGCGGTGCTGCCTGCGCGGCCCTACAAGCCCAAGGATAAATCCAAGGCGGAGGTGGGTGTACAGGTTGTTGAACGCTGGATACTGGCGCGGTTGCGCCACCACACCTTCTTCACCCTGGCCGACCTGAATCAGTGCATCCGGTCCCTGCTGGACGACCTGAACAGCCGACCATTCCGAGCGCTGCCAGGCAACCGGAAGGAGGCCTTCAAGACGCTCGACCAGCCAGCCCTGAAGGCGCTACCCAAACACCCCTATGAGTACGTCGAGATCCGGCGTTGCCGGGTCAACATCGATTACCACATCGAGTTCAGCCAGCACCACTACTCGGTGCCGCACCAGTATGTGGGCGAGCAGGTGGACCTCCACGCCAGTGAGCGACTGGTACAGATCTACTTCCGGCAACGACAGATCGCCAGCCACCCACGCAGTCATCAGTACGGCATCACGACCGAGTCAGGGCACATGCCCACCCGCCATCAAAAACAACAACAGTGGTCCCCCGGCCGGCTTAAGAACTGGGCCCGGGACATCGGGCCGGACACCCTGATCTGGGTCAGTGACCGACTGGATGAGCGGGAGCATCCGGAGCAGGCCTACCGGGTCTGTCTTGGGCTACTCAATCTGAGCAAGGAATATCCCAGCGAGCGCCTTAACGCCGGTTGCCGCATTGCCAACCGCGAAGGCCTGGACCGGCTGAAACACATCAAGGCCATTCTCCGGAGCAACCGGGACAAGTTGCCCGAACAACTGCCCTTGCACACAGAACTGCCCCAGCACCACGAGAACATCCGTGGCCCGAAGAGCTTCCACTAGGATACCCGCATGAACACCTTGCAAACCCTGACACGATTGAGAGATCTGAAGCTCGGCGGCATGGCTGCCGCCCTGGAACATCAACAAAACCAGCCGGGAACTTATGACGAGCTGTCGTTCACCGAACGCCTGGAGCTGTTGCTCGACCGGGAGTTCCAGACCCGGGATCACCGCAAGCAGGATCGCCTGGTGCGTCAGGCCCGCTTCAAACTCCGGGCCTCGGTTCAGGACATCGACTACCAGCACCCACGCAATCTGAAGAAAACACAGGTAGCCCAACTGGCCCAGACAGACTGGCTCGAACGGGGTCAGAACCTGTTGATTACCGGCCCTTGCGGCAGCGGCAAAACCTATCTGGGTTGCGCCGTGGGGCATCAGGCCTGCCTCAACGGCCTCAGCACCCGGTATTACCGGATCTCCCGATTACTGCTGGAACTGACCCAGGCCAAGGCCGATGGCACCTACCAGAAAACCCTCAGCCAACTAGCCAAAGTAAAGCTGCTGATCCTGGACGACTGGGGGCTGGAAGCTCTGAAACCTGCACACCGGAACGACCTGATGGAGATCATGGATGACCGTCACGGCACTCACTCGACCATGATCATCAGCCAGCTACCCACCGATCAGTGGTACGCCGCCATCGGCGATAACACTCTGGCGGACGCCATTCTGGATCGGTTGATGCACAACGCTCACCGCTGGGCTCTGAAAGGGGAATCGATGAGAAAGCGACTTCAGGAAATTGACTGAACGTGAACACCCAGGGTACAAACTCCGGTGGGTGATGCGTTAAGAAAAAAGGTGTTCACGTTCAGCCAGAATGGGCGTTCACGTTCGCCGGAATATGCAAGTCGATGACGTTGACTCTTAAAGCTCTCAAGGATCAAGGTCATCATATAGATCACGATATTCTCAAAGGGTTGGCCCCATACCGCACGGACCATATCAATCGATTCGGCGATTATACGCTTGATTTTGATCGGCAGGTTTCACCCATGAGCTACAATACAAAAATAATTTAAATCCAATAGGTTAGTGCACTTTCTGGAGGATTTCGTCAGAATCGTTGCCGACCCTCAAGATCATTTGGCCAACGCGTAACTGAGAAACAGGTTTTAAGACAAGCCATCGCTACTCACGCTGGGATCATTGCACGGAAACTGAGAAAGCAGGACAGCTTGGCCGCCTGCGTAATGATGTTTGCTCACAGCTCAATCCATGCCAAAGAGCCCTACTACAGGAAAGCCATGGTATGTGAGTTCAGTGCCCCGACAAACGACACTCGCGTCATTACAAAAGCCGTATGCTCACAAATAGATGCCATTTATGCTGAAGGCGTCAGGTTTTACAAGTGCGGTGTGGGTGCATTGGAACTGATAGATGCCAGCCACTATCAACCAGATATGTTTGTAGCAAGCCAGGATAATAAAGAGCTAATGGGCTGCCTGGATTTCATCAATAACAAGTACGGCAGAAACACCATGTACCTGGCTGCTCAAGGTGTCGAGCAGAAGTTTGCTATGAGAAGAGCATTCTTATCTCCACAATACACCACAAGGGTTAGTGATATTCCAGTAATTCACTGTATTTGAATTGTGGATCAAGGGGAGTGCTGGCAAACATTACAAAGTCAAAACCGGCCTCTAAGCCAGCCGGGCAGAAACCCTGCCATTGCTACGCAATAACAGGGTCACAATTAAAAAGCAAAAGCGGGTGACGACCAGGTTTAGGAGGTTGTCCAGTCCTCAAGCATCATCAGATGCGATACATTGAAGAACGCTTTATCGTTCGTCACTAGAACAGTGCCTTCAGCCATTGAATGTGCGGCAATTAGCATATCCATTGAACCCAAGGAGAAACCTTCACGCTCACAATCTGCGCGCAGCTTTGCGTAGGTTTTTGCGACCGCTGTATTCCAGGGCAGGATTTCAACTCGCAGCAAAAACTCATTAACGGCCTGGTGCAGTCGTTTTGACTCTGGTTTTTTGGCGACTCCATGCAACAATTCAGCTTCGGTGATGACTGAAATGCAGACATTAGCCATGGGTACAGCCATCAAACGATCACGTATTGATACAGGATCACCCTTGATGATGTAACTGGCAGTGTTTGTGTCCAGCATGTAACGGGTATCAACGGGCATTAAAAGAGACCCCGTTCCTGGGGCAACTCGTTATCCCGCTCGCTCATATAATCACTGGGAACATCCATGCTATCGACCAGTGCAAAAAAGTCGGTCCAGGAGCCAGGCTTGCGCGAAATTACAACGTCACCTGTCTCAGGATCACGACTAATATAAACCTCGTCACAATCAAAACGAAAGTTGGCAGGTAATCGAACAGCCTGACTACGGCCATTCATAAACAATTTAGCTGTATGTCTCATGCTATTTCACCCCTTTGCTCTTTCATTAGCCGATCAATGACACCCTGGACGCTTTGATTTTTGGGGAAGTCGCTCATAAGGTTAATCACCGATTAGTTCCTTAAAATATCACACTATGTGATATATCGTAGTATATGCCGCAGGCTGATGCAACACCACCGACTATGAAACTAATGAATAAGTGGGCCAATCCATGAACAGGTCATGCGCCTGCCCAAAAAGAGGAAAGCCCCGATTAACGGGGCTTTCAACTCAATATTTTATAACCATAACGATTAATAAAATCTTAACAATATTAACTTTATATCATTCAAAAGGGAATATCGTTATCGAAATTATCCAAGTCACCTGGTGGCAGTGAGCTTCCCTGACCGGGCATATTGTCATCGCCCTGCTGATCGTCTGCGCGATAGTTGTCATTGGAAGCATTGCCGCGTGAATCCAGCATTTGCATTTCACTGGCAACAATTTCAGTGGCATAACGCTTGATACCATCCTGTTCCCAGGATCGCGTACGCAAGCTGCCCTCGATGTACAGTTTGCTACCCTTGCTCACATACTCATTAACAATTTCTGCCAGGCGATTGAAAAAAACGATCCGGTGCCATTCAGTCCTTTCCTGGTTCTGACCCGTGTTTTTGTCTTTCCAGGTTTCACTGGTCGCCAATGAAAGATTACAAACTGCTCCGCCACTTGGCATGTAGCGCGTTTCAGGGTCTTTACCAACATTACCAACCAAAATCACTTTATTTACCGATCCACTGCTCATACGTTATTTCCTTATATTGTTCGAGTTATCAATTATTCTTCTCGCGTAAAAGTTCTTTTCTCAACCACTCCCAGTAACTGTCCCGTGTTAATTCATTGCAAGCATCTTCCAGCCAGCACAATTGAGAGTATTTCGGGTGTTCATTCCTGAATCCAAGTGAACCGTACTTCAATTCCAGGGTAAGCGGATTAAATGGTTGATCTTACCTTTGCATGAGAGTGAGACAGACCGGCATCTCATCGGATTATCTGGTTGATGCTTCACCTACTGCTGGTGCATGTTTCCTTCGCTAATTCCAGCAAG
>Ga0208032_1000128_pt1 | contig 61122 bp, 48 predicted proteins | sample MalvirAntarct_66_FD_184254 | JGI IMG/M metagenome (GOLD analysis project Ga0208032, IMG submission 184254) | Marine viral communities from the Global Malaspina Expedition - Malaspina viral metaG Antarct_66 (SPAdes) (version 2) | ecosystem: Environmental > Aquatic > Marine > Oceanic | place: West... | reverse complement strand
CTGTCATTGGTCAGATAGGTAAGGTTGTTCTCAAAAATAGCCTTGAGCCATTTCAAAAAGGTACTCTTCCCCGTGGACCTTTCCTTAGAGACCAGGCACAGTATGGGCAACATCTGTACAGGTTTGGTATACAGCAATTGCAGATAGTCGAGTCCAAGTTCATAGTGCTCCCCAAAAATGTGACCAATAAATCCCAGGGAGGTTTGGAGGTCCCCCTCCTTCGGTTCTTTGCCCAAAGGGGAGTATGTATTATAAAATTTTTGGTATTCCTGTTTGAAGTCGATGTGGTTCGGGATACAGGTGAACCCATCGTACTTGGGCACCTTGCTCAGGTAATCCTTGCCATGGTCCTGGCGAATGGTCTCTATGTTCCAGTGGGTGAGCACTTCATTGAAATGGCCGGAGATGGTGGGCACCTTGACCATTTTATAGTATGCGGTGCCCACCCGGATGTAGGGTATATCTATCATGATAAGCAGTTTAAAAAAGATGGGCAGGGTTACCGCCTTCTATTTTTCAAGAGCTGCTCATTGAATTTCTGTTCCAGATATTCATCTGAGACATCGGGTTTCCCCAATAACCAATCATCTATCCTATCCTTTTCAAAGAAGAGTTTGCGGATTTCCCTATTATCGCCCTTGGGGATCATATTCAGTCTGGAAAGTTTGTAGATAGTACTTTCGGACATCCCTGTGTATTGCACCAAGTCCTCCAGATTAAGGACCTTTTTATTGAAGGCCATAAGCCCCTTTATTTCCTTTAACAGTTCAATGACCGATTTGTCCGCGTCTGGATCGGACATTACATTTGTTTGCTCATTCATGGTTTCACGTTTTAGAAATTAATGATGAGTAAAAGGCCTTTTACGATATTGAATTCGAAGACCAATATAGCTGGATGACAAGGGAAGACATAACAAAAGGGGACATACACCCCTACAATTCACAGATACACCCTTTTTTACCTTGGAAAGCAGCTATCGATCTTATCGGTGAAGTATTTGGCAGGATGCTTTCTTAGACCGTTGTTGGAAAGTTTTTTTGCGGTAACGGGCTTTCCATCCAAGAACAATTTATTGGATTTCTCAAAAGTTGAATATTCCACACCGCATTTTTCTTTGAACTTTGACAATACATACCGTACTTCCCCCCAGTTCATGGCAATGAAATGTATTTCCGAGTCCGTGTCCTCAAATTGTTGGGTAAGCACTGAATGGAAATTATCGATTCCGGTCTTTTCGACATCGATCTTTTCATAGCCCCTAAGGACATAGTAAATGTTATCCAGGACCATCCGGTTGAAGTCCAGCCCAATGGTCTTGATGGGTACTGCCATAACCGTTCCAATATTCTTCCTTTTATTTCTGGTATATCGGACAATCAAATAAAGTATACCGATACATAATGAGCAAACAAAGATCAGGGACCAATACCAGGGAAGGCCTACATCGAAAATAAAATAAAGGACTGTTCCGATCAGGACCAAAAACAGAATAATGGCCAGTGCTACTTGGGTATCCTTATAGTTATACCAAATATAGACCCGCTCTTTAAATTTATCCAAAGCGTCCAGCCGATCGATTATTTTATCAATTAAGTTCAAACCTGAAGAAGTGTAAGCTTGAACTAAATTTAATAAATTAAAAATAATTTTGTTGTACCTATGTTGTACCCGTAAAAAAGAAAAAGCTTTCCAATTTCTTGAAAAGCTTATCTTTGTTGGCGGTCCGGACGGGACTCGAACCCGCGACCCCCTGCGTGACAGGCAGGTATTCTAACCAACTGAACTACCGAACCGTGGCGTTTAGCGAGTGCAAATATACACCCCTTATTTAATTGCACAAACAATTTTATAAAAATAATGCAAGTTTCTACATAAATTTTTGGCGCTCCACCATAAAGGTGTTCATTATCAGGGAGAAACTATCCTTTACATCTACCTCCACATATTTAATTTTATATTGGGCACATTTTAGTCTCAATTCTGTGAAGTAGGATCCCACCTCCCTTTCATAGGCTTCTTTTACAGAATCGGCATAAAGATCAATATGGGTCCCTGTTTCCACATCAAGAAAACGCTTGGGAGTATTTTCAAAATCAAAGGAGTATTCCGTTTCCTTATCCATGATATGGAAAAGGATAACCTCATGTTTATTGTACTTTAAATGCCGCAGTGCATCGAACAACTGTCCGTCATCCCCGGAAGATTGAAACATGTCCGTAAAAAGTACAATTAAACTTCTTCTTTTTATTTTTTCCGCAATCTGGTGCAAATAGGTATAGGTCTCGGTCTGCTTGGCCGGTTTTGTTTCCTGACTAATCTCGCTTAATTTGGCCAACAACATTTGGTGATGCCTTTCACTACTCTTTTCCGAAGAATAGAAATTGTATTGATCGCTATATACACTTAAGCCCACAGCATCCCGCTGTCTTTTAAGTATGTTCATCAACGAGGCAATGGCCAAAACCCCAAAACCAATTTTATTAAGGTTTTCAAGACTTAGGGTACCAACCTCTGGATAATACATGGAGGCGGAATTGTCCAAAATCATATGACAACGCAAATTGGTCTCCTCCTCGTAACGCTTGGTATATAACTTATCCGTCTTGGCAAACAACTTCCAATCTATATGTTTGGTGCTTTCCCCATTATTGTAGATTTTATGCTCGGCAAATTCTGCGGAAAATCCATGAAATGGACTTTTATGAATACCACTGATAAATCCTTCCACTACCTGACCTGCCAATAATTCCAGATTCTGGAACAAACTTGCCTTATGTAGTTCGGGTTGTAGGTTCATTTAGCTAAGATAATGAAGATATTGACTTATCGGAAAATAGAAACTCCCAAAAATTGGGAGGTCATATTAAATACGCTGTAATCAACTCCTATTTTCTGGAGCTTCCACCCTTTTTATTGGAAATTGGGCATAAAAAAATCCCGCTAACAGCGGGATTTTTTTATCAATTATATTCCCCTTAGGGAATCAGTGAAGGCTATAGTAATGCATCAATAGCATCGGTATATACCTTTTTAGGGGAAACACCAACCTGTCTGTTAACGATTTCACCATTTTTGAACACCAATACCGTTGGAATATTTCTTACGCCGTATTTAGCAGCAAACTCTTGGTTGGCGTCCACATCTACCTTACCAACAACGGCCTTACCATCATACTCGGCACTTACCTCATCGATAATAGGACCTACCATTCTACAAGGACCACACCATGCTGCCCAAAAATCCACTACTACTGGTTTATCACTTTTTAAAACTACCTCATCAAAAGTAGCATCTGTTATTTCTAATGCCATGTTTCGTTATTTTTAAATATTATACAAATTTAGACAATTATTTTGCCTTTTCCTTACTAAGATTATATTCGTTTTGACTATGGCTAAATTGATAAAACCTATTCTTTTTAATCATATTGCACTTGAGTGGAATTTTGACCATAATATTAGTTTAAAACCTTTAGTTCAACTTGTAATGTACGTCTTTTTCATTGAGCTGAAGAAGCAATTCACTTGATATTTGGATTTTTTGTTTTCTACAGGTCATGTTTACCTTTATCTGCTCCTCCATCTCATACACCACAAAACTAAGTGGATGATCTCCCTTATGCGATACCAAAGTATCCTTAAGGTCCAATATGCTTTCCTCCTTCAATTGTGATATATCCAACTTAATGGTGAGTTTTTTGGCAAAGGTTTCCATAACGTCCTGCAGCATCATAATCATATTAAACTGCATCCTGGGATCTCCTTTTTTTCCGGTATCACGGTTCATCCAACCTTCACGTACAAACACCTTGACATATGCAAAAGAATTGATCATAAGGAAATGACGATATTTTAAATACTCCTCCCCGAACATTCTAAATTCAAAGGTATCCGTATAATCTTCCATGGTAAACATGGCCCATCCCTTGCCATTTTTGGAAACCCGATGCTGCACATCGGTAATTACCCCGGCAAAGGAGACCTCTCTATTTACTATAGCCTCCAAATCATTTAAATTGGAAAGGCTCGCATTGCAGAAGGCCTTAATCTCTGCATTAAAATCGTCCAAGGGGTGACCGGAAATATAGATTCCCACTACTTCTTTTTCCCTTCTCAATTTTCCCATGGTGCCCCATTCCTCACAGGGCGGGACCACAGGTTCCGGAATCTGCACATCACTGGCTTCACCAAACAGACTAACTTGTGATGAATTTTCATTCTCTTGAAATTTGGCCCCATACTTCATGGCTTTTTCCAAAAAGGTAATTCCGTCCCCCTCATCATAAAAATACTGCGCCCTATGGGTGTCCCCAAAGGAATCGAAGCCTCCGGCAACCGCCAGGTTCTCAAAGGCCTTTTTATTGGCCGCCCTTAAATCTATTCGTTTGGCCAGATCAAAAACAGATTTATAAGGTCCGTCTTTCTTTCTGTTCTCAACTATGGTTTCCACCGCACCCCGGCCAACACCTTTTACGGCCCCCATGCCAAAACGGACCGCACCGGCATCGTTTACGGCAAACTTATAGTAGGATTCGTTTACATCTGGCCCCAATACCTGTAATCCCATACGCTTACACTCTTCCATAAAGAAGGTAACCTGCTTTATGTCGTTCATGTTATTGGAAAGTACCGCGGCCATATATTCCGCAGGGTAATGCGCTTTGCAATAGGCGGTCTGGTAAGCAATCCAAGCGTAACAGGTAGAGTGCGACTTGTTAAAGGCATAGGCCGCAAATGCTTCCCAATCTTTCCAGATTTTCTCCAGCTTGTCTACGGCATGTCCTTTCTCCGAAGCCTGCTTTATAAATTGCGGCTTCATCTTATCCAGGACATACTTCTGCTTTTTCCCCATCGCCTTACGCAAAACATCGGCCTCACCCTTGGTGAAATCGGCCAACTTCTGCGAGAGGAGCATCACCTGCTCCTGGTAGACTGTAATGCCGTATGTTTCTGCCAAATACTCCTCGCAGGCATCCAGGTCATATATAATTTCCTCGGTACCATGCTTACGGGCAATGAAACTGGGAATGTATTCCATTGGACCGGGACGGTACAAGGCGTTCATGGCAATAAGATCTGCAAAAACGGTAGGTTTTAAAGCCCTCATGTGTTTTTGCATCCCGGGGGATTCATACTGGAACACCCCAACGGTTTCCCCACGCTGGAAAAGCTCGTATGTCTTTTCATCATCCAAGGGAAAATTCTCCGGATACAATTCTATACCGTGTTTGGCCTTTACAATTTTAACGGTATCCTTGATCAGGGTCAAAGTTTTTAACCCCAAGAAATCCATTTTTAGCAAGCCTGCACTTTCTACCACAGAGTTATCGAACTGGGTACAATACATATCGGAGTCCTTCGCCAAGGCAACAGGAACGAACTTGGTAATGTCATCAGGGGTAATAATTACCCCGCAGGCATGTATACCGGTGTTACGCACCGATCCTTCCAATATATAAGCCTGGTTAAGGGTTTCCGACTCCAGGCCTTCACCTTCGGAAATAGCCAACAACTCGTTGATCTTGATCAGTTCCTCGCTATTGAATTTTTCTTTTAAGGTTTTTTCATCGACCCCAATAATCTTTTTCAACTTGGACATATTGGGAATCAGCTTGGCCATACGGTCCGCATCCCCCAACGGCAGATCCAAGGCACGTGCCGTATCCCTGATAGATGACTTTGCCGCCATGGTACCATAGGTAATGATCTGGGCCACCTGATTGGAACCGTATTTATCTATTACATAGTCCATTACCCTTCCACGGCCTTCATCATCAAAGTCAATATCGATATCGGGCATGGACACACGATCTGGATTTAGGAATCTCTCAAAAAGCAGATCGTACTTAATAGGGTCCAAATTGGTTATCCATAAACAATAGGCAACTGCGGAACCTGCTGCGGAACCCCGACCGGGACCAACGGACACATCCATATTACGTGCGGCCCTAATAAAATCCTCCACAATAAGGAAATACCCCGGATATCCGGTCTTCTCAATTACCTTAAGTTCAAAATCGAGTCGCTCATCAATTTCTGGGGTAATTTCACCATATCTCTTTTTAGCCCCTTCATAGGTGATATGTCGCAAATATTTATTCTCCCCGCGTTTTCCACCATCCAATTTATCCTCTTCGAACCTAAATTCTTCCGGAATATCAAAAGCAGGCAATAAGACATCGCGGGCAAGGGTAAAAGTTTCTACCTTATCTATTACTTCCTGAATGTTGGTAATGGCTTCAGGAATATCCTTGAACAGGTCCTTCATTTCATCAGAGGACTTAAAGTAATATTCCTTATTGGGCAGGCCATATCGGTAACCCCGGCCACGACCTATAGGAGTGGCCTGTTTTTCACCATCTTTTACACAAAGCAAAATATCATGTGCATGCGCATTCTCCTTTTCCAGATAATAGGTGTTGTTGGTGGCAACCAATTTTACATTGTGCTTTTGGGCAAACTGGATCAAAACCTGGTTTACACGATCTTCATCCTCCTGACCGTGACGCATAATTTCCATATACAGGTCATCCCCAAAAGTGTCCTTCCACCAAAGTAAGGCTTCCTCCGCCTGGTTCTCCCCAACATTTAAAACTTTACTGGGTACTTCCCCGTAAAGGTTTCCGGTAAGTACAATGATATCCTCTTTGTACTGTTCTATCACCTTTTTATCTATACGCGGAACATAATATTTCCCATCCACAAAGGCAATGGAAGACATTTTTGCCAAATTTAAATATCCATTTTTGTTTTTGGCAAGCATTACTATTTGATACCCATTATCCTTCTGGGATTTATTGGTGTGATCCTCGCAAACTTGAAATTCGCACCCTATAATCGGTGTAATCTCCACCTCAGGTTCCGGAAGTTCCTGTAGTGGCTCCTGCCCCTCTTCCAAGGTTCCGTTTACAGTGGCTTCATAGCGCTTTAAATTTTCTTCGTTTCTGGCAACAACCCCCTTATTATGGTTAATGACCCCATTAACAAAATGAAAGGCCCCCATCATATTCGCGTGGTCCGTCATGGCCACCGCCGGCATTTTAGCTTTTGCTGTGGCAGAGATCAGCGCGGGAATACTAATGGTAGATTGTAGAATGGAAAACTGTGTATGATTATGGAGATGGGCAAAGTTTGCCGTTTCCAAAGTGGCCAAATTTTCCTTTATTTCCTCCTTGGAAACTCCACCAGTATCTTTCTCCCATAAGGCATCGGCTATTTTTTTTGATGCCTTTTTTAGGTTGATGTGCTTTAAACCTATTAATTGTATTTCTTGCGGATTGGCCTCGGAGAAATTTTTAAAATAATCGGGCTTCACATCCAATTGCTCGGCCGTATATTCATTTCTACGCACCAGTTCCAGGAAGCAACGGGTAGTAGCCTCCACATCGGCTGTAGCATTGTGCGCTTCTCCAAAAGGTTCACCGAACAAGTATTGATGCAGTTCCGTTAAGGTCGGTAATTTAAACTTACCGCCACGTCCACCAGGAATCTGACATAATTGAGCTGTATGCTCGGTACAGGTATCCAACACCGGCAATTCCTGTAAGTAATTTTCAACCTGGTACCTATGGAACTCGGCACCCATAATGTTTAGATCGAATCCCACATTCTGGCCTACAACAAACTTGGTTTTGGAAAGTGCCGCGTTGAATTTTTCCAATACCTCCCCGATCGGAACCCCTTGTTGCTGTGCCAGCTCCGTAGAAATCCCATGAATCTGTTCCGCATCGTAGGGAATATTAAAACCATCCGGCTGCACCAAATAGTCCTGGCTTTCTACCAAATTGCCCATGGCATCGTGCAACTGCCAGGCAATTTGTATACAGCGTGGCCAATTGTCGGTGTCCGTATAAGGGGCATCCCAACGTTTGGGTAATCCTGTGGTTTCCGTATCAAAAATAAGGTACATAGAGCGGGTTTATGTGATGGGATTGGAAGTGGTAAAAATAAGGAAATAGCACTTAAAGGGAAAGGGCATTTATTAGGAGTTATCAACGTTGCCAAAAGCAAAGAACCAGATGTTTCCATCTGGTTCCAATATACTATTTATAAAATATTAGGTCCTACGCTATTCGCTCATGGATATTGGCCACAGTCAATGAAGATTTAATGGCATCCCTATGTCTTTTCAACATACTCTCCGTGGATGGCGGAAGTACAACTCCCTTATCATATAAAATCTCATTATATTCCTCAAGACTTGCCTTTTCCCCACGCTCTACTTCTTCCAGCAGCTGTTCTTGTTCATTGGAGGCCACGGCCGCCTTAAGATTCATCCACGCTCTGTGAATATCACCTTTTATGCTTCCGTCCTGTTCTGGCAATTCCCCATATTGCAAAATTTCACTTTTAAGCTCTTGGGCAAATTTTCCACGTTGGGCCGCCCTGTCCTTTAAAAATGTATTGATAGTTGGATTATCTATTTTATCCATTGCCAGTTTAAATCCTTTTTCGGCATCATAATTTTTTACCAATAGGTTGTTTAACCCGTCTGAAATTTTTTCTGAATACTTCATGTTATCTCTCTTCATTTTTAATTAGTTATTTTGGTCAGCGACTTTCGCCAACCCTTATAACAAACTATAAAAATTGTATACAGCTCCAAATCCAAGGGCGACTTTAGCCCGAGTTTAACAGCTTTTCTTAAGAAATGTTAAGCTATTTGCGCACAATATTTGAATTTTAGCCCAAATATTTGACAACCACATTAAAAGAAATATTATATTTGCACCCGCTTAGGAAGAACCTAGCGAAAAAAGAATTAATAACCAAGGGTCGGGCACCCTACAAATTAATGTGATATGCCAGTTAGAATTAGATTACAAAGACACGGAAAAAAAGGAAAACCTTTTTATTGGGTAGTAGCTGCGGATTCTCGCGCTAAAAGAGATGGTAAATACTTGGAGAAATTAGGTATTTACAATCCAAATACCAACCCTGCAACCATAGAATTGGATGTTGACAGTTCTGTAAAATGGTTGGATAACGGTGCACAGCCATCTGAAACTGCAAAAAGAATTTTATCTTATAAAGGAGTACTTTTAAAGCACCATTTATTGGGTGGTGTTCGTAAAGGCGCCTTGACCGAAGAGCAAGTTGAAGAAAAATTCAATGCTTGGTTGGAAGAAAAAGCAAATATTGTTGGTTCTAAAGTAGATAGTTTGGCCAAGGCTGAAGCCGATGCTAAAGCAAAAGCTTTGAAAGCCGAGAAAGAGGTTAACGAAAAGCGTATGGCCGCTGCTGCAGAAGCAGAAGCACCAGCTGCAGAAGAAGAAGTAGCCGAAGAAGCTGCTCCTGAAGTAGTATCCGAAGATACTGCTGCTCCTGCCGAAGCTCCTGAAGAGACCAAAGAAACAGAATAGCTAATAGAAAACGATGACAAAGGAAGAGTGTTTCTACCTCGGTAAAATCGTTTCTAAACATAGCTTTAAGGGAGAGGTGCTCATTAAATTGGATACCGACGAACCCGAATTGTACGAAAAATTGGAATCAGTATTCGTTTCCCTCGGAAACAATCTGGTTCCTTTTTTTATTGAAAAAAGTCAACTTCACAAATCCAGCCTATTGCGCGTACGGTTTGAGGAGGTTGCCGATGAATCGGACGCCGACAAGGTAATGGGCTCCGAAATATACCTCCCACTTAAATTTTTGCCCAAACTAAAAGGCAATAAGTTCTATTACCACGAGGTAATTGGCTTTGCCATGGAAGACAAGGTCCATGGGAATATTGGAATTATCCAAAGCATTAACGACACCACTTCCCAAGCCCTATTTGAGGTAGAAAAAGGCGACAAACAATTACTTATTCCGGTCAGGGACGAGATTATAGTTAAGGTAGACCGTGAAAACAAGACTATTTTTGTTGACACACCGGAAGGATTGGTCGACCTTTATTTATCCTAAAACACCCCCCTTTTTAATTTTTCTCCCGCTATAAAACGAATGATAATTTTATCTATCTTTCTTTATTGCATTTCTTATTGATCTGGCCTAATCCAAAAATATTTTGCCCTTTGGATTTAGCTAGTCAAATTGTTTATAAGAGAGATCTCTTAAAGACATTTTGATATGCAAATGGAAACAACTATTCAGTATTCACGAGATTATTTTATGCGTTAAAATGATTCATCCCAAAACAGAATTACAATTTATCAATAAGGAGATCGGCTATGGCGTAGTAGCCACAGAATTTATTCCTGCCGGAACCATAACCTGGGTTTTGGATAAGTTGGACCGCGAATTTACCCCGGCCGAATTGGAATCCTTGGAACCTATTTATCAGTCCATATTGGATACTTATACCTTTAGGGACAACAAGGGAAGATTTATACTTTGCTGGGACAACGCCAGATATGTAAACCACAGCTTTAATTCCAACTGCCTTACCACGGCCTATGATTTTGAGGTAGCTATAAGGGATATCCATGTAGGGGAACAACTAACGGACGACTATGGATATTTGAACATACCACAACCCTTCAGGGGAATTGATGAAGGTACGAAGCGAAAGGTGGTATATCCGGATGACCTCTTGAAATATTACAAAGTATGGGACAAAAAACTACAACAGGTGTTTCCGAAAATCCCGCAATTGAACCAACCCTTAAAGCCCTTGATTTCAGAAAATCTTTGGAATTTGGTAAGCTCAATTTCCGAAGGAAAAATAATGATGGATTCCATTAAAAACAACTATTATAACGGGGATTAGCAGGGACAACAGCCACTCCCAAAAGTGCAATACCAATTATCGGATATACTACTTACAATTATTAGGCCATAACATTTCAAAAATATTATTTTAGCTTTATCAAAAACTAAAATAATGTTCAGAAATCTTTCCTTGTTTATCCTTTCATTGGTTTTATTTTCCTGCGCGGAAAAGAAAAAAGAATTGCAACCCGAAGTTCCACCCAATGTAATTTTGATTTTCACCGATGATCAGGGATATCAGGATGTAGGTACTTTTGGCTCCCCAAATATTGAAACCCCCCATTTGGACCAAATGGCAAAAGATGGGATAAAACTCACCAGCTTTTATTCCGCGCAACCCATATGTTCCGCTTCAAGAGCAGGAATATTGACCGGCTGCTACCCCAACCGTATTGGCATACACAACGCCTTGGGACCAGGTAGCCCCACAGGAATAAATGCATCGGAGATGACAATAGCGGAAATGCTGAAAAACATTGGGTACAAAACCGCTATTTTTGGAAAATGGCATTTGGGAGATAGCCCAAAATTCTTACCTACGAGACATGGCTTCGATGAATTCTTTGGCATCCCCTACTCCAACGATATGTGGCCCTACCACCCTCAGCAGGGAACAGTATTCAATTTTGGCCCCCTGCCACTTTATGAAAATGAAACAGTTTTGGACACACTAACAGATCAATCCCAACTGACCACCCAAATCACGGAAAGGAGTGTGGATTTCATCAACAGAAATAAAAACAATCCTTTCTTTCTATATGTACCCCATCCGCAACCCCATGTACCACTATTTGTATCGGATAAATTTAAAGGAAAATCAGAAAGAGGATTATACGGCGATGTCATTATGGAGATCGACTGGTCTGTGGGCGAAATATTGGCTGCCCTGAAAAAGAATGGCCTTGAGGACAATACTGTGGTAATCTTTACTTCGGACAATGGGCCCTGGCTTTCCTATGGCAACCATGCAGGCAGCGCACTACCATTTAGGGAAGGAAAGGGAACGGCCTGGGAAGGTGCACAGCGCGAACCCTTCATTATGAGATACCCCAACAAAATAACTCCCGGAAAAACCATTGATATACCGGTCATGGCCATAGACATCCTACCTACCATAGCAGAGATTACAGGGGCCAGATTGCCCAATTTAACCATCGACGGAAAAAGCGCCTTGTCCGTGCTCACTGGGGAAAGCCAAGAGAGTCCGCAAGAAGCCTATTTTTTTTACTATAGAATAAACGAACTCATGGGGGTCCGTTACGGAAAATGGAAAATGTACTTTCCGCACACTTACAGGACCATGGACGGACAAGAGCCAGGTAAGGATGGGCTTCCAGGGGAGTACCGAATGATAGAAATGGAAGAAATAGAACTTTATGATGTTACAACGGATATAAGTGAAACCAACAACGTGGCCGAAGAATATCCGGAAGTGGTAGACAAAATAAAGGTCTTGGCCAATGAAATGCGCCACGAACTAGGGGATTCCCTTCTAGAGCTGGAAGGCACCAAAAACAGGGAGGCAGGAAAAGCGGAATAAGTACAGCCAACTATTATAAACAAGATTTTTCATGACCAAACCCTTCCAATTTAAACAATTCCAAATACATCAGGATCGCTGTGCCATGAAAATCGGCACTGATGGGGTTTTATTAGGGGCCTGGACCTCCTTGGAGCGCCAACCCCAATCCATTCTGGATATCGGGGCAGGAACAGGTGTCGTCGCTTTGATGCTCGCGCAAAGGAGCCATGCAGAGACCATAGACGCCATAGAGATAGATGAAGATGCCTATGAGCAATGTGTAGAGAATTTTGAAGCATCTAATTGGGCAGATAGATTATTCTGTTACCACGCATCTCTGGACGAATTTGTGGATGAAATAGACGATAAGTACGACCTCATCGTATCCAATCCGCCATTCTACTCCGAAATAGTGCCCAGTGGCAATGAATCCAGGGATATGGCCAGACAAAACCAATCCTTGCCCTTTGAGGACCTTTTAACTAGTGTTGTGAAACTCTTGGCCAATAACGGAACCTTTTCTACCATCATCCCTTTTAAGGAAGAGAAAAGATTTCTGGAACTGGCAGCCACAATGAACCTATATCCTTTAAGGCTTTTGCGCATTAAAGGGAACCCTACATCCGGGATTAAACGAAGCTTGTTGGAATTACACGTTGGGAAGACTTCCGTTGAGATTGAAAATCTGACCATAGAATCCGCACGTCACGAATACACTAAGGAATATATAGATCTGACAAAAGATTTCTATCTAAAAATGTAACAATCGTACTTTCTTGTGTTATATTTTTAAACAAATCCTTAATTTGTTTATTTTTGATTCTAAAATTAATTCTATGCGACCCGATTTGTTTGAAGCTCCCGATTATTACAATTTAGACGACCTTTTATCCGAAGAACATAAATTGGTTCGCGATGCTGCCAGACAATGGGTAAAGCGGGATATTTCCCCGATAATAGAAGAATATGCCCAAAAGGCGGAGTTCCCAAAACAAATCATTAAAGGCCTATCTGAAATTGGCGCCTTCGGACCCTATATCCCAGAAGAATATGGAGGTGCCGGACTGGACCAAATAAGCTACGGGCTAATTATGCAGGAAATAGAACGTGGAGATAGTGGGGTTCGCTCTACCGCCTCGGTACAATCGTCTTTGGTAATGTATCCTATTTTTGCCTATGGCACTGAGGAGCAGCGAAAAAAATACCTGCCTAAATTGGCCTCCGGCGAATTTATGGGCTGCTTTGGATTAACAGAACCCAATCATGGTTCCAACCCTAGTGGTATGGAAACCAAGTTTTCGGATAAAGGCGATCATTTTCTACTAAACGGTGCCAAACTTTGGATTTCCAACTCCCCTTTTGCAGATATAGCGGTAGTGTGGGCTAAGAATGAAGAAGGGCGTATCCACGGACTTATCGTGGAACGTGGAATGGAAGGCTTTACCACACCCGAGACCCATAATAAATGGTCTTTACGCGCTTCGGCGACCGGCGAATTAATCTTTGATAATGTAAAAGTTCCTAAAGAAAATCTACTCCCTGGCAAAAATGGGCTTGGCGCACCTCTGGGCTGCTTGGATTCTGCACGCTACGGAATTGCCTGGGGCGCTATAGGTGCTGCTATGGATTGTTATGATACTGCCCTGAGATATGCCAAGGAACGCATACAATTTGGCAAACCTATTGCAGCCACCCAATTGCAGCAAAAAAAATTGGCCGAGATGATTACCGAAATCACCAAAGCACAATTATTGGCGTTCCGATTGGGTCAATTGAAAAACGAAGGGAGGGCCACTACGGCACAAATTTCAATGGCCAAGCGCAATAACGTGGATATGGCGATCAAGATAGCCCGGGAGGCCAGACAGGTATTGGGAGGAATGGGCATAACTGGAGAATACAGCATTATGCGCCATATGATGAATCTTGAAAGTGTCATCACCTATGAGGGCACACATGACATCCACCTATTGATTACAGGTGCGGACATTACAGGGCTACCGGCTTTTCAATAAGTACACTATTGGCAGAAAAACTATGAAAATAACACAAGAATTCCTTAGTGTTTTCTTTTATGTTATGCCTCAATCTAAACGCCAAAAAGTTCATCGGTGAATAGGTTTTGTTAATCAACAAGTTGGGAGGTGTAATGCCCGTTCTAAACGTAACCGTATTAATTGCGGTAGGTCACCATATCTATATTTACCTCCTCCCCTAAGGCTTTAAGCTCCTTCCAAAGCAATTCCAGTCGCGATTTATCCGAATTATCCAAGGGTAAAATTTGTTTTCTACTGTTTACATTTAAATCAAGGCCTCTCAAGTTCATAAAATACTTAGCCCCGATTGAATATTTTTTACCAATGACGGATTTGTTGGCGAGTACAAAATCATTAACTTTTTTAACTGAATCTGATATCTCCTTTTCTCGGCCGTATTGCCATAAATAAGAGAACAATTCTGGATAATAGTTACCTGCAATACAGGACATACCCGCGCCTCCATGCCGTATAGAATGTAATACATCCGGTGAATGTGCATTGTAAATTCCCAAATTGGAATTGGAAGTTATCTCTATTTTTTGGGCCACCATTTCAGCATCGCAAGTGGTATCCTTAAAGTAAAGAAAGCGTCCGGTTTTTTGGAGTTGGTCCAACATTTCAGGACCGATAAGCCGGGAATAGGGTGAAGGGCATTCATAAATGCCCAAGGGGATATTCCCCGTCTGTTTTAGGATACCATCAAAGGAATTTAGTAGCGCGGAATCGCTTTCCTCCTTCTTGACCATTACGGAAGGTATTAAAACGACAGCCTTAACTCCGGTATCATAGATTTTCTTTACAAAATCTACATTTTTGGAGACTTCCCCCGAAAAGGTTCCGGTAGAAACCACAGGAAGTTTGGTATTTTTTACCACATACTTGGTAAGATCTATGCGCTCTTGATCACTGAGATCGTACATTTCACTGGAACCACAATTTGCAAATAAACCAGTGGAACCAGAATCTTCATACCAACGAATTAATCGTTTTAAACCTTGGTAATCGATAGACAAATCCTCATTATAGGGTGTCATCATTACCGGCCAAAAACCACCTGGCAAATTGTTTATAATGGAAGCAAAAGGATTCATTTCAAAACCTCTACTTAACCACATACCACCTAGAGTGGTCATGAATGCGGTATTTATAAAATTTCTACGTGTCCAATTCATCGGTTAAAATCTTTAGTTAAAATTATACACTTTCGTGCACAATTTTCAGTTTTCATAATTATTCTCATGATATGAGGTATTTAACATTGGATTATCGAGTTATAAATTCGTACCTACAAAAAGGAAGACATCAATTGGCAATTTCATCGCTTTTTAAACCACTATGGATATCGATCCATAGTGGTTTATTACAAATCAAAATTTATCCCTGTTTACTTTAGACTTAAATAGTGAGGTAACAGATTACCTGACCCTTTGTAAACTTTTTTTATCGCTAAATTTGTTAAATACCATACAACTATTACTGCAATAACCACATTAAGGACCATTGATCATTGACTGCAGGTTGTAATCGACCGGTCGCCTGTGTTAGATTATCTTCATTAAAGGGATCCGACAATATTTGTCTTTTAGGTATATCTTGACCTTTTGCACCCTGAATGACATTCTTTTCCAATTCTGGCAAGCCTGTCCTTCTCCAGTCAAACCAAGCTTCAGCTGTTAACCACCCTGCAATCCACTTCTGATGCATTATTGGCTCCATTTTATTTACCGCATTGGTGTAAATTGATTGGGCATTTGCCATGTAAGTGGCCTTGTCAAAAGCCACTAGAGCATTGCTGCCTTCATCATATACCGCGGAGCTGGCACCATCAGCAATTTGCCAACGATCAAAGGATTTTTCAATTCCGCTTAGGTAGTAATCCATAGGGTTACCACCAATCCACCCTCGTTCGCTCGCTTCCGCCAAAATAAATTGGGTTTCTTCGCTACTCATAAACATAGTTGCCGACAGTTCATTCGCATTCTCGGAGTATATATTGGTTAGATAAGATATATGGGGATTGGATGAATCTCCCAAATATATATCTGGATTCAGCGCTGTAATACCGGAACGTACATCGGTAACTGTATTTCCCATATTATAATCATTAGGTGCACTTAGCGCAACGCCAAGTCCTACGAACAGGGAAGTATTAACATCATTGGTCAAATCCGTATCGGAATTTCTAGCCGCAATATCTACAGTGGTGTTACGCCTTACCCTGCCATCAACCAACTCCACACCATCAGTAGCCCCAGGGAAAATTTGCACATCTACTGGTCTTATCCAAGTCGTTAATCTTGGATCACTTAATTCGATAAGATCATTAACAATAGTAGCAGAAGGTTTTCTTCGATAGAATTCTGATCTAAAAGTATAAGAAAGTGGCCCCCCTGGAAAGCTGTTGTCCGAAGCAGAGCCTACCCATTTTACCGCAGCATTGTCACTAATATCCATCATAATAGGGTTTTCAGTAGGATTGTTAACTATAGACGCTAACTCTGCCGAAGGATCCAAGCCTGAAAGTGATTTTTCTGATAAACGCATGCAATATCTCAACCGTAATGAATTGGCAAATTTTCGCCACTTTTGACCGTCACCTTGAAAAACCACATCCGCATTGGACGCAATACCAATGGTACCAACACCTTTTAGCATATTATTTGCTGTTGAAAGGTCTGATAGGATACCTAAGAAAACATCTTCTTGTGGATCGTATTTAGGCACAAAAGCATCACCTCTCTCCTCACCTTTTATGGCTTCTGAGTATGGGATATCACCAAAAGTTGATGTCAAAAAACCATAAGTATATGATTTCATTATAAGTGATACCGCCTGATAAAACTTTTGTTCATCACCTTCCTTCTCCGTTTCCGCCCGATCATAAATATATTGACTATTGGTTAAGATTGGGAAGAAACTATTAAAATTTTTGGTGTCCCAAACAAAATAGAAACTATAGAAATCAACATTATCCCGTTGAAGGTATTGGCTACCAGCGCTTACCTCTCGTGCTTTGTAATTGGTTTCTACATCATTTTTTGCTGTAGAGGTTAGCACATTCGTTAGAACAAATCTAATGTCTATCTTGCTCTCCGGCAAGGTGTTGGAACTAATATTGGTCTCGTCCAGCGAATCACTACAAGAGCATACGGCAACTATAATTACTGACAAAATGGACCATCTTAAAGTTTTATATATCTTTTTCATTCTTTATATATTTAAAATGTCAAATTAATTGTAAATCCCACGGGAGCAACCCATGGAAGGGCGTTCCATTTTTCCTTTCCTATATCGTAAGAACCGTTATTTTGATAATAAGCAAGTTCAGGATCTATACCAATATCTGCTGCATTCCATAACATAATATTCTTTGTAAAAACAGAGAATGAAACCCTTTGAGCTGAAATTTTTGAGGCAAATTTTTGAGGCAAGTCATAGGTGAGCGTAATATTTCTTAGCTTAATAAAGGAAAGATCATACATAAAGGAAGATCCCACATCCCATAATCCGCCACCCGGTTCCACGACTTTATAAGCATCGAACAACACGGTTCCAGGACCACCAAAGTTCTCTGTATAAGTACCATCGCTGTTTTTTATTACCCCAGGCCAGAAGGAACCATTGTTAAATCCGTTGTACTCGAAACCACCCGTTTGTGCATCTCTACCCCCTATCCAAACATTATCGGCTTGATATACATCTGGATTGGACTTAATTTCGTTCGCTAGTGCAGTTCTATCGCCATTAAAAGAATTGGAGCCCAACACGCCGCTAAAGGTGCCCGCATCACCTTGCCATTTATCAACCCAACCAGAACGTGCTGTTCTCTTCATGGTTTCGGAATAGAAATTACCACCTTGTCTCCAATCAAGATTAGCGGATAATGTGAAATTCTTATACTTTACAGAAGTGTTCATACCCACGTTAAAATCATTTGTACTCTTACCCACCTTGGGCTTTAGTGCGTTGTCAGTTTGAAATGTTAAGCCCCCATTATTATTGAGTATGGGCCAGCCCTCGTATTCGCCTGATTCGACTCTTAAAACGCTGGTTGAATAAAGGTCGCCAATGATGCCGCCAACAAAGGTCTGTTGCGTTAAGCTTCCCGCGTTACCTACGCCAATTCTATCAATACCTTCTACTAATTCTACTAATCTACTTTCCTGTTTGGTAAAATTAAAACCTAAATTCCATTCGAAATCAGCCGTACGTACTGGTACAGTATTCAAAGCCAATTCTATTCCAGTGTTTTCAACGTTGCCCGCATTAATTGTTGCACTACTGAAACCGGACATAGGCGATGTTGTTACCCCTATTATTTGGTTCCTATTTTGTGTCTTATACCAGGTTCCTTCAAATACAATCCGATTATTAACGAAACCTAAGTCGGTCCCAACTTCATAAGAAGTCGCTATTTCTGGCTTAAGCGCAGTATTCGGCAAACTCGCCGGCACGGAGTATTGAATATCGTTACCCCAAAAGGTTTGATTCAATATTGGATTTATTGAATACGGATCGGTATCCTTTCCAACTTCTGCCCAACCTGTTCTAAGTTTGACCAAGGATACCCAACTAGGCATCTGAGTCATTTCTGAAACTAACATACTTAGCGAGACCGACGGATAGAAATAAGATCTATTTTCTTTTGGTAGTGTGCTCGACCAATCGTTACGTGCCGTTAAATCTAGGTAAACCATTTCCTTAAAACTTAAGGATGCCAATCCGTACAGACTGTAAATTTCCTTTTCAAATACGCCCGAGTTATAACCCAGCCCCGGCCTGGCTACATTGGAAAGGGTATATAAGGCCGGTAATGTAAGAACATCACCACCTCCATAAAGGCTTGTATTTCTGCTGTTCAAATAGTTTCCACCAACCGAAGGGTTAATTCTAAAGTCACCTACTTTTTTATCATAAGAGAATAAAAAATCTACATTGGCCTCTCTTTCATCTAGCTTCGTTTGTTCGTATGCCCCAAATGGTTTTACGGCAGAACTGCCAAATCCGTCATAAGACCAAGGATAAATCGACTCAATTTTTTCATTGTTAGCACTATAAGCTACCCGACCCATAGCTGTTAAACCGGGCAAAATATCTATATCCAATCGCACATTTCCAAAGCCACGAATCTGATCTAAGGTTCTGTCCCTTTCATAGGCGGAGAACCATGGATTATTAGGGAGAGCCCCAGCTCTTCTTTGTTTCGAACCCTCTATTTCCCAATAGTCTTTAAGATCATTAATATTCACGTGCGGCGGATTAGCGAATATATCCATATAAATATCATCACTTCCGTTGTTCGTTAAAGGTAAATTATCTGATGTAGGCTTAGAAATTGTAATATTGGTTGTGAGTTTTACCTTGTCCGTTATCTTATAGCTAGTTGCCAACGAAAAGCCAAGTCTTTTCAACTCCATTCCAGGGGTAATTCCGTCACTTTTCATGTGGTTAATAGAAAAATTAAAACTACCACGGTCATAATTTCCACTTACGCTGGCATCTGTATGAGTGGAGAGCCCTGTTTGAAAGAAATCTTGTAAGCTATTATCATACATTACTAAAGGTTGGGGTTGCCCATTGGTATTCCATTGCACTACTTCAACACCTGCTCTTGGACCATACCAATACTGCCAGGACGATTCATTAAATTGCCCCTTTTGACCGGTAGTAAAGGTATTCTGTAATTCAAAATAACTATAGGGCACACTAAGAGTAGTACTCTGTGTAAACGAAACTCCTATGCCTTGTTTTGCTCCCTCACCAGATTTGGTAGTAATAAGAATTACCCCGTTACCAGCTCTTGAACCATACAGAGCAGCAGCGCTCGCTCCTTTTAGTACCGAAACACTAGCTATGTCCAAAGAGCTTATATCGCGCATCGCGTCGGTATTACCTACAGGTGAGCCATCAATTACAAGCAGGGGCTCATTATTGCTGGTCAAAGAGGTCTGGCCTCTAATAATCACATTCATTTTAGCATTAATGTCACCCCCCATTTCGTTTATTTGCACGCCCGACATTTTACCAGAAAGTCCGCTCAAAACATTTGTATTGGGCTGCTGATTCAATGCCTCAGCTTCTACTACCGCTACGGCATAGCCCAAAGCCTTTTTTTCGCGCTTCATACCCAAAGCAGTAACAACGACCTCGTCCATTTTTTCAGCGGCATAATCCAATAACACCTCCAAAGAAGTGTTATTACCAACTACCCTTTCCTTGGTCTCCATACCAATGAAGGAAACTACAAGAACGGCCTGTGCATTAGGTACAGCAATAGTAAAATTTCCGTCAAAATCTGAAACCACTCCTTTGGATGTTCCTTTTAAAACAATATTCGCACCTGGCAATACCTCTCCGTCAACATCTTTTACGGTTCCAGATATTTCAATTTGTTGGGACACAATTTCATTCACTCCCAATTCATTTCTATCCCTATCAGTTAGGTCTATGGGCATTAAATGATCAAAGGCATAGACATTTGCCCTAATATTGAATAGAGTTAGGAAGAATAATAAGATAGTTAGCTTAATTTTTAAACAGTCCCTAGGAGGGCATGACCGCACACCCCTAATATTAAGAAGAATTTTCATATTTTTGTAATGTTTAATTAGATGGGTATTTATTTACTCATTTGAATACTGCTGGAAGATGTTCGCCCATCTTCCAGTTTTTTTCCTTTTTTTTATTTCATATAATCACAGGTTTTGGTTAATTGAACATTGCATTGCTTACCTAGAATTGCCTTCCTAAAAATGCATGAAGCCAGGTTTTCTTTATTATATAATCCGTAAAATAATACTCAGAAATTCATTGGACCCTATTTCATGATTAAGCCTAATTGTCAAAATATTATTAATGATTTAGCTTTTTGAAATAAGTCACGCCTAAAAACGATAGTTTTTTGTTTCAACACGCTTTATCGATTAAGCTATATTAGTTAAAAAATTTATAATATAAAAACAATAATCTTCTTTATTTATCAACTTAATGAGATTGGTGTAGTTTTATTAAGAATAAACCAAACGATAAAGTCATTTTTTGTTCAATCTTCTATTTTCGATATCTCAGAACTTACATTGCAAAAATCACTCTTAAAAAAACACTCGGGGTTAATTAAACGTAAAGTTAATAGTCCAGTGAGTTAAATGCCTAGAGATACAGAAAAATATAGATTACAAAGCACAATTATTGGCATTCCGATTGGGGCAATTGAAAAATGAAGGGAGGGCCACTACGGCACAAATTTCAATGGCCAAGCGCAACAACGTGGATATGGCGATCAAGATAGCCCGGGAGGCCAGACAGGTCTTGGGCGGAATGGGCATAACTGGAGAATACAGCATTATGCGCCATATGATGAATCTTGAAAGTGTCATCACCTATGAGGGCACACATGACATACACCTATTGATTACAGGTGCGGACATTACGGGGCTACCGGCTTTTCAATAAGCAATCTTCGAGATAATTCAATTGGGCAACTTGAGGGTTTGCTCATTGCTTAATGTACCTTTCTATATTATATGTCCGACTAAAAACTTACCGAGCAAATCCGCTAAAAGTCAATATTCCGGATTATCCCGTTACGAGTTCTATGCCTAGAACTACATATACACACAAAAACTTTAATGCATAGAATTAGAAAAATCTACAGTGTTTGAATTATATTTTTTTTAGATTCAAAATTTTAAGTATATTAACATACTATATAGATAATATTTACCTACATATATTGATTTATTAACAATGAAGCAACTTTGAATACTTACCTTTTTAGTTCCTTGCACGAATTATAGAACCTGGACAATCACCCCCCAAATGACCAATGCAGATCGCAATACCTTAGTTTTAGTTGGACAACTCATTGCAGGAGAAGAGAAAGCATTTGAACAGGTGATGGAAGCCTACTACAAAAAACTTTTGATCTACGCCTATAGCTTTACCAATGATTACCCTCAGGCCCAAGATATTGTTCAAAACGTATTTTTACGATTATGGGAGCGCAGACAAAATATTAATATCAAAGAGTCCTTTCAAGGGCTTTTGTACAAATCGGTTTACAATGAATATATTGATGATTACAGAAGAAAGAAATCTTCTACAATCATCAATGAAGCCTATAAGCAAGCCCTGAATTATGCCGTGGACGATAACAACCACGAATTAGTGGAAGATAAGATCGCTTTGATAAAAAGGGAAGTGGAACATTTACCTACTAGATGCAAACAAATTTTTTTATTGAGCAAACAAGATGGCCTGACCAACTCCGAAATTGCGACCTATTTAAATATATCCATTAAAACCGTGGAATACCAAATTGCCCAAGCCTATAGCACAATTAGAAAAAAAACTGAGACGAAAATAAAGAAATTAGCCATGATTCTCTTTTCTTTTATAAAATTGAACTAACCAAAAAACAGTTCTTCTTCTATTATTTGCTAAAGTGAGAATTATAACCTATCCCAAGGATAAATCTGCACGAAGGTTTATAAAATAATCCAATAGTCTTTACCATCAACGAGAATAGTTTACAAAAAAACCAGACCTGTATGCGCATGGCAAACAGGTCTGGAAAAAAATCTCAAATGACTTGGATTTAGATTATTGCAGCAACCACATTTTAGACCACTGATCGTTTTCAGCAGGCTGCAATTTACCTATGGCTTGCAACATATTCTCTTCATTAAAAGGATCATCATAATAAAACCTAACAGGTATCTCTTGTCCCTTAGTCCCAGCTATAATGTTGACACTTAAATTTGGAAGTCCAGTTCTACGCCAATCGAACCATGATTCCGGAGTAAGCCATTGAGAAATCCATTTTTGGTGCATTATAGGCACCATTTTATCAGTAGCATCATTAAATATCTGTTGCACCTGTGCCATATACATTCCTTGATCAAAAGGAACAAGGGTGTTGTTATCTTTATCATACACCGTAGATGGGTCTCCGTCTGAAATTCCATACTGCCCCATTGACAATCGAATACCACTATTGTAATAATCCAAAGCGCTATTGGATATCCACCCTCGGACACTTGCCTCAGCCAAAATAAATTGTACCTCAGCAGCATTCATTAGTACCGCCTTTACCATTGGATGGGCATCCTCTGCATACATTTCAGTTAGATAAGAAGCATGTGGGTTAGATGCCGCAGCAAGATATACGCTACCATCAAGAGACGCAATTACCTCATTAGCATTGATACCATCTGCAAATTTCTGAAATTGGTTAGGATCCGTTAAGGCGACTGGCAAACCTACAAATAAGGAGGTATCAATATTATTCTCCTTATTTACATCATTATTTATTGTGTTAACATCTACAGTGGTATATCGTTTTATCACGCCATCTTCCTCTACAATTTCATCGGTGGCACCCTCAAAAATTTGAACATCCACTGGTCGTACCCAAGCAGTTAGTCTGGGATCGCCCAGGGCAGTCAAATCATTAACAATAGTAGCTGATGGTTTCCTACGATAAAATTCAGAGCGGTTACTACTTCTTAAGGGACCTCCGTACCAACTGTTGTCGCTATTGGTTCCCACAAATCCGATGGCCGCATTGTCGTCATTATTAGCTAAAATAGGATATTCTGCACTGTTCCCCACTATAGCTGAAATTTCTGCAGCTGGATTAATATCAATACCTCCCTTTTCTGATAATCGCATATAATACCTAAGGCGTAAGGAATTCGCAAGTTTACGCCACTTTAAGGCGTCTCCTTGATACACAACGTCTGCATCCGCAACTTCTTGTATGACCCCAACTCCCGTTAGAAGGTTATTGGCTTGACCCAAATCATTTATTATTCCCTTAAAAATAGTCAGTTGATCATCATAAACAGGTTTAAAAAATTCATCTCCTCCCTTTTCTGCTTGGAGTGCATTCGTGTATGGCAAATCCCCAAAAACAGACGTCAACATTCCATACCAATACGATTTCATTATTAGTGCAACCCCCTGATAGTAATCTTTTACCTTCCCTGTTTTTTCGCTTTCTGCCCTTTCGAAGATATAGTCACTATCTTTTAAAGGTTCATAATAGCCAGCAAAACTCGAGGCCTGCCAATTAAAATTAAATCGGTCATAACTTGTAAAGTCACGCTGCAAATATTGGGTCGTAGCAGTAATCTCTGCGGCACCCATATTAAGATCAGCAGTTATAGTTGCAGATTGGGACAAAATACCGGTCAGCACAAATTTAATGTCTATCTCGGTATCTGGTAAACTATTGGGGCTCACATTTATATCCTCCAAAGATTCGGAGCACCCTGCAGCAAAAAGTACTACCATTGGCAATAAAATTGCGATTATATTTTTCTTTATTCCAGTCATCTTATATTATTTTTAGAAACTTATGTTTAGTCGAAGGCCTACAGGAATAGTCCAAGGGGCCACATTCCATTTTTCAAACCCTTGGGTTCCCTGATCATAGGCAAGCTCAGGGTCGATTCCGATACCGGCTGCGGTCCAAAGCATAACATTCTTGGCATATACGGATATGGCTACGTTATCAGCCGAAATAAACTTGGCAACCTCGGCTGGTAGTGCATAGGTCATGGTGATGTCTCTTAATTTAACAAAAGATGCGTCGTACATAAAAGCATAACCGGTTCTCCAATAACTACCGCTAGATTCAACCACTCTATAGGCGTCAAATAATTTTGTGCCAACATCTCCAAAATTTTCGGTGTAGGTACCATCACCATTGTCTATTACCCCTGGAAAGAAGGCTCCATTATAATTTCCGTTAAATTCAAACCCACCTAATTCTTCATTTCGCCCACCAATCCAGACATCGTTGTCTCTATAAATAGGGTTAGATTTGATTTCATTGGCCAAGGCAGCACCATCCGGAAAAGAATTAGCATCTAAAATACCAGAAAAGGTGCTGGAGCTGATTCCATTTTGCCAGTCCTCTATTTTTCCAGAACGTGCCATTCTCTTCATGGATTCGGAGAAGAAATCCCCGCCTTGCCTCCAGTCGAAACTAGCAGAAAGGGTAAAGTTTTTATACTTAATAGAAGTGTTCATTCCAACAGCAAAATCGTTGTTGAAATTTCCAACCTTAATTTGGTTCTCCCGAGCTCTATCATCCACCCATCTTCCATTAGAATCCAATAGATTCCATCCTGCATACTCACCTTCTTCTACTTTCTTTATATAAGGAGAGTACATGTCTCCAATGATCCCTCCTACTCTTGTAAAAGCACCACCATCTGTTCCTCCACCAAAATCAACACGGTCAATACCGTCAACCAATTCCACCAATTTGCTTTCCTGAGTAGTGAAATTAAAGTTCATGTTCCATTCAAGATCTTCCGTTCTAATAGGCACCACATTCAATCCAAATTCAAACCCGTAATTTTCCACATTCCCTGCATTAATGGTGGTACTGGTATACCCCGTAAGTGGTGAAACGTTCACATTTAAAATTTGGTTTTTGTTTTGAGTCTTGTAATAGGTAGCCTCGAGACCCAGTCTGCCCTTAAAGAAACCTAAATCAGTACCTACCTCATAAGAAGTAGCTATTTCTGGCTTTAGCTTGGTATTTGGCATACTGCTCGGAAGCGAATAGGTAAAATCATCCCCCCAAAAGCCTTGGGTTAAAGTTGGGTGGATTAAATAAGGATCGGTATCCTTTCCTACCTCTGCCCATCCAGAACGTATTTTAAGTAACGAAATCCAAGATGGCATTTGGAACATTTCAGAAACCAAAACACTTCCAGAAGCGGAAGGGTAAAAGTAAGATCTGTTCTCCGTAGGAAGGGTACTGGACCAATCGTTACGTGCTGTTAAATCCAAGAATAGCATATTTTTATAGCTCAACGTAGCCATTCCATAAACACTGTATACCACCTTTTTAAAAGTTCCACTACTGTATTCCAATCCTCCTCTGCTTACATTGGAAAGGGTAAACAACCCAGGAAGCACCAAATTGTCACCTCCAGAACTATAGGTGTTAACTTCGCTATTCAATATATTTCCACCTACAGAAGGGGATATACGGAAATCTCCAAATTTCTTATCATAGGAAAACAAAACATCTACGTTAGTCTCCTTAGAATTACTATTATCTAGGTTATATGCCCCAGTTGGTTTGGTAGTTCCCCCACCAAATCCTTGAAAAGACCATGGTTTTAAAGTTTCCACTTTATTGTAATTACCACTATAAGCTACACGAGCCATAGCATTAAAATTTGAGGTAATTTCCCAGTCCAGCTTAATATTTCCAAAACCACTTAGCTTGTCAAATTTATTTTTCCTTTCATTTGCGGAAAACCAAGGGTTATTGTACCCGTCCGTAACATTGCGTTGCTCCACGTTCGGTGTTTCCCAATAGTCTCCTTTTAGGTCATTGATATTTATATGTGGCGCGATATTGAATAAATCAAAATACTGGTCATCACCACCAAGAACTTTAACTGGATTATTGTCAGAATTAGGGTTAGAAACATCAAAATTCGTGGAAACGGTTACATTATCCGTTATTTTATAGGTCGTATTTAGTCGGAAACCAAGCTTTTGAAGCTCAGTGCCTGGGGAGTAGCCTTCTCCTTTCAAATGTGATACTGCCAATCTAAAGCTACCCTTGTCATAATTCCCACTTATACTAGCATCATTTATTGTGGTTACCCCTGTCCTAAAGTAATCTTTCTGTGGATCTTTATAAAACTTTAATGGCACTGCTTCACCATTGCTATTCCATTGTACCGCAGATCCGCCTTCCCCGGGACCATACCAGTGTTGCCACGTGGCTTCATCAAAAATACCTCTTTGCCCATTGGTAAATTGATCCTGAGTTTCAAAATATTTATAGGGCGTATTTAAAGTGACTGTTGAGGAGAATGAAACCCCAATTCCCTTTTTTAGACCTTCACCAGATTTAGTAGTAACAAGGATAACCCCGTTACCTGCTCTGGAACCGTAAAGTGCAGCTGCACTTGCTCCTTTTAATATGGAAACACTCTGAATGTTCATAGCGCTTATATTACCCAAAACTGCAGTACTCCCAACAGGGGAACCATCTACAACAACTAAAGGCTCATCATTTCCGGACAAAGAAGTTCTACCTCTGATATACACATAGGTTTCGGCATTTAAGTCGTTACCAGACCTTCGAATATCCAACCCGGAAACCCTACTGGACAAACCGCCCAACGCATTTTCCTGGGGCACCAAGTTTATTTTTTCACTGTCAACTTCGCCTACAGAATATCCCAAGGCTCTTTTTTCCCGTTTCATGCCCAAAGCCGTAACCACTACTTCGTCCATTTTTTGGGCAGAAGGGTTCATCACAACATCTAAATTAGTATTGTTCCCCACAACAACCTCTTTCGTCTCCATTCCAATATAGGAGAAGACAAGAACGGTTTGCGAATTGGGTACAGCAATACTAAAATAGCCATCAAAATCGGTAACCACCCCTTTGGTAGTTCCCTTTATGACAACATTGGCCCCAGCTAAAATCATCCCATCGCTGTCCTTAACAATACCTTGAACTTCCGATTGTATCGGAGTATCATCGGTTTTAAGGGGAACATTTTTAATGTCTTTGTTCTCGTTTCTTTTTAGGATAATATGTTTGTCCAATACCTCATAAGACACATTGGTATTGAGAAAAAGCGTATTCAATATACTCCTAACCTTTTCTTTGTTCACCTTAAGGGTAACAATTTTACTAATATCCACATCTTTTAAATTGTACAGAAATTTAAACTCTGTATGGGATTCAATCTCATTTAGCACCTTTTCAATGGAGACCTCTTTGAGATCAAGGCTTATTCGCGTGTTTTGTGCATAATTATTGGCCCTTATATTAAATAAGGCAATGAACAGCAAAAGGGTAGTTAATTTCATTTTTAAGCTCAATTCCGGAGGACATAGAAGCCTACTCCTAATTTTAAGAAGGATTTTCATATTTTTGTATTGATTATTTAGATGAGTATTTATTTGCTCATTGTTATTTAGCTGGGAGATGTTCCCGCATCTTCCAGTTTTTTTTTAAACTTGATTTTTGGTTTGTTTTTTTAATTCATATAGTAATCTAGTTTTAGTTTATAGTTATTTTTTCATTTTCAATCGTATAGGTAAACCTATAGCTTGTTCTAAAGGAAGCGAAGATTTGCTCCATTAGCTCGTCCTTGTCAAAACTGGCACTAAAATATTGTTCGCCCAGTTCCTTATTATTATTTACTATACTAACATTGTAAGAGCGTTCTAATTTTTTAATGATATTTTTAAACTGCATACTTCTGAACACCAGTTTCCCCGATTTCCAACTGGTGTACAGACTAGTGTCCACTTCGTCCAAAGAGATGTTACCACTGGAATGGTCATACACCCCCCTAAAACCAGGCTTCATAAAAGTGGTAGTTTCAGGCCCATAAACATCGCCGCTATAAAGACCAACGGACCCATTGACCAAAACTGTAGTAACCTGACTATCTTCGGGATAGGAAGAAAGATTGAATTCCGTACCTAGGACACGCACCTTTAAATCGTCAACATTGACAATAAATGGATTAATACTGTCTTTTGTTATTTCGAAATAAGCTTCACCGCTCAAGAATACCTCCCTTGTCTTGCCCGGCAAAAATTTCACTGGGTACTTTATGGAAGAACCTGAATTTAGAAATACACTACTGCCATCGGACAGGACCAATTCAAATTGTTTGCCATTGGGAATATTTAGCTGATTATGGATTAGTTTTCCCGGATCACCGCCTTCATTGTAGTTAAGTGTATTTCCTTTTTGCACTCCAACCTCATTTCCTTCTGCATCGATTATCTTTTGCTTACCATCTTCACTAATGACCTCTATGTTTCCATTATCCAACTGAAGTGTAATCTGGTTGGGATCAATTTGTTCCTCTACAATGACTTCATTGAATTTTTGATTAAAAAAATAACCAAATCCTACGAGTAAGAGCAATACTGCAGCAATTTTCAGTAGGATTTGCGGGTGCCCCTTCTTAATGCCAAGTTTCCCTTTCTGGATTTTACGGATCAATTCTTCCTTCATCGGCTGATCATCCATTTTATTGAGTCCCATATTGATTGCATAGTGCAACAGAACATAATCATTGAAGAGGTCCATGTTCAAAGGATCTTCCAGCCATTCTTCCAACTCTTGTAGTTGTTTAGCCGTGGCCGTTTTATCGAGGTATTTAAGTATACCTAATTCTATATTGGATGGAATCATGTTACGTGATATATTAGTACGACGTAACCTAATTGGAATACCCTAGGTTTTTAATAAAAAAAAGAAATTTATTTTTACACTGCAGCTCGGACATAAAATTATGGTCACTGCCAAAAGCAGTGACCATATCGTTCCACTTGTTAAAAAAGGAATAAAATTCCAAAAAACTAATTTATTTCAATTGAAGAAATGTTGGGTCACCATTAATTATAAATATAGATAACTCTAAAGCCACTTACTAAAGACACACCGAGATTATCTATGGACAAAGGCCACCCATTTGGGCCGCATCCTAAATTTTTATTTCGAAGGGGATTTCCCAGGCCTAGGCTTTCTTACCAAACTATCCGCGGGATAAGTAGTCTTTAAATATGCCATTTGCGCCTTGGACCAATCCAAAATTTGATCCCGTTGGTCTTGGGTCAGGTCGGCCTCAGGATGAAGACCAAAATAAGTGTAGGAAGGAATGGGCATTTCCTTCTCTTCCACCATTTCTACAATTTCTTCAAATTTGTGATATTGGATAGCCAAAGGCAATTTTGTAAAATTGGAAAAATTTAAATGTCTTTTACCGTCAACAACATGACTGTTTAAGAACCAAGCTACTGGCTGAACATTGGAATACCAAGGATATTCCGTTTTATTGGAATGACAATCATTACAGGAAACCTTCAACAAATGGTTTACATCCTCCGGAACCTGATAGTTCGTGGAAATATCATAAGCATTTTCGTTGGATTCATTTTTTTCGGGTCGGATAAATTGGATCAGGATCAATACAACACCCAACCCTATCAAAATTTTTTTTAGCATAGTAAAAAATATTGGTTAATGATTTATACAGCGAATTACAAGTTATAGGCCGTGTACTAAGTTAGTATATTTTTAGTTTTGACCCTCATTTCGGAAAATGGTTTAATAATTAATACTAAACTAACTCATTGACTATCTTAAGATAACATGGAAAACAAAAGTAAAACCTAGTTTTACCGCAACCTAATAAAGGATACGTTCTTATAATTTGATTTGAGTTAGCTACTCTAAACCGATGGTCTCATCGGTTTTTTTGTTTTCGGCAATCAGCCCTTGTCTTTGGTCAAAAAAACTACCTAGTGCCCAAAAAACGGCTGAACCATTGTCCCGAAGACTTTACAATTCTTTGCTGGTTTTCAAAATCGATATAAACCAATCCGAATCTAGGGTAATAGCCTTCTGCCCATTCAAAATTGTCCGTAAACGTCCACACAAAATAACCGTCTACCTTTAGCCCTACCCTTTGCGCCTTGTTCACCTGTTTTAAATATGCCTGTAAATAGGAAAGCCTTTCCTCATCATGTACCCCTCCTTGGTAGATTTCATCTGCAAAGGCAGCTCCATTCTCAGTAATCATTATTTTTTTTACTCCCTCGTAGCTGTTAAATCTTTTTATCATTTTAAAAATACTGGGCGGATAGACTTCCCAGTCCATTAGTGTAGCCCTGACCTTGCGCTTACTCGCCTTTACAATTTTAGCCCTGATATAAGGAACAAAATAGGAATGCTTTACTTTTTCGCGGGTATAATTTTGGATCCCCACAAAATCGAAATCAAATACCGAGTTTTCGGCGTCCCCCGGCATTATATAAGACTGTAGTCGCTTTAAAACCGGGATCGTATCCCATGGGTAACCCATTCCCAAAGAAGGCTCTATAAAGAGGCGGTTAAGCATGGCATCTGCCCTTTCAGCTGCCTTATGATCCCTGCTATTGTTCCTATAAGGTGATATTTGGGAACAGGAAAAGGTAGTGCCAATATTGGCATTGGCTACCAAGTTGCGCAAAATCCTACCTCCTGCAGCCTGACACAATACCGCGTGGTGCACAGAGGGCAAAAAATTTTTTAAGCCTTTTCTACCCGGGGCATGTACCCCAAGAAAATACCCCGCACCCGTAAAAACCATAGGCTCGTTCAATACCATCCAATTCTTTACCCTATCTCCGAAATTATTGGCACAGACCGTAACATATTCCTGGAACCATCCCAGAATTTCAGGATTGGTCCAACCCCCTTTTTGCTCCAAAGCTAGGGGCAGATCCCAATGATATAAAGTCACCCAAGGTGTTATACCACATTCCAGGCAGAAGTTGATAACATCATTATAAAACTGAATTCCTTTTGAGCTTATGGCTCCCGTTCCATTTGGCAGTATTCGTGACCAGGATAAGGAAAATCTGAAGTGGTCAATATTCATTTTCCTCATCAGGAGGATATCCTCCTGAAACTTGTGATAAAATTCACAGGCATCATTGCCGTGCTGATTTTGGTAGGTATTCCCCTTTTTGGAGGTAAAATGGTCCCAGATGGAAGGTCCTTTATCATGTATGTCGTGGGCCCCCTCTATCTGATATGCCGCCGTAGATACTCCCCAAATAAAATCTTCACCAAAGTCATTTGCTTGTAAATCAAAATAATCTAAATTTTTCGACATAAAACTAAGATTGATTATCTAAGAACGACCTCTTCCAGCAACTGGTCAATAATCTGTTCTGTGATATCCGGATAGTTTACCTCTATTTTGTTATCAAGATCTACCCACTGTCTTAATTTATCCAAATGCTTATTCTTTAGGGATTTGATTACGGGCACCCCCAATTCTTTTAATGCAGCGGAATTGCACTGTTGTTCATACTGTCCCTTCATGGGGATTACCATCAACTTCTTGCCCAGGTACAAAGCCTCGGCAGGAGTTTCAAAACCTGCACCGCACAATACACCCTTGGCCGTGACCATACTGTTCACAAACGCTTCGTTGGTTATTGGTCTAATACTAATATTCTTGCCAAAAAATTCCACTTTATTGTGTTTGGAAAAAACTTCCCACTTTATATTGGCAACTTCTGAGAGGGTTTTCAGTATCCTTCCATCACTATAGGAAGGCAGATACACTGTATAATGATTCCCCTCCTTAGCCTCCGCCATTCTAATATCCTGCCTTATGATAGGGGTATAGATCCTATCCGCATAGGCCCTAAAATGTAGACCAAACTGTTGGGTTGTGGGTGCATAGTTCTTTAAGATAAATTTCCCCATAAGGTCGTTTTTGTCCGGTTTTGGGGAATTGGGGGAAAGCACTGCGGCCTGATGGCTAAAACTTACAGAGGGTTTATTCTTTAATTTACATGCCCAGGCAGAAACGGGCTCAAAATCATTTATGACCAAGTCGTAATTTTCTATCGGAATGCTTTTTATCTCCTTCTGCAATCTAGCGGCATTGGACTTGAGATAGGTCCTCCACAAATTAACATTTCCTTGTTTGCCAAAAATAAAACTAAGTCCTTGAAGCTGATACTTGACCGGATGGGGAATCCGAATATCTGCCTGTATTCCACTAACCAGTATATCCAATTCCAATCCTTTTTTCTGTAGTGCCGGAATAACATCGCGGGCCCTACTTAAATGACCATTGCCAGTTCCCTGGATGGCATATAGTACTTTCATATAATTAATATTTTAGGAGATCAAATGTTCAGGACAATCATTTGTTCTCGGCTGAGGTCAAAAATTGAAATTCCCTCACCAAATTTTGAAAAAGTTGATTTTTGTCCAGAATATCCATTGGCTCCATCACATTTTCATCATCATTGACAACCATAACATCCTCCATATAATGGTATAATTTCCACTCCCCATTATTAAATTCCAAACTAGTTAAATTCTCTATCCAATCCCCGGAATTAAGGTACATAACCGACCCCTTGGAGGTTGATATTTCCCTCATTTCCGGCTGGTGGATATGCCCACAAACCACATAGTCATATTCATTTTCTATTGCTATATCGGCCGCAATCTGTTCAAAATCATTAATAAACTTAATGGCCGATTTAACGCTGTTTTTTATCTTCTTGGACATGGAAACAGGGCCTTTTCCCATTTTTTTGCTGCAATAATTTATGGCACTGTTCAACAAAATTAGCATATCATAACCTGTAGCGCCCAACCTTGCTATCCATTTGGAATGCTGCATGGTAACATCAAAGACGTCCCCATGAAACATCCAAGCCTTGCTGCCATTTATCTCCAAAACCACCTTGTTGACAATACTAAAAGAGCCCAACTTAAAACCTAGAAACTTCCTTAGCATTTCATCATGGTTGCCTGCCACATAGTGCACGGGGATTCCTTCGGCCACCCATTGCATAATGATCTTTACCACCTTCATGTGGGATTTTGGCCAGTACCGCTTGCTAAATTGCCATATATCAATAATATCCCCGTTCAAAACCACTTCCTTGGGTTTTATAGATTTTAGATATTTGACCAATTCCTTGGCATGGCATCCGTAGGTTCCCAAATGCACATCGGATAAAACCACTAGTTCCACAGGTCTTTTTTTCATAAAGCAGTATTTGGTCGGTTTATTATTTGAAACTTGAAAGGAGAGCAAAAGGATCCGGATCCCCGGTTTAAGATTTTGACCATGTTGGTCAATAATGAATTAGAAATAATTTTCATGCACAGAAAATCAATATAAATTCAAAGATTAGCTTTTCGGGCCGATAATAAACCAAATGTGACTTTAAAATTAAGTTATATGATTGTTAACAGACTGTTTTTCAACTTGGCAGAAAGTCTAATTAAACTTTGTAATTATCAACAAAAGCGGCATAATACCAGCTATAAAGAAGAATATAGACCCATGATTCAAAATTTAGAAATAGGCCTTAGCGAAAAGAAATTAGGGCTTAGAAGCAGACTATACCCGAACAAGATATTTGGATAAATTCTGTCTAAGTTTATCAAATGTAATAGGTTTGGTAAAATAATCGTTCATTCCAACCTCTTTGGCACCTTGGATGGTTTCTTTGGTTACATCTGCCGAGAAACCAATAATAACAAGATCTTTATGGGTTTTCCTTATTTCCTCGGTAGCTTCAAAACCATCCATTTCGGGCATATGGATATCCATGAAGACCAAATCGTATTGGTTTTCGGCCACTGCTTTTACCGCCTCTTTTCCATTGCCTACCCAATAGGTATTAATGCCAAAAGCATCCAAGGTCTTTTTGAGGACTACTACATTAACCTTATTGTCGTCCACGATCAAAACCTTAAAGCCGGTTAAATCTATGCTATCGGAAATAGGCGCATCTACTTCTGGCTGCATCTCGGTAATTGGAAACCTAAGTGAAATCTTAAATTCCGTACCAACATTTTCTGTGCTGTCTACCTCAATATGACCCTCCAGCAGCTCTATTAGCAGATAGGTAATATATAATCCAAGACCACTACCCTCATGTCTTTTGGTTATACCGGAATCTATTTGTGTAAACCTATCAAAAATGGTTTTAAGTTTACTTTTCGGTATTCCGATTCCTGTATCCCTAATGCCGATAGTGATATTTAAGTCACTATTTTGTATGGTTTCTTCGTACGTAATATCTATTCCTCCCTGGTCCGTAAACTTTAGGGCATTTCTTAAGAGATTGGTGAGTATCTGGCCAAACTTTCCTATATCCGCTATAACATGGGTTTTGGAATCCGAGACGATATCCAAGTTCGCGTAAAGTCCCTTAGCCTCAATACTGGGCCTATAAATACTGATAATATTCTGTAGCTCGTCCGCTGGGGAAAAGATATCTTTTTTAAAGCTTATTTGGCCAGATTCTATTTTATCAATTTCCAGAATATCATTCACCAGAAGAAGCAATTTTTTGGAAGAGACATCCATCAAAGAAAGATATTCATGTAGGGAACTATCAATTTTGGACTCTTTTAGCACCTCAATAAAGCCCATAATAGCGTTTAAAGGAGTTCTAATTTCATGGCTCATATTGGAGACAAACTCGGTTTTTGCCTTGGAAGCTTTTTCCGCCTTGGTTCTTTCTTCCCTCAAACTTCTATTGGCTACGCGAAGTTTAATATTTAACTCTCTAAAACGTGTGTTCTCATTTCTGGAAGATTGATAAAAATATGTCAACAAACTCATAAGTAGGGATATTAGGATCCCAAACATTAAAATACTGGAAGAAGACTTATTTCTTTCGGCCAAAACGTCCTTATTGCGCGGCATTAAGTAAAAGGTCCATACCTGTTTATCATCCTCGTCTACCTCATAAGACCTAACATAGACCAAATCATCGCTAAAGTTGCTGGGTGAGGGGTCATTAAGTTTGTAAAAAGTAGTTCCCTTATCATCCTTAATTTCAATTGAATAGTCATCCATTCCAGCTGACAACATATCAAAAGTGGTCGTAAAATCCATTCCTGCGGTTATGGTTCCTTGGAATTTACCCCCAAAAAAAACAGGTACATCGAGTAATATGGAATGACCACCCTGAATCAAAGGTATCCATGAGGTTAAGTTGGTCGTGGAATCCCGCACATGCCGCAACCACTCATCACGTCGGGGATGGTTGGATAAGCTTCTGCCTACAATGGCCTCGTTCCCCTTATGCGGCACAATCCTCTGTACCACCAAGGAACTATCGATCCATTCAACGAATTTAAAAGATTGATCTTCTTTTAGGATAAGTCTGGCATCCTCTTCCCAATACTCAAAATAATCACCATTGGTCATCTCTAGCCTCTCCATAAGATTTTCAAGGACAATAATGCTTTTTTGGCCAGAGGACAAAAATCCCTGTGATTGGATTTGCCCATTAACCTCTATATCTTTCTTGAGCAGTTGCCTATTGGATTCCAAAGAGTTCTTCCAAAGCGCAACAACAACAATCATCAATAGGACAAAAGCAGAAAAAGGATATATTATTTCTTTCTTTGGAATCTTAAAAGACATATTAGGGGTGCTCTAAAGCTTAATTAAAACAATTAGTAGTTGATATAGTCAAAGATATCACAATAAATAAAAAACACCTCTTTTTATTCGGCTTATAATAAAGGGGTATTTAAAAATGCCCGAACAAGCTATAAATTATTAAAGGAAATTATCCAATTACCTACTAAATCCTGTTACTTAGATATTTACAACTATCCGTTGAAAGTAACTATTATTTTAACTAGGGCTTTTTGCCATCTGTTATTACCAAGCTCAAGAAAGAAAGAAAATACTGATCGGCAAGTTAAATATACCCGTCCCTTAAATGGACGGGGCAAACCGCACTATAAAACCAAACTTTCCAACTCTTAGCCCCATGGTCGCAACCTTCGGTAACGAAACCACTGTGAAATAATTAAAGAAATTTATAAATAAACTTTTCTAAAAATTTATCTTTGTTGCAAATAAATATTATGAGTATGTCTTATGTTGATTTATATAGTAGTGGTGCACACAGAAGAAATTTAGCACATTTTGCATCAATTGCTACTTTGGCCGCCATTGACGGCGAAATAAACTCTAAAGAAAGGGAATTATTGGACCGTTTTGCCAATAAGCTTGATATTACGGAGGATGAATATAAAGAAGTCATGAATTCGGATAACAAATATCCTATTAATCCACCTGCCAGTTCTGAAGAGCGTTTGGAAAGGTTATTCGATTTGTTCAGAATTATCTTCGTTGACAATGTAATTGATGAGGAGGAAAGAGCCCTAATCACCAAATACGCCATAGGTTTAGGGTACAGGTCCGAAAGTGCCAATCTGATCATTAAAAGATCTATAGATATTTTTACTGGAAAAATAAGTTTTGAGGACTATTTGTACCTTTTGAAACACTAATATCCGATATCCATATAATTAAGAAAAGGAGCCAAAAGCTCCTTTTCCTATTTTGCGGCCTGCATAAACTCCTCTGCCTTTTCTACCATTTTTTTGCTTCCACAGAAGAAGGGCACCCTCATATGCAGTTCGGTAGGTTTAATGTCCAAAATGGGACCAAACCCATTACTGGCCTTCCCTTTGGCCTGTTCGGCAATAAATGCCATTGGATTGCATTCGTAGAGCAAACGCAATTTACCCTCCGCTGCAACACTGCTCTTGGGATATAAATAAATTCCGCCCTTGATCATATTTCTATGGAAATCGGAAACCAGGGAACCTATGTATCTTGAGGTATACGGCCTATCCCCTTCCTCCTTTTGGCAATATTTAATGTAATCCTTTACACCTTGGGGGAAGTGTACATAATTACCTTCGTTTACCGAGTAAATTTTGCCCGTTTCGGGAAACTCCATATTGGGATGGGAAAGATAAAAAGTTCCCAGGGCCGGATTTAAGGTAAATCCGTTCACCCCATCGCCAGTAGTATACACCAACATGGTCGAAGTTCCATAAACAATATAACCTGCCGCTATTTGCGCCCTGCCAGGCTGCAAAAAATCTTCTAGGGAAACAGGGGTGCCAATAGGGGTAACCCTTCTGTATATGGAGAAAATGGTCCCTACGGAAACATTCACATCTATATTGGACGAACCATCCAAGGGATCTATCAATACAATGTATTTGTTTTGGTGTTGGTTATCACTACTATTAATACTGATAAAATCATCTTCTTCCTCGGAGGCGATCCCACAGACAATTTCACGATTTATTAAGGTCTGAATAAATTTTTCATTGGCCAGAACATCCAATTTTTGTTGGTCCTCCCCCTGAATATTGGTATCCCCTGCCGCCCCAATAATATCTACCAGTCCCGCCTTATTTACTTCGTGGTTTACTACTTTTGCCGCCAATCTAATAGCGTTTATAAGTTTGGACAGTTCTCCGGAGGAATATTGGAAAGAAGATTGGTTTTCAATAATGAATTCTCCCAGGGTCGTATTTTTTCTGTGCATTACAAAAGCTTTGTTTATTTGAGCACAAATATCGGTTAATTTGTGAAACTACAACGTTTTCGTAAAATAATGATTTTTTAAATTTATAACTTTGTGTTTTATTTGTAACAATTATGAAGTACATTATTCGAGATGCCGAAGCCAAGGATATGGCCCAGGTACATAAACTGATCCAGGAGTTGGCCGTTTTTGAAAAGGAGGACAATGCGGTAGAGGTTACGGTAGAGGATTTAAAAAGGGATGGATTTGGCACCGACAAATTGTTCCATTGCTATGTTGCGGAAACTGATGGGGATGTGGTAGGGATGGCCCTTTTGTACAGTAGGTACTCCACTTGGAAAGGTCCAATTATACACCTGGAAGATCTGATAGTTACCGAAGCAATGAGAGGTAGTGGTCTGGGTGCAGCCTTGTTGGCAAAAGTAGTGGAGCACGGATATCAACTTGGGGTTAAACGTATTAGCTGGGAGGTCTTGGACTGGAATGACCCGGCGATTTCGTTTTACGAAAGTAAAGGCGCCAGAGTTTTGAGGGATTGGAATGTAGTTCATTTGGACGAAAAAGGAATTAAAACATTTTTAAATAAGTTATGAGGGTTTTTAAATTTGGAGGAGCATCGGTAAAAGATGCAAGCAGTGTAAAAAACGTTGTTAGGGTTTTAGAGGAAGTTGGTCATGACAACACCCTTTTGGTAGTATCGGCCATGGGGAAGACGACCAATGCCATGGAAGATGTTGTAAATGCCTATTTTAAGGATAAGTCGTTATTACCGGCAGCAGTGCATGAGGTTATTCAATATCATGACAACATTCTGCACGACTTGTTTCCCAATGACAAGCATCCGGTTTTTGCCAAGGTAAAAACACTTTTTGATGAAGTACAGGGCTTTTTGGTCTGGAACAAATCTCCTAAACATGGATTTGTATATGATCAGGTTGTAGGTTATGGCGAATTGGTTTCTACCACCATTCTCAGCGCCTATTTAAATGAAATTGGAATAGCCAATCAATGGCTGGACGTGCGCTCTTTGATCAAGACCAACGACGATTATCGCGATGCCAAAGTAAATTGGGATAAAACGCAAATAAACGTTAACGAGAAGATAGATAAGCATAAACTAAATATTACACAGGGCTTTTTAGGAAGTGATGATAACAACTTTACCACTACTTTGGGCCGTGAGGGTTCTGACTACACTGCTGCTATTTTGGCCTATTGCCTAAATGCTGAGGAGGTAACGATATGGAAAGATGTTCCAGGGGTTTTAAATGCCGATCCAAGATATTTTGAAAAAACAGAATTATTAAACAAAATCTCTTATCGGGAAGCCATTGAACTGGCCTTTTATGGGGCTTCCGTTATTCACCCAAAAACTTTGCAACCATTGCAGAGAAAAGAAATACCCTTACACGTTAAATCCTTCATTAACCCTAAGGACAAAGGCACCACAGTCGGAAAAGGCATTGGGATAGAACCTAAGGTTCCCTGTTTTATCGTAAAAAAGAACCAAGTGCTAATGAAGCTATCCTCCTTGGATTTTTCGTTCATTGTGGAAGATAGTATCAGCGAACTATTTAAATTATTGCACGACCATCAGATGAAAGTAGATCTGATACAAAATTCCGCCATTAGTTTTTCTGTATGTGTCGATAATAAATTTGACAAATTAGAGGAGCTTTTAAACCTGTTAAAAAGTAGGTTCAAGGTGGTGCATCATGAGGGTGTTTCCCTATATACCATTAGGCATTTTGACACCGAAGCTTTAACAAGTCTCCAAAATGGCAAGGAAATCCTGCTTGAACAACGCGGCAAGGAAACAGTACAATTGGTAGTGCAATAGGGTTTTGAAATAATTGGTTGGAAAGTATAAATAAGGATAGCTGTAGTGATTTTCCTATCTTAGCGGTTACCAAATTACACTAAGGTATGGGTTTAGTAACCGCAAAGGAGGTAGCGAAGGCTATTAACCTGGATAAATACGGCTTTCTGGGAACGTTTATTGGATGGGTGCTTATGAAAGTAACCAAGATTTCCAGTATCAACCAATTTTACGACCAACACAAGCATTTGGATGGACTGGCTTTTTTGGATGCCATTTTGGACCATTATGAAATAAAATTCGAGATTCCCGAGGAAGATTTTAAACGCCTGCCCAAACAAGGTTGCTACATCACCATTTCCAATCATCCGCTTGGTGGGATAGACGGGGTGCTACTTCTAAAACTACTTTTAAACCATAGATCCGATTTTAAGATAATCGCCAACTTCCTATTGAACAGGATAGAACCCATGTCCCCCTATATACTGCCTGTAAATCCTTTTGAGACACATAAGGATGCCAAAAGCAGTATTTCAGGGTTTAAGAGCGCCATGAAGCATTTGCAGGACGGCCACCCTTTGGGAATTTTTCCAGCGGGGGAAGTTTCTACCTACAGGGACGGAAAATTAATTGTGGACAAACCTTGGGAGGAAGCTGCCCTAAAACTAATACGCCGGGCAGAGGTACCTGTGGTTCCCATCTATTTTCACGCTAAAAACAGTAGGTTGTTTTATCGTTTATCCAAGATAAGCGACGTATTCCGCACGGCCAAACTACCTTCTGAAGTAACCACGCAAAAGAACAGGATTATCAAGGTACGTATTGGGCAACCTATTTCCGTACAAACTCAGAACGAACAGGAAAATTTGGCAGAATTTGCAGACCTTTTAAGGCGCAAGACCTATATGCTTTCCAATGCCTATGAGAAGGAAAGGCTATTGGATCAGATTCCAACAAGTTTAAAAATACCGAAGGCCCCAAGAAAAATAGCCGCAGCCGTGCGCACTGAGGTCATACAGGAGGAGATTGAACGCCTAAGGGAGAAAGACTGCAGACTGTTACAAAGTAAAAATTATGAGGTCTTTTTGGCCAAGGCGACGGATATGCCCTTTATTCTGAATGAAATTGGCAGACAAAGGGAGGTTACATTTAGGGCCATAGGGGAAGGGACCAATAACGCCATTGATCTGGATAAGTTTGATAATTATTACCGCCACCTCTTTCTTTGGGACGACGAGGACAAAGTAATCGTTGGGGCCTACCGTATGGGTATGGGCTCGGAAATATTTGAGGAATACGGAATAGACGGGTTTTACTTACAGGACCTATTTAGATTTGAACCTGAACTATACGGCATGATGTCCCAATCAATAGAAATGGGCAGGGCCTACATCATCAAGGAATATCAGCAAAAACCAATGCCCTTATTTCTTTTATGGAAGGGGATTGTACATACTACCTTACGCTTCCCTGACCACAAATATTTAATTGGAGGGGTAAGTATCAGTAACCAGTTTTCCAACTTTTCAAAGTCCTTGATGATAGAATTTATGAAAAGTAATTATTGGGATCCGTACGTGGCGCAATACATTAGGCCCAAAAAGGAATTTAAGGTGAAGCTTAACGATGCGGACAAAGATTTTATTTTTGATGAAACCGAAGCCGATCTCAACAAATTCGACAGGCTTATTGAAGAAGTGGAGCCAGGAAGTCTAAGACTCCCGGTATTGATCAAAAAATATATTAAACAGAATGCCAAAGTAGTGGCCTTTAATGTGGATCCCTTGTTCAACAACTCGGTAGACGGTTTAATGTATATTAAAATAGCCGACCTCCCTGAAAGCACGGTAAAGCCCGTTATGGAAGAGTTTCAGGCGGAATTGGAACGAAAATTGGCCGAAGGGCAACAGGATGAAGGAAACCCTGCCTAGGGTTTTCTCCCTAAGGCAATCCCAAAAGCGGTAGCATTAGGCTAATCCATGCCAACTACTGTACTTCTTCTTTCAAAGAGAAGATTATCCTTCCAGACATTATCCCGTTTGCCTACGCGCTCCCTTTTGCCTATAAAACGGAACCCCATTTTGAGATGTAATTCCACACTTCCTTCATTTTCCGGAAATATTCCCGATTGCAGGGTCCATAAACCCGCTTTTTCACTTTCAACAATCAACTGCTGCATCAGCATTTTACCCACACCTTGGCCCCTATTGCCCTGCCCTATATAAACACTCACCTCGGCCACACCACCATAAACACATCTGCTGGATACAGGGGAAAGTGCTGCCCAGCCCAACATGGTTTCCCCATTAACGGCCACCAATCTTCCTACCGCAAGATGACTTGCATCCCACACCCCAAAGGAAGGGACTACTTTTTCGAAGGTAGCAAAGCCTGTATCCATGCCCTGCTGGTAAATTTCAGCAACTGCAGGCCAATCGCTGTTTTTCATAGTGCGTATCTCCATGAATATACTTTTTAGAACAAACCTAGGTCTTAAAAAGACCCTTGGTTTAGTATTTCAATTTATCGTAATATTACGATTAATATTAATAAAAAGAAAGTCAGACCATAAATAATCTGACTTCAATATATTCTTAGAACCAAGGCTTCTTACCTACCTGATAGGTGTTATAGAAATCCTCATCGCTTTTCGTCAAATATATAATACCTTCTATTAGCCCCACAATGGCAGTAGCCATTACAATAAAACTCCCTATAATTAAACACATAGTTGCATAGCCTATTACGGTTGCTACCAACATAATTATTCCCTCTTTTTGATATCCCAGAATAAACTTATGGACACCTAATTGTCCAAAGACAATGGCTAGGACCCCGGCCAGAATTTTCTTATTATCCCCACCTGCACTTGCCAAGCCTTCCTTAAATTCGTCAGCGGTTTTTTTGGCCTCCTGACCAAAATCCTTGGCAGCTTCCTTAGTGTCTTCCTTAAATTCCTTGGCAGCCTCTTTGGTATCTTCCGCAAACTCCTTTGCAGATTCCTTGGCATCCTTGGCAAACTCTTTGGCCGATTTTTTGGCACCTTTTGCAGCGTCTTTGGCCTTATCCCCTAAATCTTTATTTTCTTCTGACATGGTAGTGTTTTAGTTGATTAATAATAGTTCTAAATGTAATAATTATTTTCTAATCAAAGAAACGCTTTGTCATTGGGCTCCCACAATTCCAGCTTGTTACCATCAGGATCCAATATCCAACCGAATTTGCCGTAACTGTATTCCTCTATTTCGCCTACAACAGTAACTCCTTCCAGCCTTAGAACTTTCAGCAATTCCTCCAAATTCTCTACTCGGAAGTTCATCATAAAAGGGGATTTGCTGGGTTTAAAATAATTGGTATCGTCCTTCATGGGGCTCCATTGGGTAGAGCAGTCCTGCCCCTCCTTGTCCTTCCACCAAAATGTACAGCCGTATTGATCCGTATTGAGTCCTAAATGTTTATTGTACCATTGTTTAATTGCATTAGGGTCTTTGGTCTTAAAGAAAAAACCGCCCAATCCTGTAACTCTATTTTTCATGATCTTCTATTTATATTATCTCAACTCCGAAGGGAGAGTGTCCAGTACAATAACCAATGGAACCTATGGCTTAAAAGATCAAAATTAGAGGCTTCTGGTCTTGCTTAGCAGAATTTTTCCTTGATCTTGTCCACCACCGTTTGCGCCAATTTTATTTTGCTCTCCACTGTCCATCCCGCAACATGCGGAGTAAGCAGTACATTATTGGCCTTTATCAAATACGTAAAGGCCTCTGGCAATTCTGACCCGCCAAACATATCTTCAAAAGATTTTTTCTCATATTCCAGTACATCCAAACCTGCTCCGAGCACCTTGCCCTCTTTCATTGCCACAACAAGGTCTTCCGTAACCACACATTTCCCTCTTGCGGTATTTATCAACCAAAGGGGATTCTTGAAATCCTTTAGAAAATCGGTATTGATCATATTTATGGTAGAAGGAGTCTGGGGTACATGAAGGCTAACGACTTCGGACCTTTGCTTAAATTCCATTATCCCAACCTGTCTGGCATTCTCATCCCCTACACCACCAACTATGTCGTAGCATATTACTTCCACATCAAAGCCCTTTAATTTTTTGGCAAAGGCCTTACCCATATTTCCATAGCCAATGATGCCTACCGTTTTGCCTTCCAGCTCTATCCCACGGTTTCCTTCCCGGTCCCATTTGCCATTTCTTACCTCCCTGTCCGCCTTGTTCAATCTATTGAAGAGGGACAATAGCATTCCCAGCGCGTGTTCCCCAACGGCATTCCTATTCCCCTCTGGGGCAGCCGCTAAAAAAATTCCCAGTCGCTTGGCATGATCGGTATCTATGTTTTCCAGACCTGCACCCAAGCGGCCAATAAACTTAAGGTTGACCGCCTTATCCAAAAAGGCCTCATCAATAGTGAACCTACTTCTGATGATAACACCATCATAATTGGCTATTTTCTTTTCAATCTCCTCCTTGGTGGAGGTATAATCTTCATCATTTTGAAATCCCAGGGCATTGAATTGATCAATGATCAAGGGATGGTTAACATCTAAATGGAGAACTTTCATAAACTAAATATTATAAGGCAAAGATACAAGACCCTTGGACTACTGGAAACAAGAAATTGGACTATTTTAAAGTTTAAATATAAATCTATTGGGACGTATTTGCACTAGGGATTGCAGCTGGCTACCATGTAGCGCGGAAAGCCCGACGCCGCCAAAGAAGGCGGAGTGCCCTAAATGCCCAAAATAACCTTGGCGATTGAAAAATAGATCAAAATCCCGAAAATATCGTTGCTTGTGGTAATAAACGGTCCCGTGGCTATGGCGGGATCTATTCCCCTTTTGTGCAGAAACAGCGGTATAAAGGTCCCTATAATCCCTGCCACCACGGTTACGGTGATCAAGGAAATGGAAATGGCCAGGGAGGTAAGAAAACTTCCTTTCCAAAGCCAGGTAAAAAATAACAGTATGGACGCCAAAACGGTTCCATTGAGCAGGGCCAACAACATTTCCTTGATAAGTCGGCCAGTTATACTCCCTTTAAGATCGTCATTGGCCAATCCCTGCACCATTATGGCACTGGATTGCACCCCTACGTTCCCGGCCATCGCAGCTATTAACGGGGTAAAGAAAAACAGCACTCCATAATCGCTCATCAGGGTCTCGAAGCCGCCCATGATGGCCGCAGCCCCTACGCCTCCCAATAGGCCCAGAAACAACCAGGGCAATCTGGCACGGGTAAGGTCCCAAATGCTATCATCTGCCTCCACATCTTGGGAAATACCTGCTGCCAATTGATAATCCTTCTCCGCCTCTTCCCTAATAACATCCACAATATCGTCTATGGTAATACGGCCCACCAGCCTGCCAATTTCGTCGACCACGGGAATGGCTTCCAAATCGTATTTGGACATAATCTTGGCTACTTCCTCTGGTTTTTCATTTACGTTAACGGCATCTACCTTGGGGATATATACTTCACTGATATGGGTCTTGGTAGAGGTAGTAAGCAAATCCTTGAGGGAAAGTCGCCCCTTAAGTTTGCCTTCATCATCTACCACATAAATGGAGTGCACCCTAGTTACGTTTTCCGCCTGTGCCCTCATTTCCTTTACGCAGGTAAGTACGTTCCAATTCTCATTGACCTTTACCAACTCTTTGGCCATAAGTCCACCCGCCGAATTTTCATCATAGCGCAACAGGTCCACAATATGCTTGGCATGCTCCCTGTCCTCCAATTCGGAAATTACCTCCTGGACCATATTTTTGGGGAGTTCCCCTATGATATCTGCGGCATCATCGGTATCCAACTCGTCCAACTCACCGGCAATTTCCTTGGCGGAAAGATTGGCAAGGATGGCCTCCCTGACATCAACATCCAACTCCGTAAGGGTTTCCGATGTTTTTTCACTATCCAGAAGTTTAATTAGATAGGTGGCATGGTCCTCGTCCAATTCGTTGATAATCTCTGCCACATCCGCATAATGCACCTCAGCCAACAATGCGGACAATTGCCCGTCCTGCTGGTTGTCTATTAGCTGTTCTATTTCAGCTAAATATTCCTCGGTGAGTTTAAATGGTATCATTTGCTATCTTCTGTGTCAACGAAATAAAGTCCTCAACGCTCAGTTGCTCCGGACGCAGGCCAAATATAGCATCTTCTTTGAGAACATCGGAAAGATTGAATGTTTTTAAACTGTTACGAATGGTCTTTCTGCGCTGGTTAAATGCTGCCTTGACCACCTGCTTGAAGAGTCTTTCATCCACGTCCAACTGAAAATTTTCCTTTCTGGTAAGTCGCAACACTCCAGACTGCACTTTGGGAGGTGGATCGAAAACTTGGGGCGAAACCGTAAATAAATATTCAGCCTCGTAAAATGCCTGTACCAAAACGGAAAGTATCCCATAGGCCTTGCTCCCTTCCTTTTCACAAATCCTTTCGGCCACCTCTTTTTGGAACATCCCGGTGAATTCAGGAATCTGATCCTTAAATTCCAACATCTTAAAGACGATCTGGGTGGAAATATTATAGGGAAAATTGCCAGTAATAGCGAACTGCTCTTCCCCAAAAAGGGTCCATAGGTCATACTTTAAAAAATCGGCCTCCAAAACCTTAAACTCGCCCTTGCGCTGCATTAGACTATTGTGCTCCAGAGGAAAGCTGTGGTTAAGGTAAATTATAGATTCCTCATCCAGATCCATTGCCACCAAATCGATATCCTTTTCCAATAAATATTTGGTGAGCACCCCGGTACCGGGCCCAATTTCTATAACATTGCGATATCCGTTCAATTTTAGCGTTTCCCCAATTTTTTTGGCGACGGCCTCATCTTTCAAAAAATGTTGTCCTAAATGTTTTTTTGCTTTCACCGGACTTTCCTCCTGCCAGGGTCTATTGAACTTTTCCTTTTTGGAATGAAAGGATTTTTTTCCTTTTTTGCTCATGGCGCTGCGTATTTAATTAATGTTCGCTAATGATCGCCAACTCTGTCCTAAAGGCAACAAACTTGCCCGCAAAGAGTTCCATCACTTTTTTACGCAGTCTTTCTGCATCTTCGGCGTAATATTTTTGAAGGGTTTCTTTGGAATCGGTGGTATATTGAATGGAATAGGTAATTCCTCCCATCTCCTCCTCCACCAAAACTTGGGACATTAGAGCTTTGGTAAACTTTCCTGTTTCCAACATCTCGGGGATATGGACTTCCTTCATCCAGGACAGCCACTGTCCCTGGATCGATTCTTCAATATTCATGGTAACATTGTAAATATACATGCTTCGTCATTGCATTCCCAAACGGGAATATTTATATTCATTTTTGGATGGACCAAGGCATTGACATTAATTAATACTGTCTCCCCGCAACATCCTGAAATTCCTTCTTGCCAGTGGAAAAAAGTAACTATCCTGATAGTTATAGATAATTTTCTCGTAATGCGCCTTGGCCTTTTCAGGCTGCTCCAGGATGTTGCGATACAATTCCGCCAGGGCAAAATTGGCATCATCGGCCAAAATATCGTTGGCATAGAATTCCACTATTTTAAGGTAGTTAAATTCCGCCTTTTCATAATCCTTTAATTCGATTAAAATTTGTGCCTGTTTTAAAAGTGCCTCATCCTCAATTTTTTCCCCTTTATGATTTTGGAGGATATCCTCCAATAGTTCTACAGCATCTTTCTTTTTATTTTGATAGGCCAAAAAATCGGCACGGGCGTACTTCTTTAAAGCTGTTTGGGTAGAATCTTCCAATGAGTTATCGGATATCAATAGGCTTAATTGCATAGCATCATTGGCAATCAATTGCGAGGTAGACCCCCTAAGTATCTTCAATTGCGTTAATGCCCAATCGAAATCCCCTTTGTAAAAACTAGTTTGCGCCACCTTAAAACGGGCATCCTGACCAAGGACATCATTTTTTAAATCCTTCTGGATCTGGGAAAAATAGATCAAGGCTTGATTAAACTGCCGGTCATAGACCAAAATATCCCCTAAAGTACTTTTAATATAGGATTTACTATAATTATTTAGGGGCAGCTCCAAACATTTACGTAATATCCCAATAGCAGGCTCGGGGTTATTCTTATTGAACGTTAAAAATTTGGCGTAGGCTATCTGTAGCTGCAAGGTCTCCATTTCATAACCATACACGCCCAATAAATCATCAAATTTCTTTTGGACCTTGTCCAAAACCTTATCATCGGCTTCCAATAGATCCAATTCTATAAGATTTAGCTGGGCGTCTAGCGCCACTACGGCATCGGTACTATTTTCGGATATATAAACAAACACCTCTTTTGCCGTATCTACATCCTGTTCCTCCATCGCCATTTTTCCCAATCCCTGCAAACGTTGCAAAGAGGTCTCTCCACCCCTTTTGTAAATGGCCTTTTCCTGGTTAAAGGCACTCTTGAATTGTTTTTGTTGAACAAAAAGCCAACTCAACAATTCGTTCCATAGTATATCCGGGCTTCTTTGTGCATTCTGAAGCAATACCTTTTTGAATTTAATGTTATTTGGATTCTCGGCCTCCGAACTAATAAAATCGTTAATATTACGAAGCACATTTGCCTGTGAGGCCTTGCCTTCACTTATTAATTTTAAATAGGATTCGTACATCTGCTCTATGTTCCCCTGCTCCCCGTAGATCCTTGCTTTCTGAAAATTATAATCCAATTTCGGATTAAGCTCCATTGCCATGGAGTACGCCTTTATGGCATAATCCAATAAAGCATATTTCTGAAACCTATATCCCAGACCATAACCAAAATTAGGGTTCTCGTTAATTTTTTGAAGCGCTGCATTGTAATATTCGGCCGCCTTTTCCGGTTGCTCCTGCAAGGTGTAATTGTACCCCAGCTCTATGAGCATGGTAGGGTAAATATTTTGCCCGTTCACCGCTTTCAGCAAAAATTCTTCGGCCTTATCATACTGTTCCAATTGCTGGTAGCAGGCTACCAAGCCTTCGCCATAATCTGTCCGCATAGGGTTTTTGGCAACCAACTTTTCATAGAATACCACAGCCTTATCAAAAGCACCATCCTCAAAATACTGTTTCGCCAAAAAGTCTTCCTGGGAAACCAGTAGTTGGGAACAAGAAAATATAAGTATGGAAATAAGTAGTCGCAAAGATTCTTTTTTTCAAAGATACGTAGAATGTACAAAGTGGGTGTTAAGGCCAATATAAAGAATTATATGTGGGCACAACTTTAAATTCCAAAAGATTTTCCTCAATTTTTGACCCCGATCCTAAAGGGGGAAATCGAGGAAAATCAGGCTACCTTTAGTCCCGATAGATATCGGGAGGGCAAAACGGATATTCCGAAAATCCTTACTAGGACAATTTTTGCCATGTACCCAACCTTTTCACAATATTTCTTGGGATGAAACATGACCCCACTTCACAGGTAGTCATAGCAGTTTTTGATGTTTCCGGTCCGTCGGCCAGCCTTAGTCTATCTTATCAAAACCGGTATAGGGGATAAGGACTTCGGGAATTTGGATTCCATCCTCTGTCTGATAATTTTCCAATATTCCGGCCAATACCCTGGGCAAGGCCAATGAGCTGCCATTTAAAGTGTGTGCCAATTGACTTTTTCCATTTTCGTCCTTATAGCGCAGTTTTAATCGGTTTGCCTGAAAGGTTTCAAAATTGGAAACAGAACTAATTTCCAACCAGCGATCCTGAGCCGTTGAAAAGACCTCAAAATCATAGGTAAGGGCAGCAGTAAAGCCCAGATCACCTCCACAAAGTCGTAAGATTCTATAAGGCAATTTTAGTTCCCTAAGTATGTTTTTAACATGCTCTACCATAGCATCCAAGGCTTCATATGATTTAGCGGGATGTTCCACACGTACTATTTCTACCTTGTCAAATTGGTGTAAGCGGTTAAGTCCACGTACATGGGCGCCGTAACTCCCGGCCTCCCTCCTAAAACAAGGCGTATATGCCGTATGGGTAATGGGGAAATCGGATTCGTTTAGAATAACATCCCTAAAAATATTGGTTACCGGCACCTCGGCCGTAGGGATTAGATAAAGATTGTCCTCACCCACGTGATACATCTGTCCCTCCTTATCGGGCAACTGACCCGTGCCATAACCTGAAGCCTCATTTACCAAATGTGGCACTTGAATTTCATTATAACCAGCGGCTGAATTTTTATCCAAAAAGTAGGAAATAAGGGCTCTTTGCAATCGAGCACCTTTACCCTTGTACACCGGAAATCCTGCGCCAGCTATCTTAACTCCCAGTTCAAAATCTATTATATCATATTTCTTGGCCAATTCCCAATGGGGAAGTGCACCCTCTTTTAAGGTAGGGATGTCCCCTTCCCTATATACCTCTTCATTATCCTCCTCAGTGCTACCCGCTGGAACCAATTCATGCGGAACATTTGGAATTTGGTACAGTATATTTTGAAGATCGGTTGCGGTTGCGGTCAAGGCCTCGTTCAATTCCTTGGACTCCTCCTTCAAACTACCGGTTCTTTCCTTTAAAACGTTGGCTTCCGCCGCCTTACCGCTTTTATAAAGAATGCCGATTTCCTTTGAAATACTATTGGATTCGGCAAGTGTATTGTCTAGGCGTGTCTGTAGGGCTCGTCGTTTTTCATCCAATTGAAGTACGTTCTCAATTAGCGGAAGGGCGTCAATATTACGCTTTTTTAAAGCCTCAATAATTTGTTCCTTATCCTCACGGATAGCCTGTAACTGCAACATTTTTTTTGATTTTTATCGTGCAAATTTAACCTAATCTTCGGATTTTCGGCATAAATTTAGCCTAGATATAAATAGCAAAATTAAATTTCATGGTTTTTGAACACATTGCGTTGAACGTAAAAAACATCAAGGATATTAAGGATTGGTATGTTGCCAATTTGGGGCTGAAGGTAGTAAGCGAGCAAAAGGAAGCTCCCTTCATGACTTTTTTTGCAGATTCATCCGGACGTGTAATTTTGGAACTATATTATAGACCGGACGAAGAAATTACAGATTTTAAAACAAAACATCCACTTACTTTTCACATGGCATTTGTTTCCAAAAATGCTGAAAAAGATAAGATTAGGTTATTGGATAAAGGAGCCAGTTTTGTTGAGGAAATAACAAAGGAAGACGGCAGCCATTTGGTAATGCTCCGTGACCCATGGGGCATGCCACTGCAACTCTGCCATAGGGCCACACCCTTTTAGAAAACCCTAGGGCATTCTTATTACTCTAATTTTTGGACGGGGAAGGCAAGATCCAATCATTATGCCCAAAATAGTTCCAGGACACATTGCCAAGGTCTATTTTTGGGTCAATAAATTCTTGGTATGGCTTTCCATTTACACTCACCCTTGAATTTACAAAAACCGAGATATCCTCTCCCTTTTCAGTGTATTCCCGCCTTAAGCGTTGTGCAAACTGCCACATAAAATCCGGATAGGACTTAATTTTACTTTTCTGTCCCCTTGATAAATAATCGTCCAAATTTACCAGATACGAATTTCCGGTAGTATGGTTCACTATTTTAAATGTTGTAATTCCGGTGCGACTCCTCAACATCATTCTCCAACTCATCCTATGGCCCTCCTCTGTCCACAACACATCGTCCTTTATAAAATAATGACGGATAGGCAAGACCAATTGGATCAAAAAATAAAGGGACAAAATTCCCAAAACCAATTCTCTTTGGGGAGGTACAGTAAGAACGTTCTCCAAATAAGGTTCCTTCTTTTTAAAAAACAATTTCCGGATGGTTTCCGGTTCAAAAAAGAATACCGTAAAAGCCAGGGCCAAATAGGGAAAGATGCCTATTTGAAAAACAATTGAATTAAACAAATGAAAGAACAGGGAAGCCACAAAGGCCCATTTTCTAGTAGGCTTCCACAAGAGGGCAGGTACGATAAGCAAATCGAACAGGATACCAGAAATACCAACTACCCTATGGACCAAAGGTTCTTGAAGCAGTCCACCAATGATGGGATAGGACTTTTTATTTTTAAAAAGAATCTCTATAATGCTGAAATCCAACCAATCCCCATACAACTTGGCCACAGAGGCATAGGTATAGACAATGAACAACTGCAAAACAATTGCCCATTTTAAATAGGCGGACATGTGATTGGTCCTTATGGAAGGGTTTCTCCTGGCATCTAGCGAATAATCCCGGTTAGCAGGCATAAAAGCCATTATCAGGGCAATCAATATCAGTAGGTAATAATGATTGTTGTACGCTGTTTTTTGCATAAGGTAAACAGCGGTCCAAAGCAGTGCAAAGGCCCCGGCGCTAAATCGGTATCTATATCCCAAGGCAATAAAAATCCCTAAGGTGCCCATTACAATAAAATACAGATACATACCTATTCCGGGCAATGGCTGCAACCAGTCCAAACCAATAAAATTAAAGGTAAACTCAGGGTCTATCAGATTTTTTTTGACCCAACCTGTGGCGATGGCCCCATAACATTCAAGGCTTACAAGAATGCCAAAAAATATCCTGAAAATTAGGAGCGGACTATTATCGATTTGCTTAAAAAGAAACCGATCCAACATTTACTTGGAGATTATGGAAAGGGAAGTCTCCCTATCTTTTGTCAATTGCGCCTGGAGACCTTCTAGGGAATTGAACTTTTTTTCATCCCTTATACGATCAATAATATCGATCTGAATTTTTTTTCCGTAAAGATCCTGATCAAAATCGAAGAAATTAATTTCGATACTTTTTGTCTTGCCCTCCACGGTAGGATTGAAACCTATATTCATCATTCCAAATACAGTCTTGCCATCCAATATACTGCTCACCACATAGACCCCGTTCTTGGGTATTAGCTTGTATTCCTCGGGAATGGATAAATTGGCAGTAGGAAAGTTTAATTTTCTACCTATTCCCTTTCCTTTTACAATACTCCCTGTTAGCATATAATTATATCCCAAATACATATTGGCCGTTTTCATGTCCCCCTCTTCCAAGGCTTTCCTGATTTTTGTGGAACTTACGGAAACATCATCCACTTCTTGGGCCGATATTTCCTCCACCTCAAAATCCAAGGCGTTCCCGAAAGCCACTAAATCGTTTATATTGGCATTTCTATTCCTGCCAAATCTATGATCGTAACCAATAATGATTTTTTTGGTCTTTAAATCGTTCACCAAAATATCCCTAACGAACTGTGTTGCGGACAAGCGTGAAAATTCTTTGGTAAACGGGTGTACAATTAAATAATCGATCCCCAATTCCTCCAAAATTTTGATTTTTTCATCAATGGTATTCAAAAGCTTGATAGAGACATCTTTTTGAAGCACCATTCTAGGGTGGGGGAAAAAAGTGAGTACCGTTGATTTCAACTCCAGCACTTTGGCATTATTTATGAGACGTTCCAATATTTTACGATGACCAATATGCACCCCATCAAAAGTGCCAATGGTAATGGCAGTAGGGTACGCTTTATCGTAATTGGAGATGCTTTGAACTGTTATCACAAATTCGAATAATAAAAAAACTTATCTTTGAGTTTGTACAAAAACCCGCTTGATGGTTGTAAAATTACGTCTTGTTTTTTCAATATCCATATTTTTTCTTTGCTATTGCGGATTTGGACAAGCCAAGTATTGGCAAAAAACCGATTCTAGGAGCAAGAAGTCCCAAAGGCAAACAGCGGAGTTAAGGATAAATCATGGCCTTACTTTTTCTTTGGAAAAAGATGTTTTTATCAATGAACTAAAGGGGAACCAAATCCAAAAGTCTTCAAAAATAGTAAGTTTTCCAGACGAAGACGGAGACTTGATCCCTTTCGTTGTTCAGGAAGCTTCGGTACTTTCTCCAGAACTTTCCAAAAAATACCCCCAAATAAAATCTTATGTAGGCAGGGGCTTAAAGAATGAAAAGGACAGGGTAAGATTTAGTGTTTCCCAAAACGGAATTCAAAGCATGATCGTATACGGGGAAAGCAAAAATGCCACCTACATGCAAAAAGTGTCTGGTTCCGACAATGAATATTTGGTATACAATAGGAAAGACGCCTATATGATGAACACCAATTTCATTTGCGAGACCACTTCCCTTATCGAAAAAGACAAAGGACCTTCCGCTTTAAAATTGGTGGATGGTCAAGTATTAAGAAAGTTTAGGGTGGCCATCTCGGCAACAGGGGAGTATACAGAGTTCCACGGCGGAACCGTACCAAATGCCCTAGCAGCTATAAATGCTACCATTACAAGGGTAAATGAAATTTTTGAAACCGATTTGGGCATTAGTTTAGAGATTGTTGCCAATACAGACGAGGTAATCTACACGGACAAAAACACTGATCCCTATGGAACAAATCTTAATTCTGAAGTACAAAATACCTTAAATACGGTAATTGGTGCTGAAAACTATGATGTGGGCCATTTGTTCCAAAATGACGAAAATGGAGGTAATGCCGGATTTATCGCCTCGGTTTGTATAGATTCCAGAAAAGGGAGTGCCTATTCCTCTGCCTTAATTCCGCAAGGGGACATTTTTGACCTGGATTTTGTAGCGCATGAAATGGGACATCAGTTTGGTGCCAACCACACCTGGTCCTTTGAATCGGAAGGTACTCTGGTACAGGCCGAGCCAGGAAGTGGAACAACCATTATGGGGTATGCAGGTATTTCCGGCAACAACAATGTGGCCTTGAACGGGGAAGACTATTTTCATTACTACAGCATATTTCAGATACTGGAATACATAAAAACAACGAGTTGTGCCCAGGAAATCTCCTTGCTGAACAATCCACCGGAAATAGTCCCTACAGGCAACTTTACCATTCCAAAATCTACGGCCTTTAGGTTAAAAGGCAATGCAACGGATGTGGATGAAGATGATATACTTACGTACAATTGGGAACAAATAAATGATGGCATAGTTACCCATAATACCTTTGGACCAACAAATCTTAGTGGAGCCAATTTTAGATCCCTAAAACCAACGGTAACACCAACCAGATATTTTCCAAGGCTCAGCAGCATCGTATCGGGCAATCTTACCCAAACCAATCCCAATGTTAATACCACTTGGGAAACCGTTTCCGACGTGGAACGCGAACTGGATTTTGCACTTACCGTCAGGGACAATTCCTTAGGCGGAGGACAAGTTACATCGGACTTGGTAAAAGTTATGGTCATAGACAATGCAGGGCCCTTTGTGATAACTTCCCAAGCCGCCAATGAGATTTATACCGCAGGGACCCGACAAGAGGTTACATGGGATGTGGCTAAAACAAATCAGGGCCCGGTAAACACTCAAAAAGTAGACATCTTTTTTTCTGCCAATGGAGGCGCTTCCTTTCCCATAAAATTAGCGGATAGCGTCCCCAATGATGGACAACAGGACATATTGATCCCTGGATTTGCCACTCCTACAGGCCGAATTATGGTCAGTGCACACGACAATATCTTTTTAGCAGTAAACGCTTCCAATTTTACGATATCACCGTCCGATATAGTGTTGAACTTCCCCCAATTGCAGCACGAAGTTTGCCAAGGCAACGATTTAATAGTCCCCTTCACCTACCAAACCTATAATGATTTTTCCGAGGAGGCCACCTTTTCCGCTACAGGTATGCCCCCGGGATTGGCCATTGATTTTTCTCCTGCCTCCACCATGGTGAACGACACCCTGGTAAATATTACCTTTTCCAATACGGATTTGGTAACCCCAGGCAATTACCCCATAAACATAGTGGCCACTACAGAAAATGTCACCAAGGAAGTTGTCATTGATGTAAAAATATTGGAAACTACATTTACGGATGTTGTACTGCAATTGCCCACCAATGGTTCCACAAGCGCACGTATAGCATCAGAATTGGAATGGGAATCCAATAGTTCCTATACCTCCTATGATGTTGAGATTGCCGATGACGCGGCCTTCATCAATATCATTGATACGGCCACGGTTATTTTCAACTCCTATTTGGCCACCGGTCTAACAGAGGAAACCACTTATTATTGGCACGTTAAACCAAAAAATAGCTGCGGGGAGGGAACCTTTGGTCCTGCCTTTAGCTTTACAACCTTGGAGTTGAACTGTGCTTTGGAAGCCGCCAAGGATTTGCCCATTACCATATCAACAACCGGGGCACCCACAATAACTTCCACCATTACCCTTTTAAACGACCTGCCTGTAGCAGATATTAATGTTAATTTGGATCTGACCCATTCCTTTCTTGCCGATTTGGAGGTAACCCTTATATCCCCTGCTGGCACTCGGGTAATTCTCGTATCCAATTCCTGTGGAGCAAATCAGGATATACTGGCGACATTTGATGATAGCGCGGAAGGATTTATATGCGGAACAAGTCCGGCCATTCAGGGCATCGTAAGGCCCTTAGGCTCGTTGGCAGCTTTTAATGGGGAATCTACCTATGGGGACTGGATATTGGAGGTCAAGGACATTGCTGCCTCGGATGGAGGATCCTTAAATGCGTTTTCCATGGACATCTGTGTTGAAGGGACCTTTAGGGCGGATGAAGATAAAGATGGGGTTTTTGATGATGGGGACGACTTATGTTTAAACACCCCCATGGGGGCCACGGTGGATTTAAACGGCTGTGCCGTTTATATTTTACCTGCAGATAATTTTGAAGTGGAAATCAATAGTGAATCCTGTAGCAATCAAAATAATGGCTCTATACGTATCGTGGCCGGCATCAATATGGACTATAACCTTACGCTTATAGGTAATGGAATAAATGAAAGCAATAATTTTACCAATTTCTTTTTTAAAGAAGGCCTTGCCGCTGGCACCTATGAAATATGTATTACCGGAACCGAAGATGACAAGGTATACGAACCCTATTGTTTTCAAGCCATCATTACAGAACCTCTGCCCTTAACCGTTACTTCCAAACTAACGGCCTCGGGAAATCAGACCATATTGAACCTGGAAGGAGGCGATTTCTACAATATTGAATTAAATGGTATTGTTACGCAGACCAAATCTTCCAGTATTACTTTAGACCTTAAACAAGGTGTAAACCAAATTAAAGTGTCTACCAATCTGCCATGCCAAGGCGTCTATGAAGATCAATTGTTCCTCCTGGATGAGCCTATAGTGTTCCCCAATCCTTTTGAGGAGGAAGTCAACATTTTAATCAATAATGGACCGGAAACTGTAAATACCCAGATTTTTAATTATGTAGGCCAATTGATAAGCCATAAGGATTACACCCTTGACAGCAATGAAATTAAAATTAATTTTACAGGTCTGCCCTCAGGTATTTACATCCTTAAGGTTAAAGGGGAAGGTATAAATAGTAATTTTAAGGTAGTAAAAAAATAAACGGATGAAACCAATAGCCATAATTTTATGCTTCTTGGCCCTAGTGGGATGTGGAGGAAAGGACTCTCCCAAACCGCCCTTGTCCGCCCTGTTGGTCTTTCCCCAGAAAAACTCGGAATGCACCACCGGCATAAATGTAACAGGAACCAATAATTCTACAGTACAATTTAGATGGCAAGCATCGGACCATACGGAATCCTATGAACTAAGGGCTACAAATTTGAATACCAACACCACTCAAACCATTGTGGTAAGCGGTACTTCGGCAAATTTGAATATTGAAAGAGGGGCCCCATTTTCTTGGCTGGTAGTTTCCAAAAATACGGAAGTATCGGAATCGGCACGTAGCGAAACATGGCGGTTTTTTAATGCTGGTGTGGAAACCACCCACGCCCCTTTTCCCGCAGAGGTTGTAGCTCCCAAAACAGGATCGAACATAGCCAGGGACATTAATAATGAAGTTCTCTTGGAATGGGAAGGTGCAGATGTGGATAATGATCTGGAAGGATACGAAGTTTATTTTTCCACCGAAACCCCTCCAACTACTCTGATAAGCACACTAACATCAGGGAAATCCGATCTAAAGGTAAGCGTTGAAGCCAACACCGTTTATTACTGGAGAGTAGTTACCATGGATAGGGAAGGAAATACCGCTACAAATAGTATTTCCGAGTTTAAAGTACGCTAAAGGTGTTAAGTTCCGTTGTATTCGTTCATTGTCCTATTTACCCCGGAAAGTACAAATGAACGGATAAGCGCATTGACTCTTTCATATCGTTCACCCAAAGCATCCTTTTCCTCTTGGTTCCATTCTCCCAAGACATAATCTATTTGTTTTCCTTTTCCAAAATCGGACCCAACACCAAACCTCAATCTATTGTAATTGGTAGTAAGTAGGTACTGCTGAACATCTTTTAAACCATTATGGCCTCCGTCACTTCCCTTGGTCTTTAAACGTATGGTCCCGAAAGAAAGATTAATATCATCTGTAATGATAAGTACATTTTCAAGGGGAATATTTTCCTTCTCCATCCAATATTTTACGGCCTTTCCACTTCTGTTCATATAAGTAGATGGCTTAAGACAGATTATACTCCTTCCCTTGACCTTAAAAGTACCCACATCTCCCAACTTTGCAGTTTCAAAGGTAAAAGCCTCCTCTGTGGATAGGGAATCCAATATTTTAAAGCCAATATTATGTCGGGTTTCCGCGTATTCCTCCCCAATATTGCCCAATCCTACAACTAAAAATTTCTTCATGCCGTCTTTTTCATCCAACAATGTACTGTTCAATTTAAAAAAAGATTCTAAAAACCGGAACATAGCACCGTAATTCAAATTCATAAAAATACAAAAGCATCCCGCAGATACGGGATGCTTTTACACTTATTTTGGATAAAATCTATTCTTCACCACCTTCAGCTGGCGCTTCTGCAGCAGCTTCTGCTCCTTCTTCAGTTTCTTCATCCTCTTCATCTGTCAAGACTGCATTACGTGCAGCTTTAACCTGAACAACCACAGTATTTTCTGGGTGAAGAATGGTAAACTCATCTTTCAACAATGTAGATACGGAAATATTTCCTCCGATTTTCAATTTAGAGATATCCACATCAAAGAAATCTGGCAAATTGTCCGGCAAAGCCTTAATGGCAAGCTTTCTTTTTCTAAACAATAATCTACCACCATTTCTAACCCCTGGAGAATTACCCAACAACCTTACAGGAATGTCCATAGTAACTTCCTTATCCTTGAACAATTGATAAAAGTCTACATGTAAAATGCTATCGGTTACAGGGTGAAATTGAATATCCTGCATTACCGCATCGTACTTTTTACCACCTTCCAAATCAACCACAACAGTGTGTGCGTTTGGAGTGTACACTAAATCCTTGAACGATAGTTCTTCTGCTGCAAAGTGTAATGGTTTTTCCCCTCCGTAAATAACGCAAGGAACCTTTCCAGCATTACGTAAGGCCTTTGTTGCTTTTTTGCCTACGCTTTCTCTTTCTGATCCTTTAATTGTAATTGACTTCATTGTATTTATTAAATATTAATTAAATTACTTTCCTATAATAAACTTCTACATTAGAAACTTGGAACTAATGGAAGTATTGTGATGCACCCTGTGCATAACATCGGCAAACAACTCGGCACAGCTGATTACCCTAATTTTTTTACTTTCCTTTTTTAAGGGTATGGAATCGGTTACAATAAGTTCCGATAATTTCGACTTTTCAATTTTCTCATAGGCATCCCCTGAAAGAAGTGCGTGGGTAGTAATTGCCCTTACGCTTACAGCTCCCCTTGCCATCATTAAATCTGCCGCTTTGGTCAAAGTTCCGGCCGTATCTACCATATCATCTACCAAAACCACATTTTTCCCCTCTACATCACCAATAAGTTCCATGTGCGAGATAACATTGGCCTGTGCCCTTTGTTTGTAACAAATAACAACATCACAACCAAGCGCCTTGGAATAGGCGTAAGCCCTTTTAGATCCACCCATATCCGGCGAGGCTATGGTAAGGTCATTAAGGTTAAGGCTGTTCAAATAAGGTAAGAACAAAGTGGACGCAAATAAATGGTCCACGGGCTTTTCAAAAAAGCCCTGTATTTGATCGGCATGGAGATCCATGGTAATGATACGGGTAGCACCCGCCGCCTCCAACATTTTAGCTACCAGTTTGGCCGCTATTGGAACCCTAGGTTTGTCTTTTCTATCCTGTCTGGCCCAGCCAAAATAGGGCATTACTGCAGTTATGTGCCGTGCCGATGCTCTTTTTGCAGCATCCAACATCAACAACATTTCCATCAAGTTTTCAGAACTAGGATTAGTAGAACCAATAATAAATACACGCATTCCACGTATAGATTCCTCAAAGGATGGCTGAAACTCCCCATCGCTGTATCTAGAAAAAATAACATTGCCTAAATTGGAACCAAAATGCTCGGCTATTTTTTCTGATAGCTTGGTACTTTGGGTACAGGTGAAAATTTTAGGCTCCGGTACTTGATATGGCATTGTTAATGTATTGTTTATTAGTTTATTGGAACTCCTTTTTATAAGGAGGTGCAAATTTAGAAATTAATTTGGGTTGCTAAAGTATAAATGTTGTTATTTTTTTGGTGATATAAAGAAAATATTTTTTAGTTTTGCAGTCTCAAATGAAACCGGGAGTTAAAAGAACAACCGGGGAAGATTGAAAACTAAGAAATAATTACCTTGCTCGAGTGGCGGAACTGGTAGACGCGCTGGATTCAAAATCCAGTTCTTCGGAGTGTGGGTTCGATTCCCACCTCGAGTACTTAAAGGCCTTGACAGAAATGTTGAGGCCTTTTTTATTTCCCAGGTACAACATAGGTACAACAAATTTAGGCTTTCAAGAATAGTACAAATAATTTGAAAATACGCAATTAAAGTCCACTCTAGTACAGAGGAATACATGGTTTCGAAAAATTTGCTTGTTATTAATAAGAACTCGCCTTCGAAGAGAATTTTTATTTCAAAAAAATCATTTTGCATTCAGTTCATAAAAATTGATTTTTGTGGTAGCATATTAATCATTAGCTATAACTCTTTAACAAAGTCAAAGTATTACAAAACATTTTGAGAGGCTTTTTATCAAAATGGAAGTATTGGATATCCAAAGCCATGATCTTGCGGAAGTTAAAAAACCCTTAAACGGATCAAGAACAATTGTTGTGTTTATGCAAATATTGTGGTCAATCTATAAAGGAAGAATTCTACGTTTTTGACTCCTCTGAATTGCGCTCTAAAAGCTTTTATTTTTGCATTGAATGATTCCGCCGA